>Ga0179593_1654736_pt1 | contig 19553 bp, 22 predicted proteins | sample CZODoug2_1_08_16_FD_185931 | JGI IMG/M metagenome (GOLD analysis project Ga0179593, IMG submission 185931) | Vadose zone soil fungal communities from Angelo Coast Range Reserve, California, USA - CZODoug2_1_08_16fungal (PacBio error correction) | ecosystem: Environmental > Terrestrial > Soil >...
GGCCGGAGGGGAAGCGTTTACCAAAAGACAGAAAGTGACATATTCAGAGAAGCGGTACGGGAAATTTGAGTTAAGGGGACAACACGACACCCTCAGTCAGGGGTTAAATTAAATCCGAACCGTGGGGAAAAAAACTAGTCACCGGACGTCGTTGTTTCCTAGTGGGAGGCAGAAGGCGGACTTTTTGGAGGGGGGAAAATAAGTGGTCTGTCAAGGGAGGAAATCCAAAAGGGGGCTGGAATTTTCCATCCAAATAAACGCAACAGGGGGGAGAATTTGGCTAATGCGGAAAAAAGCAGCAAAAGTCCTTAAGGGGTGACGTCAGGGGGGGAAAAAAGGAAAGGTGGGCGGACTGCACTGGAATGCGCGAGATGGGGATGGGTCAAGGTTTAAATTGTTGTTTTCCCGGACCGGTGGAAGAAATTGCAGCGGGGACAACAATACGACTGGGGACAGGGACTCAACAGAGAAAAGGGGGGGAAAAGACCAGATAATCGGCGTAAAAAATTCATGAAAGGGAAGTCCCGGACGAAACGTACAGATACTTTATCATTACGGAAAAAAAAAAAAAAAAAAAACAGTGAGCAGGACAGGCCCATCCAGCAAAGGGAAGAGAAGCCAGAAAAAAAGAGGGACGTCGCAGTGTGGTGCGACACGCAACCTTTGGGAGCCCTTTTTTTGTTGCAAAGGGAAAAAAAAGGGGCCTCGGCCCATTTAAAAGAAGAGCGGAAAAAAAAATGGGACCCGACAAAGTTAATTGCGCGAAAGAAACTTCCAAAAAAACATTGGGGCACGCCGGAATGTAAGAGGGGCCGAAGTTCACTCGGACCAGCAGGCCGATGTGCAGGTCAGGTGATAAGCACGGAGGTGGCCACGCAAGGCAACCGGATGAGACGTAGAAAGAGAGCGGGAACACCTCCGCCAAGGCGATGGGGCGCGAGCGCCGTAAACCGGAGAAAGGGTATGAACCAGGTCGCCGATTGAAAGAGAAGACACTTGGGAAACAGTACATGCGAAAAAAAAAAGAAGAAACGATAGCGGCAAGGCAAACGGTCAGGCGAAAGGAAAGGGGACGAGACTGCTGGACGTCCAAAAGGGGGTAAAGTTGGAGAGGGGTGGAAACACAGCTGGTACTGAAGAAGGAACGGAACGGAAAGAAGATCCGGGGAAAAGCTCGAAGGGAGGTCGGAAACCGCACACACAACAGACGAAGGGCCCAAAAGAGGACAGGGGGGTGGGTGGACATCTGGGAAAAAAAAGGGGCGCTTGGAAAAGCCTGGTGGAGATGAAAAGACGAGGAGAAGCGTACGTCCAAATACACGGGCTGGGTGAATCCGAGGCGGAAGGGACGGCCAACGCACAGGGCATCAGGGGGAAACAAGGCCGGGTTTAAAAAAGGAAAAAAGGACCTGCAAGCCAATTCCCCTGAAAACCAGTTGGCGACTGCGCACAGGTCGCAAGAACTTGTGGGTCGAGGAAAAAAAAAAAAAAGGATTAAAAAAAAAGCGTGGCTCAAAAGACGTCGTGATTCAAAGCGAAGGCGGACCGTGACGAATCGTCCCGAGGCTTGGGGGGGGAAGAAAAATGAAAAAAGTCATTCGAACTGCAGATGGTCCCCATTAGTGGGGTTGAGGCAGTTCCGGAAGGAACAAAAGGTACTCTGGGTCAAAAAAAGAAGAAAGGGGAACGGTAGAAAACAGGGCAGAATTCGAAAACCACCGGACCATAACATGAGCATCTAGTGAAGGGAGACGGGCAACGCACCCAATAAAGAGAGGGGACCAGTAAACAAAGGAAGACACCAACCAGCGACTGGTGCAACGCAGGGCGAAAGACTCCAGGGAAAAAAGAAAAAATGACGCATTTGAATATTAAAACTGATGTAAATTCGTCGGGGCCCGAGAGTAAGAAAGATATATGGCAGCCAGAAAACCCCTACTAAAGAGAGTGCAAAGGAGCAACGGAAATATGCAATGTAGTCCCTCACGAAAAAAAAACGAAGATCAAGGGGGGTCGGGAATGGTAAAACGCAGCACGGGGAAAAAAACACAAACCGGTTTGGGGAGTGAGCAGCTGACAACAAAGAGCGCGCCTAGGTCAGGAAAGCAAAAAGGGGACAGCGACGGGGTGAGGGACCGGGGAAATCACTGGCGGCGGCTTTCTAAAGGGAGGAATGCCAACCAGCATCCTTACCAGGGAAACCGCCGGCTAGAAAAGGGACTGCCCACGTCAGGCAAAAGGGAAAGTCCAGAAAGAAACCCGATAGAGGTCTGCCCCAAGAGAGGTGGCCCCCGGGGAAGGAGGAAACTAACAGACCGTAGAGAAAGAAAAAAACAAAACTTATGGAGGGAAAGAAGAGATAAGAGAAGTAGGTAGCATGGAATGACCGTCTCGGGACGGTATACTGGGGGGAAAGGGAGGATTTTACCCCGGAAATCAGAGCCGAGGACAGGGGGGCCTTCTGAACCAATCACGCCTCAAGCCCAAGTCCGGCTTGGAAAAAGGTATTGGGGAATACCTACACCGAATTGGTTATAAAAAAAACCAAATCATGGAGCAACAGCGCGAGAAACGGCGCGGGCTTTCAGGGAGGATTTAGAGAAAAGTCAGATTCACAAAATCCTTGGAGGGGGACGGTAGCGAAGAAACACATCAACCCTTTTGGGGTGGGGAAGGGCGGGGGTGTCCAAAAGGGAGGAAAAAAGGCTGATCGGGAAAAAATGAAAAGTGCGGAAAAAAAGAACGCCATCTGGGAAACATGGGAAAAAAGACGTTTAGGGAAGGGGAGTTCAAGGTTTCAATAGAAAAGGGGATAATTCCAAAAGGAAAGAAAGGGGAATTACCTGGCAATGGAAAAAAGCTCAGGGGAAAAGGTATCCTTTGCCAATTGTCTCAAGGGGGGTACGGGAGGGAGCCGTTGGGGGGATGAATCAAACGGAGGCGTGGGGACGGCCCAAAAGGAAAAAGACAGCGGCCATAGGCCGCAAGTCCGCGAGCTGTGACAGGTAGGGCCTCGGACCAACCCGGGGTAAGGAGAACGAAGGACCAGGGGGAAGGCCCACCGTAAGTGGGGAAATTTCACGAATGATGAAAAAGACGGGCAAGATGAAACGTTCCGTAACGAGGGGACGAGGTTCGGAGGAGGCCGTCAGAAAAGGGGGGGGGAAAGACGCTTGGCGCAAAGCACCAAAACGAACCATACTAAAGAGAAAAAGAAGTAAGGAAGACCCACATTGGGTCGACCAAGGACTTAGCAAGGCTCAGGGTAAGAGGGAGAAAGAAAAACAGGGAGAAAAAAAAAGGCATTTTTGAAGCGCGGGGTTGGGGGAACTTTTGACAGGACGAGGGGCAAGCATCGGAAGGAAACAAGCTTTAAAAAATGGAGGGGGGTATTAACGGAAATAAACATCGGCGAGGGACAGCTCCCACAGTCAACATCGGAGCCACAAGGGAAAAAGAACAAACAAGGGAAGAACAAAAACGGAGAGAACTGTTGTGGATGCGTGGCGAACCAAGTAAAGGACCGACGAAAAAAGCCAAGGGAGAACGGCCGAAAAACGGCAACGCAAAGACAGGCGTGGGGAAAAAAATTCAAACCAAAGGTCCAACATAGGGGGGAAAAAGAGAGGGAACCGTTCAGAAAAAAGGAATTCCTGGATCATAGTGCAAACACCACAAAGAAACCGGGGTCCACGGCTGGAATCGGATACGAAAAACAATGGAAAGCGGGGCTGGTTTAGGTGGGAGGACAAAGGCGGAGAAAACGGGCCACAAACGAAGCAAAAAAAACCTGGCAAAAGACATGTACGACGGGTTGACGAGGAGGTGTCGGACTACACAAGGACATGGGGGGAAAAGGGGGGGTTCCCGCAGCCGATCAGGACGAGCTACACAGGGGGGAAGGGAGAACTTCTGTTCAACTGGGGAAACCAGTAGACCTAAGCATAAAATCGGAAAGGGAAGGTCGGCAAGTGGGGGAAAGCATCAGGGCACAAGAGCCGGGGCGCCAACCTGCGGAGGGAGTTTGTGTTTGACAAGGGGAAAAAAGGCGTGACCAGGGCACAGCAATGTGTTGGCAGGCGGGATCGAAAGGGGGGGGGGGAAGGGAAATTGAACCCCAACCTGAGGGGGGGGTCAGACTTACCAGACAGCTCAAAACACATCGGGGAGAGTGTTTTCACAAACCTCCCAAAAAGGGTACCACCAACGTCGCGGGGATCCTCAAGAGACTGCCCTTTGGCTGCAAGGGGAACTTGCCCGGCGGTCAACATTGGGGGCGGGCAGGACTCACCAGTTAATCGAAGAAATGCAGGGGGTACGCCACCGGTAGGCACGTTAAAAAAGGGGGAAAAGGTCAAGGCAGGGGGGGAAGCAAAGTGGAGAGTTACAGGGGGGGTTGTTGGTCAAAAAAACAAAAGTACGTCTGGTGGATTTAGAAATTTCGACAAACCTGCCACGGTCAGGAAAAAGAAACCCAAAACCCAAAGCTTGGAGTCCCACCTGGGTCGGGGGGAAGGAAGTCCCAAAACAGATCAACCTCGCACAAAGGGGGCAAGTCCAGCCAGGAAATCCATAACGGTCACAGAAGACACGCGGGGAAAAAAGGAGGACAGGGGGAAAAAAAAGAAACGGGGCTTTCCCGAGGTCTAAAGACTTCTCCAGGGTGGTGAAATAATTGACCCACCAAAGGAGCACGCATCAGAAAGAAGGGGGGATGTAAAACTTGCACAAAGAAAGGTCTACTGCGAAAAAAAAAAGCCAAGCCTGACAAGGAAGGTAACCCCGGTTTACGGGCATTTTGTGAAAACGGCGGTGAGAGACATGTGACCAAAATGAAATGGCAGGGTGGGGGGTCCCAGGGGAAACAGAAACGCCATGGGGGTCAAGGACAAAAGAAGGGCCGACTCGTTACGGACCCGGGCAGTGGGCCAGGGGTTTGTATTAAACAAAAAAAAGGCGGGTTGTCGCCATAAGGTTGCGACAATCGCCACGGTGTCAAACTGTCAAACACGGGAAAGATCGAGCCAGGCTCTACTGGAAACGGGATCGGTTACCACGGAGAGGGGACTGGAAACGAACAAGATCGCTCGGCGTTGTCCCAGAAGGGGGGGGTTTTGGCTCAAAGAGGAAAAAAGCAACCCGAGGTGGGGGGGTCGGAAAAATAACGGGGGGGGACGGAAAATTACTGACAGGGAAAGGGAAAAACTCTAGGACCTCGTGTAAGGGGAAAAAAGCACCAAATCCCGAGGGATCGCAGCTCAGGTCCTTCCCCACGAAAAAAGAAAGGGGACAAACCGCCGCGAAAAAATGAGATACCTTGCTGCCCGCCAGGAAGACGAGCCCAAACGTCCACGTGGGAATAAGGGGGAAAGAAAAAAAGAAAAAAAGAATTCACAAAAAGGAGTTCCCCCACTAAAAAATATCTAACAACAAGAAAGGGAGGATTATTAAAATAGAGACGGACCGAAAAAAAGAAAAAGGGGGAAGTGGGCGTTGTAGGGGTACTCCCTGAAAAAAAAAAACAAACGGGAGTCTTCCATGATCACAAAAGGGGGGCAAATGGGTCACTAATGTAAGCCCGCGGGACAAAGCGAAAAGAGACCCGTGGATTACAGAAGGAAGCAGGACTCCGTGGAAAACAGGAGTTTCCAAAGGAGAAGGGAGGGATAAACAACGCCCTGCAGGCGGTTATAAAACCACCGAAAAGGGGACCTGGGAAAAAGAAGGGGCGGACACTACCTTACGAGGGGAAGAGGTCGCTGACGAAAGGGACTCCCCCCGAACACAAAAAAGCATCAGAAAGGAAAGGAGTGGTCTCTGGTAAACCGGGGAATCACGTCGAACGACCAAGAGGCCCCTCGGGAAGAAAAAGAAAAAAACTTAGTAACCTAGGCAGGGGGTCCTGCGGCCCATGTAAGGGGGGTCTCCAAAAACCAAAGGCCTCTGGCAGTAAAATGAGCAGAATTGCAGTAAAAGGACGGCTGGTGTGCATGAGGGCAAAAGCCGATCGGGAGGGTGACGGGGGGACTCCGTAGTGGGCTGCGGAAGGCTTGCGGGGGGAGGGGCAGGTGCCTGTTCTCACAAATCAGGGGAGAGAAATGGCGAGGCTACACAGTCACACGGCCAGGGAAAAGTAAAAAGGTGGGGGACCAAGGTGACAAGCCCTGGAGGGAAAAGGGGCTGCCGCGGGGAAGAAAACGGGTCAGCGACCATTGGAAATGGTTTGTGTAAAAGAGGTGGGTCGTAACGGGAACCGAAGACCGACGTTTTCAGAGCGTTGGCTCTCAAGGCCGGCACCAATGAGAGTCCAAATGCAAAAAAGGAGAGACGGCAACTTACGGCGAAAGAAAAAAAAGAGCGTGATCGGATGAAACGCTGACCAAGGACCAGGACATGCCAGCAAAGAAAGGGCAAGCAGAGAATTAAAAAGGAAAGGGGGCGGCACGGGGGGTGGGGCAAAGCACAGGGGAGCAGGGTGTCCTGCTCAACATCAGCTCAAAACCCATTCCAAAGAGACGAGCCAAAGGCCACTGGAACCTCGTGGAAAACGCTTGACCACTGAACTAAATAAGAAGGAACAGGGGACCGGCGAGGGCAGAAAACGAAAGAAGGCAGAATCCAAGGATCGCAACAAACCAACAGGACCTAATGGGGACAGTCGAGGATAGAAGAAGGTGAAAGCATTAACCAGCCACGCAACAAGTGTGTCTCCGAAAAAACCAGTCAACTGGGGGGTGCGGGACGCGTAATCGAACAAAACACGGTAGGTTCTGCCCCCCCCATTGGGCACCGGGTAGCCTAAATCTTGAGCCACGGAAAAGACCCAGGGGAAGGTACGATCAGCAGCACTGGGCACAGGGGGGTGTGCTGGCTTCCAAGGGAGAGAGAGGAAGCTTACATGAAAGCCGGACCAAAAAGGGGGGAGGGGTGGAAAGGGGGACCGCTGGGAACGTGGGCGAACCCGAAAGGGGGGGGCTTCGGGAAAACCCCCGGGGGTGTTTGGGACAGGCCGGGACACCAGAGGGAAAACGCACAAAACAAAGCGAAAACGGGAAAAAAAGTGCAAAAGTCTGACCTGGGGGGGATGGCAGTGGGCGGCAACGTCTAATTTGGGAAAAGGAAAATGTCAAAGAGGACTATGTGTACCAATGACAACTTCGAGGGAGAAGAATGGACTGGAGAAGCAGGACCCTGCCCCCAAGCCGAAAAAGTCAAAAAAAAGGGCAAGGTTTTCCACCAAGGCTACAGGTAGAATTAAGAAAAGAAGCCAGTAAGGTCACCAAAAAAAAGGGGACTACCTGGAGAGAAGTCGAATAGGGAAGAAGTCTGTTTGTGATAGAGAACCGCGGGAGGGTCCAGTAGGGGAAAGAAAAAAAAGTGACGAACACTATGAAACTCGGAAGGTCATGACCAAGGGGAAAGTCTCCCGTAGGGACGGGGGATTGAAGTCAAATCGGAAGAAAAGAAAAACAAAGGGGAAATTATAAAATACACCAAAAGGAAAATGAAGATCACAGACATGCGATGGCCGAGAGAACTGCACGATGGACAGCTAGGATGTCCCAAACACACACCGTGGGGCTCAAAAAAAAATCAAACACTACTTATCAAATGGGAACGAAGACGGACGGAAAGGGGGAAGCACGCCCCCAATGGAAGAACTTTGTAAAAGGGAAAGACACATGAATCAAAAAATATGGGGCAAACGGGGGAAAAAACAACAACAAACGTGAAGGAATGCAATGCAGATGAAATTGGTCCGCCAGGGCAAAGTCCAAAGCTGCAGTGAAGGCGCCAGTGGGGGGAAAAAAAAAAAAACCATTCGTACAAAAAAAACGGGGGGGTAGAATACCCGTAACAAGAAACAAAGAGAGCAGGACGAGTAAGGGAGAAAGAAAAGAAGGGAAAAGGACGACGGTTTTGACAAGGCCATCGACTGGAGCGGCGGGTAGCACCAAGGTGTAGAAAAAGCCCAAAAGACGATGTTCAAAGGACCGAGGGAGGACTCGAAGAGGGGGGGGGGGCCCGCAGGGCACGAAGGGGGAAAAAACAAGCCCCCATAAGAAGGTCGCACGAAAGGTTTCCAGCAAAGGGAAAACGCCCTTACGCGGCGTATCAGACTATAAACCGAAGAGGAGAAAAGAGAGTGAGATAAGGGCGCGAAAGGAAACTTCATGGGGAAAACCGAGAAACTGGCACCGGCCTAAAGGAGAGGCTTTTTCCAAGGACCCGAGGAACTGACTCAAGGCAAGGAAAAAAAGACCGCATTCAAGCCTCCGAGGGGGAGAACTGAAAACCTTTGGGGAACGGGCGGGGCCCCATGGAGGGGGGCTAAAGGAGGGGGGAAGGAGGGCACCGCCGCCCTCAAACAAAAGGAACGTGGCTTAAAAGTTAGGCGAGGCGCCTCGAAGGGGTGGAGGAAAAAGGGGTAATACGAAAAAAAACCCGGTGGTTTGGTAAAAAAAGGTTCCCACTTGACAGCAAAAAAGATTGCCTGCAAGTGGAGGGTAATATGAACGTTCACCAAGAAGACACCGCCCTGTTTTGTGGTGGGGTTTTTTTTGGGGGGGGTAGGAGGGGCCTATAAATCGGGGGATGGTCAAAAAAGGGGGGGGAAAAGAAAGAAGGGGGAAAAAAAGTTATGAGACAAGGGAGTGAGGGCTCAAGGGAAACCATGGTTTCGGGGGTAGTAAAACTTGAGGGGGTTTCTTTGAAAGACAAGAAAAAGTAGAGAGCAGGTGTGTGGAGGGGGCATCAAGAGAGCCATCTGGGAAAGTCGAGTGGTGGGTTTATCCGACGAAAATTATAAGCAGTGGGTGGGGCGGAGTACGAGTGGGGGCTGAAAAGGGAAAAGGGAGCACAGAATGTGAACCCTGGTGCAAGGGAAAAAAAGGAAAAAGGTTGGGTTCGGGGCACGGCCGTCGGGCGGTGAAGGAACCTGGCGAGAACCTGCCTAAAAGAAAATGACGAAGGAAATGGTCAGGGGGGGGGGAATCCAGGCTGCGGGTCGGGGGCGGACTTAACAGGGAATGGGGAACCTCCCTGGGGAAGAAAAGAAAATTCGCTAAAGGTGTGTGAAACTGGGGGTCGGACAAATCTGGAAAGTCTTAGACCGAGCTTCCGACAAAAGGGCCAAGGGCGAGAAAAGATCATAATCGTAAGGGGGGGTGCAGATCAAAACAAGAAAGGAACAAGAAACAGATGTAAATCAACACCCAGGGGGAACCGGGACCGGAAAAAGAAGTCAGGCAGAATGGGTTTGGGTTTTGTTCGTTTGGTGCCTGGAATAATAGGAGGCCGAAGAGTCCCTGGAACGGGGGTTTTTTGGTACTAGACGCCGGGACCAACGCCACGACCAGTAAAACCATTGTCCAAAACACCCAAAGCAAGGCTGACAGGGACAGAAATCACAATCGCGAAAAACTCGTGCCGCAACAGCACAACCCGGAGCGTTGGGGAACTTCTACTTGAATGGACGGGGGGCGGCTGGTCCTGGGGAGGAGAGAAACAGGGCAACTGAGAATGAACTACCCAGGCCGGTTTTTTCAGGGGACGACCCAGTCCCAAGACATAAAAGAGGGGCACGGCGGTGGGAAGAGGGGGACGAGCTGAAGGGAACGCGGAACATCCCGGGGGTCACGGCGGGTCACAACATGCGGAGAAAAGAAAGAGTACCCCCATCGGCCTGGTTTGGGGCAATCGGCAGGCCGGGTCAACAGAGGGCAAGCCGGGACCGCGATGCGCGTGAGTGTAAATTGCAAGGCACGGGAAGTGCCAAAAAAGGGTCACAGCCGGGGGGCGTCCGCCGGAAAGAAAATGGGCCTAAGACCAAAGGCGGGGGGAAGGCAAACCTTAACAGCGTTGCGGGGTGCGCACAACTACCAGAAATTCACCAAGAGACGGGGACACTCCTCGCTGCAAAAGAAACTAGTGGCCCGGCAGGAGGCAAAAGTTTGAGAACCATCAAGGATTAACGGCGTCCTCAGGAAAGCCGTAATGAAGACAGGAGTGCATGGTGAGAGGAATAGAAGAAGGGGACTACGGGATATTATAGTCAAGGTACTCTCCGGTACGGAGGGAGGGGAGGAAAGGCAACTGGAGGGAAAAAATGCACTGTTCAAGAAACTAAAGTGGCATGAAAAAGTCCATATCCAAAGATAACAGTCCATCAAGAGGGGTCATCCTCACCACGATGGGAGAGCAAAAGGGGACATCATCGAAAATTACAGGGTTTTTCCAAGGAAAAGATGAGCACTTAGTGGGGGTAGAAGAAAGTCTAACACAATAAGACACCAACGAATAAGGCGACGCATGGGAAGAACGTATGTCAAACAACCAAAGACAACCGCTACCAGGGGAGGAAACCACGCCCCAGATGCAAACACGCGCCGTCCGGGGTGGGGCAGTTTGGGTTGAAAATTGGGAAAAATTTACAAACATGAAGAGGGGGGGGGTAAAGGAGAACCTTCCACAACCCTGAAACCCCTCGCCGGGAATAAAGTTACGGGGCCATTTGGGAAAAATGGCCCGGAAGGGGGGGGGTTTATAGAAACGGGGCAGGAGGGGGGCAGGGCAACCCACCGACATCTCAGGTGGGGTGCAGAGAAACTTACTAGAGACAGGCGATGGAGCGGAAGGGCGGAATAACACATGAAGGTCGTGATACCCGCAGGAACCGCGGGGGGAGAGGATTTCCTCGCAAGAGACAGGGAAAACTTGACGGGGACGGGAGGGGGGAAACCGGGGGTTTTAGGACGGCCATGATCTCTAAAAACTGACTCTGGGAAAAAAACCTACCGGCGTGGAGGCGCCGGAAGGATTCCCCAAAAAAGGGCACGTTTACAGGGAGCTGGGGGACGGGACTGGCTGAAGATAAGGAAAGCCCGTACCTGCGGGAAGACGAATCCGGAAGGGACTCCCGTTTGCGGTATGCGGAACAAAAAGACCAATTTCACGCCGAAGCAGTTTAGATGAGCCAAGGGAATCCCCCCTCACTAAAACAACGGAGAGAAAAAAAAAATATAAGAAGAAGTGAACGGATCAGTAGGACTTGTCGTCTCCCGCGCAAAATCCAGGGGGAAAAAAGGGGGCGCGTCGTGGGGAATATTTTAGGGCGGGGAAGGGGGGGTCCGCGGCGTCAAGCAACAGCGGAATTAACGCGGGAGGGGGAGGGACCGGTCACGTGGGGCCGGGCCAACTGATCATAAGTCAGTAAGAACATCAAGGGGGGTACCCTTGTCGTAAAAAAAAGCCTTCCGGCACGTAAGGGCCCAAGACGAGGAAAACCAAAGAATAACAACCTCTGTCGAAAAAAGAAACGGACAGAAAGTTGAACTCCGACAGAAAAAGAAGGGAGACTTCAACAGGTCGCGACCACGTGTTGCTGGGACGTAAAACTGGGGGGAAAAAAAAGGACACGGAAGGGCAACATAGGGGCAACCCTAAACCCGAGGGACGAGGGTCCAACAGGGTTGATTTTATGGAAAACCGAACCTCAGATTAAATGTCAACCGAGGAAAAAAGCACCAAAGGGCCGCGTCACGTGGGAAGGGGGGCCCTGCGTGCAGTGGGGGGCAACGACGTTTGTTACATCAACGAGGTTCATGCCATCACGAGGGGTAGGAGGATGGAAAACTAATGCCTCACCCCAACATCAAAAGGGCCATGGAAGGCTGGGGAACCAATGTTTAAAACAGAAGGAGGAACCTCAGAATGACCGTGAGGAAAGCAACATTGCCTGACGGTCTGCGCGTTAGGGGCCGTTCAGAGCGCAAACCCAAAAACGAGAAAAAAATTGGGGTTCAACCGGAATGGGGGGGGTTCGAAAAGTGGAGACCACGGACAAGAGCGGGGTGAAGGAAAAAATGACTCCCAGTGCGGGGAAAATAACGTCGGGCACCACAACTATTCGTACGGGGCACCTGACGGGGACGAAAGCAAGTGAATACGGAATTGCCAACCCGCCCTCCACATGTGGGGGGGGGACAAAATGCCACAATCGGAAAAGGGGGAAATGAAAAAAAAGGAGGGGGGACAGTCCGCGGGTTCCAAAACAGCAAAAAAAGGGGGTTGAGCAGGTGGTGTGGAACCTGCGAAGCAGTTCCCGGAAATTCCAGTCGGGGGGGAAAGAACTGACCCTGGCACAAACGGAAAGACCAGGTAACTCCGTGAGGGGCCGCACGACGCACGAAGGTGGGGTCTCCGTCTATTTCTAAGAGCGTGGGGAACCTCACTAAAAAGCCTGAGAAATCCGTAGGGTGAGAACCGGGCGGGCGCTTGGCCCGGATAAAATTCTCGTTCACTTTCAGAAGTAAGAGGGGGAACGGGCGGGAAAAGATGGACACTTGAATTGGGGTGATGCCGAATGGGAGCTCGAAGAGGGAAAGGAAGGTCCCCCCTGAAAAGAACCACCAAACGTGTTCTAAAAAATTGTCCAAAAATCCCATCCGCAGGGGGGGAGGGTAGAAAAATCAAGGGAAACAGGAACGTGTTGGGGGGCTGCGGTCCACAGAAGAAATGAAAAGGGGATCTGCTGACCACATCAAAGAGTAGGGGGGGGGGGGGTACTTTTTCGAAGGTGGGTGAAAAAAGGGCTTGGATGTAGGTCGACCCCGCGTCTTCGAAAGAAGTCGTGGGAAAACTTCAAACCGGGGCTGACAACGAAACACAAAACAGTACTCGACCTTGGCCCGCCAATCAGTACATGGGGGGGGGGATGTGGACAGAGGGTCCCTTCCGAATCTTGACAGTGGGATGAACAGTCCGCCTATAGCGCGGGGGCGAGACACGGCACGGAGGGAGATTTGAAATACTAAAAAGTCATCCGGAGGTGACTTACACCACAGTTCGACACGCAGCGCCGGCAAAAAACCAGGGGTTCCCCCCCGGGAATTAACGTGTACTCAACGAGCAGGGAGGAAGGCGACAGGGAAAAAAGGACCTACGAGACATCCGTAGTCGATCTGTTGTCAGAGACTGTGTTCGGCGTGGAAAGGGACCGAAAAAAGGAGGGAACAGGAGGCCCGGGGAAAACATCGGGCCTGGATGGGTTCCTTTCAGGGACCAGGGAGGAAGAGGGACACTTAGGTGGACGGTTCAAGGATCTAAAACCGAACGTACTCGCGCCACTGGAAACCCGGTAGAACGCGGGCAAGGTATCACCAGTCCCAAAGAACCCGATTGCGGCAAGCGATTGCCAGAAAAAAAAAAAAAAGGGGGGCCCACCCCAAGGGGAAGGGCAGGGTGTCACACAACTCCAAGGGAATCAAAAAGCAAACGGGAAAAGGGGCCGACGTAGACTCCGTGGTCCCGGGAAGAAAGGTTAAATCAGGGGGCCTGTCAGGTAAAACAAAAATGAAAATCCAAAGGGGGGATGGCACGGAAAAAACGCCAAAACCGGGAAGGCTTATGCCAGACAGATGCAATGGGTCTTCTTTGCGCAAGAATGCATGTGGCCGGGAAGGCAAAGGGGCAACTACAACTGGGGGAAGGAAAAACTTGGGAGTGTCGCCGACTCAAGTCAAAACCGAGAAGCGCCTCGTCGAGCAACTCAATCAAAACCAGCGACGGGGGGGTGTAGCGGGAACATGAGAAACTGGCCGGGCGGCGTGAACCAATCTGGGGTCGTTGCAAAAAAACTCAACGTGCCAGCAGCACGGCGAACGGCTGCGAACCAATGGCCCGCAGGACGAAATGCCCGGACAAAGCCAAGCGAAGGAACGCGAGAAGGGGGGCCAGACCAAAAAAACTCCCTTACGGAAGCCTCAAACACCCAACGTAAAAAGAGAGAGTGGAGAGGGTAGGGGCCATCGGCAGGGGTTCCACCACGCGGGGAGACTGCTATCTTGGCGGGGGGGCCCTTCAATCATCAACTTGGCCGCCGGGCCGGGGGCGTGAGACGCAGTCAAAAGAGCCCGGCGGCAAGGTGCATCACGGCTGCCTTTTTGCCCTAACCGGAAAACCGCTGGGATACGCCGCCGGGATCAAACGCCTCCTCAACCCGGTCGCCTGGGGGGGTAAAAAAAAAATAGGGGGAGTTGCTCAAGAGGCCGGAAATGAAAACCTGGGTGGGTACGGAAGGGGGAAAAGCCCAAACGGGGGGTTGGTGAACGGCGCGTTTAGGCCACTCCCACTCATGCGGGCACTGCTCGGGCCTGCAAGTGCCGGAAAAAAAAGTGCCAATCTCAAACAACGCATCAAAAAGTCCTCGTTTTCTAACCTTGTGGGGGGGGGGCCGGGGTCCTATACAGGATGGGGGGATGGAATGAGGGGGGGTCCCGAAGGAAAAAAAGGAGGTCTGTCCCAAGGACACGACCACAAGTAGTAACGTCAGGGAAAAAGTGGAATGGCTCAGTCTCTGGGGAGAAGAGGGGGGAGGGAACCGGGGGGACTGAGAATCCAACTTAAAAAATCGGGGGGGAGTAGCAAAGGCCCATCTAATGAAACAAATCCGCGGTGAAAAATGTGAAAAAATCCCGGGTGTGTCCCTCTTGGCAGGAAAGATTCAGGGGTTCAGGTTTGGCGGCCCGGAGGAAGTCGACGACATGGGGGGGGGGAGGGAAAGTCACCGACTGACCATGACGGGGGGTCCTGGGGGGCTAAAAAACAAATCACTAGGGCCGATCGTTCAAAATGTGGCATTCGGAGGGAAAAAAAGACAAGATGGGGTTTCGCGCAAAATCTAAAAAACGACAGAAAAACTAAAAGGCGGAACCGAGGGCAAAAGGATCAATCTTAAAGGGCAGAATAATTGTCCGCCGAAAAGGGGGGGCGGTCAAAAGTAGCCGTGTCAAGAAGCCACAAAAAACCTTCGTGTTGACGAGGCAAATGTTGCAAAACGGGAAACTTTGTTTGGTCCTTCCAAAAAGCAGAATCTTAAGGAAAGAGCTGCCATTTCGAACCCTTGGTTGAACGCGGAATCCGGAAGCTTAGGGCATCTCCAATAATCCGGAAAGGCAACACAGATTCCAATACAAGGGTTTCAGGCTTGGGAGGCCCAAAGACAGGGGGCGGCCGAAAGTTTTTGTTGTAGGGGCCGAACCACGCGCCGACACTCCAACGTTCTCCGTTCGCCCCGAAAGGTCGCAAAACTATCCTTCACCCAGTTTTTGCACCACCATTCTAACCAAAGACTTTACCGGGCGGACCGTCCACAGGAGGGACCGATCTCGGATAGGAACAAAGAAACACCCCGATGGAAACGCTGTCACACTTACGGGGACAAGATGGGCTGGTCCGGTTGGCGAAATTAGCAGAAAAAGTTCAAAACAAAAACCGAGGGTAAAAAGACATGGGCCCATGGGAAGCGCATCACGCTTCGACCACACTCATTTAAGGGGAGTTGGGTTTCACGGCAGCCGATCGCGACCTGGAACGCGGAAGGCAGCCGGTTTCCAAGGGAGGGCCAAACGCAAAAACAAAAAAGGGGGGTACTGCAGCACGAATGTTGTTTCTTAGTTCCCCCGGAAGCGGGGGGGGCCAGCGTTCAGGGCTCCCACCGGCAGGCCTGCGCGTTGAAAATTCTGGGGAAAAAGGATTGACCAGTGTCCATAAAAGTTTTCCATGCGCGACGGATTGAATTGGGGGGGACAAAAGAGCAATGGAGCAGGAAAAAACACAAAGAAACAGAAAGTGGGCGGTTGGTCAAGGCAAACCACCGCGGAAGTTGACCCGGCACCCATTCAAGGGGAATCGTCCCCCGGCCTACAAAAGAATGGGATGGTTTGGAGAGGCTGGGCTGGCCACGGGGGGGGAGAATTCCGGTCCAAACCGTATTACGTCTGCAAAAAGAGGTGGGACCGGAGTAGGGAAAAATCCTCCAGAGTGAATCCTAATCCTAGTCCTGGGCACAGGGGGGGAATAGCCTGTTGAAACTCCTTAGCTAAGGGGGGACCAAAGGGCGGTGACGAAACGTGAAAAACTACGAAAAAAAAAACACGGTTTCACAGGACACAAAAGCCTTCAACCGGCTCGAAAAACCAGCCAATGCTAAAAAATCGCCCAAAAAAGACCGTGCAGGGAACACACCGACACACCTACTACCGTAAATTACCTGGGGACCTAGGAGTCCGCCACTGTTGAGTTCTTCCCATGGGATCACCTTAACCGGGGAACGCAGGTGTTCAGTTGGGGTAAAGAAAGAAGAACGGCCCCAGGGATCCTGCGACAAGTCAAACAACGAATAAGTTGAGTCCAACCGGTTAAAACCCCTAAAAAGGCCGACTGGTATCTTTCCAAAAGTGCAACAAAAGAGTCAAGGTCAAAGCACAATCCTCTTTCCGATGGGGAAAAAGTTTTGGGCCGGGCACGTTGCATTAAGAAAATACTGCAGAAACGCGGCGGGGGACGGGCCGCCACGAAATGGCCGACCGGCCGGGAAGGGTTGAAGGCGGGGTGGGACCTCTTGTTGTATGTCAGGGACCAGAAGTGCAAGGTTTCAGACGGTCTGCCCGTGTTTCAGCAACCATGAGTCCCGTCTGAGGGGATGGAAAGGGACCACTGGTGGTTATGGATACGCAGAACGTCATGCCCGATGTTGCAACGCGGAAGGGAGGACCCTTATGTGTCCGGGGGGGGGACCCTCTTTTTTGGGACACCGGGGGGGGGGGAGGCCCTGATCCATAGGGCGCGGTATGGGACGGGACACCAAATACAAGAAAACTTCAAAAATACCGCCGCTTAATTAAAGTCGCCTTGGACTCGTACGATCAAACCGTACAGAGGAAGGCCCAGGATCCTCGACTCGTACAAAGAGTGGTGCGGGCGGAGGGGTAAAGATACAGAACGCCTTCAAGCCCCTAAGTGTAACGAGGCTTAAGCTCCCAACAAAAAATTATGATGAGGGAAGAAAGTGGACTGACGAGTGAGGAAGGCGTTGTCGTCACGACCCACCTCACACTTGGACTAGAGAGGAAAGACCATTCTTCAAGAAAAAAAAAAACTTGTTCCCGGGGAAAGACTAACTCATCTTCAACAGCGCCCGGAGACACGGGCGGCGGAAAACGGGAAACGGAGGGGTATGGGGAAAGTAAGAGAAGAGAAGATTGACATGCAAGGCCGGTAAAGCCCAACCCGGTCCCAAAAAAGCGGACACCTCACTGGCGTCTGAATGAAACACGGAGAGCGCAAGCGTCGGCAGTACAGAATCCTTGTGTCACGCAGGAACATCGCCCCATCACGGCTCATCTACGGGGAGAGTGGAAAAAAGGTAAAAGATTTCGAAAGGGGGAGGAAACCGGACCTGGAAAAACACAATCAGGGCAAAAACTGCGTAACCGAGTCAGAGCCGGGCGGAAGAGGGTAGCCCTGACCCCGGAAAATCCGTAGATTGTAATAAAAAAAAAGGGACCCACTGGCCAGGAACCGACGAAGTGGTGTTGTGCCAAGGGCGTGAGTTCAAGAGGGTGTGACGGGAGAAAAAAAAAAAAACAGAAGGGGGGATGGCGCACGAGGCACCTTGGCTGCGGGGGTGCCATGTAAAAGGCTACCCACTCAAGCGCAAAGGGGGGGGGGATGGAAAATTGTCGAGAGGGAATTTCAGACGGACAGGGGAAAGGAGGTGGTGGAAATGCGAGACGGTGTGGGAAACGTTCTGCAGAAAGGGCGGGGGGCAAGGTGGCCCAGGAGGGGTGGAAAAACCTTACTGTGCATTTTGTGAGACCTTGTACGTCCTTAAGACCAAGTTGAAAGATCTCACTCCTCCAAATGGGAGGCAGGAGCGGAAGGGAAAATAAAAAATTAGAGACATTCAATGAAAGGTTAAGGGAAAGTCAGCTGGTCGGATTCAACCAAAATGGACGCCCACAGCCAGCCACACAAGCGGGGCAGAAAGAGACCGCGGAGATTGGACTTCTCGGGGGGGGGGGTTTCTAAAAGGAATGAAAAAAAGCCAGTGGGGGGGTGGGGATCCATCATGTTGAGGCCCAATTCGGCAAGAAAAAAAAACCACACAGGAGGGGGGGGACCCCTTTTCAGCCCTTCCATGCAACGACGTCACGCCAAGCCACAAAAGTGGGAGACGGGGGAGGGCGAAGAAGCTGACAGGGGAAAGGCACTCTCCCAACACAGGCCGATGCAAAAGGGGGTCTTCAAAAAGAGGGAACGGCGTTGTTCCAAAGGCGAAACCAGGTCACGTAGGGGATGAAGCAGGGAAAAAAAGCCGTAAAAGTGTGGGGTCGATGACGCGAAGCCGAAACCGTCGGACAGGTAGGAAGGGCAAAAAAGCCCGTTTGCCCCTGTCACATCGTGGCCAGGGGGAAAAACCGCAAAAGGGACGTAGAAGACATCGGAAGAAGTGGAAAATTCCGGCACTTGGAAAAGCGAGGGCAGTACAGGGGGACCAAAAGACCATTGGGGACGTGGGAAGATTTTAAACGCCTTTGGGGAGGTGCTTACACTGGAAAACTGCGGAGGAGTTAAGCCCGTGGGGGATACTGAAAAACAAAAGCAGTGCCAACGCCACAAACAGGAGACAAATTGCCGCCCGTCTGACCTGGGGGGAACATCGGTTGTCAACCCTGACAGCTGGACGCTATGAATTCAAAACTTAAGGCCGAGAAGAGGGAAACGGGAATTGGGCGGAAGCTGGTGAGTCAAGGGAGTGGCGGAAAAAACAAGAAGAAAAACAGGCGACAGCAAGGGGGGGGGTGTCCTTTAGGCCCCAGGAAGAGCCACCGGTCCACCACCCCCGATCAGTAGTAAAGGAGCAGGGGGGACGACCTGGACGCGAAAACGAGGAAAGTTTTTGGAAGAGGGCGTTGACGGCTTCACGAAACCGGTAATTTACAAAAAGACGGCGCCCAGTTGACCCGAAAACATTACAGTGATGTCGGAAGGGAAAGGAAGAGGGAACAAGAGGTCCGGGAGGGTTCAAAGTCCACGGAACAAGGACTCAGGGAGTGACCGGTAAACGCGGACAGGAGAGGGACACCACATGGGCCAAAGCACACCCGCGGGAGTGACAGGCATCAATGGAAAGACTGCCATGCCGACCACCAGACATCTCGGTGGATGTCAACGGGGGAAAACTTGCCCCGTGCCTAAGAGAGCTGAGAATGGAGAGAAGGGAACTAAAAAAATTGTAACCAGGCTGCGGGAGAAGCTGAAAACGTCTGGGAAACCCCCAAGGAATCCCCAGATGTTAGGGTCAAAGCCGCAAAAAGGGGAAAGACGAGAGGTGGAAAAAGGGGACAACGTGGCAGAAGGCAGGGCGCACTTGCAGCCAAGAATGGGAAAGGCCGCCAGGTGGTGAAACCTTAAAAACCAACCCGGGTGGAGTTGGGGAACAGAGAACCCCGACCCCAGGAAAGGAAGCGCATTCGGCCGAGAGGGAAAGACAAGGGAGAACAGAAGGCGTTTTGGAGGAACGTCGACCTGCGCGGGGCGTAGCAAAGTGTCGTCGGGGTGGAAAAAACACATCCAGAAACATGGTGGAAAAAAAAAAGAAAACAGAAAGAAGGAATGCATCAAGAGGCCGAATTGCAACACGAGGATGACCGGCCGCCGAATACCGTCGAAAAAAGGGAAGGCCCCCCCGATGGGAAATCGTGGAAAGG
>Ga0179593_1599265_pt1 | contig 19552 bp, 36 predicted proteins | sample CZODoug2_1_08_16_FD_185931 | JGI IMG/M metagenome (GOLD analysis project Ga0179593, IMG submission 185931) | Vadose zone soil fungal communities from Angelo Coast Range Reserve, California, USA - CZODoug2_1_08_16fungal (PacBio error correction) | ecosystem: Environmental > Terrestrial > Soil >...
GAGAAACACGCAGCACCGGGAGTGTATTAGGAAAGAAGTGGGAAACAGGGAAAAGCACGAGGTCTTTCTTCTCAACTGCGAGCACCAAACCGAAGAAGCAAGGAAAAAAAAAGGGGGGTTCAAACGAGTGAAAGATGGGGAGCTGTGGGGGCCAGGGCGACGCAAGAAAAGAGAAAAATAATTCACATCCTGCCTATACGCGACTTCGAAGGTCGGCGCCCAGACTTAAGAACTATAACACTTGAAAAGAAAAAAAAAAAATCTTTTTTTCTTGAAAGCTATGGAATACAAAAACTTCGATGCCTCTTCCAAAAAGAATACAATCCACCGACAAGAAAAATGAACACAAACGGTTTGGAAAAAGGGAAACCATCAATGAAAAAAAGGAGGACGGGACGCATGATTAGCAACAAAATCCAAGTACTTTTGGGGGCCACAAAGAAAAAGGGGGGATTAAGGAAGAGAACACCCACATGGAAATCCAAAAAAACTTTAAAAACCGTCTTCAAAGGTGTAGGAACAAGGTAGAGAGTTTGTTCAAAACGGAAGATGGGAGGGCAAATGCCGGGGAAAAATTAGCATGAAGGGAAATTCACCCATATGGAAAGGTGGGCGGCGGCAGGGCCAGCAGGCGAAGGGGAAGGGTATCTTAAGATAAGGGGGTTTGTCGAAGGGGGGGGGGGGGGTGGAGGAAAAAAAAAAATGCCCCTCAGAAGGGGCTTCTGGAGGGAAGATATCCATAAGTCAAAAAAAAAGGAAACTGGAAAGATTTCATCAGGGAGTGCATAGAGGGGGGGAGAGGGTTGAGAAGAAGCATAATTGAAAAAAACCAGGGGGGTCCTTCTTTTGAAAAAAACCCAAAAACCCCAAGTAGTTACCTTTTTTTGGTGTTGGGCAACAATGCCACGCGTACAAGCGTCACGGAAGGAGGATACAAGAGCTAATGGTTTGTTGTGTGGTCCTTTGGCGTAGCCCCAGGGTTCCTAGGGACGTGGAAGGAGATAAGATGGGAGACCTGGGGGTCGTCCCGATGCGAAATCTGAGTCCTAAGAGAAATTCGGTCACGTCGCATGAAAGAGCAGGATCCGGTAGGAGAAAAGTCATTCGAAGTAAAATGTGACTATCGGTCCAAAAGTAGCAAAAAGGGGGAGCGTTCGAAAACAACGGGGAATATAAAAGGAAAATCTCAAAGAAGGATCTTCTCCAGGATCGGATTCTGAAAAAAAAATGGAAAAAATCGTAAATAGCCGAGAGGGGGGAGATTGTGGAAAAGGAAGATGAAAGGGGGATAAATCGTAACACTAGGGGTGCCCTGCTGCTTAATAAAATTAGAGCGTAGAGGTATGGGAACAAATACAAGAAGAAGAGGGAGCGTGAGAGGAAGTTAGCGAGAAAGAGAATAAGGGGAGGGGATCGTAGTAAGAGGAGGGAAAACCGAACTCCTCCCTCAGAGGGGGTTGGGGGATGAAAAGTGAGGGACACGATTTCAGAAGTTGACTCGAACACGGGGAGGGGAGGGGTAGTCTCTTCAGTCATACCGAGGTGGAGGGGATTAAGGAAAAAAGGGTGAGAAAAACCAAACTTTCTTCTCTAAACCTTTAAATCAAGAGAAGGAAGGAGGAAGGCCTTTTCTTTGATTCCTGTGCGGGGGGGAAAGTTATATTGGTGACTGGAATAAAAAAATCCGGCATTCCGGAACTGTAGGAGGGGAAAAGAACGAAGGAATCGAGTCCTTTGAAAAAAACCATGAGACGAAAGAAGGAAGAGATAAAAAGAGGGGGGGAACGTCAAAAAACAAAATAACATGGTTCCACCGTTGGATCTCAAGAAAGTCGGAAGTGGGTTTCTCTGGACTATCAGTGTCAGGGAGATAAAAGTTTTTAAGGGGGCGCTTGAGGGGGGGGGGGGGGCCGCTGGGGCATCGAACTTCCGAAAGTTGAAAAAAATCCCAGGGAAGTGGGGGAAAAGGGGGCGGAGAAAGGGTTAACAGGGTGGGGAGCTTTAGCTACTAAGACGCCAGGAGAAAAAGAACAACGGAAAAAATCCACAGACCAATTTTGGAAAGGGGGATTCGGGGTCGGGAGACTGCTGGGCCGTTTTAGAAAGAAGCCTAAAATTAGGGGGGAAGAGGAGTTGGGGGTAAACGACGGACGTCCATAGGAAAGACCTGGGGGGGGAAGAGGAAAACAAAAAGAGGTATTACCACCAAGAGGGAAAGGAAATTTTTCCCCTATTGTGGACCGATCGAGAAGCTATCTGGGTGTAAAAGATGCTCGATTTCCTACTAACGTGCGGAAAACAATTATTAAAGACAGGACACTTCCCTTCTTCAGTAAGCACTGCAGGGATGTAACTGGGGGTGGGGGGTGATCAGGAATAGGGAGGAGCTGAATTGTTTAATCACGCGGAATAACAAAAACTCCGCCTTGAAATCCGGGTTTAAGGATGAGCATAAAAGATTAGAGAGCTCCCTACGAACGCAGAGAAAAGAGGGTATCTTGCTGGAAAGCGGCTAAAAAGTCCAGAGGAAACGGGTAGGACTCATGAAAGACTGGGAGTCCTGTTGGGGTAAGGAAGCCCTGGGGGCGGGTCGGCAAACCAATTGCCGCCGGAAAAAAATCGAAAAGGAGAAAGAACCGGGCGGAAAGGCTTCCGCTGCCGAGAGAAACCCCTGGGGAGAAAAAAAGTCGGGGGGATAAAAGTCTTTCCCATGAAAAAGGTAAGACAAGGGGGCACCTGGGCAGAGAAACGTCTAAACCGGCAGCCGAGGGGGGGGAAAAACTTCTCATAAAACGTGGAAGCAACTTTGTCTGCGGCCGAGGACGGACATTGACTTCAAAAAGGAGCACAGCGTGTGAGGGGTCCATGAAAGAAAACGAGAGATAGGAACGGGAGAAAAGGGATAAAAAGAAGGTCAACGCTCCAGCCGGGGGGTGGTCCAAGTGATGAGAGAATATTTGGTTGCAAGGAAAAAATCCGAGGACCGAGTCCCGGAGGCGTGCGAGCGGGGGGGCATCAGGACGTTTTGGCTGAGAATCCGAAACAAACCTAAAAAAATGATATCATAATGGGGGCAGGGGGGGGAAAACAGAAGAGGAAAGGAGCCTGCAGGTGAGTCAAAAAAAAAACCGAAAGATCTCTTGTTGGGGTGCTAGATGGGGGAGAGGAGGGAAAAAGACTTCCGCACAATATCATGGAGAAGGGGGTGTACACGACCAGCTCGAAAAAAAAGAGTATGAAGGAAAAAGGAGGGTAAGTAAGTTAAAAAAAAGAATAAAGGTTTGAAGGGTTCACCATTCTAAGGGCCGAAAGCCAAAAAACCAGTCAAAAGTAGCGAAGAAAACAACAGTGATCAGCAGGGACTTCAACTCAGACCTATATCAATGGGATCCGAGAAATGGAAAAGGAAAGGATGAGGGGCAACAAACGGGGAAGGGAATAACAAGAAACGCGAAAATCTAAGAAACCGGGGAGAAAAACGGGGCCCTGGGGGAAGAAAGTACGAATATATCACCGAGACAAGCGTTCGGGTGATGGTAAGGGAGGATGGGGGAAACACTACATCTCCAAAAATCAGAAGAAGGACTTATAAAATCAAAAGGGAAAATTACTAAAAAACCCGCGGTCAAAAAAAGAGAAAAAAAAGAAAGAAACGTTACTCATGCAAGGGGAGGTACAAGAAAAAATCACCTTCTTCTAAAGGTAATTGAACTGAGGGGTCCCGAATAAGGGGGGGGGAAAGACCTTTTAGGTAAGACGTATCTAATATGATGAGAAAACTATGGGGCTATCGGAAAAAGAAAGGATTTCCAAAAGTTCAGGGCAACAAAAGAGCGTCAATAGGAAAAAAGAAAACCCTCCAAAAAGAATCGGGCGAGGAAAAAAACAAAGAGAAATTTACTATTAAACAACGAGCTATGGAGAAAGAGTGAGGGAAGAGAGGAGGGGACTCTATTTCTCACACGGAAAATAGAGGCACGCTTCGGAAGACGGGGCGGAGTAAAACAAAGGATCGCCAATTTCGAAAAAAACAGTCCTGCTAAAAAACCCATGGGAAAAGCCGGAGCATTTTCGGAGGAAGAGGGAAGCTCAGAGGAAATAAGCCCTGGTTTGGGGTCTCGACAAGTAGAAGGAGTCAAAGATAAAGATTGTACAACGATCTTGTAAGGCGAGGGGCAAAAGATACATAGGAATTTCAGGAGAACCAAGGAGTTCTCACGGCCGAAAATGCACAAAAAAAAAAGAGAAGACAGGGCTTGGGCCCGCCGAAAGAAAAGGCACTGGGAAAAAAACTTCCCGATGGTTCGGAAAAAAAAGGGCAAACTGGTCGGGGCAGTGTAGGGGTCGAAGTTGGCCGGAAGCGGAAGATGCAAGTCGAAGCAGAGGGAACATAAGAATACCAGGAAGGGTTGGAAAAAAAAATGCAAGAATGCGGTAACAAGGGGGAAGGGTCAGGAAACAGAGGATGAGGGAAAAATTGAAAAAAATAGAGGTAAAAAGGCGCCGCCGATGAACGAAAAGGGTCATAAAAACAGGATCGAAAAGACCCCAATTCCGCCGTTTGACAAAAAAAAAAGGTACAAAGGAGGTAAGATATTGGGGGGGCGCAACAAGCTTATTCGAGAGCCTCTTGACCAAGAAATTAGAATGCCTTCAGTTAAAGAAGGGGGGGGAAAGGGGGGGGGAGGGACGGATCCAGGGGAAGTTTCGGACAAGGAGAAACTTTCAAAAACAAAGCAAGACACAAAGGAATTCTCCTAGGGTTTTTGGAGTCGTGGGAGGGACCGGGGGAAGAAAATCAGATCGTCACTCATCGGTACGCCAGAGAGAGAATCTCAAGGAATCCAGCCTATGATAAAAAAGAATTGAAGACAAAAAAAAATGTAGATTGTGCTTCAAAAAAAGAATCGGTCAGAAAAGAGGCACAGTTTGGAGCTCAAACCCGTGGGAAAGAGTGGTCGGACACTTCGTTCTCCCTCGAGGAGAGGTAAGGAAAAAGGGATGGACTATCCAGACCAGATTCAGCAGAGAGAAGAAATCAATGCAAAAGAATCGGTGGAGGACACCGCCAGGAAAAAGGGCTCAAGGTAAATTTTTCCGAGGGGAAAAAAGAAGAGAAGCCAACTAGAAATAATGGGGAGCTCTTAAATAAGGAGTCGGGTAAGAAGCGCACAATATTTGCTGTAAGGGTACTCAACCCGGGGGGACAGGTATCAAAACAGGGAATACGGATGAAAAAAGGAGGGGGAGAAGAATCTGAATAGAAAAAAATCTCCAAGGTAGAATTCAGTGAAGGATAAAAGCTAATATGTCTACTCGGATAGGGGAGAAAGAAACGATCTCAGGCAACGGAGATGGTCCACGCCATGGAAAGAAAAGGATCTCCTCATTCCTTGAATGAGAAACAGAATGTTGGAAAACGCGTAAAATTAGAAAAGGGGGATTCTAAAGCCGACAAGATCACACCGATGTAAAGACCTCGCTGCAAGATGAAACAGAGAAAGAATACGCGCCAGGGAGGGATATAGAAGGATATATAAACTTGAGGGGCATAAATGCCACAATCAGGAATCAAAGGAGAGAAAAGGCCTCGAACAAACACCTTGTATACGAGGGGGGAAAGGGCCGCCAATGCTAAGAGAAGGCCGGGACGGGGAAAAACATGGGGGGGATTATGCCCGTGTTACTCCGCGAAGAAAAAAAAAGAAGCCGGGTGGTAAAGGAGGGGGAAGGGAGGGGAAGGGTAAAAAATGAAGAAAAAAAAGGGAAAAGTGGTATGTGAGGACCAATCCAAATAACGCAGTGAAGGGGGAATGAAAAAAGGGAAAAAAATAACTTACCTAAAATGTAGGAGTTGGCGTTGGGAGAGAAAGAACCGGAGGCTGGCGGAAGGGAGGGGAGACTCGCAGGAGGTTAGATAATTATCCTTTTATGGAGCAAGACCTTCATTTTAGATGAGGAAGGGGGGAGAGGAGAGAAAAATGAAGGGGTGGGCTAGAGGAAGCAAGAGATATAGAAAGAAAGTAAGAGAGAAAAATTAAACACCGAAACATTTTTGAACTGTCTGAAGGCTGAAAGGAAGAAAAATAAGAAAACACAAAAAAAGGAGGAGAAAAAGAAGAAAAGTTCTCGGAGAAAGGACACCAGAAAAGAAGCCGGTGATTTGTTGGAACGGATGGGAAAGTACCTTCTGGAAATAAGATGGTTTAAGAGGGGTTTCCACGAAGACAAAATAAAAGGAGGAATAAAAACGATAATGACTTAAAGAAAAAAGCAGGCCACCAAAACAAATCTATGGGAATCATCAAAGCATAAACTCCGGAGAAAAAAAAAGTCGGAAACCTACTGGCTTCCTCGGAAAAAAAAGAGGGTGGGGACGGGGAACTCAAAAGTTTCCATGCCGTCCAAAACAACTGGGGAAAAGCGTTTCACAAGCAGAAAAAGAGCCGAAACCCTGGTTTAAGGGAAAAAACATGCAAGGGGAAAGGTCAAAGTTCGACAGGAAGGGAAGGTAAGCGGTCGCACAAGGAGAAAAACTAAAGAAAGGAAAAAATTGGAAGGGGGGGGGGGCCATCTAAATCCATCAGGTTTTGAGAAAGGAACAACAGAATGCCGACAGAGTGCACGGCAAAAGGTTAAAAACCCTGGAAGAGGGTCATGTCCAATCGTGGAGAGGTGTGTTTAGCCAACGGAACCCAGGGAAAAACAAGAGGTTGGCGGGACGTTTGCTTTTCGGAAGTAGGAAAAGAAAAGAAAAACAGTTGCTTACTTTCAAAAGAACAGGAAAAAGGGTGTTGTGTCGCGGGGAACGAGAGGGCGAGGACATGGGGTAGGGGGGAAAAAAGTTATACCTCAGTGGAGAGGAAAGGGAGGCCCGACTACGCGGAGGGATCTGGGGGAAGACGGGCGAAGGGGATCAGGGGAAGGGGAGGCAGATCATCTAAGGCCCGAAGCGGAGGGGAAAAAATCGGCGTTGGGGGGGTTGAGGGCCGGTCTAGAAAACTATGAGGGGGGGAACGAAGGGGGTGTGGCCTGGTCCTCACACAAGGGGAGCTGTTCAGGATCTAGGGGGGGGACTAGGGGGGGCTGCCATCTCCAGGATACGAAGTATCAATAGGCATTCGGGATCAAATTAATGGTCAACCCCTAAGGAGACTTCCTTACTAAGAAATTCATAGGGACAGGACGCATTTCTGGAGGGTGGCAAGAAGAGTAAAAATGGGGGGGGTTGGAAGGGATGCTTCATAAAACGAAGGGTAAGGGGGAAAGGCACTTATGAGGTACAGTTAAAGCCGCGTCGAATAATAAAAAAGGAACATTCGGGCTGACAGACGGATATATACAAGAGGGAGGAGGCGGGGAAACGAGGAAAAGAATCAGAAAAAAAATAAAAAGGGGCGAGGTTGTGTTCCACAGCAAACCTATGAAAGGTCATGGAAAATCGTGCATGAGGGGGTGAGAGGATGGACTTAAGCTATGTGGAATAGTAAGAAAAAAGGGGGGAGAAGGAGAAGGAGCTTGACGATAATTGGAATATAACCAAGGGGAGACTAGGAAGGAGACATTGCACGGATGCGGAAGGGGAAAACAGAAAGCTGGGAAAATACATGTGCGTCGAATGGAGCAATCCAAGTCGCGATGAGAAAAAAGGGGGAGTCAAACTAAGCGTTAACGAAGCAATTTTGAGGAAACCACCCGGGAAAGAGAAGAAAAAGGAAAAGTGAGAATACCGTTGAGGGGGAGGGCAATTCGGGTGAAAGCCAATGGGGGGGAACAGGTACCGAAAATGGGAGCAGCAAAGGAAAGGGGGGGAGGATTTAAAGAGGCATTTGTAAAGACCAAGCGCCAGACTGAAAAAGCGCAGAAAAGCAAACCCTGGTAAAAGGAAGGAGGAGAGGAAAGCCGGGTTCCACCCACAGAGGAAGTCAGGAGAAGGGGCGGCAAGTAAGTAAAAGGGCCAACAAAAGAAAAAGAAGGGGGTCTTTCTTGAAGAGCCCAGGAAGGGGAGACCTTGGGGGGGAAAAAGGGTTGTTCATCGAGCGGAAGGAAAAGAGGGGAAAAGAAAAACGCTGCGGGGATCAAGGGGAAAAAATCGGCGGGGGAACCAAGACCGGCCAGGGAAAGAGGGAAAAGCGTACAGGCGGGGGGATCGAGACGGGCCGCCTGAAGCGACGAAAGGGGGAAAAAGAAAAAAACCCAAAAGTGACGAGGGAGGAGGAAATGCGTATCTAGTCCGGGTGGAGGAATTACACCAGAAGGTCGTCGAGGAGGGGACCAAAAGAAAGAGGAGAAAAGTGGGGAGAGGGGAAGAAGGAAGAGAAAAATGCGAGGGAATAAGGAATCCGATGTGGTCAAAAGAGGGAACGAATTAGTGGTCGCGAACGACGAAGCGGGAGGAAAGGGGGGCCGGGGAAAAAGGAAAGACGGGGGGACAGGGAGAAAAAAAAGTACTTAATTGCAAAAAGGAATGAGGACAGACTACTGCCATTGACGGCGCGTTGGTTGAGAATTAGGGTCACGGTTCCTGCAAGGGTGCTATGGGAGGACTGAAAAAGCCTGAAAAAGCTAAGCGAAAAAGGTTGCCGAGAGGAATGTGAGGAGGATAACTGAGAAACGAAATATCAAGGAAAGGCCATTCGTCGTAGGATCAAAGAAAAGGGGAGGAGGGGATAAACTCGATGGGAGGGGGGCGGGGGGGGGGCTGTCAGAAAAGGACCGCCTTAAAGGGGCAAACGTCAACGTAGCTGCCGATGAAAAGTAAAAGGAGGTGTGGTAGGAGGGAGAAAAGTAAAGGGAAAAAATTGTTGAGGTGGCCAAGGAAGGAAACGTCGAGACGAAGGGAGGGGAGAGTGCTTGGAGCAAGCAAATACCCTTAAGGGGAATGGAGAGAAAGAGGAGGGGCGGCCAGGCCACAAAGGGGGGGGCCTGGGTCCATCGTTATGTTAAATGAAGAGGAAAAGATGCCGAGGGGATCTGTCGTGAAAAACGCTTATAGGGTCACCGAAGCGCCGTTGGAGTGGGGGGATGTGGAAAAAGTCGGATGTTGTGGAAAGAAATCGCGAGGAAAAGAGGCAACAGGCGTGAAGGAAAGGTTGGGGACGAAGGGACGAATCCAAACACAAAAAAAGAGATTGGGGGAAGGAAAAGGAAGGAGTGAAAGGAACCGAACGAAGAAGGAACTGGAGAAAGGGGGGGAGGGCGGTCCGGTCGAGATAGCGATCATCCTGTACACCATTGGAGATCGATTTTAACATACCATAGAACTCAAAAAAAGAAAGAGGAGGGGGGGAGGAAAAGGAGATTCCAGACGAATGGTAAAGTAGGAAACAGGGATAGAGTACAAATAAAAAACAGGACCCGTAAAAACGCGGTGAAAAAGGCCTTCGGATCGGCGATGAGGGGAAAATTCAGAAGAGAGGCTTATCTCCATGAACGGGGAATGGGGGGGTGGGGTGTGTGTTTTGCGTGTTAAGGGGAAAAACAAAGGAGGCAAAGGACGAAACAGAAGAAATCGAAGTCAATAAAGGTAGCCTCGCTGGGAGAAAACCAAATAAAAAAAACGGACTCATCTATCCCAACAGAGGGAACAAACAAGGCGAAGAGTTGAAGAAAAGGGGCGAGGGGTATAAATCATCGCCCGAGAGAAAGTTCATACCGGAAGGCAAGACCTCTGGGTAGTCAAAAGAAAGAAAAAAAGCCCTCTTAAGGAAGAGCAGCAAAGAAACTAGCCACGTTGATCCAAGAGACGGTGATGAGTCAAGACAAAAAAAAAGAGAAAGGAAGGGGAAAGGGTTCAGGGGGGGAGGTGGGAAAAACGAAAAAGTAAAGAAGGAAATTAACGACGGACACAGAGATGAAAAACTGGGGGGGGATCTGCAGGGGAGTTGAGAAGTTGAGGAACCAGCTCCCCTCTGTCTGAGAAGCGGAGAGGATCAACACACATCTCTTCTCGGGAGGAGAAAAAACATGAAAAGAGGGAAGGAGACCTAGGAAGGAGAAAAAAACGACAAGAATTCAGGATCGAGAGGTCAGGGGAAGATGGTAAAACCCCGAAGCACGCACTGCAGGGGGGGGGAAAGAGGGGGGGAAGGGAATGAGTCGCACAATGGAAGACAAGCAGGAAAGGGGAATGATCCCCAAGAGGAAGGAAATTTGTAGGATAGGTGAAAGGAAGGGAGATCCGGGGAAGGAAACAAGGTACTAATAAGGGGACGTCGAGGGGGAGATTAAAGGCATCGTTTTACCACAGAGATGGCATGTAGAAAGGGGAAAGGGAGTGTCAAGTGAACCCCAAGCCGGAGGGCGGGGGGCGACCGCTAACGAAAGATCGCCGTGTACGGGGACACCATAAGAAATAAAATCCAAGAGTCAATTGGTCAGGTGGGAATGGGGAAAAGGGGTTTCTTGGGAAGGTCGGATTATCCGACCCAAAACCGAAAAGGTAAAAGCAACCATGCCGGCAAAAAGGGGAAGCTTACACGCCGGGAAGATGGAAAACAGGATTTTAAATCAAAAAATTTTCAGAAGCGCAGAGAAGGGAACCCAGAACTGTTCACAACCGAAGCTTAAAGAAGAAACAAAGCGGGTCGAAAGTGTAAGAAATCTTTTTATCAGAGTTGGGACTGGTGGGCTGGCGCACAGACAAACTCGATGATCGATCTCCTTGGGGGAAAATGCCTTATAGAGGTCAGGAGACCAAGCGAGGCATTCCTTGTACAGGAGAGGTCGGGCTTCGAAAGTGAAGTCTCACTATACTTGGTAGGGGGATGCATACCCGCAATATTGGACTGGGGTCTCCTTCAAAAATCAAAAAAGGGGGGAAAAAACACAGGGGACTCCTATTGTTCAATCGTATTGAGAAAATCAAGGGGGGGGAGAATCGGCGTCGAAACAGCGTTTCGAAGTCCCAGGACTATCGAACAGAGGGGTCCAGCCGGGAAGACGTGAAGGGAAAAGAGGAGTGTTTCAGAGTGCAACTGTAAAAAAAATCAATTAGGGGTTCATAGATGAACTAAACAATGTCGCCCGATAAAGGAGGTCGGTGTACTGGCGATTTACTAAGGGATACACTCCCTCCATCGTGTTGAATCTGAGGGAAGAAAGGTGCCCCAAATGGAAATCACATAGTAGTATTTCCATGTCACTGGAGGGACGAGATCTATTCGGCGGAATGGGAGGAAAAAAGGGACAGTAAAAGGAATCTGAGCCATATCAAGACTAAAAGAGAAAAGGAGGCGTATATAAAGGGGGGGGATGGGACGCAAAGGGAAGCAAAAATCTAAAGAGTGGGGAACAAGCGCTCACAAATGGGGGCTATGACAGACGGGCATCTCCTGGGAAAGGTGGAAGTAGGGTAGAAAGAGGGCGGCAGGACGATGGGGAAAAGTTCAAGAAGAGGGTAAAACAGCTAGACGAATCCCCTACAAGATGACAAGAAACGTCTCGGATTATGGGTTAGAAAAATCAATGTAAGGGGACTTTCGAAACAAAACGCATATTTGTTTGGAAACAGCACTGACGCAAGATTGAACGGATTCCGGGTCTCAGGGAGACCCGACACACACAGGCTTGAGGACTACTCTCGGTAGAATGGAAAAAAATAACAAAAATCCCGAAAGACGGGGGAGTGATTCGAAATCGAGGGCATACCGGCCCCAAAAACAACTGAGGCCGGAATATAGCCGGGGGCGAACAAAAACACCTTGTGGGAAAGGTATGGGAAGGGCCAGTAAGAGGGGGATACCGGACACTAACACCAAGGGGGTCTTTCTCCCTGGGGGGGACAAAAGAAGAATGAAAACAAAGAAACCTGTTTGTAAGGGGGGGGGGAACAGGGAAAAAAGGGTAGTACAAATCTGACTTTAGGGAGACAGGCCAAAAGAAAGAAGCGTCCTTTTTGAAAGCCTGAGTAAAAAGTTAAAATTGGGGGAGTTCAGGGTTTAAGAGAAGAACCGGGGGGAGAGCTTTAATTGGGAATCTCGGAAAAGGTGAAGGATAGAAGATCAAATAAAGTATCCCGCAACAGGCGTTGGGTGGGGGGAAAAAGTGGGAAAGGGAAATGATGATGAGGCGGATTGTTGAGAGAGAAGTAAGTCGAAGAAAAGAAGGGAAGCAAAATGAAAAAGGAAAGGGGCTGGCTTAGGCTGGGATGGTGTCAGGCGCGCAGGGAAAGGGAAGAAAACGGGAGGGAGGAGAAAAGGATATATGAGAAAAAATAAACATAATAGGAAAGGAACAAAGGGCCGGGGGTTTCAAGTCGAAAGAAGATTAAAGATGTGGGGACGATATCGACCGAAGGAGCTTAAAAAAGAGGCATACGATCGGCGCCGGAGTCAGAGAAAAAAGGGGGGGGAAAGTTAACCCTGAGAATTTCAAAGAAAGAGGACTGATAAAAAAAAGACACTCACCAACAGGGGTTCTGCGCTAACCAAAGGGCAATGAAGAAGGGGGGGTTCTCCCTGAAGGGCTGAGAAAGGGGGCGCCCCGGAACTCGAAGGAGGGAGGGGGCAAGTAAAGCCGCAAGGGGTTGAATAGGAAAGATTGGCCAAAAGGAATTCCGAAAAACCCCAGGTCTTCAAAGGAGTCTAGGGGGGGGAAACAGCAAGACCATCGGGGGGGGCAAGACTTTTTCTGAGGAGAAAGGGCGTTACCATCCAGAGGGGCCAGGTGGGGGGGGCGCCTCGCGACTAGGGGGGGGAAAGGGTGAGGAAAGTCACCCTCTGAAGTGAGAGAAAGAGAGGAGCAAGGACGAGCACGGGATCTGCGTAAGTGGGGGAAAGAGGGGGCAGTCGAGGAAATGGGAAGAAGACTTTTTTGATTCCAGAGACGAGAAAGGGAAGCGACAAGGGGCGTGGTCAACCATCGGGGGTGACCATGTAGAAAATGAGGAAAAAGAAAAGGATGTGTCCTATCAGTGGGAAAAGGAAGACTATATTTGGGGTACTAAATAAAGAGAAGGGAAAATCGGCAGAAGGACGGATAGCCTTCTCAAAAGAGCATAAAAGGATGCAGGAAAGGCATGAGATCCAGTGGAGAGGAGTGGGAAGCCGTAGGGGGGGGACAATGGGGGATAAGGGAACCTCAGAAGAGGGGGGAGAAAAATATAATACGTTCAGCAATTCTCACTGAGAAAAAGAGGAGGTCTGAAGAACCGACGAAAATCGGAAGAAGGGGAAATTAGAAAAGAAGGGGGGGGTCAAAAAAAGCTGAAAGGAAACAAGTCATGAAAGTGCCAGAGCCCGAAGAGGGGAGGATAGTGAACCCGGGAAGAAAAGAAAGGAGCGCGATGAAAGGGAGGAGAAATAAACACCCCCGGCCTAAACCCCATCGGAATGACCTATGTCTGTGGGGTAAGGGGGCCGTTCGCGAGAAGCAAAAGAAAAATGTGTGGTGGAATGAAAGAGTGCCGGCTTCAGGAGGGGGGCATACGCATCTCCAAAAACAAAAAACAATCCAATCCTTATGACGAGGGAAGTCAGGGGGGGCGGGAAAAAAAACGTCGTAAAAGTACGCAAAAGGTATGAGCGAAAGAAAGAAGGGAGAAAAAAAGAAGAATAACCATAGGATAGGGGGGTTTTCGGGAAAAGTATAAGGTCCCATATGGGTAAAGGAGGGGTGAGGAAAAAGGGCGTACGAAAGGAGGGGGGAGAGAATCAGTAAAAAAAGGTGAACAACAAGACGCCCTCGGGTGAACGGAAGGATTAGGAGTAGGCCGAAAAAATGGAATAAACTGTTGGACAAGTTCGCGAAAACGGGAAGTCAGAAAAACAGAGCCTTTTTCTTTGTGAAAGGGTGGGACCGGTATCGTCAGAGAAAAAGGTAGGAGGTGATGGAAAAAGACGGAAGCTGATAGCAAGCTGGTTAAGTAATGTATGGCAGCGGCAGGTGACCCGAAGAAGTGGAACAAGTAAGACGCGTTTACCAAAGGCGGGTGGGATCGCTCCAAAAAGACCTCACGTTAAAACCGACGGACCAAGTCCACTGCCCAAAAAATGGCCGAGGGGAAGGGAAGTAGGATCAAGTCCTGGTGGTGGAGCCAAACCCGAAAAGGGAAGGGAGGGAGGAGAGGGTTTCAGAGGGGAGGAAAAACCTGCGCAGCGGGTCTCTGCAGGTGAGGGAAGGAGAAACTCACGGGGGAAGACACGAGGCCAGAGAGGATGTTTGTGCAGGAAAAAAAGGCAGGAAGGGACGAAAGGAAGCGTGTCCCAGAGGGTTAGGGAAGGGAGGAAGCTGGGGCACGGGCGAGAACCCAAAAGTAAGGAGGGAAAAAAGCGGGAACGGTTAGCCCAGGAGACAAGGGCGTTGGGGGTTGTATTGGGGGGGGAAGAGAATATTGGAGGGCCTGGAAGGGAAAGGGGGGACGAGAACAGCTGAAGAAGACAAAGAAAGCGAAGAAGGTGCGGGAACCTGACGGGGAGCAGAGAAAGGAAAGGAAAACGAAAGGGATACAGCTCGATCAATCGAGCCAGTGGAACGGGGTAGGGAAGACGGAATAATTCTTCATGGGGGAGGTGACGAGTTCAGGGAAGATTGGGAAAGTTCGCCGCCCTCTGGGCTCGGGACCCTTTAGAAACCTAGAAACAAATAGTTTTCAGATCAGAGAAAAAAAGGGGGGGTTAGAAGGCTGGAGAAATTCAAATTTAGGTCCCCTTGGAGGGGTGTGGACAACCGGAGAAGGGACTCGAGGAGCCGGTTCAGTTGGTAGACTGAGAAAAATAAGATCAAAAGCAGGGAGAATTGAAGAAAGAGGGGGGGCATACACCTCGGGAAAAGGGTGGGGGAGGCCCAGGCAGATGGTAAGGCACGGACTCATATTCTGGGAATTATATGGGACAAAGGGAGGACCTTTAATGCAGAAGCAGTGTTCCAGGGGGAGAAATGAGTGGAGGGGAGTGTTGCGATCAGAGCGGATAAAAGAACATATCAAAGGAGTCGAAGGAGGAGGGATGGGGGCAAGGGATAACAAAAGGGTGGCTTAGATAATAAAAACCCCAGTGTCAAGAAAGACGAACCTGAGATAAGTATGGAAAGATCTCCTGAAGGGGGAGAACAAATTGAGGTTATCGATCTCCTGTGCAGAAGTGAGGAAAATGGAGATCCTTTCCGGAAAAGATCTCTGAAAAAGAGGGAAGGAGGGGAAGGGGGAGAGAGGTCGAATTCGGTCAACCTAAGAGAAAATTGTGATAAGGGATATCAATATATCCTCAAAAAGGGAAAGGAGAGAGAATTGAGAACCGCAGGAAGAGGATAGTGTCGGAAAGGGGGAAAAGAAAAAAAAAGATCAGGGAGGAGAGCCAGAAGGGAAAAGGGGGGGGGTGGGAGGGAGAACAAGCCAAACGTTGGAAAAAAAAAATCCTAAAGCGTCGAAAATCAAGGCAAGAGTGGGGGTCGCAAACAAAAAGAGAACCGACATCAGAACCCTTGAACTCCACAGACTAAGAAGGGGGAAATGGGTCTATAAGGGTTGGAGATCATATCCAGAAGAAAAAAAAGTCCATACCATACGGTGGGTACTATAACCACCTTAAAAAAGGATTTGAATTCCCCTGGACCCGTAGACTAGACCCCTTTGGAACTCCAGTGGCCGGATGCTCCTGCCGAAAAGCCCAAGGTAGGGGAGTCCTGAAGGGAAAGAAAGGGGGACCACGAATAAAAATTATTTTCGGAGTCGTAGAGAAAGGGGGGGGTGCTATCGCAGAGGATAGTCAAGAAGGGGGAAAAGGGAAAGGAAAGAGGAGTCGCGCGGCTTCAATACCCAACACTCAGCATCACACGCAACGGAAATAAGATTTCTACAATTTCTTACGACGAAAAATACTTTCAGGTCGGCTTTCGATCAAAATTAAAAAAAGAAGGGGCTAAACTATACGTCAACGGACTCAGGAGGGAGCTGGGATGGTCAGGCCTGGAAAACCAAAGAAGGCAGGGGGATCCACCCATTACAACAAAAGCCGTCATGAAGGGATAAAAGAAAAACGGATCAGGATTTTCTCATGAAGGGAGGGGTTGAGAGGGGGGACAGGTCGGGAAAAAGGGTACAAGGTACTAAAGAAGGGGGAACCCCAGAGGGGGAGATAAGCTGCACAGATGGAAAAGAGGTCTAAGGATGTATCCCTTAGAAGAGAAAGAAAAAATGGAACAGCAGGAAGAAGGGCGTCCGGGGGCAGCGGGGGGGACCGACAACCCAAGCCGTGTACCGGGATAAAAAAAGAAGGAACTAAGAAAAATTCTAAAAGAATCTTCACGGGGGTCTGGAGAGGGGGGGAGGAGGCAGCTGCGGCGGAGGCTCAGCAGCGCCTTGCAATAGGCAAGGGCCGGAAAATGTAAGGAGGAAGGGTCCCGCGGACTTGGGGGGCCGGAGAGATTTATCAAGACAGTGAAAATACACCTGGAAAACGGGCAGCAGAAAAAGGGAGTAGAAAGAAAGGCGGTGAGCGAAAAGGGGGACCCCTAGGGGGCTGCAGGGGGCTCCGCCCATCAGAAAAGGAAGGAGAGGGGGGATCCTTTTTGGAACCAGGGGAAGTGGAAAGAGGGGGGAAGCGCAGGTTGCGGAAGACGAGATCAAAGGGGATCAGTTACAAAATGTTCAACTGGCAGACCAAAAAAGGGGGGAAACCAGAAAACCGTAGACAGTGGGAAGTTAGACGGCCGGGGGGGGGGAAAATAAAAACTTTCAAAAAGACTTTGGATGAAAAAAAGACATGACAATCAGGAAGTATTTCTCAAAATGGAAAGAAGGGAGAAGTATAAAAAATGTAGTAGGGCAGAGATCGCTCTCCAAACGGCCGATAAAAGAAATAAACTCTGGGGGCTGCATATTAGAGGAGGGAGGCTTCGGTGATGGACTAACTTAAAAGAGCTTCATCCTGGGGTCCGTAAGGGAAAGCTACCGGACGGGAAGGGGTCGGGGTGCCAACGCGCCATTAGATTCGCTAGAGAAAGTGGGAGGTCGACGAAAAGGCGGAAGAAGGGATCAATTAAGGAGACGAGGAAAAAGTAATGAGAGAAGGGTGAAAAGAAGTTCGGAAAAAGAAGAAACAACGGGGGAACGCGTAAACCGATCAGCTCAAATGAAAGAAAAAGGGAGTCGCTCCTGGATTCTTCAAGCGCGGAGTTCCTTCGAGGACCGATGGCGAAAGATGGGGGAAAGTATTCCTCACGACATGAAGTCCAAGGACAAAGAGGGATATCTGCGGGAAGGAAAAGGGGCAGAGGTGAAGAATTACTTGGGAAGGAAAAAGTGGGGGGGAAACCTAAGAACCAATTTCGGACCATGACTGACATAAAACGCTACGCTGCACGCGAGAGGAACGAATGACCGAAAAGAACAGGAGTCCCGTCGGGATATCCTTAATAGAGGAAAGGCACTCCCGACCACCCCGGAAAAATCGGCCGCTAAATATTGCGATAATGTGCCCTGGTATGGGAAAACGTGGAAGCATAGATATTAATACGAAAATCACTGGAAACCAAATCACTATGCCCGAGGGGGGAAAACACACTAAAGACAAGAAACCGCCGGGGGTTGAATTTTGTGTGACAAAGGTTTCTGTTGAAAAGGGACCAGGAGAGGGCTTTGAACAGAGATGAAAAATAAAACTGAAGGGGGAAATCGTCCAGGGAGAAAAACCTGAACGAACAGGGCCGACCTGGATGGGGGGCCTTGGGGGGAGGGGGGGCCTACCCCTTTTGGAAATTCTTCGCGGGATTGGGGGAAAACAGGCCGGAAGGGGAGAGGGAAGGGTACTGGTGTTGGAAAATCCCGCACTCTGGAGTTGGAGGCGGGAAGAAGGAGAGGGAGGGATGATTATTACGATTTTTTAAGAGAAATGGGAAAGGGACACTTTTTCGAAAGCGAAGCGCAAAGTGGAAGGCTCAGGTATGGTGTCAAAAGCCAGCGCATACAGATCTCAAAAAACTGAGGAGGAAAGAGAGATGATTTCAGGCGATGCCGCAAAAAGGTAAACAACCAAACATCAGGACAAAGTTGGGGGAGGGTTGGGTTTAAGGAGAAATATGAGGGGGCGGGAGTGAGGATGGGGTTGGGGCACGGTTTGGGGGGGGGTATAATGAAATAGTTATTATCTAAAAAAAACCCGGCGGATATGAAAAAGTCGGAAGAAGGAGCGAAACTAAATCGGGGCACCAATTGGCAAAAAGGGAGGGTCTTCCCTATCATCTATCAAAGAGGAAAGAATAAGGGTCCAAAGAACCAAGAGGAAAGAAGGGAAAACCTGGGTATCACCTCAAGGGGAATCCAGGGACGGAAAGAGGTTAAAAAAGTAGAACCCGGACTCTTCTCGAGGAGGGGTAAAGGAATCTAAAACAAAGCATAGGTAAGAGAATTCCACAAAAACCAATGACTCTTACAATCCCCTTTTGAAAACCAGAAAAAAAATTTCACAATCTTCACAGAGGGGATGGGGGGGGGGGGGCATTAGGGAAGAAACAATCATTCGTCCCTACGTTGAAAGGGGGAGCAAGGGAAGCCCAAGGAAAAAGGTAAGGACATTGGGGGTACGCTGGGATGACAATAGAGTCGAATGCGTTGTGGGGTAAATAAGGTGGGGCCTTTAATTGGTCAACCCCCTACCCCGGGACTCTCCATGACGTATGAGCATAATATACGTGAAAGATATCGAGTAGAGAGATAGCGCAGGGTCGTAACTTCGTAGGGTCTTCTGCAAGAGGGGAGGGCCTTCGAACTTAGGAGTCAATAGGGGGTCAAAAGGTCCTTTAATCTGTTGTGGAAGACTGGGGGAGGCACAGTGAATGCCCGTAAGTGTCTGTCTTTTTCAAACCATCGTCGTTGGGTGGGACCTGCAGGGAGGAAGGGGAACTCCTCTCTAGGAAATCCAAACTGGGGTATAAAAAGTGTTACGAGGAATCTGAAGGAGAAAAAATAGCAGTAGTTATCTGAAGTCTCAACTTAGGAAGTAGATGGAAGTAGCCAGTTGATCGGACGGGGGGAAAAGAAACAGGGGGATAAGGGATGCGTCGAAGAACTGACAGTAGAAAAGGACCTAGGGAATGCTTTCAGGAGGTCAGGGACGAACAGTATGATCTTACAATTTAGGATTGAGGGGAACGGGCCCCACTGGAGATGAACTCTAAGGGGTTAGGTGGAACACAAAAGCCCTAGTGCATATACCACCAGCGGAATGTAAAGGAAGTGTAGCAAGCACTGCTTCAAAAGCGGGAAGTAGAAGGGGAATCAAACACTAGAAAAATGTGCGGAGGGAGGGGGGCGAGTGATGCGATAGACCAGCGTGAGAGGGGGTAAACCGGATGCGAGAAAGAAAGAAAGGGTGATACAAACCGGGGTGATGGACAAGGGATGATATAGTCTGGACGGTGGCTCAAAGAGGGAGAAATCCCGGAAAGCTCCCGGTACTAGGGGGGAGGGAACAAGAGGAAAAGAGAATTGAGGTGCAGAGGGAAAAGAAGAAATTTTGAAAAAGCCGGTCCAAAACTTGCAATTTACTTGAAGGGCATTGGGGAAAGAACGCTGAAGGAGAAAACACAACCAGAGGCGGGGAAAGAAGGAAGTCTG
>Ga0179593_1307210_pt1 | contig 19551 bp, 30 predicted proteins | sample CZODoug2_1_08_16_FD_185931 | JGI IMG/M metagenome (GOLD analysis project Ga0179593, IMG submission 185931) | Vadose zone soil fungal communities from Angelo Coast Range Reserve, California, USA - CZODoug2_1_08_16fungal (PacBio error correction) | ecosystem: Environmental > Terrestrial > Soil >...
AAGAGAGTACGAGAAAGAGCCTGAGTAAAGAAAAGGGATCTGCAAGGGGTTTTTAAAATGACGCACCTCCAAAGTTCAAGGCCTCCTGGGGACCCAGGAAGATGGACTCCTCCATGAACGGCCAAGTTTGGGGGGGGGGGTTTGCATGGTTCCGTCAGCGCAGAACGAATAAAAGTCAAAAGAGGTGGGAAAGACACCCAATCAGGGGTTGATAGGCATCTTTCAAGGCCAGGAACTAAAAATCCTGCTCGGAAAGTAAAGTTCCCCGGGGAGTGGGGAAGCAAAACTAGGGAACCAGGACCCGAGAGGAACCCCCAAAAGCGGAAGGGGGACCAGGGGGTGGAGCTGATCAAAAAAAAGGAAGAAAGGGGAAGGGAAAAAAATTGGTGGGGAAAAGAGTAATTTATGGGATGCGTGAGGTGAACCGCAGGACTCCAGGTGTTAAACCCAGTGGCAAGGGGAAGGGTGGGACAAAAAGGTCCGTGGGACGGGATCAGAAAGTCAAAGGGTCAGGGATTGAACAAAAACCGCCAAAAACGAAGGTGGGTCCGGTAGTCAAAGGGGAGAGTTAAAGTAAGGTGAAGAAGGGGGTGCGCGGTAACGGGGCAAGCTAAACAATCACAGAGTACCTAAAAGAAAAAGGGGAAGAAAAGAACAGATACCCACGGGGAAGGGGGGGGGGGGGGGGGGGGGGGGGGGGGGGGGGGGGGGGGGGGGGGGGGGGGGGGGGGGGGGGGGGGGGGGGGGGGGGGTCGAACGGAAAAGGGAAGTACGTATAAAAGGAATCCACGGGGGGAATAAGGGAAAACCCCTGCACTCTCAGTCTTGCAGGCGAAGAATCAGGAAAAATAAACATGTTACGTTCACGAGAAGTGGGGGTGGGGCTGGTCGTGGTCGAAACCAGGCTGAAACCGAAAAGATATAAGAAAAGGGCCGAAAACCCAAAAGTGAACGAAAATCAAAAGATACTCGGGTAGGCCGCGGGGGGGGGAAGGGTGAAATTGAACGAGAGAGGATGTTCAAAAGGGAATACGTTAAGCCAAAGGCTACCTGGCAGGCGAAACAATGGGTACAGGAATCACGTTCATGAGGGCAGGAGAAAACGGGGCCGGTGAACGCTTCCCCAGACTGGACGCAAAAAACAAGGGGCAGGGGGAAAGGGGTGTCGGAAACTGGACATCACGAGGGGGCACGGAGAGTCCAGTTGGCTTTAAAACGCTTGTTCCGCGAGGGAAAAAGAAACTGGGACACGCGCCCCGGTGGCCTCAGAAAAAAAAAAATATTAGGGATAAGAAGAGGGGAGAGAAAGCCGCCCGAAAAACCCCGGGGTTGCCTAAGGAAACGGGCCAGAGAGCAAAGGGATACTCTCAACGAAGAATGGGAGGAGAAGTCGAGGAACCGTGTTCTACCAGTAACAAGGGAAAAGGGGCCGCCAACGAAATAAAAAATTTACAAAAACAAAGAAAACCGAGGAAGAGTCATCCAGTAAATAACAAGTGGGCACCTTCGGGAAGGAAAAAGGTTTGCCCGAGCACAACCGGGCTAAGCTTTCAGGAAGGGAAACAGTAAAAAGGGAACGAGTAAGAATAGAACGAATCAAACAAAAAAAAAAAGCGAGCCAGCCGACCACCGAGAAAAGCCTGAAAAAAGGGTTGGAGGGTCCTCCAGAAATGGGGGGGTTGGCGCCATCCAAATTAAAAGGGGGAAACTCCAAGACCTGGGGAAAAGGAAAGGGGGGGGTAAACGAGGCAGGGGAACAACCGAGAAACCAACAATCAACGACATGAAACGAGACAGAAGACGTAATAAGCGAGTCGCAGAAAAAAAGACTATAATACCGACTAGAGGAAAAAAAGAGTACAACATATCGGGGACGACGCAAGGGTAAGCATTCGCAAAACGGGGAGGTTGATTCCGCCGTTTATGAAAATGAGGGAGAAAAATCGTCCCATTATAAAAAGTGGGGGGGAGCTACTCTCCATGGTGGGTCCCAGAAAAGCACACCGGCACCAACACCTGACTGGCATAAAAATGTACGAAAAAAAAAAAGAAAAACGTTGGCAGCTGTTTAAAGAGCAATTTAGGGTGTTGGTCAACCGCACAAAAGAGGGCCAGCCAGGAAATGGGTCCGTTCGATCAACAAAAAAAAAGGGAAAACCTGGTAAAAGGGGGAAGCTAACCCGCTACTTTTGTTTCAAAGTTAGGGCAGAGCCATTCACAACTCGGATAACACATCACAAAGCTGAACAGGAACAAAAATATCTACACTGGGGCCAGGAAAAGGTTATAAGTACGATCAATCAAAAAAAAAAAGGGGACCATTAATCGAAGGGGGGCCAAGGGCAGAGGGGATCTTATTGGGGTCAAAATGGGCCACTTGTTCTAGTACTATGAGGACGGGGTAAAAAAAAAGGGCCAAAAAGCAAAGTAAAAGGACGGGGGAAGGATTGGATGCGAGGGAATGCCAGCCGCCTTAGATAAAAGGGGAACACAAATAAAGGGGGGGGGTGGGATACCGAGGGGGTAAATACCGCAGGTAAAAACTGAATAACAAATGTCGCTCCCATTCTGAAATTAAACAAAAAGAACAAAAAAACAAACGGAGGAGACAAGACGGATCTGGTGGGGGAAAGGTGAGGGGGATCAAAATGGGTTCGTGTCCAAACCCAGGGGAAAACCTGCAAAAAGAGTTGTATAGGACGCCTGAAAAAAATGATTGCCGGCGAGAGTTTTACCACGACGGTCAAACCGCGTACACAGGAAATCAGGGGGGGGGGGGACGGACGGGGCACTTGACTCCAAAAACAGCGTGGACCAAGAATGAAGGGGGGTGCTTAAGGGGGGGTCTGTTTCAAAGGGAAAAAACGCAATCGGTAAAATCAGACAACCGACCTTTTCAGGCAAAAAATTAGGTGGAAAACTTAACATCCTGATGAGGGGGGGGACCAGGGTCGAGAGTTGACGGGGGGGGGGGGGGAAAGACACCATAACCCAGGGTCCCACCAGAATAAGAGTTGGAAAGCCGGTAAAACATAGGGAAAAGGAAACAGGTAATCCAAAAAAACCTAAAAACATCCCACATTGGAAAAGGGAACGGGGTGACTCAAAAAGCGGAGACAGCAACGGCTGAAAAAAAATGTGCAAAACTTGGAAAGAGGGTTTCGCGACGACGTCGAAGCGGACATCAGAAATGCTGGGGATCTGGGGGGGGATGGAGAGAATTCTAAAACGCTCAATGGAGGGGGGGGGGGGAGCGGGAATAGGGTTGCACGGGGGCAGGGGGGGGGAGGTACTCACAACAATTGTCGGTACGGAGAAATGGTAGAGGGTGGGGAAAAAAAACCGCTTACAACTGATGGGTCGAAAGGCCGCCGCCAAATGGGGGGCAAAAAACGGGGGTGTAAAAGGAGGAAAATGAAAAATGTAACAAAGTAATTGCGGTCCACAGTTGTTTAGGGAGGAAAACAGGGGGGATAAAAGGAACTCTGCGAAGAGAAGCGTCCTGGAAAAGACGAACTTGGGGGGTGTGGGGGGGAACTGGGGCACAACAAGCCCTGGCACCAGGGTGGGAGGGAAATCGTACAGAAGGAAAAACATGGAACGGTTTGAGAAAAGAAACGGCAATGATAGTTAAAACAGGGACTGGGAAGGAGCAAACCAATTACCAAAGAAATTGAAGAGTTGTAAAAATGTTAATTCGAAACATTGGCTAGGGGCATATCAATCCTCATCGGAAAGGGAGACACAAAAAAAAAAAGGGGGAAAGGAGGAGAAATATGATAGTGAGGGGAACGCCAAGGGGATCCTTTAAATTGGAAACAAGAACGAAAAATGGTTCGAGGGGAATCGTAAGGGGGAGAGCCTGAATGGAGGAGAAAAGGAATTTAGAGTAAACGCCGCTTGCATGGGGGAACTATACATGTAGGGAGGTCAACTACAATTTGGGGGGGGGAACAAAGAGGTTTGAGAAGTGCAAAAGGGCTCAAAAAAAGTCTGAGGTGCAAAGGGGGGTGGGGGAAGGAAAATACTATGAGCAAAGGAACACGTGACAAAGGACAGCAAAAAAAAAAAAAGAAAATTCACCTGAAAGCAAGTCCTGGGAGGACGGTAAAAAAACAAGATTAGAAAGACGGGCGTTTTTTGTAGAAAAGTGGGGAGGAATAAGCCAAGAAGTGAAACATCGAGACTCAAACTCTGACTCGCCGAAGCAATTGGGGGGGGGGGGGGGGGAAAGGAAAGTAAACTGAAAAGCCAGGAAAAGGGTTCAAGACCCGAAAAGCCATTGAGCCGTGTGAGAGAGGGACTCCAGAAGCGACAAAACCAGAGAGGTCATTAGGAAGGGTCGCGCGAACCCCATGCAGGGGGGGGGAGCAAAGGAAAGGACAGGAGCGGAGAACAAAAGCTCTGGACAACCTGAAGAAAAGATGGTCAATTTTTTGACCTGTAAAGGGGAGAGGTTGGCCTTAACTTGAATGCTGGGAGGAGGGTTGGCTTGAAAGGAGGGAATCTTACAAAAAGTCATTCTCAAAAAAGCCGTTCAAAGAAGAAAGAAGGGATTTGGTTAAGAAAAAGAAAAAGGGGGGCAAAAAAAAGAAAGGTAGTGGAAGGGAACAAGATGGCGGAAAAAGTTGAAAAGACACCGTGAACCCGGGGCAGTTCCACGGGTTGGTGGTGGGGCCCATCACCATACAGACATGAATAGCTTTGTGAAACAGAGGATGGGAACAAGAGCCCGCAAAAGAAAGAGGAAAGATAAATAAAGCTGAAAGTTGGTCGAAAGCGCTGAAAAGCAAAAGCAACGTACAACTAAAGAAAAAGATCAAAATGGGCGGAACAATACCACGGGTGGACAATGGGGGGCCCAAAAAGTCGAGGGGGGCCGACGAGGGCTCCAAAAGGGTGCAAGTGAAACAAGAGGAAAGAAAAAAAAAGAGGCTGAAGAAATAGAATGGCGGGCAAGAAGAGCGAAAGGACCTGCAAAAAAAGAAAAGACAAGGAAGTACCGTTGATTGGGAGAAAAAAGCAATAGAAAACGGAAAAAAAAAGTAATCTTACCAAAAATAATAAAACGGCAGATAGGAACAAGACCCTAAAGATGAACAAAATGGGAGCTTGACGGAATAAAAAGTAACGGTACAGATGGGGGAGTAAGGGGGGGGCAGGGGCAAAGGAGGGGGAGGTTTTACGTGGAGAGGGACGCGAGGGGCCTGAAGGTGTGAACAAAAAACACATACAGGGAAAAGACTTCTTCTGAAAAAAAAAAGTCGCGTGGGGAAGGGGAATCGGAAAACTGCAGTTAGAGGGGGGGGAGGGGGGTGCAGGGGGCCAACGAAATTACGAAACGGCAAACGCTGCCAAAACAGGAAAAAAGGGGGGGTAAAAAAAAAAAGGGGAAAAGGTCATTGGGAAGGTCTTTCCAGAAATGTGGGTGGTTTAAACCCCAGACGGAAACAATTGGGTTGTCGAGCTGCGAGGGAAACCGAAGCAGGATATTGCACAGGATAAAAGAGAAGTGGGGGAATCAGGGAAAAAACGAAATAGCAGGGGTGACAGAGGAAAAGCTGGACGGAATGGAAATTTCCATCAAAAGGGGGTCACTCGACCCGCGGCAAAAAAGTCACATGGGGGGGAGGAAGGGATAAGGGAATGGAAGGAGAGCATGGGGGGAGAGGGTGTTGATCTCGGGGGGCAACTGTTCCCCTTTGGAGAACAAATAATAAATAAGAAAATAGGATGGTAAGAGGCGGGAGAAAATACCCTGGAGCCAACTCACAAGGAATGGTGATTAGGCGTTCTCAATGGGCATGAAGAGTGGGGGTGGGGGGGAGCTTGGGAGCGATAAGAATTCAGCACCTCAGTAGGGAAGGGAGCTTTTTAAGACCTAAAGAGTAGAGGCAATCGGGGCGGCAACCGGCAGGTGTAGACGAGAGAAAAAGGGGGGGCCCGACTGACAGTATAAAAAAACCTCAGGGGGGGTGAAAGAGGGGACCGCAGGGAGAAACCAAAATGTGGGGAAACTGGGGGTGTCCACGAACGGTAAGGAAGCAGTCTACGAATATAAAAAAAGTGGGATCCATTCAAGGGGGGGGGGAAAAAGACAAAACCGCGCGGGTGAAAGGGGGGGCTAGGGGGAGAGATCGTTGAGAGATCGCAAACAACAACGTAGAGGAAGGGAAAAAGGGGGGAAAAAAAAAGAAATAAAGCCCGCGAACCAAGGGGGAAGACAGCAAAGGTTTTAACGAGGAGAAGGTCCAGTGAAAGGGGAAGACAAGGTGAATCAGACTCCGCTAAGAGGACGCTTTACTTTTTCAGAAAATCCAAATTGACAAATGAAAAAATGTAGTGGTGAACACAAAGAATAAAGGGTCCGAGTTGACAAAAACAGAGGAATTATCGATGAACTAACTGTCCAGAAAAAAACCCCGTGCGAGAAATCTAAAGAAGGCCCTGTTGAGTCCGAGAAGACTAAAGACGGGGGTGTGAGGGTTCCAGGGGGGGAGAGTCATGAAATCTTTCGGAGGAATGAGAAGTCGCGATTAACAAGACGAAAAAAAACCGACGAGCAATGAGGGGGAATCCCCAAAGGAAGAACCGTAAGTGTGATGGGTTAACAGGATAAAAAATGGTGGGGGAAAAGGGATCAAACCATACAGGAAAAACTACGGTTGTCAAAAGACCCAGACCCTTGTGAGGGGGACAAAATGGAGGTTAACAAAAACGATCAGGTGAAAAGATCAATGCTGCTAACGACTGGAAAAAGGTCCTACAGGAGGAAAAGAGAGTTCCAGGCCGAAGGGCAGAAAGAAATCTCTTGAAATGTTAAAATTACGAGAACGGGTCCGCGGCAGCATCAGCGGCGGGCAGTGGATTACCATCCTAACTTATTCCGAGGAGAAAGGACACTATACCGGCTTAGAATTTGCAAAGCTAGACTCGTAAAAAAAGGTTAACGTCGTCAAATTCACCGGAAACGGCAGACCGGGCAGATAAAAAGAGAACAAATGTGGTGGGTACCGATGGGGGCAGAGGGGGCACCAGTCAATTGTTAGTGGCAACCGCAAAAACAGCCAAAACCACAGACCAATGGGCGTTTGCGAGGACCAAAAAAAAAGGAAAATGACAGTGGGGAAGCAGCTATCCAGGGTCTGCTGGGGGGGTGTGGACAACGTAATTGCACCCCGAGAGGAACTAAAGGGGGAAAAACACGCCAAGGCACAGAAACAAATAACGACAAGACTGGCACAATCTGGCCGACAGGTAAATACTAGAAGCTCACAACAACCCAACAAAAAAAGAGGGCTGGGGGGGCCAGGGAAGCTGACAATGAGAGGGATAAGTGGTTCATGGGTTAGGTTGGGCAAGGGGGGGGGAGGGAAGGTGGGTATTGTCTTGTGTTCCAATAAACGAAAGGGAAGAAACAACGAAGACAGGGGATTCGCTCCGAGCAAAATTCAGGAGAGAAAAAAAAGCCGGAAGTGGGTGGATGTAAAAAAAAACACGCGTTACAGAGGTTGCAATCATCGGGCCTAACGCAGGGGACGAAGCAACTAAAAAACAAAGCAACTGCCGGAGGGATCGGGGGGTCCCATCGGCCGACTTGGGGACTAGTGCCACCCGTCATGGTGGACGGTTCACCGCCCCGCCTGGGAATGCCAAAAACAGGGCACTCCCCCACCTGGTCCTTGAAGTACCAAAAGAACGAACACGCCATTAAGGGGACTCTGACGGAACGAAAGGAGTGGGGTTGCCCCATCCAGAAAACGTCAGGGCTTTTTAAAAAAGAACCACCGTTAAAAATTTTGAAAGGCCTCTAATCTGGATAGAAAGTTGGGTTCCCGAAGGCGGTGTGCTGGAACCACGTGGACAATCCGATGCTGTGAAGGTCTTTTCACCAAGCAGCGGTGAAGGCAAAACCGAACAGTCGGCAAGTCTTAGTACTTAACAAGACGGATGGAGGAGGCCGGCGGAGGAATGTGACAAGGTTGGAGGCCTGAGGTTAAACCAACTCCAAATAAAAGCACGTTAAAAACGGGAAAAAAAACGAAGTCGCAGAGACATTCCTCTATCCAATCCCAAATCGCTAAAGCACCAAAGCCAAACCAACAAACTCCCGCCAGAAAAAATTGGACGGCGGTTTGGGACGCAAAGGAACACTTCTTCCGCAAAATTGCCGGAATTCTGGTGTTTGGATTCAAAGAAAGGGGAGGTAGTAGTCAACGCCTGGCGAACCGGCACGCCTGAAAAAAAAAAAAAAGTGTTCACTTAATCGTGGGATGGTCGGGGGGTAAGCCCAAAACAGTCTTTAAAAGCAGAAGGGTGTGTAAAGGTGCAAACCCTTCTTGGGGAGGGGAGTGGGTTCCATTTTTACTGGCGTCTCAAAAGGTTTGCCGCGGAAGAAGGGCCACAAAAGGGGTGTAAAAAAAGAAAAAAGGACTCTCTGTGTTGGTAATGAAAGGAAATTGGGATCTAAGGAACACAGGTAAAAAGACTAAAACAAAAAATAGGGAAGGGGGGGGGACCGGAAATTAGGAATAGTAAGGTCCTCAAATTGAAGGAAGGATCATTTAAATAGCATGACTGACGATTAAGCATGATTCCTGACACCGAAAGGGTTAAGGAAGAGGGGGGGCACACTATCCACAAAAAGACTAGCGGCCTGGGCGTCCAAAAGTCTGAGTACGCGAGACGAAAAGAGCTAAAACAATGCCCGAGGAGTGGATCGAAACGCCAGTCACATTATGAAGTGCCGGTAGTATGAAAAAGAACTTGAAAAAGCCGTGAAAAGGGGGTATTGAAAGGGAAAGTTAAATCAACCATGGGGAGGGAAAGAGGTCATCAAATAGCAGACTCAAAAAAAAAACACAACGGAGGAAGGAGAAAAAGAAAGGGATTGATATCACCGGATCTGAAAGGTTGATCCGGGTACATTGCCACAAAACCGAAGTTTCAATCGGCTGGTCTGTCACTGGGGGGGGCTCAGGGGACACGGGTCAACCGCAAAGAGAGATTTCGGATTCAAACCCCCACAGGGAAAGGTTTTTAAAAATAGAAGGGCGACTCGATGGACCTGAACGACATTGGTCGCCCCCACCCGATTGGTTGAGAGATGCAAGGGGAACAAACCCCACACTTGGTAGGGGGGGCGGGCAGGGGGGGGAAAAATGGTGATTAATCTCTAGCAAGAAATAGGGGCAAGGGTACGCCTCAATCAAACTTAGACATGAACGTGGGTTGTCGGGGGTCACGGCACCCCATTTGAATGGGAAAAGGTCCCCTGTCGGGGTTTTGCGGGGCCACGACGGAACCCGGGGGGCGGGGGTTAGATCACCGTTAAACAATAAGAGAAGCGAGGGAGAGGAGGAGACCTCTGGGGCCCCCCAGACCCCGAAGCAAATTGTAAGAACGCCCATGCACAGCAAAAAAGCAAAAACGACAGCAGGGGAACCAACCGAGACACAAGGCAGAGGCCCATGGGGGGGAAGAATAGCGACCGACAAAATCGAAAAAAAGGCAGCAGTTGACAGTTCAATCCTCTTCAGAGAAAAGGGCGTTAATAAAAGGAGGACGCAAGGCCGGGCGACCACAAGCAAGGCCCGGTCAAAAACAAAAAAAACCAAAAAAAGGAAAACGCAGGATTCTTATGGGGGGCTGTTATATATAAGAGTGGGGAAGGAGTTGAAGGATGGGAAAGATTTTCGGTACCGTAGTTAAAATTCCAAACGTAGGGGGGAAAAAAAGAGTTCCAATAAACGCCCAGGTTCAACCAACAAATACGATTGGTTAAAAAAAACAGAGGTTGCACGAAAAGGTGTCGGTGATGGGGAGATGAACGGAAAGTGTGACATCCAAGGTGCAACGGAAAAGATAAACCTCCAGTGGTCCACTGTGGTGGGCAGGAACGCAATGCAAAGCAGATATCATGGTGGTGTGACCAAAGCGGAGGGTTGCACGAAGACTCAAGTACAACGATCACGTATATAAAAGAAAGGCGTCGTTGTGTTTGTGGGGCGCCAACGGTGACCGTGAACAAGGGGGCAAACATGAGAACGCCCTACTCCCGGAAAAGCACGCTTTCCGATAAAAACCGCAACGGCAGTTGGCACACATGTTTGTCCTCAACCAAAAAAAGAAAAAGAAATTAACCCCAAACGGGTAAAAAAGGGGAGGCAGCCCCACACAATAGGCCATTTGATAGAGAAAGGGAACGGGGCGCAGGCGGACGCCACCAAACCTGCACTTGCAACAGTACAGGACTGGGTGAGTTTACCTAAAGCAATCGCCTACACCGGAAATCTGAGACACGTGAAAAATAAGAAGACACATACGGGCGACCGGGCAAAAAAAAAGCAGAAGATTGCCCGTTTGGGGAGCTGGAGAGGGAAAGGTGAACAAAGTCGGGAACAGAAACAAAAAAAAAAATGGGTAGGGGATGGGGGGGCGTGCAAAAAAAAAAAACCCACAGACAACGTGAGGTGTGGTTCCCCGTTAGATGCCAACGCGGGGGAAGGGTAAGTGTGGGAAAACACCCAGTCAAGAGCTTATGTCAAACCCGGTGGGCACCCGGGGGAAAGGATGAAAAGTGCAAATGGAAGTGCTTGGGGAGGGTTGGAAACAGAAAAAATTGGAAAGCCCGCGCCCGCGTTGGTGCAAGGGGGGGTTCAATGGAGGGTCAGGGACAAAAAGGTTTGAGTTTTGTTTCTCTTAAACCAAGGGGTGAGGGCTCGGAGCCCCGCAAAAGAATAGCCAGGGTAGTCCATTCTACGAAGAACTAAAAAAGGGGCGGAAGAAAGACGGAAGAAAAATTCGAGATGCGGTCGTGACCAGACGATGTCGTATGTGGTGGCAAAAAAAAAACCAACAGGGGGAAAAATAGCGGTCAGATGAAAACGAACGGGGGAAGCAATAAAAACCCTACCTTGCTTGCAGGTCTTTACGTTTAATGAGATCTGTTTGGAGGGAAAAAAAGGGGGGTCAAAAAGGGGTTGACGTTGTGAACTTGACACGGAACCAGGACAGGACAAAAGAACCGATATGGAGGATGGGCGAACCCATTGGAAGTAAAAAGACTCAACCGGAAAAAACGTTAATTACTTGGGGGGTAAGGAAACTGACAGTCATGTGTGGGGGGAAGAAATTGGATAAAAGATCTCTAAGAGTCGCCAGTAGTGAAAGGAAAAGGGTTGGGTGAAAAAGCCAGAAGACCAAGAACGGAAAAGGAAAAAACCGGCCCCCAAACTTGTAGAAACGATCAAAGAGGCCAGGAGGGCATGAGATCCTACCCGGTTGGGGAAAAGCCGCGTGTCAGCAAACCCCCGGGACGGGGACGTGTACGGGGAAAAAACGGGAAAACCATACCCCATACAGGAAGAACGGAGAAGCCCTTTGACGGTTCCCAGCCCTTTCATTATCCAGGAACAGTAACAAAAGCGTCACCCGGTGTTGACGAGAAAAAAAAAAGTTAAAAAAAGATAAAACACCAACAAAAAAAGGGAGTAGGAAAGAAGCACCGCGCAAAAGCCCCGAAGAAAACGGGGAAGAAAGAAACTGGTGGTAAAACTCAAGGGTAAACACAATGGAGGAGGGGGGAAGCCAAGGGTACAAAAAAGGGGCCCTCGAATGCTTCCCGGAAACACGTGTTCGACAAACGCACAAACCCTAACAACAACTCAGGCAAGGGGTGACAGCCAGGAGTCAACCCAAAAAACGGGGAAAAAAAGGATCTTCATGGAACTCCTGGGACAAACGGCCGCTTTCGAGTCGAGAAAATCCTTTGCACGTCACCAAAAAGCACGATAACAACTCTTGAGGGAATAAAAAGGAAACTTCAAAAGATGAAAAAAGGGAAAGATTCCTCTACCAGAGAATGCGCCAAAAAAAGCCAACCACAAAGGGACCAAACCAAAAAACTCGGGGCGCTGCCGAAAAAAAAAAGAAAAATTACTTTGGAGTTCGGCAACCAAGGGGGGAAGTGAGCCAAAAGCGCAGAAATACCATCGGGGTTCGAGAACCCATCCGCATTCAAAAAGGACCCTTCATGGGGGTTTCAATTACACGGAACAAGTAAAAGCCGTCAGCACAATTGAAAAAAAAACCTGATCCGAAAAAACCACTGGGGAGAAACTCCCCATGGAAGCCTGGTTCCTCGGGTGGCAGGAAGGGCAAAAACAGGCCGCTTTTGGGCAAGGGCGGCGGGGCAGAACCTCTTAATAATGGGCACAGTAAAACAAATCTCTAATTGTGAACAAAAAAAAAGGTAGCAGCTAGGCGGTCAAAACCTGGATTACGCATGTCTAACAGTCGTAAGTGACGGAGAATGAAGGTATATGGGGTGGAGACTCAGCAGGAAAACCCGCAAGGGTTCCCGAACTTCACAAGACCCTGCACCGTCAGTTACCTTACAAAAACAAAGTTGCACCCTACCGGACACCAAACTTTTCCAGGACAGCGGCTGGAAATTTCGGGGGAAAAAACGCGCACAACACAAGCAAAAAAAGTCAACCAAATGGGGTGTGGAATTTCCCGATGCCCCACCCGTTACACAACCGGGGACTGGGGGGAACAATCCACAACCCGGAAAATGGGGGGGGGGTTAACAAACAGAGTGGCAGATCGTCAGCTCAACTCACGAAACAAAGGCAACAAAATGAAAGAAGGAAAACCAAAAAGATCCTACCTCAAAAAAGATGATACACAGGGGGATGAAAGTCAGGGGGGACCCATACAAGGTGACTAGACGATCAAGCTCCAAAAGGGCAAATCCGTGGGGGACCCAGGGCACGGATATCGAGAACCTGTTAAAGAAGTAAAAATGCCCCAGGGGAGCTAGGGAAGATTATTAAATTACCCAAACGGGAGCAGAAAGCAGGGGAATATCGAAGAGCCAAGGGACGATCGGGAAATTAACAGCACACGATTGTGGTGGAGGGTACTATGGGGAAACCACGGGGCATAAGTTGCACGGAAGAGTGAAAAAGACCGGAAATCAAACAATTAACAAACTGAAAGGGATGAAAAAACAAAGCGTAGGGAGGTATTCTTCCCGAATGGGGGTGGATTAAAATACAGAAGAGGAGAAAAAGCAGCCGGAAATGTATATTCCGTAGACCACATTCTCTCAAGAACAAGAGGAAGAGGGGGTGTTCACAGGAACGACTGTTAACCGCATAAATCACTGTGAGGAAACGGGAGGTCCGGCGGCAAACAAAAGGAACTTGGAGAAAAAAAAAAAAAAAAAAAAAAAAAAAAGAAAAAAAAAATAATGTTAAGGAGAGGGTATAAACAGGGGATTGGAAACGACTCAAAATCCTTAGGGAAAAAAACGGAATTTGCCCCAGGGCGCAAGAACTCTGGGTGAGGAAAATACCAAAACGGTAGGGGGGGTAGAAGAGGCGATGGAAGGAATGTCATATGAAAAATCAAGCAAGGCAACTGTAAAGCCTGAAAAAAACTTATTACAACTGAGAACGAAAACCAATCCCCGAAAAAATGCCACCAAAGAACAGAACAAGTTCTTACAGACCGAGCGGAGCACGCCCAGCCAGGGGGCCGTCCTATTTTTGGGGGGGAGTAACAGCAGGGGGGGAAGCGAAAATCGGAAACGAACCTAAATCTGCCTTTTCGAAAGAGGATGGGTCTAACGGGGAATCAAAAGCTCAAAAATGGGTAAAGGGCCATCCGGCAGGCAGGGGGTGTCATTTTGAAAGGAAGAAATTACAATTGGAACTGGGCAGGGCAGGGAGGGGGGGCAACGGTGTGGCAACCACAGACGAGGTGGGGGGAGACCAAAATGAATGGGGATCCATAAAAGATTTAGTAAAGGGGACACCGCAGGACAATACCCGAAAAACGAAAAGGGGAAGGGTGACCTTATGAAAAGGGAAAGAAAACAATCCCAAATTAGAAGGGCAAACTTAGTGTTTAATGAGGGCGCTCCATTATATGCCTCGGAGATGTAAAAATGATTTAAGGAAACACGCGGCGGCCGAAAAGGGGGTTGTAAACTTGGCAAAAAACACAAAGGGCGGTCGGACCCATGGGAGGGGAATACAGGTGAAACGGAGAAATGGAAAAGGCAGAGGCCGTGTTTGAGAACCAGGAGGGGGGCTTCCTCGTTGTGGCAGGGGTCTCCCACCATCAGTAACCATATGGGTTAAAATGGTGCGGTTTAGTTAAAAGGTATGATAAAATTTGGGCTTAATAGACAGAAAAAGCCCCAACCGTAAAACCAACACAACAACGGAAGGAGTGAAGTAAGAGCTTAGATCGCTTCGCAACAGTGTGATCCTGGGGGTTTGTACAAGGGGAATAAACGAAATTTTACATCGGGCTAACTGGAAGGTGCTGTGTCTCAACCAGGTAACAGGGGAAAGTGCCGGTTCGGATCCAAAGCCCAGGAAGGGGGGGGTTGTCAATACTGGGGAAAATTCCGGAACGAAAAAAATGGTGGTCCGACCCAATTATAGTGGGGAAAAAAGGGGGTGATCACCACCATTGTCTTCTGGACATGGGAGAGAGTGGAAAAATGTAAGCGAGGAGAAAATCGGTCCAGGGTGCCCTTCATTCAAAAAAAGGGAAAAAATCTGAACAGTGGGGGATGTTCTCCTCTACTGTTGTAAACAGTAAGAAGTTGAAGGGGGGGTCGTAGGTGGGTGCTGGCGGAAAGTGAAGATCCAGGCAGGAAAGTACATCGAGGGGCTGGGAAACACCCGTGGCCAATTAGAAGGAGAAACAATGGGGGGGGTAAAGGTAAAATTCACTAAAAAAAAACAGAAAGAGGGAATGCCATCCCTCGGGACCAATGTGAAGATGGGTGGATCAAAAGATGAAGAAAGATCGAACCATCTCCTTTCAAAGCACAAAAAAAAAAGGTCGTCGCGAAACAAAGGGGGGGTTGGGAATGAAAAGCCAAAGGGCCGCGCAAGGCGATCACCGGCCACGCAGTGATTAGGAGGGTGGGGAGGGGGGGAATAGAGTTGTCATGAGGAAACTGGGGTGGATGTGGGAGTCCAAAAACCTTAGTGGCGGCCACCAGGGACAATTCAGAAAGGGAAGTGAATACCCTTTGTGAAAAAAGAACAGAGGTGCAGAAAGGTGGGGCAGGTGGGAGACTGGGGGGAAAGGTGTTTTCCAGGAACCAACTTTTGCCCGAGCGCATTGGCCCAACGGTTGGGGGGCAGAAAAGGACTGGGGGTGGCCTGGGAAAAGACGGTTTGGGTAACAATCGGCAGGGAAACAATTCAACGAGCGACCGAAGGAGAAGAGGATATAAAGCAGGTTTGCGTCCATAAACAGGAAAATAACCATGCGAACATAAGCAAGGAAGACCATTGTGAGGATAAGCAGGGGGGGGGGGACATGGGTGTGCCTTCAGCATCTAGCAGCCCGAGAATTGGTCGGGGGTTAAGCAGGTTAACAACAACCCAATTCGGCGGTGGGATAGGAAGCTGGAAAGCCCGCCGCATCAGTAACCTGCCTCGAAGGAAAGGACGGTGGGGGAGGGGGGGGACAGCAGCGCCTATAACCAGGAATCGGTACACAAAATAAAGCAATCAGCCCGTAAACATCAATATGGCAAGGGTTGTGGGAGCTTGGACGGGGAAAGGAAAATCCGGACGGCCAAAAGAGGTGATAGTTGGGGGTTCTTTGAAACCAAGAGGGGTGCAGAAGTGGAGAGGAATATTGCAAGGGGACCAAGGGAGGGGGAACCCCCAGTAAGACCGGGAGCCTTTGGGTGGGGGGGGAGGGAAAGGAAGTGGTGGAAAGGGTAATGGAAAAGGCGGGGATAACTCAAAGAGAGGCGGATAGGAGGGAAAGGGGGGAGGACAGAGGAAGGGAAGAGGGGAGGCGGGGGAGGGAGAATAGGCGGGTGTAGGTGGGGGGACGGAGGGGGTGGGATGTAGGGGGAGGAAGGAGAGGGTTGGGTGAGGGAGTGTGAAGGGGAAGAATGGGAGGTAGGAAGGCTGGGAGGGGGGAGGGGGAAAAGAAAGGAGGGTGGGCGGGAGCATGGAAGGGGGAAAGGGAGGGGAGGTGGGGTGGTGGAAGTAGGGGGGTGGGGGAGAGAACTGGGGCACAAGGGTCCAGGTGAAGGGGAAGAACGGCCACCACAGTGGAGCCCTGGTGAGGGTGGAGGGTCCAAAAAAAAAAGAAAAAAAGGGGCCGAAACGCCGACCCGAAAGGGTAGTAGGGGGCAAAAGGTGGATGTCCGGGAAGAAGTGGGTGGGGTCAAACAAACATGGGCGAACGCGAAAGCACAAAGAGGGGGAAGGTATAGACCCTGTGCGGGGGAATAACAACTGGCAAAGGGGGAAGACCATAAAAATACGGGGTATCTTAAAATCGGCACAAAAAAAAAAACCGGAAATTAAGTGAGGTGACACCCAGTTTAATGGGCGGGAAAGCATCTGCCCCCTCCACCTGGGATTTCAATCGCGTTCACAGGGTGCAATTTTTGGTCTTGGTTTCACTCCAGACGGGGGTTTGTAACGGTCCAGTTGTTAACAAAAGTCAGGGAAAAGCGAAAGAAGATTTCAACGCGGATGGGCGAAATCAAAAAAAACCTTGGGCAGCCGAACTCAAACTTACGGGGAAGACTAGGCAGGCCTCGCAACGGTGGGGAAGGAGGTAAGGGGAAACAGAGTCAGGAAGACGAAAAAAGATTTCGCGGAGGGAGGGAAGGACTGGTTTCCAATGCACGAAGGGATTGATGGCTGCAGGGTTCAAACACTGGTGTGGGAGAATATATCTCAATTGGGGCAAACCAAAGGAGGTGAATGAGTCTCGCCGGTGGGAACAGACGTCAACCAAGATGGCGCAAAAAACCTGAAGGGGGCGGTGTCTGGGGTTGTCGGTTCAAGACGAAAGAGATCCTTAAGTATCCAGGGGGGACTTCCAAAAAATCTTTCATGGCCGCCGAATTTAACCGGGACTCCGTGGTGGACCACAAGTTGGGATCTCTGAGAAACAAAAAAGGAGGATGAAGAAAACCGCAACACGCCTAAAAGGGTCCTGTGGGGAACCTCAGGGAGTGAGGCCAAACTGAGAGCGGGGTGAAGAAAAGGGAAGTCTCCTCAGCAGCGTGCGGTATTGTAACCGGGGGGGAAAACACATAAAAAGGCAAAAGGGATGGGTTTGCCAAAGAGAAGCCCGTTCAAAAAAAGACGAGAGAATCAAGGAACCCATCCATATGGGGGCCCAGATCTTAGAACAGGGGCGGTGGGAGGAACCCCCAAAAAGAACAAACTTAAAGAAGTTTCGTCCAAAAGGAAAAAAAAAAAGGACTTCCAATCTTTAAGGGGGAGGGGGGAAGCTCCTCCATCGCTCCAAAGCACCACACACATTGAACGCCCGATAAAAAGGGAAAGGTTGGGTTCAGGCGCCAAAGTTTGGAAAGGAGTAAAAACAGCCCACCAGGAGAGTAAAAGAGCCAGCCCTGGTTACGAACGGAAGTGTAAAAAACGAACGCGGGTGAAACCGATTCCCAACCATGAGGAAGTCATGACGTACCAGAGCAGGAAGCCCAGCCAGGAAAAGTTCAAAAATGAGGTCAACTAAAAGGTAGAATGAAGTTACAGTACTAATCGCTTGTGTGGGGGGAAGACGCAAAGAGCCACATAAGGAAGTGAAATCTTATTGAGCCGTCCATGGGGGTCCGCGGAGATCCCGATCAAGAAAGTGCCGAGGCACAGACGCCTCTCGCCAATTTGACGAGGCAAACAGGCAATTTCCTGGCAGAAAAAAAAAACTCAATTGGACACCTAAAAAAAAATAACAAAGTAAAGAACATACAGGGGCCACCGCGGGGGCAGGAAATTGCTGGCACCAGAACAGCCCAAAATAAATCTGGGGGAAATGAACCACGTGTCAGAACAAGGGGGAGATGTGGGTTCAAAAATCCTCCAAGTGGTGGTGTTCAAAGTAATGGGGAAGAAAAAAAAGTACAATCAAATGGAAGCAACGGTGTAAGGGCGCAACGCCAAGTCTTGAAAATCTTGAATCCGGTTAAACTTATTATCATCAGTAAAAGAATGGGGCAGTGGGAAAGACTATGGGTGAAAGGGAAGAAGGACAGGGACTCCTTATAGTGGGGGGGGGGACTAAGGACCGGTTAAGCTAGGGGGACTTATGGCCAAAAGGCAAAAGGGGTTGAGTTAACACGAAAGTAACGTTACGGGGGGTCCCGAGGAACGGCAAGCAGTTCCCCGAATCTGGGAGCACACTGCTCGATCCCAAAAAGCCTAGGTGGTTGTATTAAAAGCCCCAACCACCGCGTTTAAAAAAAAATGGTGTAATAAGCGGGGCAAAAAAAAAGGCGACGGATCCAAAAAAAGGGAAAACATTCGAACTGAAGGTGACTAGGGGGAACGAAAAGCTAACGGCAGGGAGGAGGCTGTCCTTTGTGGCTTCAGGAGGGATGGGGGGAAAAAAAACCCAAAAAAAACGCGGGCATTCCACTTATTATCAGATGCATCCTGAAAAACCAAGGCGCCGTGGGGCCCTGTCCTGGCTTGGTTGCAACAAAAAAACAATTGGAGAGTTCCAACTTCAGGGTTACTGCTTCAAAAACAACTTGGACAATACGTGTAAGAAGGTCCAAATGTCGAAAGGGGGTGAGTGGAAGCACCTCATAAGGGAAGCCATCCGCACAAGAACTTATTTAGGCAACAAATGTTATTAAAAAGAAAAAAAAATACTTCTTACTTGATGAAAACATCAACGGCGAATTAAAAGGGGGGGGAAAGGAAAAATCAACCGACGGGGAAAACGCAAAGCATAAGATGCAAAAGCCCCAGGGCGCCGGAAATGTAATAAAGGCCCAGCACAGACAAGGGCAATCAAAAGTAGGCAAAAAGGTTTAACCTCTGCCGGGGCGTCATCGGACGGGTCAGGGGGAGGGTGCCAACAATGTGGGGAGGGGTCTAATTCAGAAAGCAGGGGTCAAACGAACGAAAGGGGCAGGGAAAACGCAAATGGACAACGTTGCGGGTTTCTTCGTGGAAGGGTCCGAAAATTCCACCGGGAAAGGACAATGGGCCCGGATGAGGCGAATCAAGGCCGAAAACGTGTCAAGTTTGACTGTCTGGGCATTAAAAAAAAAGGTGGTGGCAGCAGGATGGGGCCAGAGGTTGTGAGAGACCCGCAATGGTATCCCAAACAGAAGGATGTCTAAGGGGAGATAGGAAAGAAATAGAGGCCAGCCGAAAAAAAACGAGGAGGGGGAGGGCCGTTGAAGGGAAGACCCCGAAGTAATGGGTACAAGGAATGAGGGGACGGGGCTCAGACTGGCACCACCTCAGATGGAAAAAAGAATAGTAACAGGCAAAAAAACCGTAAAATGTGGGGTGTTAAAAGGGAAATGAAAAAGGGGGGAGGCACAGGGGAGGATGCCAGATCGGAAAAGGGGGATAATTAAAAGGTTGCATATGCGGGTGGGGATCGGAAAACAATGGAGAAATCCCCCCCCAGTTACTGAACAAAGTAGGACAGAACAGATGAACGGCTGGGGGGATTGGGAAAGGGGGGAAGGGGGCTAAAACAAAATGTGGGCTAATCACG
>Ga0179593_1491995_pt1 | contig 19549 bp, 25 predicted proteins | sample CZODoug2_1_08_16_FD_185931 | JGI IMG/M metagenome (GOLD analysis project Ga0179593, IMG submission 185931) | Vadose zone soil fungal communities from Angelo Coast Range Reserve, California, USA - CZODoug2_1_08_16fungal (PacBio error correction) | ecosystem: Environmental > Terrestrial > Soil >...
CGGTGGTTTGGACGATGTTTCCGCAAAACTGTTTCGATTTTGGCAAAACGGGCAAAATTTTCTCTTTAATAAAGAGAAAGTGGACGCCAGCGCAAGAGGCGCCAGCTTTCCTTCGCCAGAACGGAGGAGGGAAGGAGAGAGGATGGTGGGTGACGGGGAGCAGGCAAGGTTGCGACAGATGACGGGGAGAACGAAACGTGTCAGATTCTCTAAGGGGAGCGTCATATATAGACGCGTCCGGAGGGGGGGGAAAGGCCCATAATGATTGCCGTGAGGGGAAGAAGAGTAGCCGATGGGAAAAAAGCACGGGGGGGAAAAAGAAAGAATTAAAACACGGCGGTTCATATCTTCTACTGCTGGAAAAGGGAAAAAGTCGTTCACTTAGACGAAGAGGTCCGTTCTCCACTTGAAAAGGGGGAGAAAAGAGAAGGTTTCGGAATAGGGGGAAAATTCCCAAGCGAAAAGAATACGGGAAGCCTCAACCGGGAGTGTCTCGTGGGGAGTTAACGAAAAAATCGAGGGGGCTTTCCCGATTTTTCAGGCAAAGGCCAAAGAACTCCAAACGCAAAAAGAGAACTTTTAAAAAGAAAAAAAGGCTATCGGCAAAAAGGCGAAGCCAGCCAGAGACAGAAGGAAAGGCTATCTTCAAATAAAAACGTCTTGCGAAACATAATCTTCAAAAACATCATCATGGTTTGCTAGTGGTGGGGGGGGAGGACCAGAAACAGGTAGTTGGTGGTTCGTCGGGGAGTCTCATGGCATCCTGGCCTGGTTTATCCGGTTGAAGAAACGCTAAATCAGTTAGAATCTGGCATAGAAGTAGGGGGTAAAAGAGGGCGCATTACCGAGAGGAATTATTGCCCACCTTGGCAGGCTGGAAGGGGCTTTTGGTGTCTAAATGGATGGCAGCTGGGATTCGCTCAAAGGTAAACTCTTTATATAGTAACACGAAGACAAAAAGGAAAGAGGAAAAAGCCACGCGATATGGCGAGGGCAGGGGGGCGCCGAAAAGGGAACTGAAATGCCAAAATCAGAAAGAGATCCCGGCAACTCAAACCTTTCAATTACCTTATTGCAGAGGAACGAAAGGCGTTTGTCAATTGGACGCGGGAGGAGGAAACGGGAGGCCTGAGCGGATGAGGGGGGGTGCGACTTGGAGGCCAAACACAGGCCAGGCCGGTCCAGAGTTCGTTCGTTCAGAAAGAAACGCCGGTCAGTCACTGATAGCAGCTCAAGAGATTCTTTTTAAAGGAAAGAAGCGCCATAGAGAAAGGGGGGGAAAGTGTAGAGAGACGACGGAATCCGAATTCCGCGCGGTGTGGTTTTGCGCGGAGGCAACCGGAATAAAGGGGCGAAGATCCACGGAAATTCCCGCTTTGCAGAGAGGGGGGAAAAGGCGGCATGAGCCTCTCTCTCAAAAAAAAAAAAAGAAAGAAATTGCAGAAAGGAAAGAATTCTTGCGCCGCGCAGCGACACCACTTTATAACGTTCACCGAAGGAGGGGAAGAAATGACCAACGCAAGAAAAACTCGTAGAGAAAGAGAGAGGGGGAGCTACTGGGACAGAAGTGCCGGAGAGGCATAGGTAGCCTAAAAAGAAAAAGGAAAGCGCAGCCAACTTTCCTTGAATGACTCATGAGTTATAAACGACTCTATCTGAAATTCGCGAATCGCTTGACTGAGCTCTACCAAAGAAACAGTCGCGAAAAAAACTCAGAAGAAGAAAAAAAGAAACACCCCCAAAAAACAAACACCCGGAAGCAAGCCAATTGAACAAAGCAGACGTCGCCCACCCTGCACTCGGAAGGGTGGGAAAGAGGGTGAGAGATTGGCCCACAAATCGCTCTGGCCGAATATAAACGAAAAAGGGGGGAGAGAAAAGAGGGGCGGGCTATGGCTCGCTCTGCGGCCTGGTCTTAAGAGGGAGAAGAAAGAGGATCTGCGCCTACATAAGTAGGGCGAACACAGAATCAGCGGGCTACCGAGAGAAAAACAGAGGGGGGGGACCGGTCTCTCAACCACGCGTGGACCTAGAAAAGGGCCCGCTGACGAAAATGCTGAGAGGGGGAGGGAAAAAAAGGAGAAAGAAGAGTAATCAGAAACTAGAAGGAAAAAAAAAAAACGCACACCGAGTGCTGACAGCAGAAAAGGAAAAACCTTACTGGCTCGGAATGCGACGTCCGCAGATCGTTTACGAAGAGGATCGACACAACCCAAAAAAAAAAAAAAAAAACCACAAAAAAAAAAAAAAACAACCCACCAAACGACACCAAAACACACACACAAACCACGAAAACCCAAAACAACCCCACAAAAAGGGAGGAATGCCGGGTAGCGTCACGCAGATCGAGAAACGAAAGGAAAAAAAGGACTTGATCTTAGTCCAGAGCATACAGGGAGTTGCTGGAAGCCAGTAAGGATAAACCAACTGACTGTTGGGCGCCAAAACTACGATCCCTAGTGAAGGGGGGAAAAGGGAGTCTCTGAGGTCGCGAACCGGGGGAGGCGGGGAATCTGCAGGCAGGCGAAGGGAATCCCGGCGATTGTCGGCGAGTTACCTAAGGTTGCAGGGTATCCTGAGAAAGAAAAGCATGTAGAACGCGTTTAGGTGGAAATTGCTTCATAGAGCGGGGGGGAGACGCTGCACGGAGGGGAAAACTAACACAGAACTCCTCAAAAGGCCCTGGGATCAAGGGGCCACGACTGATCTCCCTAATAAGAAGAAGAGATATAGCAATACCGGAATGAAAGTATGAAGTCGAAAAGCGAAGGGCATCCTGCGAATCGAATTAATGAGAGATGCAAGAGCCAGTCCGGGAGAGAAAAATAATAGGCGCCGTTTTGGGGTAGGCGCTGCCCCCAAGGTGGGGATAGACAAAAGTGGAGGGGCCGGGAAAAATAGAAAACATATGGTGACGGAAATGCAAACCGACATCAAGCGGAAAACAAAGAAGAGAGAAAACAACACGGAGAGAAAAGAGAGAGAGAGTGGGGGGGGGGGAAGGAGAGGGAGGGAGCCGCTGAAAAGAAGTTGTTTCGGGTGTTGCGACGTCAATGCCACTTTTTTCTGCTACTGGGAAGAAATCAAAGTTCAAACCACGCGGAATATGCGCCCTTCACGGAGAAAAAAACCCGCGGGCTCCAGAAGCGCTGAGGAAGGGGTCGGGAAAGGGAGGAGGACCGCGGAAAAGACTGCTGTTTCACTGATCGCAGAAATGACGGGGCGAGAGAAAGGAGGTACTATTATGCGAGGCCGTCGTGTGCCAGGGCAAAGGGACCAAGTGACGTGAGGGACGCGGAAGGAAGAGAAAAAAACACGGAATTTAACACAGGCGACGGGACAAAGTGATTTGGATCAAATAACCCTACGCACCGACGCGTCTAACTTCTGAGACTAAGGAAAAGCAGGGAAAAGGAGGAAGAAAGACTCATGGGCAGTGCAGTAAGTGATACGCGCAGGAGGGGATATCTGTTGCAGATAAGCGACGAAAGGGGGCATTAGCACACCGGAAAGAAAAGGGACCCTGCGAAGTTGAGGGAAAAAGACGAATGCAGCAAGATTTTAGAAAGGGAGGGGGGGACGACTGGGAGAGGGGCGGGCCATACCTCCATTAGAAATTGGCTTGAAAGATAATAATTGTAGAGAGAAATGCTGAAGGGACAAGCCTCGGTACATCAACTTGCAAGGGTAAATACGAGGGAAAACGATCTTCGGATCAGAAGCATATTCTTCGGTCTGCCCAACGAAAGGTGCCTTGGGGGTATTGTTTGAGAGTAAGGAGAGGACTCTGCTTGGTGGGAATCATATGATGCCTTGTTCAGGAGCCTGTGAATCACCCAGAACTTCGGCGGGGATCGGGCAGAGAAAAGGCTGGTGGAAATTCCTGAGAAGAAGAGGAAAAGATTTGAGTCGAGCGCCGAAAAGGATGCATGGGGGGGGTCAAAGCGCGGATCAAGAGGAGCGAAGAGAATAATAGATGAAAAACGAAATCAAAGCACAGAAGCACAAACATGGAAGAGAACTGCGGGAGGAGGAGGGCCTCGAAGGAGAGGAAGGTCTAAAGAAGTCACTAGAGGGACTCACCCGGAAGGAAGGAGGGTCGGCGGAACTGAATTCTTGGGTTCCAAAGGAGTGACATAAAAAGGAGGGGGGAGGATGGGAGGAGGTGAGGGGAGGGTCCGAGCAGCCAAACCAGCACGGATTCGGGCACGCCGGTAAGGGAAAATACGTAGTTCAGAGGAAGCGGGCGAGGTCATAAAGGAGAAGGGAGCGGCGAGACAGAGGGAAGGGGCTTTTAAATAATGAGCGCCTGACTTCGTCGACAACGCAGTCGGGGAAGGGGAAAGGAGGGGGGACGCAGCGGATGGGGATGGAGACGCGGCTCTCCGGATAGGGGGGGGAGGGGGGAGAAGAGGCGCAAAAAAACGGGGGGAATGAGTGATAGACAGGAGAAGGGACCTCTCTCCACCGGAAGGGATGGAAGCGAATTCCTTAAGATCGGAAGGGGGAAAGGGGAGTACTGGGAGCAGGGAGCAAACCAATGATGAAGGGGGAGATACAAGCTATAAATTTAACCAAAACCACTCGGGAAGAAAGCACGGATACAAAGCGAGCGACTAATTCCGGCGAGGGGGACAGTGTCGCGCAGGTTAAAAAAAAGCAGAGGAGAGAAGAGAAACTTTATGAGGAGGAGCTTGGACTAACTCGATCTGGAATTACCAGGGCTAGAATCTGCTTGCCATGGTGAGGGCTCTACCAAAAATATCAAACTAAGAGATCATGAAAGATCATAAGTTACGAAGAAGGGAGAAAAGGGGGTAAACAAGTTTCAGGGAGAGGGACCTGCATCATAAAGGGGGAAGAGAGGTCGGCAGGACCGGTTGGGTTCCGAGCATACGCCTCCGAATACAGAGCCCCAGACATGAGAATCTTGCTGGAGAGGATCAGCAGACTGGATCTGTTTTACTATGAGAGAAAGGTGGGGAGGAAAAATAGGGACCGATAAATTTAGAAAAAGAAGCATAAGAAAAAAAAACAGGCATCCTTCTCTCAGGAGGGAACACGGGGTGACCTCTATCTGTCTTCCCGCTGAAAGAATATCTATCGTGGATGGGGGGCCAAGTGCGCGTCTGATGACCAAGAGAACTCGACTAACCACGCAAAGGGGGAGAGGAAACTCAAAGATCAAGAACAAATGAGCCGGGGAAGGACGGCCATAGAGATACAGCAGAGAGGGACGAGGAGAAATCTCAGAAAGTCTTTCTGGCTGGAGTAAAGGAAAGGACTGAACTTGGTGAAGCAAGCGGGGGACGAGTGGAGAGTATGTCGCAACGGACCAAAGGGAAAGAGGAATAAAGAGGAAAAAAAAAAAAAGAGAACTGAGAAAGGGTGGACTGGTTGCAGGGTTCCCCGTGCTTCGTCAACGATGGGCGAGAAGAAGGGGTGAGGATTCGATTGCCAACACAAAAGTCGAAATCCTGCTCTCTAATAAAAGGGGGAAGGGAACGAAAGAAAAAGAAAGGGCAGGAAAGGGAAGGGTGAAGGGAGCTTGAAAGGAAAAAAATCCGTGAAAAAGCAAAATGCATTCAAGGAGAGAGGGGTCCCCTTACTTCCGGACTGGTTCAAACGGCATAACGCGAAAGTGCGAACCCGCAAATGAAGGGCAGAAGGGGAAAAAAAGGGAGAGTTCTCGATGAAGAGAAGATAAGGAAATAATGCACGGTCAGATGAGGGAGGAGGCTCTTTCGCACCGCGAGGGAGGGACAGCCTTAAAGACTGACACTTTCCCTAAAGGAAAGAGTGAAGGGGGAGGGGACAAAGACTGCAGAGAGAGTGTGGGGGGTTAACAGAACTCCACAGTAGTTATGTAGGAAAAAAGAAGAAAACCAGAGGGGGTCCTCGTGGAAATGAAAAAAAATCTGGGAAGGGGGGGAAATGACCGACAGAAGAATAAAAAAGAAAAAGAGAAAAGATTAGATAAAAATAGAGTCGCTATGATTTGGTTGGATCTCTGGCGCATTTCTTGAACATCTTGTTTGGAGAGGGGGGAAAACGAAGGAAAAAGGTGGGAGGAATGGAGAATTACGGGGAAAGAAAAAAAAAAACGCAGCAGGGATTTACGACAGCAGGGAGGACCAACGAGATTGAAGGGGTCGATGAAGGGGGTGATTCGCAGGCTTCCTCGAGCGGGGAAAACACGGAGGGAGAAGATAGAAGAAAAAAGGAGGGGAAGAGGATCTTCTTGCGAAAAAAGGAGGAGAAAAAACTAAGCGTTCCTGATGAAAATTTGCAGTAATTCTGACTCGGGAACGGAGGTTTGGATCAGCAGACCGGGAAAAGCTCGGGAACGTGCAAGGCAATTGATTGCAAAGGGGAAAAAATTCCATCCACGAGTGCATAAAAAAAGGAGGGGGGGAAAGGCGGAAAAACTGGCGAAAGGAAGGAAAAGGTCCCTTTTAAAGGGGTGATCCAGCTGGATTTCTAGGTTTAAGGATGAAAGGGAGGACGACAAAAAGGTTCCCATAATTTACTAATCCGTAAAACAAGGGAAAAAGAAAGGGGAGAGGGTAGTGTCGATGAAAAGGAATGACGAGAAAAAAGTGAGACTTCACCGATTTTCCGGAAGCACGTTCCGTACGTTACTACAGCCTAGTCGCCAAATAGGAAAAGTGGGGACTGCCAGGAATCAAAGTAGATGCGAAAAGGAGGAAAAAAGCAAAGAAAGAATGGGGCAAGAAGGATCACTGAGGGGAAAAAAAGAAGCTTCTATCGCAAGGTTCTGAGGCGGGAAACATGTGGTCCTTTCGGGGTTGTCAGGGGGGGGGATCCTCCGGGATAAAGGGGAGGGTTCTTCGGATTTTGAAGATAGAATTGGTTACGCGTCCTGGCATCACAGCGAAGAGGATGAGATAAAGAGGCAAGAAAGAGGTAAACGAGGTCAGGCACTTTTTGGAAAAGCTTTTCGCGATCGCAGTCGGCGGCAGGGCTGATTTTGGGGGAAAAAAAGGGGAAGGAGAGGGTAGCCAGATATAACTATGAGTAAACGAGAAGAAAACGGAAAAAAAAGAAAAGAAGAAGGGCAAATGGATTAGGCAGCTGAAAAAGGGGAAAAATCCATCACCCGATAGGCAAAAACTCGGAACCGTAATTCCAAGAGAGAGGGTGGGCCCAAATGGAGGGTAGTACGACATGCTCTTGGATTGCGGAAGGGGGGGGGGGGGAAGAAAAGGGAAGGTGCCAGGAAGGGGGAGGAAAACTCAATAGAGGGGAAGGTAGGCCATAGAGAAAGGTTATATAGAAAAGAAGAGGAGATTAGGCTGGAGAGTCCTCTAGTTCCGAGCGAATCATGGCCCAGCGAAGGGGAAGGGGGGGGGTAGCGACGAAGAAGTATCAGAAGAGGGGAGGAAAGAGATAATTTATGAACGAGGAAGAACCCTGTAAGTGGAGGCTCAAAAGGTCAAGGGCCGAGGGATCGAAGGAGGGGAAGGATATATCAAAAACGGAGGAGGAGAGAGGGGAATAAGCGGGAGGAATGCAAGGGGGATCTTTTAATCGGGAGACACCTCCTAACGTACTGATAATTAAACATCAACGAGGGGGAAAGGGAAAAAGGCTTCGAACAGAGAAGCGACGAGAACGTATGGTCGAAAGGGTAAAAGATCTGAGGGGGAAAAGGAAAAAGGGTAATGAATTACGAAAGAAGGAGATGGAAGTACCGGCAGGGAAAGAGGGGAGGGGGGCTTCCGACCCAAGGATAGAAAAAAACGCATCCAGTCAAAAAAAAAGACGAAACCATTTGAACAACTCCGAGGACGGGACCAAGAGGAAATACGAATGACTGGTGAAGACAGAGTGGCCTGGGGCCCGTGTTTGAGAAAAGAAAACGCTCTGTCTCCGAAACACATGAGAGAAAAGGAGGGGGGAGATTGTAGAGGAGGGAGCGGGGGAATAGATAATTTATCAGGGGCTCGCCCCTTCGACCCAAAAAAAAGCAGCAGCAGAACGCGCGAAAAGCGGCCTGATAAAGAAGGGGCAACGCAATCTATCTTTCTCTCCCGAAAAACAGAAGAGCTAGCGGTGGAGGAAAGCCAGCGAAAAAATGAAAAGAGGAGGAATGAATAAATTAGCAAAAACAAAAGAAAATGAGGGAACGGACTGAACAAAAAGACTGGGGCCGAAAAAAAGGAGGAACAGATCCAGAATCAACTTGGGGAAAGAGAAGGAGTATTCTCCGCAAAGAGTTCGGACTTACGCATTCCTGATAGAGGGGAAGAAGGGGGGGAGGAGCCTTAAAGTTAGAATAGGGGAAGAGGGAAGGGCAGCCAGCCGGAGTCTTAAAATGAAACAAAGAGGGACTCATTCGCAGTAATCGAAAAAAAGAATCAATGCCGGGTTGAGAAAAAACTGATTTCTTCTAATCTGAAAGGTAGGGGAAAAGACTGAAAACAGAGGAAAGAGAGAAGATAAAAAAGTGAAGGGAACGCTGACACGATGAGAGGAAAGAAAAAAAGAAGGGGCGTGACTCACTTGGCGAACAAGAGGGGAAAAAAAAAGTTCTGAAATAAAGGGCGGGCACGTTCCTGTTGGGGTGGACCCGGTCTGCGCTTTGGACAGAGGAAGAAAGAGGATGGCTAAACAAACAAGGGGGAAGGGAATAAGGAAATAAAAAATGCTGAAGCTCCCGGAAGAATTAAGGATGACTAATTTATTCACATGGGGGTTAAACAGGGAGAAGAAGAGCTAAATCCTGAAAGATTCAAGGGAAAAGGAAGACGTATGAGAGGAAAGAGGGGGAGGGGGGGAAAAATCATCGCTCGCGTGGGTTACTGGAGAAACAAGTAATATTAAGAAGGAAAAAAAAAAAGGGGGCAGGAACCCAAGAGAAAAACAAGCGCCACGGCAAAAGAAAAGAAAAGAGAAAACGCCCTAGAGATGAGGGAGAAAAAGGAGATCGCTAGGATTGTTGAGGAGAGGGAGGAGGGGAATTTCCTGCGAAAAGAGTGGGGGAAGGGTTGCGGGCAGGGTTGCAGGTTTACACTACTTGGGGGGGGGAAGCCAGACCAAAACCGCGCAAAATGCTTTCCGTAGAAAAAAGGAAAAAGAGTGATCGCTTGAACGGGGAAGATTTCGCAGGCTGCCGAAGGGGAAAAAAAAAGGAAAGGGAATGTCTGAAAGAGAAGAAAATACGGAGGGAAAGTATTGCGAAACACATAGGGGGGGCATTATCCCATGACTTTGAGGAGGGCGAAAGGTTGAGGCATCGTGGAAAAAGAGGCGACCGGGACAAGGGGGGAAAGAAAGGGGAAAAAGTGTGTTGTAAAAACCAGAAAAGAACAGAGTTGCAGTCAGAGATGATCCGGACTGGAGGCCGCCAAATTCGTTGACGGGTCCCGGTAAAAATTGTGAAGAGAAAAGGATAATATGCGGGACACGAAGCTCACCCGGAGGCAGAAAAAGGGGGAAAAGAGGGGAAAAAAGGACAGGGAGTGGGATCGGTTGGGGCGCAGAAAGGCAGGCCGATTTTCTACGGGCAAGAGTTTCGCTGATCAAGGGAGGTCGGAAAAGACTCAACAAACAAGGCGAGAAAAATTAGGTCAAAGATCGCGAAGAAAGAAAGAAAGAAGAAGGGGAGTATTTCAGGAGGGAAGGAAAAAAACTGGGGCGGGGATCGATATGCTTCAAGGAAATTCCAGTGTTGGGTGTTTTCTTCGCTAACCTGTGGAGGGGGGCGGGAGAGGATATGTAGTCCTGGGGAAAGGACTTCCTCCATAAAAGAGGCTAGGAGGACGAGAGGGAGAGAAAGAGAGGAGGTAACAATTTGAGCAGAAAGGGGGTTGTAGCTTTTAGGAGGGGGCGAGGGGAGCCAGATTCTGTTTGGGGGTTATTGGGGAAGGAGCGCGGTAGGCCATATCAGATAACTCGGGAAAAGGTAAGAGAAAAAAGGAAGCTCCAAAGAAAGAGAGTACGGCGTATCGAGACAGATCTGCAGAGGAAAAAATCGATGCCCGGATCAAAAAAGAGGGGTCAAAAAAAACCAGGGAAAAAGGCCAGGGGGAGAAGGGGGAAAGCACATGAAAGGGAGGGTGGGTAAAGGGCCGGTCGGCGTCCGGCGTTCTATAGGCTAGTTGGGGGTGGGGGAAAGAGAAGTTGGTGTTCTCGAAGCACCAGCAAGCGATGAGGAAAAGGGAAAAATTTCAAGAAGAGTGGAGTGGAAGAGAGCGACGAGGGAGAAAGGTTGGGCAGCGCTCCTCGATTTGTTACTGCCGCCGAAATAAAGTGCCATACGAATTTGCGGGGAAACTAAGAGAGGGTAGGCAAGCACGTGACTTAGCGGATGTGATTTAGGGAAGCGGGAAAAGAGGGGAAAAACTGTTTGACGGCTCAGCAGACTAATTCTCTTTGCCCGGGAAATGAGTCTGATTCCATTCTACGAAAAAAAAAAACTGAGGAGAGTAAAGAGAAGGGGGAAAAAGGGCAGGAAAATCAGAGAGAAGGGGAAAAGAGCGGCGGACACCTTGCTCAACCACCTTGATTCAGGGATCCTTAGATAAATTACACTCAAGCATGGGAAAAGGACATACGAGAAATCATGCACTCGAGAAAAAAGTGAAGGGAGTCTGGAAATTAGAGCGGGAAGGAAAAGATGGAGCTCATAAGCAAGGGAATTAAGTTACTCAGTAGAGTTCAGGGGATGAACGATAGGATGGAAAAAAGGTAAACGGAAGGGATAGGGTGAGGGGGGAGGATCGACCCCGAATAAAAATCATCAGATAAGAGAAAGGTTACCGTCCGAGAAAGGGGAAAACTATCTGAGGCGGGCAAAGACATTAACTAATGTAATTGAAAGGGGGAGGAAGAAGAGGGGTTCCGAGGGAGGGGGGAAAAACTTTTGGGAGAGGAAGGACGATCGGGCAGAAATAAATATCCTCCTCAATCTCTAAGAGGCTTTGGCGACTTTGCTATCTTGGCTAGAGAAGAAGTTATATAGGAGAAGGGAAAAAGAGAAGGAGAAAGAAGAAAGAATTTCGACCAAAAAAGAGAGAAGCCTAAACAGCGGGGCAAATACTCAAAGATAAAGGGGAAGGGGGAGCAAAGAAGAGAAAATCTTTCGCTGACACTATAAGAGATGAGTGAAAGCCGCGAAAAGAAGCCATCGGTCGGAGGAAGAAAAAGAAATACACCAAATAGGAAGGAAAAGAAAAAAAAAAAGACCCAGGAGAGGGGAAGCCAACATAGCCGGCTATCAAGAAGAGAGTTGGAAGCGAATATCTTATGGGGAATCTCCAATTGATGCGATTGGGCAGGGGGGGGGAGGAAGGTCAAGCTAGAAAAGAGTAAAAATTCGCTGTCCAATTAGGGAAAATTGGAAGGAAAGCCACACCGGAAAGTGCTGACAGGAAATCGACTTAGAGGCGTTGTAATCTCAAAACTAAATAACATGTTCCGGGGGACAGAATGAGGAAAGGAGGGGGATAAACCTTGTGAGGAAGCACTTCAAACACCAGAGAAGGTAAAGAATAAAAAAAGAACAGGGTAAGAACGCCCGGGAAGGGGCGAGAAGGGGAACACGGTTTGGGAAGAGAGAAGAAATTAAGCGGATTAAACAGAGGAGAGTTAAATCAACTAGGCAGTTCCTAGGGATCCAGAATTTTGCCAACCAGGGAAGAAAAAGGAGGGGAGAAGAAAAGTCATAAGGGAAAAAGGCGCTGGAGCCGGAAAGCGAGGATCCACGTCATTCCGGAAGGAGAAGAAGATGAACCTTCCTGTCGACCGGTAGAGGAAATGATAGAGAAAAATGTCAAAAGAACACGATTCAAGGACGCAGGGGGGAGAAAAGGGAAAAGAAAAAAGCCGCTATGTTGGGGGGGGGGAGGGAGAGGACCCTCGTGGTGTAAAAAACGGGCCCCGTCGGCAAAAAAATTGGGGGCTAAAACCAAAACTAAGCTGAAATGCCACCGACGGAAAGAGAAGAAAAAAAATAACTACGAGAAAAAAAATCTCTAGAAAAAAAAAAAGGGAGGAGAAGAGAGAGAGAGTGGGGGTGATGCCTTAGGAGCAATTGAAGAGGACAATTGGTTCGATTTTGAAAGAAGGCAAAATGGGAATTTTTAGTTCACCAGAAAGAAAGAAGTGGGGGCAAAACGAGGCGAAGAGAGAAAGGGACTCTCCGAGGAGAAAAAAAGGAAAGAGAGGAAGGGGAATAGGATTGGGGAAGGGGGTCAGAGGATTTCGAAGGAGGCCGGATAGCGTGTTCGACACAATAGGAAGATCACTGGGAAGAAAGAAGAAGGGACAGAACGAGAGGAAGAAAGAGGCGACGCTCCTGGGGGGAAGTAAAGGGACTTTTGGAGGGGGTCGGGAGGAAAGTTGTGGGGGCAAAAAAATCGTTAAAGGGAGAAAAAGGAGAGCAAACGGGAGCAGGGTAATTGACAAGAAAACGGTTTGCCAATAAAGAGGGAAAAAGATTAAGAAGGCAAATGCGGCCCATTAGGTGGGGCGTAAAAATGGGAGGACGGGAGATCTGAGATTCCACGGACGAAGCGAAAACGGATTAGCGCCAGAAAGAAGGAAAACCCGGAACAGAGTGGACGAGTGGGAAGGAAAAAAACGAAGTTAGGAAAAGATGGTGCGACTTTCGGGGAGCAAAAGTCTGCTGACCAAACGAGAAGGGAGGGAAACTTTTCAGGCGAATAAACCTTCGGGAGGGAGATCAATCCATCGAAAACTTTGCGATATAAGGCGAAGGAAAGGGAAGAGGGAGGGGATCCGAGAGGCGGCAAGAGGGAGGGCCGGGATTGTGAGGTCCTCGACACATTGCTGTGTGTGACTCACGGAGTGAGGGAAAGAAGATAGGGAGGGGGGGGAATTTGAAGAGGGGGATAAAAAAAAAGCTTACTTCTGAGCAGGGCAATATAGAAGGGGGTAAACCGCTTGCGCGCAGAGATAATGTAGCGGGGTGTTCTCGAAGAGGAGGGGAGGATGAGGGGGGGGGGGGTAGTAAGAGGGGAGAAAGAGATTCTCCTATAGTGATAGACAAGATCGCCGAAAAGGCCCTATCACTGATACGGCGGAGTCTATCGCAGAGGGGACTCGGCAAAAAACGGTGGGGAAATAAGAAAGAAAAAGAATCCCTCAACCGGAATTAAAAGGGGGAGGAAGGCTGAACGGTCTTTTTGCCAACGGACGCGGCGGAGTAACGGTGATCTGTATGGAGGAGTGCAGAGAAACTGCCAAGGGTCCGAGATAAAAAACAAGAGGGGGCCAAGGGGAATGGAAAGAAAAATCAGTTGGGGTTCGAAGGGAGGAAGAGTTCACTTATAAGGGGGCAGTGCTGTCTCTCTGTCTGGTTTACTCTGCAAAATAAGGAAAAGAACAGGTAAAAGGAGGAGAGACTAGGGGGAAGGCAGACTATTCCCGCGGGTGGTAGTTGGGGAGGGAGACGCTGGGAAAAGAGACCATAAGAATGGCGGACACGCGGACCCGAATTCGGAAGGAGAGGATTGCACCCAGGAAAAATCGATATCACCAAAAACTGGAATAATATATATGGGGCCGCATCATTATAAGCAGCGTAATTGAGGGAGAAGGTCGAGCCACCCGGGAACGTGCTCTTCCTGGAGAAAAATTAAAAAGCCAAAAGGGTCAACTAGGGACTTACAAAGGGGGGGGGGAAAATAAGCTCTGGCCAGTTAGAAGGGATGGAAGAAAAATCTAGGAAAACTCAAACGCAACTTTAGACCGAGGGGAATCCGTAGATTGAGAAGAAAGAAGAAACAGGTATAAAAAGGAAAAGGAGAGATCTCGGTTAGGTGACAAGTCACGCAAACCAAACTCACACACGCAATAAAAAAAAAGATAATTTATGCACGCCCGAGAATTTAAAAAGCCTGCGTAGCCAAAAATGCAACTCCGTAGTTAGGGGGGAGGGACGATCTGAAGGGTGGAGAATTGGGAAGAAAAAGAAAGATAGAAGAACCTAGCCTCCTCCCTTGGCGTAAAGAGGAGGAGGGGGGGGTAGACGTAAGGAGTAAGAGGGGAATAGGAAAGTAGATCAGATAAAATATTTCGACCTAAAAAAAAAAAAAAAAAAAAGAAAAAAGAGAGGAGACCGCGAGAAGGTAAATAAGTAGAGAAGGAAACAAAACTCTGGAGGTATATGAAAAAATAATAATATCTGGGATGTTCCGGAGCAGTCATCTGATGAGATATAAATCGGAAGAAAAAAAAAGTGTAGAAGTTACTACACAAGGCAAAAGGAAAGGGGCTCCGAAGCATAGGAAAAAAAATCAGTGGGGAAAAAAGCCAAATGAATTGATAGAAAGAGGTCGGTGCTTTGAAAGTAGAGGGTTATTCGCCTTTAAGGAGGTTGAGAAATTTTGGGGGGGAGGGGGGAAAGGAGAAAGACAAAAAGGGCTGAAAATCTGGAAAGGAAGAAAAAAAAATCCTTGGGGAGCCAGGAGGGAGGTGGGAAAGACAAAGAGAATGAGGGTGACAGGGAGCAAGGGATGGGATAAGAGGAGGAAAATCTCCCTTTTCAACTCCGCCTCTCACAAGGGGAAGGGACGACAGATTGTAGAGGAAGGGAAGGGGGACTCGGAGTACTCAGAAGGGAGAAAACAAGGGATAACGTGGAGGGGGAAAAAGAAAATGGATGACGAGGGGGGAGCGAGGGGGTCTAAAGGTAAGCCTCTTTTGCAAACTCAGGAACTCAAGATTTGGACGACAAAATGAAGACTGTCCAAGGGCCATGAAAAAACCGCTAGAGAGCACGGAATAAAAGGCGAGAAAAGGATGAGCCGCTTAGAAAGAGAGAAGGAAGAAGAGCTACTAACAAGGGTCCAGGAAAAGGAAGGACTCTTTCTCAACAGAAATCTGGAGACTGGGGGGGTTCTGCTCTCACCAAGGTGATGTATGGAAGAAGAGAAAGGAGCCCGGCGTCAAAAAAAAAAAAACGCTGGCCAGAGGGAAAGAAACCGACAAAAAGGAAAAAAAGACAAAAATCCAGGAGAGAGAGAGAAAAAAAAAAAAGGAGGAGAAAAAGAGGGGTGGTGCGCTTTTCTTGAGGGGATTAAGCGGGAACCAGCGGTTTCTTTTCAAAAGACGCAAATGAAAAGGTTTTGACTTCGGCTTTAACTAATGGAAAGAGGGAAAGAAAAAAAAACAACGCAGAGAAGGAGGGTGAGAAAATTCAGTCGAAAGAAAGAGGAGAATTGAACTCGGGGAAGAGTGGTGAAAGTCTCATGCTGCATTCGAGGGAGGGTCGACAAATAACGCCTTTGACGTCAAGGGGAAGAAGGAGAAGGGATATAGAGGGAGATAGATAATGAGGAGAACGAGAAAGGGGGGCAGGAGGAAACGGGAGAGGGCGTGACGGGGGGGAGAGTTGGGCAAAATTTGAAGAAACAAAGACAGGACACGGCAAGACACTGGGATGTCACAGTCAAAAAGACTACCAATCACAAGCGAGGGCAAAGAATGGGAAAAAGGAAAGGTGAAAGTAGGAAGAAAAGAGGGGGGAAGTCTTGGAAGGGGGGGAAGAGCACGAAGGTTGAAGGGGGGGGAAGAGTAGCCTTTAAAGAGGGCCCATCAAGGGCGAAGCCTGGGCACCCACCCCGGTATGAGGGGGGGGGGGAGAAACAAACTAATGCGAGCAAAGATGGGGGGGGCGACTTTTAACGTATTTGAAGAAAGGAAAGGGAAAAGGGAGGCCCATAAAGATAAAAGAGTTTCTAGAAGGCAGGCGAATCGTCTACTGCGGAAAAAATCACGCATAGGGAGAAATTCCATAACTATCTCAGGGAAGAGAGGGAGGGATCGGAGAGTAGGACGCAAAGCATGGGTGGCCTTGCGGTTTGGGGGAAGAGGAAAGAGTGGAGGGGGGTGGAGGCAGGAATGGGGATCTAGTCCCGGGTCGCCGTCCAGTTCACAGAGAACATACCTAGAAGCGGGAACAAAAAAGATAGAAGGAAAAAGAGGGGAGGAAGGAATAGGATACAGAGCGCGCTAGCTTTGCGGCCGGGGGGGGAAAAAGGGGGATAGTCAACGGAGCAAGGGAGGTCAGAAATAGGATATAACGATCCATCCTGAGAAAGCCCGAGAAGGCATGGGCGAAGGATAGGAACACTAAAATTAAAGTTCTAAGTAAGGATCACAAGTAGGGGGAAGAAAAATCAATTAAAGAGTGAAGGAGGGGGGAAGCGGAACTAATTCAAAAATGGAGCGGGTACTCTTCTCATGTATGCTAATGGATTTTTGGTACATTAAAGAGGGGAGAACAAAGACAAAGGGAGTCGGTAGGTGGAAAGAGAGGGTGTGGGGTGTGGGGAACCAGAAAAATCGAAGGAGGACAGTCACGATGAGAAAGGGTGTCAATCCAGAGTAAGTACTGACGAAGAGAAATCCAAGCCACGGCACTTGGGGGACGAGCGCGAAGAGCGTTCTAAACCAGGGCTTTTGTTAAGATCGAACCTTATCCGGAGAATAAATGGTTTGGAGGGAGGACTCTGACGAATTCACGCGGTGCCTTCGATGATTAAAGGAAAGGAGGAAGAGAGCTAAAAAAAGGAAGGAGGAAGGAGAAATGAAGGGGGAAGGAATCCAAGAGAATGATTAGGGGGTAGCCAAAGGGGAAGACGTAAGTCGAGGGTTCACTCAGGATGAGAAAAGAGGAGGCCCGACGGTAGGGAACGGATTTAGCGTGGAGTAAATCTGATCTCACTCAATGGGACAGGGAATTGATCCTGGTTTAAAAACTAGAGGGATTCAAGGGAGATAATGAGGAGTGAGTTTGGAGGAGAGAAATTCCCATAAAAAATAACCAGACGCTTGAAAGACAAGAAACTTAACAACTCCGTCGATTCCACACGAAAAGAAGGTAATTTGGCGTATCGGGGGGATGCCGGGGGAGGTTGGAAAAAAGGGGGGGGGGGATAAAAAAGAGATATGTTCGTAAGCAAGAAAAGAGAAGCTTGAGCTCTTCTCGACATGGGAGTTTATCTTGAATATAGACGTTGAGGAGAGGGAGGATATGAAGTCAGAACAAAAAAGAGCGGCTCGCGCGAGGGGGGAGGAAAAAAAGGGGAAAACGCTCAGAGAAAGGGAAAACTCGGGGGGGGGGGGGGGATCTTTTGATGTATGAACTAAGAATATATAGCTGAGGTTACATGCCCTCTAAAGGAACGGAGAAAAAAAAAAAAATAAAAAAAAAAGAAAAAAGAAAAAAAAGACAAAAAAAAAAAGTACTGAAAAAAAAGAACATCGAGCGACGCCCAAACATGAAAAAAGGGGGAAAGGGGAAAAAAAGAAAAAGAGGGGGGAGAAACAGGGAGGCGAGAAGGAAGAGAGTAAGACTCCCGGCAGCTATTTTCTGGATTCAAGGAGAAAGACGAAAAAGGTTGGATTCGCCTGAGACAAGAAGAAAAAGAGAGTAGGGCAGCAAAAGAACGTGCTGCGGAAGAAAAAAGGGGGGAAAAAGAGGATCGTCACGGTGGGAAAAGAGGCCACTATCATCGGGAAACGGAGGAGAAACAAAAAAAATAATCCGGGTTTCTTCGCTAAGTGACACGATAGAGGAGACTGGCAGAGATATCACGAAGGAAAGCGAAAAATGGGGGGGAGAAGTGACACCGAAGTTTGTCAGAGAGAAGAAGAAAAAGGGAAAACTCGATGGAAAAGAGGAGGAGGGGAAAACTTGCTTCGTAGCCTTCCAGTCAGGGACGGAGGGAAACACCTCCACAGAAAAGGGTGACGAAGCTCATAGGGGCATCAGGCAAAACGGCGCGTGCGAAAGAGACGGAAGAGAAAGCGAAGAAGACTGCACTCAAGGAGGAGATACAGTGATGAAAATAGGGGAGAACCGCGCGCTACAAATTCCAAAAGAGGAAGGAGGAAGCGGGTCTGTAGGACAGAACCAAAGACACGGATTGGTTCAGTGGAAAGTATGATGGTAATGGAACGCATGCAGAACTGAATGGACCGTAAGCAAAAAAAGGGAAAAAACAAGGGGAAGAAAACAGAAAAAAAAGCAAACAATAAAGCACGATCCAAAAAAACAATACGATAGAGTGTTTGAGCGGAGGGATTCATTGCTTCAGCTTGGTGGAGAGGGGGAAACTAGTAGAAGAAGGACAAGCATCAACTACTTGGTAGGAAGGAAAAAAAAAAAAAAAACCTCATGTAGTTGGAAAAGGTCCACTCCAATGGGGGACCAATGAAATCACCGTTCCGAGGATTTCGAGATTCAGGAAGGAGGGGAAGCAAGATGCAGTTCTCATAAGTCGGAAAGTGGCAGATTCTCATGCAGGAAGGAGACGAGAAGGAGCGGGAAATCCAGAGCTGGGGCCAAGGGAGAAAGGGAACTTGCTTCGGGCGGGAGCAACGTTCGAAACTACGGCAGACGGAGAGTAGCAAGGAATGGAGTCACCAAGGTGTGAAAGACAAGCGCGTTCGAACTGGGAAAATAAAAAGAGGGTCAATCTCGACGTACCGGGGCCAGGGAGTGACACCTTAAGAAGCGAGATCTTTTTTTCCTATTTCACGCGAGACACCCTTATGAACCACTGAAAAGGAAAAAGAACCCCGTACGTACAAACGACAAAGCGAGCAAGAGTTTTCTACTGGGAAGAGGGGGAAGGAAGAAGAAGGGCGGGACGGATTGGAAAAAGACTTAAGAGGGGAGTAACAACGGTCGAATGCAGTCCAGCCTCGAAATCCGACGAAATATTTTGAAGAAAAAAAGAGGATACACTTCAGGGCTACGGCGGGCAACAGCTTCATGGGGTTAGGGGGGAAAGGTTGGGGGGGGAGCAACAGGGCAGGGGGTGGACAGTTGACTAGCCTTCCTGTGTGCGCGACCTGGTGGACATCACCGCGGAAGGTCTCATGCGGGGAAGAAGATAGAGGGGAAAAAAGAGTTCTCAAGCAGGAGAAGAGGAGAAAGGGTATGTGGAGGAGGCGATCCTTCTTGATGTTTGGGGGGGGGAAATGGATCACCGAGGGGTTAGGCCAGAGGAAGCATAATATTAACAAAAATCAGCAGCTAGCCAAGCAGGAGAAGTAGAGAAAGAATGTTGGTAGGAGGGGAATTGAAAAATTTTCGGTGCTAAAAAAAGGTCAGAAAAGAAGAGAACACTAGGAAGCAAAAAAAAAGTACCGGAGGTCATTAGGGGACAGAGAAGAAGGGGCTGTGGAATTTGCGCGACCGAGTGGGGAGCTCTGTATAGGGGAGGGAGGGGTTGTTGGGGCAAAGGAAAGGGGAGGGTCTCCACGAAAAACGCGGAAAAGGCAGAAGGTAAGGAAAAGAAATAGGGGTATCCTAGGGGGGAAAAGAAAAAGAGTCCAATCAGCGGATAGTGGCGGGCGGAGGGACCGCAGAATGTTGAATCAGGAGCGGGATCAAGAGAAGGGGGAAGGGAAGTAGGTCAGGGTCTTTGGTATTCCCTAGCGGGGGAAATCATCGGTATGAGGGACGCGGAGCGCCTGATAAGGGGGGAGCGAAAGAGTGCTCAAATGGAAGAGTGGGGGGGTGGCGAAAAAGGTAAGGCTCTTCCGC
>Ga0179593_1379066_pt1 | contig 19548 bp, 17 predicted proteins | sample CZODoug2_1_08_16_FD_185931 | JGI IMG/M metagenome (GOLD analysis project Ga0179593, IMG submission 185931) | Vadose zone soil fungal communities from Angelo Coast Range Reserve, California, USA - CZODoug2_1_08_16fungal (PacBio error correction) | ecosystem: Environmental > Terrestrial > Soil >...
CTGGGCGCAAGGCTTCGTACCGCTCTGATCCAGGCGAGGAGGAGGTCGGTACCTCGCACTAGCGATCAACAAAACAAGATGGAACAGGGGGTCTCCTCCTGGGGGAAAAAATCGAAGACGCGGACTGATACAATCGCTCTACTAACACCGTCGACCAAATTGGGGTCCATAGGAACTCGCGAAGCGGCCAGCTGTACCTCGCATGAAGGAAAGGAGTGCGGAAAAAATCTTGGAACCCGACGGGAAAAAAGGCACATAAATTCCTAAAGAAGTTCCCTCCTCGCAGCGGTTTCGTAAGCCCGAAGATGTTATGGGAAGGGGGAGGACTCGGTCGGGACTGCGAACCGGCGCGGGACGGTACAGGAACAAGGGCGTACGCGAAGAAACGCAGACCTCGATAACGAAAACGCCCCGCAAACGATTCAGGGTATGGGGGAGACGTAGTGTATCAGAGCAGGGGTCAGAAGGAACGGGTAGATAGGTAGATTACCCGTACTGAGCTCATTGAAGAGAGCTCTAAAGGGTGAACTTCTAGCGATTACGGGTCTTGGTGGTGCAAATCGCAAATCAGGCAAACAGCCGTGCCAGATAAGATGGCCGATACTTCCATCGCTCTGGCCCGAAAGACGCAAGGATGCAGGGTAAACCCCTGACAGAACGCTTGGCAAACACTATGTAGAGGAGCGCAGAAAGATTGGTGGCGGCATGTTCGATATCTATCACGGACAGTTTGAAATCATCAGGGAAAAGAGTCATTGGGAACTGAGTCTCGCCGCGAAGGGGGAAAGATTTGCTTGGACTGAAAGAAACAACGCCAGGCCTCGAACAAATCACCCCGCGAAATCTAAAATGAGACCCCGATCGACCAATGGAGACAAAAAGTTGACTCGCCGTTTATCGCAGGGGGGGAAGGAGGGGAAGGTGGTTCTAGGATAAAAGGGTAGCTTATGTCATCAGCTCACACGCGCAACACAGGTATTTGGGATAAGTCAGTGATACCAAAAGAGTGCTATACCGAGAAAATCACCAAAGGCGTCGCAGGGCGCGCAAATCGAGCGGTTTCAGCTTAAATGGGAAAAAAGAGCGAGGAAAACTTGTGGATGGAATCAACCCGATTGCGCGGGATAGAGAAGCGATTTCCTCACGGCGTAGAAAAGCGGCCCTAGGAATGACGGAAATTCCACGAAGAGTCGCTAAATCAAAATAAGTCAAGCGTAAAAGTCCACACAAGGGAAGCGGGCCTGCGCCTAAAGGCGGGAAGAAAAATGGACAAAGCTAGGTGCCGGTCTAAAACAAAGTGAGGGCGCAAAGAACTGACAAGATAGTAGGTAGATTCTAGATCTCAAGAAAAAAAGAGTATAGTAAAAGGAAATCGACAGAAGGAGATGAGGGCAGGGGCAAGAAAGGAAAGGAATTTGGGGGAGTAAAGGGACCCAGTCACATAAATGCATTGCGTGAGATGCGCAAGGGCGCACTAACGAGGTGGGTTTCTCTAGAGATGGAGGGGGGGGCGAGAAGCGGGGACGGTTATCGGCGCATTAAGACAGCCGTGTTCTACGACTTGTGGGGAGGAAAATCCTTCACGCGAACTCAGCGTTAAGGTCTCGCAGGTAGATCAAGTTGGAGGAGCTCTGGTGCAAGGGGAAAGCCTCAACGATATTTGGGCGCTGCACTAACGGTTTCACCGTGGGGTAGTTAGGGCTGACAAACAAAGAGATGTGGGCGACATCACGAAGTGAAAAGGACACAATACGTTCCTCTGATGAGGGGAAAGACAACAGGAGGTGAAGGGTGCCAAGCGGAAGGCACGAGGCTCAAGGATGGTCCGGAAGCCTGTGGGTTCATCCGGAAAAACGAAAGCCGCATAGCCAAAAACTTGTGGTGTTTTCGAGGGTGGATTCTTTCACCCAAAAAGGTGGCCAGGAGCATGCGAGATGCCAGTCAATAAGACTCGAAATGGGCTGGGAATGTTGAAACGGACAAGTGATAATGAGTCGAAATACAGAGGGTATGTCCTGCCGAGCAAAGAGTTCCTATGGGACTTTTGCCGAACTAAAGTGGGCGAGAGAGGCCCCTTTGCGGGGAAAAGGAGATCGCCGATGCACGGCCAGAGAAAACATATGAACGGCCTGGATTTGCGCTGGAAGGGCACCATGCCCCAAGACCCGCATGACCGCGGTAAGTTCACCAAGGAGCTAGAACCCGTAGCGCAAGACGGTCAAGCAGATCAAAAGGGCAGGTCAAAAAAAAAAGGGAGCCCTCAAAGCGCAAATCATCGAAGGAGTTAAGCTGATGGGAGGGGAGAAGAAGTCGAGAATGGCTTAAACGGTGCTGACGCAGTGGGGAACGACGGTTTGAAGGAGCAGGTACCCTTCGCTCGCGCCTCGTCACTCAAGATAAGGGACACATATCGGCTTCCCGAGCCGAGCAGACCTCAGAAGAGGTGAGGGCCGGCGCGACGTAGGGTTAGGTCCAACATGGTTCCATGGGGGGCACATCGACTGTTTAACCTGGCCGAGCGCTGGAAGAAATGAAAGACATGTGCGCCGGAAGCTACGACGGGGGAGAACTGGGGCAAATTGCGATTCGGGAAATTGGGCAGAGAAAGACGACTCTCCATCTAAAAAACATGGGTTGGGTGGGCAAGAATTTCAGAGGCCACTATAAGGGAGCGGGTTATCAGCGCGGAACGACACAGGAAAGAAGGGGGGCGCATTCGGTGATACTGTTTCACGTAAAGAATGCGGGTGGCGCCGTTGTGCACAAGTACAAGGGGGTTTCCTGGTCTAAGTTACACTGCATGATCTTTGGAAACGGATCCGGCGGCGAGCGGGGGGCACCTTACGTCGAGAAGCATGGTTTTGCAAAAACACAGAACGGCAGCGATGGCCGGGAGGCATTCAACATTACGGAAATAACGCTCTGGAAAAGGGGGGGCACAACGGCCTCTTCAACGCCGGCCAAGGGACGCTTGACGTGGGAGGGGCGGCAGTTCTTGGGGGGGGCTAAGAAAAGAAAAAAATCTGCAGAATTGTCTGTGAGGTGGGCCGACATTGGGAAAAGGGGGAGGAGGAAAGATCCGGCCGGAATGTATGATCTAGACAAAAACAACAACGAGGAGAAAAGGGATAAGTCGACATGTTCAGCTCCTTAATGAGCTTGAGTGTCGAAAACCGCAACAAATTCGACCAAACTGACGTGCGCGGATACACAGAGACCAGAACTGACTGAAAACAGATTGAAGAGTTGGGGACATTGCGGCGCTTGAGAGGCCAGGCACAGGACCCCAGGTCAGAAGGATCAGGGCGATGCGGGTGTCATCTACATGTCGAGCTTAGCATGTTTGGGGGTTTTTGGGAAAAAGAAAACCCGGCAGGCACCGCCGAAGGAAAGGTGCCTCTACGGTAGTCTGCGCAAAAACTGAACACTAGGACAAAGGGCACAACTGGGGCGAGAACCATCTCACAAGGTCAACAATCGCTGCTCAGTCGTGCAACAGCGCCGATAGTGCAAAACGGCTTTTCGATCCCCTTAAAGAACGAATCGGAAACGCCTTCACAACGAAAAAAAAATTGAAGATGGCGACGGAAAAAAGGGAGGTCTAGCCCTGAAGAGGCCGAAATCGCCATGAGCAGGTAACTGAGATAATCTCACGTCCAGGCAAGCCCAATGATTAAGGACGATCCGGATTACACAAAGACGCGGAAAAGAGGTTAAAACACGCCATGACGACCAATGCGGAGGATCGTGGGGGCGCACGCCCGGAAAACTCATCCGGATTAAACTCACGCTACGGGATTTTCGGGATCCTCGTAGTACGGGAAGGGCGTCCTCAACGCTCGGGGGACAAAAGAAAGGGGGCGTTGCCAAAAGGACTCAAACAAATCTCCAGACCACCCGCGAAACCAACCAGGCGCTCTCCGCCACGAAGAGCAGCTCGCGAGGAAAAACGCGGAAAATTAATGAATTTGGAGGTGAGGAAACGCCAGGCTAGAAAGCTACGGATTTGCTCCTTAGGGTATCTGAAGACCGGACTTGCTCGGCTAGCAGAACTCCCTGGTGAACTCTCTGATGTAAGGTCTTGGTTGTGCCATGGAAAAGCCATTGGCCGCCTGCAACCGGGAGGGTGGGGTCTGGTGTGTGCTGGGGGGGGGGGGGGGGGCAGTCTGTGCAGCAGCGGCGGGCAAGTGAAGGAGGGCCTACGCTTTAAACAAGAACAAGAAGAAAAGTATAAACGCGGACATGACGAAGCCTTCGCCAGGGGGGAAGAAAATCTGGGAAAAGGGAGTCCAAGCAAAGAAGTACGAGTGGGACGGGGGGACTCCCTACTAGCCAAAAAGAGTTGCTGCTGAAAGAACGCTCAAAACGAAAACTCAACAAGCGCAAAGGGGTTCGTCTCAGCGAATATAAGAGATGTTACCCGGAGGAAATGGATCCTGAAACGCGGGGAATAATGCTCTGTACAAAGGGCAGTTTAGGAAAGAGGGAAAGGGGCCCGAGTATGTAATCAAACACACACTGTAATGGTTAAAGTCCGTGGAGGAAGCGACCAAAAAGGAGCTTACAGCAAGAACCAAGGAAAACGCGCGGCAGCAGAAAGACGTGTCGAGGACGTCAGGGCAACCGAGAGAAAATGATCTGGAAAAAAAGGCCGGAGAAATCAGCTTCGCGGGGTTCGCAAACAGCAGGAATGGCGCCAAGGTCAAAGACAGCGTCCATCTTAGCTAATATCCACGAGGCTTCTCAAAGCAATGAAGAGGGGTTCAGAGCAAGGTAACCAAAGAGGTCGTGCTTAGGCCCTTACGCACAGCGCCGAACAGAAGTGCATGGTTACCCCGCAACCAAATTCGTTGATCATGCGCCGCCGAAGAGGAGTTGGGGCTCTCAGAAAAAAAAAGAGGAAAGTAAAAAGAGATATAACTACGATTTCGTGGGAAGCGGAAGAGGGGTTTGCTGGCGTAATCCACAGGGGCATGCAGCGCAATGGGTAAGAAAAAGAAGTATTGGGAGTTGCGCCTATCAGGGAACTGAATTTGAGGGTCTGAAAAAACCGAAGTAAGCTACGTGGCTAATAAGGAGAGGGAGAAACTCCTCGAAGAGGGGAACGCTGATTTAGGATTGGGGAAGACATTGCTAAGGTGTACTGAAATTAGACCAAGGAGCTCCTCTGACGGTTAACGTGGGTCGGGAACTTACATCGAACCAGGGGGGAAAGGAAACTTGATAGACAAATACCTGGTGACCGGGTGATGACAGAGAGGGAAGCTATCCGCCGTAAATGAAACTGGCAAAGGGTCACATCTCTTAACGAGGATGCGGACGTTGCCGGAGACATTGGTGACGACGGGTAATAGAAAAAAAAGAGCTTACGTCGATCCATGCGCTGTATTGTGTATTGGGGAAAACACAAACTCGCTTTGTGAGCATACGAGAAAAGGGAAAAATACTGCGCACTTTGCAATTGGAAAACTGTCCAAGTGGATAAAAAGTTAAGAAGAGGACCGCCATTCATCCCGCGTCGTTTGCAAAAAATTGTGTCGGGTAACGGGATAGGAAAAAGGGGCAAAAATCTTCAGAAGCAATCGATTCCTGCAAGGGAGAACGAAACTTGTCGGCGGCAAGGATGTGCAAGTGGTAATTTCAAGAACCAAAGACAAGTACTCCGCTAGAATAAAGAGAGCTCGACGCCCGTCAGAGTACGGAGGAATCTATAAAAGAAGGGGAATCCTGACCGAGATCGAGAAAGCTCAACCGCCCCTTAAAATCATCGAAGTAGTCCGTCTACAAGATTCTAGTGAATAGTCCCGAGGGATCCGGTGGCTCGGTTGAAACGATGAGATGAGCCGTACCGGCTGCCGAGAGGAAAAGAGCGTCACTCTCTATTAACATACATCACGCTGTTATAAAGGAAGAAGGGGGCCGCGGAGCATAACCACACGAGGCTTGAGTCGAGAAAGAGGGTCGGCAATTCGCTGACTACATGGGGCGTCATGCGCCGCGGGCCCGCGTCTAGAGTTGGGAAATCGAAACAATCAGTGGGGGCCCTGTCGACGAGGGATTTGGGGGCGTTAAAACGGGGAAGCAGGGAAGAGATACAGCAGGTTGTGACGGGCCCATCTACCATTTTGGTTGCTCGCTTCTGAAGGCGGGGAAAAGCGCCGGGTTAGAATGGGGAAGCGGCCTCATAAGCAAGCCGTGAGGCGGCTTTATACGTGCAACACGAAAAGGATTGGGGTTGGTACCTTGCTATTGTTCTCCAGTAAACTTTGCAGGACGAATGTTCATCGCATGAGGAGGGGGCGACGTAAGGCGATCGGCACTTAAAAGCAATGACGGCAAAATGACTACATCGATGTCCGAGCATGGAAAGAAGGATACCCTGGACTGGTAAACACGCGCGGCCTCTTAAGGAGCCGAAAAAAGCGCTTGAAGAGGGTCAAGGGCGGAGGGGAGGGTGCCATATAAAATCAAGAGCAGAGACCAGTAGGGCAGACTGTGGTCACATGAAAAGCGTAAGGAAAGAACAGGTGTTGAGAAGTGATCTCGCAACAAACAAAGGAGGAGAAAAATCAGCTGGAAAATGTAGAAAGGAGAGGATCCTCCGGGGGGTGCAATGACGCCGAAATCGGCAAGAAACTACGGAGTCCTAGAGTGTCTAGAGAACCAAGACTTAGACCAGAATTTGCAGGCGGCATGGCGGCGCATTGAAAGAGCCCGCCGGTGCCCATTCCAAAGAGGAAGAAGTGGAATGAGCCTGAAAAGGAAGCGAGAGGAGGTTGTTTGCAAACCCCAGGCCAAAAAAGTTCGCAGCCGTTCGGCCAGGAAGAAAAGAAAAGATTGAACTCAGCACCATAATTTGGGACGAGACCTCGGGGAGGAGAAAAACCAAGTCTGAGGCTCAGAGGTAGTGGACAACATTAGACAGAGATGAGCTTGCGTATTAGAGGAATAACGCCCGGAAGATGGAACGCCTCAAGACGAGGGAAAAAGGAAAAAAAACGGGGAAAGTGGCGACGCGACAAGGAGCTCGCAATGAGAGAAAAGATCTGCAATCGCATATACCCCCGAGCTGAACGGCGCAACCAAGATGAGGGAGGAAGGAACAGAGCAGGAAGGAGGACTTTCTCAAACTCTCATGAAACGCAATGCGTCTAACAAATTGCAAGCCCTACGAGAGAAAGGAAAGGTGAAACTCCGCTGCCGAATGCTCCTTTCGGAACGAGATTTAGGGGGGGGAAGGGCCTAGAGAGTGAACGAGATGGGAGATCTAGTAGCGGTACCGAGAAATCTAGTAAGGGGGGGAAAAAGACCGAGGAACACCTTCGGTGACTCATCTCGAATCAATAGAAGACGATCTCTCAAAAGAAAGAAAATGACAGATTGATGATTTGCGGGAGAATATCGCCAGGGGGAGAAAAATATATCAGCAGGATCAATTATCGCTTGAATGACAGGAATGGGGGGAGACGGTGACGACTGCTCCTGGTGACGTCAGAGGATGTTACGAAGAAATGGCATCAAAGGAAAGAAGGGTCTGCAGACAGATAGTATTTTCTCGAGGGGAAGGACGAGGGAAACCCTATGGCCTATATGCCGCGTTACAATAGCGTGGACTCGATATGAAAAGCTACGGCATTACTAAAACTTCGGGCATGGAGGAAAGGATATCGACGAAGTGAAAACAGGCGCATGGAAGGAGAAATTGCTTGGACTAAAAGAGAATACTTATCACCAAAGGCCAGAGTTGCGTTCTTAAATACCTAAACTAAGACAACTTCCAAACATCAGTTCAGGCTCTGGAATAAAGAATCGAGGTGGAAGCTGAAGATCCGGCAACGCGTGGAGAAAAGCGCATGGAGCGCTGGTGGAAATTGAAGTTCATCTAAGCTTAAATCTGTCAGATATGCATAAAAACGACGAATATTTTGGCATGATCCGTAAAGTGGAGAAAGAAAACCGAGGGAGAGGAAAGGCCCAAGAACCAAGGAAGCGACAGCTGAATCGAAGTCGAAACGGCATGGTCAGCAAAAAAGAAAAAACTTGATTGAAAAACAAGGAAGAGAAGCAAATGCAACCGTCGAGGAGCGCACGGCTAAAATGGCGCCAACGTCGGACCGGCAGGGGGCCCGAATCCCCGCAACTCTCGAAGAAAAAAAGAGATTAAAAAATCCAACCAAAGTCGTGCTTCTCAGAACAGGGTCGCAGGACAATTGAGCAATGGGCTGATGGTGGGGGTACCGGGACAGGAACAGTCTTTCCTAAAAGTCCCTTCCCCGATGGTATAGAGAGAAGAAACAAAACCAGAGGAAGGAAGGACAAGGGGGAAGATCTCAGAAGAGTCAAAGTGCGAAAGAATGGTTTGGTGCGTCACGAACAAGCACATTGCATGCCAGTTGAGCGCGCGAAGCACGGTCCTGTGGGTGGGGTTTTGGTTGGGAGGAGGAAACTGATGGGGCGAGAATCAGGGGGATGAGGGGAACCGGAGGCCGCCAGCTACGACGTGGAGCCAACTTCCGGGGACCTCGACATAAAAGCGATTTCTCGTTGTGGAAGAAAGGTTGATCGAGGGTGAAAGGGGAACATCACACGATACGATTCAGCGGCCGCGACGTTTACCTGCTGTTGAGGAAAAGGGTATGGCACCTGTGGTAACATCAAACGGGGATCATGCCCAACCTGTGGGAAGAGGGGGGGGGAGGACATATATTACAGGGAAACGAAGGATGAACTTCATAGTAAAAACCTTAACGCGATCAACGTTCGTCTGATTGGTTAGACTGGGAAGAGATAGCTTGGCATAAGTAAGCTGGAAGTTGTGGAGGGAGCATGTTTTCTTTCACAGCAAAATAGAATGGGGGAAATTGAGAAGCGATGCCGACCAAGACGGAATCGGAAAGTTGCTGTGGGTACAAGGAAACCACGCGTGGTCAGATCGCAATGCCGAAGGCTTCGTAAGCAAGGAGAAGATTACCTATCGATCGGTTTCAAGCGTCTTGGTAAGGGAAGCTATACGGGCAACAAGATCTGAAGGAGGCAGAAGGTTGCCTAGCGGGAACAGAAGGTCCGCGGCAGCGGCAATTGCCCGGAGGGGGGGGGGGAAAACCAAAGAAAGAAGAGAGAATTTTTTTGTTCACTAGAACGACCGCCCGTGCAGGTCTACGGTAACAGAGACCCTAAGGATTTCGAACTCGAGCCTGGCGCTCCTCAAAGGTCGCCACTCAATCGAACAAAAGCGCTGCGCGAGGTTCTAGGATGGGGAGGGGAAATAAGAGGAACCTTTTCTAGGGGGAAAAACGGGGTTCGATCGGTACCAGGCAAGACAAGTCGCACCGAAAAGCGAGGGAAAAACTGAAACTCGGCTTCGAAGACAGAATTATTATCATTCTTTTAAATGAAAAGTGGAGCCTTGAGGTGCGATCGGGAGAAAACAGGGGTCCGCACCATTGGACAAGGAGAGCGTTGAAACGGGGGAGGTCGGAGAGGGGTATCATGAGGGAAAGATCATTGGCAAAGCAGAGCTCGTGTAATAAACTGGGGCGATTGCTATGAGGGAACATAGAGGCGAGACCGCAGGATCAACCAAAGTCCAGGGGTGTTTTCTCTCGTTCTGGGAGGTCCACTATGGAAGGGAGGCATGGGAGCATCGCCAATATCCGCAACCGGGCGGGGAAAGAGTCCTTGAGAAAGTTGCAGACAAAAGAAAGAGGCGGGGCGTGGCGACCTTGGATGGTCTCGGTAGAAAATGTGAAATGGCTTATCTATAGGGCGGAGAGAGTTGCTCAAAGTAAAAGGCGAGCTGCCTTCTGGCGGAGGGGAAAGAAGGGGGTGCAAACGGAAATCGTAGGCAGCGGAATTTCAGACATGCCCAAAATCTTCATTGGGTCCAATCGCGCGGACCTGGGGGGGCACCTCATAAGAAAAGCTTGAAAATCAAAATGGAAAGTTCTTTGTCTCCAAGGACCGGAGAAATAAAGAAAGAGAAAAGTAAGGGGCCGATGGATGGAGGGGTTAACATTTCCCCAGCGCATCTCCTGGCCACCTGTTTGCAGCTATGATCTCTCTAAACAACAAATAAAAGAGAAGATCTCGCAACAATTTCAAAGCAAAGAAGATGAAGAAGGGGGACAGTAAAAGGGGGGGAAAAGACATTGCGAAGTAACGAAGCGAGGCTGATTTCTCATTGGAAAAGACCTTGGGGCCCAAACGCCCCCCAAAAAAACGATTTGCAAGCAAGCCATGAGGAGCGCAGAAAAGAGGAGGGTGCCCCAGGTAAAAGGACGCGAATGGGAACTGAAGAAGGCGGCATCTTCAGGGACATTCAACGGATGCCTTAATTTGGGGAACCGCGGGTCAAGGAAGGGAAGGCCCGCAGGAGGGAGAGACAAAGGCGGAAAAGATGGAACAAGAGAGCCAAACAGGGTTGACAAAGTAAGAGGTCAGCGTCTCGACAGACTTCCGTAAACAGGCACGCACTATTGAGGAAAAGATGACGATGAGTCAAACTGATAACCAAGCAAATGGCGATCGTTGCCTTCGAAGAACGCGAAAAAAAGTGGAAGATGGCGAACTGTCGGGTCATAGCACGTATGTTCGCAATAAAGGTCTACGTATCAAAACAGGCGATATGACGCGAACAAAATATGTCATTTTAAAAACTTCCGTAAATCCTCGCGAACGCGCAAGTTACCCCTCGAGTCATTTGAAAAATCGGGGGGGCACCGATCGCGAAACATGCAAGGCATCGATCGCGGATTGGGGCCACTAAGAAAGAAAGGACCGGTAGGGAGGGCCGGAGTGGATGTAGGTTGGAAAGGCGTCCGCGAGCGTGAAGGGAATGGCGAAAGCAAAGGAGGGAAGAATCTACGTTAACGGCGCCCCGGCGACAAAGATCAGAGAGAGGGGAGAGGATCAGTCCGAGTCATGAAGAATCGAGAGGTGAGACAGAGGTAGCAATGCTCAGAGGGAAGGGGCTCCTTAGGGGAGAGCTTGAAATATTCAAGAAGGCAGACTCAGTTGGCGTCAGGAGAGCACCGGGGTGAAAAGTCACTCATTCGGTTAGAAGGGGGGCCATCAAAAAAGCGCAATCCTTACCGCCGTCATGAGGTAGGTGGCTAACTCTGTCCGTCATCGGGGGACAACCGCAAGGCAAAAAAGGCAATGAGAGTGTAAAACCATAAGCTGAGGAAAAGGAATAGGAAAGCGGCAACGGTACAAGAATTTCGGAGGGGGGGAGTATCATAACGCGTGGACAGTGTACAAACAGGGACTCAGCCGAGGGACGGGGGGGACGCAGTCCACGACTCATCCTCATGGCCAAGAAGGTGACTGAAAAAAGCTCCACCGCCGTACAACTGAAAAAATCGAAAGGAGAGGAGGGAAAACTCTAAGATTTTTAACCGGAAGGAAAACAATGGATCCGGACGAGGGAATCTGTTAAAGAGGGGGGGGAAAAGCATTTGAAGGAAATAATTCTGATACATGCGTCCCTCCTAGAATCACCCGCTGCACACAGGGTGGGGTCATGTACAACGGTCTAGTACACATCAGGGAGACTAAAGCCCAAAGACCAAAGGAAAGTAGAACAGAATGACATCGAAGCTGTGTAGAATTCAAGGTCAACCAGAAGCCGATAACTTTATAGGCCAATCACAAGAAGAAGAGGAGCTTCATGAGGTAAGGAAACGCGAAGAGTGCAAAGCGTGAAGGCTCCTCAGGCATCTGCCCTAAGCAGCATCTGACGCCAGTGATAGTCGAAAACCAAAAAAAATAGGAAATGCTTCATTAATAGATAATGAAAATGCTGATGGGGACAAGGTGGACGCAAAAAAAAGGAGATCAGTCCCCTTCCAAAGCAGACGTAGGTAGATAGAAGCCCAACAAACCGGAGTATGAGGAAAATATATATCTAAGGCATGGTGGGGAAGGGGACGAAAGAAGAAGTGTTTTCGTCAAGGAACCACTGGGGGGGCAGGGGGGGATCAATTCGCAAACAATCCTAGTTTTTTGCGCTTAAAATATGTATGGTCGAAAGGGATGAGGAAAGATTCCGAGGCGAGTTAGAAAAGTGGGGATAGGAGGAGGGAGAGAAAAGCAAGCGGTACGAGGAAATTAAAACGGCAAATTGGCAATCATTTACGACCTGGAGGCCTTCTACAACTTCGGTAGGGACGCGGAAGTTTTAGTGGGAGGTATGGGTCTGGGAAGAGGGAAAGGGTGGTGGGGGAAGAAGAAGGGAAGGAGAAATACCTGTGTCCGAGGTTGATGAGAAGCATCTTACTGCTTGAATCCTGCAGAGGAACATACCTACATCACGGTTACGGAGAAGTGGGGGAGGAAAAAATCGGAGAGAGAGGACAGGGAAGGAATTGCCCTGTAAGTGGAGGGGGGGGGGACTTTTCAGCCAAAAAGGAGGCCATTTGGGCATGCGAGAGGCTTCCCAAGACTAAGAGGAACTTTGGCATTAATTTTTAAGGTCCAGCGTGAGAGAGGTCACGGGAAATCCGAAGATTAGAAAGGGAGGCGAGGGCAATCGGAGGGGGACGCCTCTTGTCAGGGGCTAAGGGGCCGCCTGTGCTGTCTTACCGAGGCTCGCAAGGATGCAGGGCCACGCATCTGACGCGCAGTCGGCAAGAGGTGAAGCTTGGATGTCACCATCCCCATACCCGTAAAGAAGCGAGGAATTCATTGAGAAAGCGAAGACCGGAGAGACAACGGGAATAATGAAGGAGTATAACCTAGGAAGCAGTTCCTGACCGAGTCGAGACCTGCGCAAAAAGAATAGCAATAAATCCGAAGAGGGTCGACAAGATCGAGGAGGGCGGGGAAGCGCGCCGGGGGAGACGCGTTGGAAACGACGGGGAGGGAAGGGAAAGAAGGGAACTCTGCCGCGCGGTCGCCACTCCCAGGGGGGGGGGGGTGGGGGGGGGTGTGGGGGGGCAGGGTGGGGGGGGGGGGGGGGGGGGGGGGGGGGGGGGGGGGGGGGGGGGGGGGGGGGTGGGGGGGGGGGGGGGGGGTGGGGGGGGTGGGGGGGGGGGGGGGGGGGGGGGGGGGGTGTGGGGGGGGGGGGGTGGTGTGGGGGGGGTGTGGGGGGTGGGGGGTGGTGGGGGTGGGTTGGGGGGGGGGGGGGGGGGGTTGGGGGGGGGGGGGGGGGGGGGTGGGGGGGGGGGGGGGGGGGGGGGGGGGTGGGGGGGTGGGGGGGGGGGGGGGGGGGGCTCTCGATGAGTGCAAAAGAAGAAGAAGGCTTCCTAAAGAAGAAGGAGCGTAGTGGGAATACAGCAGATGGCTCGAAAACACAGGAGGGCCAACGATGGGTCCACGATGGGCGTCATGCTATCTTGGGAACAGAGGGAACGGGGAGAGGCTATTGGAAAATAAGGAGAGGAATCATTGGGGGGCTCAGGAAGATCTCGATCAGTATAAAGTGAGATTTGGGTTGATGGACTGAAAGTGGGAATCAGTGGTAAGAGGAAGGTTTTTTGGTTGCTAGGAGTTTCGGGAAGGAGTCCAATCGCGTCAAGCCTGGTTATCATCGGAATCATCCTGACTTGAGCAAGGCGTGGATACTGTGCCTAAAGAGACATGAGTGGCGGGGCGGAAAGCGAGATAGTCATACCTGTGCATGGATGCGAGACTGTGGCGCGGTAAATATTAGACCAGGAGCGGAGGAAATCCGGAATCTAAGCCTGCCGGGGGTGCAAAAACCAAGGGACTCGTAAAGAAGCGGAAGTGGGAAAGAAACCATGAGGAAGACCTCCCTTCAAAAAAAAAAAAGTGACAGGTTCCACACGGGCCTCAAGAGCGCCAATTCAGAAGGGGGGGAAAATAGGTTTTCTGAGTGGTTGAGGGAGACATGCAAGGCGCCTAAGTCAGTTAGGCCGAAGTCGGGAGGGGGGACATTAAAAAGAGAGGGAAAAAAAGAGAACGAAACATTGTTGATCATCGATGATCAATTCTCAAAAAAAAAGGGGGGGGGTAAGAGAGATGCTCTGATCAAAAGGGGAATAAGCACGAGATAATCTAAAAGCAATGTCAAACGACAAAAATGAGGGAAAGATGATTAAGAGGAGGGGTGACGAGCCCAAGAAGACGACCCGAACGATGGGAAAAGCTCGGGCTGCTCTTGGAGAGTGCCCTCTCGGGGACAAGGGCCAGCTGGAAGGGAGGCAATAGAAGAGGAATGCTCCGAAATCCAAGGGGGACGTACGATTCAATGGGGGGGGGAACCAATACCAAAAAGTAGCTAAAAAGAGGTCAGTATTCTATGACCTATGAAAGAGACTCAGGCACAACGGAAGATCCAACCTATCGTGAGGGAGAAAAGAAGAGGAGGGGGACTCAACGACGTCTTTGCAAAGGGTCGGCCGATATTGGGCGAAAAGGAGGTGAGGGAGGGAAGTCCCCTCTGAGAAAGGGCGCAACGGCGATAGGGGGAAAAAAGAAGTTCAAAAGAGGCAACAAAAAATGGGATGGAACGCGAAATGAATGATGTACGGTAGTAATGACGGGGGGGCAAATGGACTAGCAAAACCAAGCAGAGGCTAGCGGAAACAAAAAGTTGTGGACCAAACCTTTCCGGATCCGGATTAAAGAGCAAAGGCAGGAGTTGAAACGCCGCATGACGCCCAATGCATAAAACGCGTGTACGCCGACGTCGCAACCTCAAGCCGCAAGGGAGTGCAAAAAGAGGGCCGCTCAAGTAGGAACCGCTGGATGGGTGCAGGGATGAAGAGCGTGAGAGCCAGACAGCGCAGCGTTAAAACATCATCGACTCGTTAAACAACGGCCAAAAGTGCGATCGCAGACCGACTCTAAAATGAGACTCGCGCAAAGAATTCATGTTAACAGAGACGGAGGGGGAGGGGGGGGGATACGGGAGTGGACGAAAGGATCGAGCTCGGTCAGGGGCTCACTTAGTATCGCTGAAATGTCATGCGAAAAAGTCGTGGGAGCTCTCCCTTTTGAGATATCGGTGTAACGGTTCGGGGGGGAATTGGTGCCCGCAAAGGAGGGGAAATGACCATAAGGAATTCGTTTTCAGCATGGACCGCGCGGCCTAACGGAGGAAAGAAGGAAAGAGCACCGGCTCCTAGATCGGTTACCACCAAAACTGACAAGACTGTTAAAAAAACAAACGAGGGAGGACGCGATAGGAAGAAGAACTTCGGCAGGGAGATCAATCGATCAATGTGAACCATTGAAAATCCAATAGGGGAAGGAAGGGAGTGGTACGGCAGGAAGTAAGAGAGGCTCAAAAGGGAAAAAGGAAGGGGGATGGTGGGGGAGAAAGAACGCTACACACCGACCACGACACACCAAGGAGGAGGCTCGGAGGAAACTAAGACTCGATTTACCATCTAATGGAAGCAACTCGGGAAGAATAAAGTATACAGGGTGAAATGCAGTTTGTATTACAAGTATGTCGGGGAAAGGAGGGGGGACACTATGTTCATCACCAAGATTAAGACATGGTTGTGTCATTAGCACTAAAAAGGGTTGAATTCAAAACCAATTGCGCTGAAAAGAAAGAAAGATAACATTAGGGGGGGGGGGAGGAAGAGCTACTAGAAAGGGTGCAGGCACAAGATCAAAATTGATCTGAACAAAATATAAATAGAAAGACAGATTCTCGAGTTCTCTCAATCAGGAATGGGGGGGGGGGGGGGGGCCCCCCCCAAAAAAAAACCTAAAAATCTAGATACTTAGGGAATATTAAAGTAAACCACGGCCCACGAAAGAGGCTAACATAAATGATTCAAAAGCGGAAATCCAACCCCTCTGTCGTGCTTCTCAGTTGGATCAAGACTAGCCGCAATGCTGAGGGGGAACCGTGGCAGGAAAAAGGTTAGCTAAGAAAACTCACCAAGGGTAGAGCCTACAAAAACCTGAGCGGAGGAGAGATAGCACCTCACTTCGAGTATGGACGCGGAAATTTGGTTGGTCAAAGGAAAAGACACCTTTGGTGGAGAATTGGGCAAGGGCAAACAGGGGATATTGGGTTGGAGTTGGCGCTGAAGAGATTGGGGAGGAAGAAAGCGGGGATGGCCGATACGGGCCGTGCTACTTGGAGCAACCGCGCGTGAGACTCCGCGAAGCGGGTCGCTGAGTGACGACGGATTGAAAGAAAGCAAATGGTGGCTCGCTAAAGTGTGCACCGAAACCTTACCTGCAGCGGACGTGTAGAATTTGCATTGGTGGGTAGGGCTTGCAGAACAGCTGGGGGGGAGAACGACGGGGGGAAAGTCGCCCAAAATACCTGTGCAGGGATGACATAGAGGCAGCTTACCGCAGGGTAATGTAAACGGGGGTCCGCTGACGGACTTAACAGCGAGCGCAACGCGTTGCCGTATAAAGTGGGAGGGATCCTTAAAAACGAGGAGCGGCTTCGCAAGAATTCGCGGTTGGTGGCGGAAAGGGGGGGCAGGAGGTCAACAAAGATCGTGGGGGCAATTGGGGAAACGAATGCCGGAAACCAAGACGTACGCTCTGTGGGAGGGGGGGTGGAAGGGGAAAGGTCAACACGTGATAATAGGATCGAATGGCATTAGAGGAAGTCATGCCGAGAAAACTTTCCGATCTTTTGCAATCAGATTGGGGTCAGTATATATAGGCGATTGGCGTTTGCCGGGGGGAGAGAGAAGGGCCATAAAAAAAGAAAACCGGCTGGCAGGCGGCAAGGATGGGTGAGCTTGAATGGCACCATGCACAAGCCATACACGCGATAAGAGGAAAACTAGACAATCCCATATCTCAGTACTGGATTGAAATAGAAACGGAAGGATTCCTGACCTATCTCGGACCTGTAGAGACAGAAGAAGTACATAAATTAGAGGAAAAGAAGTGCAGCGAAAACGATCGAGGAGGAGGAGATTAAAAGGATGAAAGTGGAACGGCGATGATCCGTCCCGGGGAGCCGCTCTCAAAAAAGAGATCGTTAAGGCCGGCAACTACATCACACACGGTCCGAAAGCAAAATGAAGGGGGAACGAGGGGGGGAAATCGCGTAGGGGGAATTGAGTTCGCGACGGAGGGGCGAAAAACTGAAAAATTGATCATGTTGAACCGCTGGGAAGCGTTCTCGAGGTTTTAATCGATCGAGACAATCTGGGGCGCCGTCGCAGGAGCGTTGGAGGGCCGAAAGGGGAACGAGAAGGGACATTCTAGGCGAGACAGCAGAGACGCTGAGCAGGCCATTTTTTTGGGGATACGCTTTCTTAAGGAGTGGACAAGTAGTCCGTTAACCGGGGGAAGTCCTCATCAAGCAAAGGTAAAAAATGCGAGGGAACAGTGCACGACGAAAAAACGAGTTCTTTGCTACCGGAATAGACTCAGCAAGGGACCGAGGGCTGCGATGGTGCAGAGGGGGGGAGGATCTTGAGAAAGCCGACGAGAGAAAACTTGACTTCGGCGGCCGTAGTGTGGGTCAGAAAAACAAAAAAAAACAAGCCTCAGAAGAAAAAGCGTTCTGAGCATGTCCCTCTCTTCAGTGACTAAATGAGACGGGGGGTCACCGAGATAAGAGGTTCAAGCGCGAAATACGTTAAAAGAGGGGGGGCATTCTTTAGGGGGTGTATCCTGACAAGACTAAGATAGGGGGTGAAGGTCTGTGCGGGGGTCGACATTTGTCAACCGTAGCGCTCGCCGTGCCAGGGAAAGGGGGGAAATGCATCGATGAATAGACGACTCACAAACAACAGAGTAGAAAAGAGAGAAGAAAGAAAGAGGTAAAACTTCAGCGGATGAAAAGTGGGAGGTCTAACCCTAACAGACAATTGTCCAACGCTTGCGCTAGAGGGTCGAAATGAGAACCAATAACGCCGCAAGAAAAAAAGAGTGGGGAAAGGGCGGGGCAAGGTTGCATTGAGTGAATGGAAAGACCTCGCGGTTACCCCATGGAAGGGATCAAGGAAGGGCGGAAAGGCACTCACCGCAATGCCGCTGACGTACGAGGAGATGTTTTGGTGTCAAAACCCCAGGCAAGAAGGGAAGGGCACGGTCGGCAAAAATTCGAGCAAATATCAGGACCGATGAACACTTAGGAAGCCATCATTGGGATAGGCTCAAGGACAAGGTCGCAACGCAAGGGGAGCTCACGGAGGGAAACATACACGGCAAGACGCGCAAACGCGTGCTGGATTGAGCCGAGCTAAGACCATGCTAAGGGGATCAGGAACGCCTTCCTAAAAGCGAAGCAACAAAAAATGGAAAGGGGCAAGAAACAAATAGTATCAGAAATGAAAAAGATCCGAAGAGAATCTCATTTCAGTGGCCGATCGATCTTCCTGAGAAAGATGGGCTTTACGAAAAGTAAACTCTTCTTAAGGGGAAGGAGGGGGAAGCGAGTAAGAAAGAGGCGAAAGGTTGGCAAAAACACTTTCTAAAGCAATGGAAGACATAGGAGGATTTCCCTTCAAGCGAAATAAATCTCAAAAAAAGGGCAGGAAGCCGGGAGGTAGTTGCCGGCTCCGAGATCGTGACAGAGGGAGAACGCGCGGAAAGGGGAAGATCAGCGGAATCCCGTGGAAAAACCTCTAAAGGGACCACCGCTTCGCCAGGAAAGCCGCTATCGTCGGGGTCGGACAACGCTTCATGACAGAAGAAGGAAATTTGCGACTGGGTGGGGTAGCAAAGGGAGTCTAGAAAGGAAATTAAAAAACTTATGGTATAGCGTGAAGGACCGTACTGTGAAGGTCTTTCTAGATATCCCATTTTTAAAGGGAGGGAGGTATCTGGTAGGGCATGTTGCCGACAAAGATCCTTGCAGGGAACACCGTAGTCGTTTTCTAGCTTGGCATCGGATAGCATCCTTGACCGAAATGAGAAAAGAGGCCTATATCGAGGTTACCAGGAAAAAACTAAGCTTGGAAAAGATCTCGAGGGAAGCGGCTCGGCATGAAAATCCGGTCGGCTTTCGATCATGCAAATCGAGTGGACAGTTCAACAGGAGAAAGGCACGAACAATTACGTCTGGGAAGGGAATTCCCAATGCTCAAATGGCCAGGAGTCGGGAAATAAAACCCCTCCGACTGTCACTAAATTTACTTGGGGCGATAGCACGACTTCGATTTTTAACCAAGAGAAAAATAAGGGAAAAGGTGCGCATAGGAAGGGAAGTCTCGGAATCTGATCTAAAAGGCGGAAAAAAGTGGCCTCGATTGCATACAAAAAGAGAAAAACGGATTGGGCATGGAAAAAGTCGTTGATGCGACAAACGCAGCGTTGCACGTTCACCCTCACATAAAAAAGCGGCAGCAATTTGCAAGGGCACGGGTAGAGAGAGTCATGGAAAAGAGCGAGAAACGGAGCGAAAAAGAATGAAAGACCGCGATGCGATGGGGTTAGACGCGGCAGGATGTTCTAAGGAGGGAGAAAAAGGCGGGAAGAGGGAAAATCCCCAGACATCTGATAAGCCATAAATATGCAATCTAATCGAAAACAAGAGGAATCGTGCTTGCCCCATTGAGAAGAAACACGGGAGAAATGAGGGCTGAGGACCGGGGGACCGCAAAAAAAAAAGTCTTGCTCGAGCGTCCAAAGTAACAAGATCTGGTT
>Ga0179593_1379208_pt1 | contig 19547 bp, 18 predicted proteins | sample CZODoug2_1_08_16_FD_185931 | JGI IMG/M metagenome (GOLD analysis project Ga0179593, IMG submission 185931) | Vadose zone soil fungal communities from Angelo Coast Range Reserve, California, USA - CZODoug2_1_08_16fungal (PacBio error correction) | ecosystem: Environmental > Terrestrial > Soil >...
TGGATAAGAGGGGACGGGGACGTGGCATTATTGGAAAAAGAACAATCCGTCGGTCTAAAAAAGAAAGACAGCCCCGCTTGGTGAAGTTGGGAGGAAAAAAAAGGATTGCGAAAGTTTTGAGTCTAACACACGGGCGGAGGGGGAAAAAAGAGGGGGGCGTGAACGTCCCCACAAACCTACAGGACAGACTTGGGGGGAGGGGCGGGGGAAGTAAAAAAGGGGACTCGAGTCGTAAAGACGATCACTAAAGGTTTGACACGGGGCAGGGGAATTCTGTAATCAGAAAAAAGGGGGTGGCCTCGACTTGAGATCGCACCCTGGTATGGGTAAAAGGGTAGATCAGACAGGAGGGGAGAGGGGGTGGTTTTTCCTGGGGACTTACCAAAAAAACGGCAAGTCGAGTTCTAGTCATAATGACAAAAACAAGCACAAAAGGGGATGATGGGAAGATGACGACGGCGGGAAGAAGTTGCCTCGGGACGAAGAAGGACAATGAAGCCAGACCGAGAAATCAGCTTCAACTGAATCGCTGCCGGGGGAGGTAGGGAATGCGGCATCGAGGAGGGAAGTACAAACAAACGTCACGCAGTTTTTCACGGGCGTCCTCAGCCATTCTACGTCAGGGAAAAGGGATCAACCGGTTGCGTCCTCGGTGAGAAAGATAAATCGGCTACGGGGGGGGGGGGTCAGGGGGCCGGAGCGATAGGCAAGAATGACCAATTTCAAGCTCCCGGAAATCGCCGATGATACAAAAAGAAAGTATCCGAGGTAAGTTGTTTCGAAAGGACATCGAAATACTGAAAAGAGCACGGAGCGGGCTTAAGGCGGCAAAAGATGGGGTCTGTCTCGGGTCAAGTTAAATAGACCTGGTGGACGGAGCTGAGAGGCTCCAAGCGAAGCGGAAGCCTTCCGGTGGGAGGGCGAGAAGGGCCCAAAGAAGGGGATCTCCGGTTACGTCCTGGAGAAGTCTACACTGAAATCCTAAGTTTCGAACAGTTGGAAGGGGGTAAAACCGGAACGACACTCAGAAGATGATAAGAGAAGAAATCAATATATAAGCAACTAAATATTGGACTGAAGAAGAGGGTTCAGGAGGGGACGAAGGCTTTGCGTCGAACCTAAAAGAATCGTGGATTCTGGGATTAAAAGGTTGTGGCCAGTTGTCCGGAGCGGCCCCGGCCAAAAAGACGTCCAAATGAGACACATCGCGGGGGGGGAAAAACGAGTGATATGGTGTAATTCAGGCTGGAGGGGAAAAAATCTGGAGAAAAGAAAACAAAAAGGAGGGGGCGGTGATGAGCGAGTTGGGGAAAGGGCCTCAAAATCTATCAAGTGGGCCGTTGGAAGTCAAGACACAAACCAGTGGGGGGCTCGGCTTGAAAAGGGGGGGGGAGATTTCAGGACGGGCACGAAGGGGAAGTGGGACGCCAATTTCTCTATGAGTTTTGACCAAAAAGAAAAAACGCTAAACCCATTGGCGGCATTCGATAAAAGGTAGACCGCCGCAGATTGGAGGTGGTAAGCCAAGACACGAGCGGGGGGGTTGACCTACCATCCTATATGCGCGTCGACTCCCATAAAGAAAACTGAAACGAGGGCCCTGCGGGGTGAACGGTGAACGCGGGGAAGAAGGGACATGGTGGGGAAGGCAATTCATCGGGCTCTTGAATAACAAGTGTTAGAAAAAACAAGAAGGAGGCGGGGCGTGGCCGAAAATGACGGGCGCAGCCGAAATTATACGAGGGTGTCCTTGGCGCCTCCGACAAGGTTTTACGGAAGTGCAATCCTGGGATCGTGACTGCAACCGGCCGCACCCGAGGACAAATGGGGCGCCATCTCGTAGCTTATTAAAGGCCAACGAAAAACAGTTTCAAGACAGGAAGGCGTCCTGCCATGGAAAAGAAGCGTGACTTAACTCGGCTGACTTGGGTTAACGCGGCGACCGGGGGGGGGGAAAAGTTTTCTAGGCGTCAAAATCTTTAGTAATATCTGCACGACAGGGAAGGCGTCATGCGAAGACGTCTTCTTTAGGGAAGGGGGGACCAAAAAAGTAAGATAAAAGCTGACACTTAAACGTCCCTGTCTCGCAACGGACATACAAAAAAAAAAAGAGGGTGAGCTATGGGTCACATAGCCAGCTTGTCTAATTCAGCAGTTTCGAAAGCGGGGCGCCGAAAAAAGAAAAGGAAAATGGTGTACTGGTGGAAAACTTTTAGGGGGAAATGGTCATTGCTTTATCATAGAAACTGTCGTCAGAAAACCGGAGGCTGGGTGGAGAGGTGGGGAAGGAGGGATCTTTGGGTAAGGTATAAAGGGTTGTTCGACAGGTTTCCTTCCGAAAGCGGTCGTCAAGAGAGCACACCAAAATCCATCCTGGTGGACGATCCAAGAATTTGACGGCAAATAAGACAGTTCTCAAAAAGAAAGCGCTGACCTCAGGGGAAAGGGCAGGGGCCCTTGACGTCACAGGAAAAATCATAAAAACTCTCCATAAAAAATTGGCCCGAAACCCCCGCCAAAAAAGGGGGGTGGGGGAGGGGGTAAGCAGTGAACCGCCTATCGCGGGCGTTCGGACGGAAAAACTCAAAAGAACTGGCTGAAGCCGTTTTAGGAAGAAGATCAAAAAGATGAACCGGACACGGATCCCGTGCAGGACTGGAAACAAGGAATATTTACAAGGATCGAATAAACAGGCAATAGAGAATGGAGAGATCAAATCGCGCGCTGCGACCAGAAGCACCAAAGCCTATGGCACCAATCGGAAACGTGCTTTTGTTCAACTAAACAAGAAGCGCAAAAAGGCATCCCAACTGACGGGGTCAGGCTATCAGGGCAAAAAAAAAGGGCTTGAGGGGGGGGGGGCTATTAACTTAAGTGACCGAAAAAAGGGCTTCTCGAGATGAAAGCAACGGAGTCGAAGGGAATTAGGATTACATAGGACCGTATAGGACTAGCTAAGGGAAACAACAACATAGGGAGTAGATGACACGGGTGGAATATAAAGGTCATAAGAAAGGGATTTGTAGAGAGGGGGGGGGAGAACAGGTCAGAGGGTCAGGTACGGAAGTTCAATAGGCCAAACAACTAACATGCAAAAAGGGGGTTCGGAATAGCAGCCGAACAGGTGGGTGAGTCAGGCTCTTTCGGAAAAAAACACGGGGGCCTCCGTAGGTGGGGGGGAAGGCTTGGGTGACGGCCGTTTTCGGCCAGCTCTCTATGCTGGGGCAGCCGAGAAGGGGACGGGGGAAAGGAGATATGAGACGCAGGATCCTCGCCGCGAGCCGTTAAGTTGTAGGTAAAGAAGGTGGCGGCTCGAGGAAAGGAGGGACAACAGGAATCTCTATCTCCAAAAACAAAAAGAGAAAGAAGCAGGAACTGAGTCATCAACCACCTGATGGTGAAGACGAGGGCCACTGTCGACAGGGGGAGATCGTTCATGTGGGAAATCTTCTCCTGAAACCATGAGCAAGATGGCTGCCAAAAAAAAAAACTCCCCCCTGGACATGAAGTCTTTGCTCAGACACACAGAGTGGGGCTGGGGTGAGAGAGACTGACCGACTTTAGGGGGAGGAAACCTTAGAAAAGGAAGTAGAAAGAAAAAACATCTGGGAAGCGTGGGGCAACGCTACAGAGAAGAAAACTGGAAAGAGGTTTGTAGAGGCCACAAGGAGCGGGAGAGAACTCACTTCAAACCCGTAAACTCAAAAACGGTCTTTCTTTGAAAAAACGTAAGAAAACACCGAGGAAAGAGCGTGAACCGAATCGCAAATGAGGAGTCTCTCGTAGGAGACTTGCGTTAAGTTGGAAAACGGGAGCGAACCGTCGGAGACGCCGGTGAAACGGTAGTAAAAATATCGAAACCAGTGGAAGTCGACGGACACCAAAGGTCAACAGTAACGTTACAAAAAGGGCGCGGGATTGAAACTTCGCCGAACGACGTAGCGGGGAAAACTGCGTTGCACCGGCATGTATAAATCGGACAGAAATTGCGAAAAAAAAAAAAAGAAAACATTGGAGTCTGTCTCTTCAACGGGTTGGGTCAAAGCCGGATACCAAGTGCAAGGAAAAACGGGATTACCACTGGATAAAACGATCAGGTACGGCGGGAGGAGGTAAGGAGGTCCCCCGCCCATTTGAGAACGAGACCCCGTAAGATGGGGGTTAAAGGCACAGGACGCTACCGAGACAAAGTACAGACGCCCCGCGAAAAGTAACCAAAAACAGGTAAAGCGCCGCGCGATGTGGGTCACTCTCAGCTATATGAAGAAACCGCGCCCTTAAAAGGGGAACCTAGCCCAATACTGCGGGTGGACAATCGGTGCGGAAAGGCCGAAAGGGGGGATCCTCAGGAGCGGGGTTCCAAAGCAACCTCCTCTCCAAATTAAGCAACCGAGGGAAACTCTCACAAATAAAACATTCAAAGCCACTGTGAACTGGCCAGGGGGAAGCTTAGTCACGGCGTCGACATCGAACCGGGAAAGATAAAAACAAACCTCGTGGGGGGAAGCCCCGGGAGCGGGTCTACTATTTCAGAGAAAAAAAAACGGGGATGGGAATCAAACTCTAACAAAAACCGCGGCGAAAGGCACGGGGAACGGCCGTAAAGCCAATGGGGAACAATCCAATAACCTACCGATGACTTCAAACGATATTGGGTATGATACGCAAGCCGGCAGGCGAGTAAAAAAACGTCGGCCAAAGGATGAGCGTGATGGGGGGCTTTCGGCGGAATCAGAGCATGAGGGAAACACGAAAAAGCGTTCGAACCTAGATCTGACAGGTAGGAAGGCTCCAGACTTAAAAGAGGCCTCGGGGAAAGGATAGGGGCCCTGGTGTCGCAAAAACACCAAAAAATTGCTTCAAAAAAACGTTGGGAGAACGGGGAACGAAAAAGAACAAGGTATCGCCAGCGTGCCATTCTGACGACAAAAAGCCGCAAATTTAAAAAAGTTTCGGAGGTTGGATATTGGGGGGCGGTGGCCCATTTGAAAAAAAAAAGAAGGAGTATGGGTCTCATACGTCGCCAAGGAGGGAAGGAGCTGTCAAGTTTCTCTCGAATATCGCATTCAACTGCGGCGGCCGGCGACTTGTACCCGACGAAAAGCAACAAAGCCGCTGGGGCGACAGGGGGACGCAGGGCACAATGTGCTAAGTTTTTGGGGGGAGGAAACGATGACGCAGTTGGACCAACTCCAACAGAGCCAGGGGGCTTCCTCGACTGATTACGGTCGGGATGTAAGCAATGTTCGGCTTCGACTACAGATTCCTCCATTAAAGCCGAAATCTCGCCCGCTCGCCTGGTGTTGTTCACTGATTGGAAATCGAAGGGGGCCGAAAAAACCGTAGAAAACCTCGCCGAGCGAACGATCTCCTAAAAAACATATCAAAGACGATAAACCGGCAAGCACCTTGAATACAGGCATGAAAAAGGAACACGTCGGGATAGGTTAAACGACGGAGGGAGGACACGTATCAACAGGACCGCAGTCCTGGACTTGCGGGGTTGTTTTAGAGGGAAAAACACGGAACAACAGGAGGTTCACAAACCCCTTTTTGGAAAACAAGCCCTCCGTTTCCTGAGGGGCAGGGGAGATCGTTTGAAAAAAAAGGTGACGGATGTACCTTCAAACAAGGCATTATTGGAAGTAAAAGAGGAAAATATCAAAAGAAACAAAAACGGAGGAGGAGGAGATCTATCTCATCGTGAAAGCAATAAAAAAAAGGTTTGAAGGCATCTGGGGCCGGAAAAAAACGCGTGCAAACGAGCAGACCAGCTTTTGGTAACGAAGGGCGGAAATCGAGGGCGCTTGTTCGAAAAAAAAAACGAAGTGGGTGCGTGAAACGATCACCCAAAAAAAGGCACGACTGGGGAGTGGGGAGGGGGAAAAAGGACAACCGAGGAGGCGGGGAACTAGCACACTATTGGGGGGCTGTTCACAACAGCACGGGCAAAGTTGCCGCTATCGGGGGAAAAACGCCGGGGAGGGGCGGGTGAGGAGGGGGTAGGGGAAATCGGAGGGGGTTCCTGTTGGGAACCGGGCGCAGTCGAGTGCTATCTAAACTTGGAAACAAGAACAACGAAAATGGGGCAAAACTACGAGGAGCGTGGAAAAGGGGACATCTTCGAAGGAGATAAAGGGGGGAGAGAAAGCAAAGACAGTAATCATCTTCAGAGAAAAACGATCGGAAAGCCGTATGGATGTAAACCGCGAAGAGGACATAGTATTACCAAACAAACCGGCCTCAAGGGTAAAAACAAATTTCAAGAAACTAGGAAAAAGCGGCGTGTCACCGGGGTTCCGGAAGAGGGGACAAGCGAAAGCAAAGGCATTGCCGTAGCGTAACTAGAGCTGGAAAAGAAAAGCGGATGTAGCCGGGGAAAGAAAATCAAAGGATAAAGGGACTATTTTTCTATGGGCCATCAAGGGGCAAGAAGAAAGGCAATACAAAAAAGGCGATTCGATGCACATTTGAACAAACAAGGGCGATAAAGGGGGTGGCCGCAGGCGGAAAAAAAAAACTGGGAGCAAGCGCGCGGAAGCGGAGTGGGCGGCTCCACCGAAAAAAGGATGAGAGACTCCTACGGTGGAGCTGAGGGAAGAAGCGGGTCGAAAAGCTTGGATGAGGAAAAAAAAAAAAGGGGGTGAAAATATTAAGAGGATCTACGAATAAAAATCACCTTCAGACGAACGAGGGCTACTCGAGGAGGAGATTCGAAGGGCTTGCGGCACATCAAGATCGTTCATGCTCTATCGGTTTTCAAGGATGGTCACAGTCCCCGGTGGAGGAAAAGGAGAAAAAGGGGGGCGGGGGAGTAGGATGGGGAATTCCCCGTCGGTTGAAAAAAGCAGGGAACCGTAACAATGGGGGGCGGAAAACGAAGTGAAAAAAAGGGGGGGAAAAGGGGAAAAAAGCAGAAGCGCTATCACGTGCCCGTGTACCAGTGGCTCGGCAGTAGGACTTGCCCTGGGCAAAAGGAAAAGAAAGGGGAAAGGAAAAGGTGGGCGAGAAAGGGTGGGAAAAAAAAACAACCTGCGCGGCTAACAAAAAAAATAGGGGGACAGGGTGCTCAAAACGCGTTTACCTCAAATTGGAGAGTAAAGCCAAGAAACGGGCGAGGGGGGGGTTCCTACCAAACGCTCCACTTAAGCTGGTCTACGCCCACTCGCGGCAGCCCAAGCGGTTTAACGTGCTCTGGGAGATCGGAAAGGGACAAATGGACTCGGGTCCGATTGAAGCAAATGCAGTCTTTCCTCAAAAAAAAAAAGAAAAAACACAACGGAGGCTGGCAAAAAAAAACGAGGGGTAGCCTGACGTCCAATCCTAAACTGTCGGGCTTTCGAAAGGGGTTAAATAAAGGACACGGGTTGAAAAATTGGAAAGAGGGGGATACGCGAAGGAAAAAAAGAAAGCAGACCCTAAAGGGGGCGCCATCTGTCGAGGAGGAGTACGGCCGGAACGCAAGGGGGAATCTCCATGGGTGAGGCGGCAGGAAGAAAGGGGGTCGAAAGCTCTAGGAAACTAGCACACTTGCCGCGCTAGTTGGCCGGGGATAAAGAAAAAGCGTTGACGAAGAGAATAAAAAAAAAGTGACGGCGTAAGACGCCGGAGTCTTTACGGCCGAACGTCACAAAGGTCAAATTCCAGGCGATAAACAAGTAACAAAAAACGCAGGTCAGGCGCCAGATGTCTCGCTTATGGGACAAGGTCGACAGCAAAACAAGAAAAACCGAACCCGCTTGGAAGTTGACGTAGAGAGCGGGAAGGTGTCTCGCCAAGACCGGGGGGAGAAAACGTAGGAGGGCTGAGAGGAGAAGGGTTTCTTTATACGGGTCGACCGGGACTCAAAAGAAAAGGCGTCGTCTCCTCTACACAAATCAAAGAGAGGTTGGTCAAAAAACGATGCAAACTAAAAAAAAAAAAAAGCTGCCTGGTCAGAGGGGAAAAGATGTAAATAAAAAATTAGCGCGCCAGGGGCCAGGGGGGGGAAATCCGCCCCCGTCTAAAGGGTTTTGCGCCGCATGGCAAGAGCAGGAGCCTTTCAAGGGCCAAAGGGAGAGGGGAGATGTAAGTGGAAAGGCGGGCCGGTTCCTCAGAAATCCAAGGAGAAAAAAAAAAAAAAGAAAAACTGCTACAAGGAAAGCTCTCTAAAGACTACTTGTCACGTACGATATAAATTAGGAACACGGTCAGGAATGGACAACGCGAGGCGATCAGCAAAAAAAAAACCACTCACTGACGTAACAAAAACAAAGGGCCCAAAGAGGAGCCCCGTATCTTTGGAAATCTCCGAAAGCAAAGCTGCCAGCCGACGAACGGGGTCGTCGGCGATCAAAAGGGGTTAAATGCGGTTGGTGGGGACTCTGAATACATCTAACATCTTTCGGATCAGAGATGAAAGAACTGCAGCTCATGACAGGGAATGAAAGAACAGCCCGGATGGAAACGCTCATCAAAAAAAAAAGGAGGATTGAAAAATAGGAATGCTGGTCCATCCGGTTCAGAAAAGGGATTGGGCAGCTCGATAACGCCGAGTTGGAAGGGGAACGTCAACGGATCAAGACAACCAACCAGAGAAACTTGTGCGGGATAGCAAAAAGTTGAGCAGTAGGCAGAGAGGTGGTGTGCCCAAAGAAACGGGTCCTAACTTCGGTCAGAAGGCCAGGGGGGGACGTACCCCCCGTCCTGGGTCCAGCCGCGAATCTGCAAATTTGGAAAGGCGACCTCGACGATCAACATGCCGAAATATTAGGAAAGGGGAAAGGACGTCGGACCGCGAGCATTCCAAACTTGTCTGGGTTCACATCCGATCAATCGAACGCCAAGCCACTGTACAGGAGGCTCTCGATCGAAAGCCCCACACCCCCCACAAAAAATAAGAGAGGAGGGGAACTGCGGCGGAAAAAAACACCTTTCGCTAGTGGGTACAAATAACTGCGATCGAGTTTCATGTGGTACTGCAGCCGCAGAAAACAGTAAAGCGAGGGGCGAGAAATGTCTGGGGAAGAAGTTAGGGGCGCTACCACAACAATAGAGGGGTGGATAGGTACGCAAAAAATTTCGGGAAATTAGCGAACATTAGAAGGAAAAGAAGACACGAGAAACGAGCAAAGAAAGAAGGGGGGTGGGTCAAAGGGGCCTTCAGGGATTAAAGTCCAATTAGCCGGTCCCGTCAAAAACACGCGTGCATGTCTGTGGCGCCGCAGAAACCCAATCGCAAGAAAAAAGCGCGAAGAGAAGTGTGGCAAGAGAAAGACATGGAGTTGGAAACGGGGGAAAGGGGGGCTACGAAGCCGGGGACTCGCAGGACTCCGTAAAGGTAAATGGAGATATCGTAATATCCGATAACAACCGGTCGGAAAAGGAAGAGAGCTCTGTAAGCGCTCTAGGAAGGCGGTGCCTGCGCCTCGTCACCCTTATGGCCGTTCAACGGCCTGTAAAATCACAGGATCGAATGGGGGATGAGGAGGGAGGAAAGGGGGAAAGGAAAGAAGATACCAGATTTGCAAAAGAATGAAACTTTTAAAAACGATGAAGACTGAGCGGTCGGCGGGCGACGGCAAGAGGTAACCTCCCGCTGCAGAAACTCCCAGTGGTTTTAGAAACCAATTGGCTTCAAACAGAACATAAGCGAGGGGGGGCCTGGCCAAAGGGGAGAGACATGCAAAAAGGGGAACACTCAAAGGAAATAGTCACGCGGAAGGGGATTCAAGCGCAGAAAAGAGGTATGGGGGACCCTCGAATTTATGATAAAATCGCCCAATCTGCAGTTTGAAGGACCACGTGTACTAAATGCCGCCATGGGTTTGTAGCCATATCGGGTCAACCACACAATCCTAGCCAACAATTGCGTCAACTCGAGTGAAAACCCGAGACCTCCCTCTATACCCAGGGTCAAACCTGGTGAACGGCCACGGGTTATCAGATTACAGTCGCTAGAGGGGAGGCCTGAGATCGGAAAAAAAAAAAAAAAAGCTTGTGATAAACGGTAGCTGGGCTAATATGGGGATAACCGTATTGATTTACAAGTCAAAAAGACTTAACTAAACAACGGATCACACGGGGAAGAGGGGGGTGGGGGCAGGGGAATACTCAAGTACAAACCAAGGAAAGTACCGGGTGACGTCACTATCCTTTGGGAAGAAGGAACAGAAAAAAACCGCCTGATCTATCTGTCAGGGGCCCAAGGACCGGCTTATTGTCTTCTCGACTTATCATCTGAAGAGGAAGGGTAGGGACTCATTACTGTTGGAAAAAGTGAATCGTCGGGAGATCGACGTAACGGATAGGCAAAGGCTGGAGGATCTTGGGGAAAAACGGTGCTATCACACCAAGGAGAAAAATGGAAGTGATAACATGGATGAAGGCACCAACGGGCGACGCAATGTGGGAATGGAGGGGCACTCCATATGTAAGCCGGTGCGGCAGCCGGGGGAGGTTCGATTTCCAATCAAAGAATATTAATGATGGTTCGAAGAGTAGAATCTCTATGGAGTGGAAATTTTGACCGAAAAGAGAAAAAGAGCGAAGAGGTAAGGGCGAAAAACGGCACTGAAAACTCAGAGGAAAGACAGGAAGGAAACCTCCTCTTTCACGTAATAACGGGACTCGTCAACAATACGGGGGTTGGTGGGTTCAGCAGGAGGCGAGGGGAAGAAGGAACCGAAAAAGGAAGGACTCTATCAACTATGAGGCCGTCTAAAATGAGATCAATTTATCGATTCAAGAGCAGAACTCCCATGCAGCCGGAAGGAAATCTCATCCGCAAACTTGTTGGAGGGGAACGGATGGGGGAAAAGGAAAAACGAAATGAACGGTCCAACCGGAAACCAAAAGCCAGATTTCGACTAACCCAAGACAAACCTGAAATGCAAACCGGGTCCAGGAAGGCAAAGTGAAAATAGGGAAGAGGGCACGAAAAAGAATCAGCGGAAAAGGGGGGTATCAAAGACCGCCCCAAGTCACTGGTCGGGGTGGGGGGATAAGGAGAAAAAAAAACCTATTTTTCACAAGAACCTGGTTGGCCAAACAAGCTCCCTCATCGTTCCGGAATTCAAAAAGTGCGCAGGCGCACTCGTTTTCGAACCGGGAAGGCCAAATACTTACACAAGGACATATTGCAGGGCCCCGATTGAAAAAGAGAGAAAGTCCCACAACAAGGAGGGAGGAGGAGAAGAATATAATCGAAGAGACGAGGCCTGTGGTTGAGCCATTGGGGGAACTTCAACGCAGGGAAACTAAAACGCGAACCGCTTTGGGGGAATGGGGTAGGGGAAAACGATGAGGGAGAGGGGCGGAAAAAAACAAAAAAGGGGGGGTAAAAAAAAAACACTTTTGAAAGGGGGTCGAAATCACCAAAAAAAAGCAGGCCATGACGGGGGTCCGTTTCCGAGCTCGTGAGGAGGCTAACGTTTTCACGTCAGGGAGTTGGGAAAGACAATTTTCGCTCACGAGATCACCATGAGAGAAGTGATATCGGGGTTCGAAGGGGTGGTTTGCGGACCTGGGGTAATCGCTGGAGCAGAAAAGAATGGAAAAAAGAAAAAGGGGGCGGAGGTAAAGGGGCTCTTAAAGAGCATTCGGTAAGTCGGGAACTATCAATTGAAGGACGCCATGCCCGAGCATCAATAGGATGAAGAGGCCGCCGCTGGGAAGGTGTCAGGATTTCCCCTCAGCGTCAGTTCGGGAACCAACAACAAAGGCTCGCGGGTGACCCTGCCTCTAATAAAACAAGGGCTGTGCGGGGGTTGAGTACAAAGATGGAGCAATCTTTGCTAACTGAGAAGGGGGGCAGTGAAGGCGAGTAGATAAAAGGATCAGGCTCGGGGAGAAGAAAAAGCATTATAACGGGTGCTTTTCGAAATGTGCCGAAAGCTGCAAAGCCGAAAAGGGAGTGACCAATGGGAGTCAGATGGTCGGAATCAGGGGGAAACGCGCTAAATGGGGTGAAAGGGAGAGGTTAGCGCGGGATGAAGAAGGGGCGTTGTGGCAGACTCCCACCGGGAGTGCCAGACGAAAGTATCTAAGGTATCGGAGTCGTCGAACTGGGGGACAGATCAGAGGAAACTTTTATGGAAAAAGAAAAACGCAAAATGAGATAAACGAGAGAAAATCAAGGCCGGGGTCTCGACGGGGAAGGACGCTCGTGGCGGTCGCGGCTGCGTAAAAAAGAGTCAAGGGAGGTCCTCGGGAAGCGGGTTTTGGCAGTGAGGGCCGCCGATGAAAAACACACCGGGAGGTCGCATTAGCCGGGCGGGCGTCGGAGGGTGTTGGGGGAATTCACAAAAGTCTGGGAGAAACTAGTCGCCCAGAGGAAAAAGAGGTTGGAGGGGGGTGATGAGAGAATGAGAGACTTGAACGTGGCATAACAGGGCAGACTATCCCTGGCCCGTGTAACAGTTGGCTCATGAGGGAAAAAGTGGGCTAGGGAGGTAACGATGGGGCACTATCTATGTTTAACTCCATTGGCGCGTGAGTTGCCCAACAGCGCGGAGACACCCCATGGGCGTAATGAAGAAAAAAAAGGGACATACGTCAGATGAATGTCAAGTCCATACCTTTGAAGATTTGAAAAAAATCGATCGCGAGGAGGACTAACAGAGCGGGGAGGAAGAAAGTCTTTTGAGGGTTCTGGGAGATCTTAATGGGTTCAGCAATTCTCGGTCAGAGTTTCAGAAAAAGAGTTCATTAATTATTGGCAAGCTGGAGGGTAACCGCAGGCTTTCGCCCTCCCTTATCTAGGTCTGGGTCCGGGTTCTTAATCCTAATTCGAGGTGCCATTTGGAAAAAGACTTTGAGACGAGGACTTCACGGCCGGAGAAGCGACAGAGGGAAAGTAGAGAGTTATAAAGGGTCAACTTTACATTTACAACAGTACGGGGAGTTCGGGAAGCAATTGCGGGACGCACGGTCGCTTAAAAAGGTAAAACGGAGATTGTGAAAGGAGGAGAAAGGGTGGGAAGTTCTATCGGCCACTTGGTCGGGGGATATCTCAGAAACATGAAAGGCGTCCATGCTAGAAGGGCGGCGCCAGGGGAAAAGGAACGGTACCCCCGATAAGAGGAAATAAGAGTCAGGAAAATTGGGGTGAGAGAGGCGCGGGCAGAGCGAAAGAAATGCAAGGGAGCACGGTTTGACGGGGAGAGCGAGGTGTCATTGGCTTCATCGACTCATTCGGGAAACCGTCAGGGGGGCTGGGGGAGCAGGTGAAGCGGGAGATGTGGTATGGTTATAAGGAAGGGTAGGAACGTTCAACGAGGCGACCGCTCTCCAAAGCCATCTCGGGGGGGAACAAGAAGGAAAGAAGGGAAGGACAAGAAGCTTCCTGGTCACGCGCGGCCGAGGAATTAACTCTCCAAAAATGATCCAGTGGGGGTGGAACACGCCGACACTCAAGTGTTGCAGGCCTCAAAAAACAAAAGGAATCGAGGTGGAGGGAGACGAGAAGTAAATGTACTGAGGACTTCACGGGGCCTTAAGAGGAGCGGAACATTATGACTGAACAACCAAATACCAGTCGCGGGAGAGGCTTGGCGAAGGTCAGAAAATTTAAGCCAAATGGGGGGAAATACGGTCCTAGGAATTCTCAGAAGACAAATCGCGCTCCGGACAAGGAAGTCACCAAAAAGACCCAAACCGAAGGAGTACTTATATGGGGGGGAATCGAAAGACGAAGGCCTGGAATCAGAAGAAAGGAAGTCTTCTATCTCACCAAGGTGGCAAGTGATGTTTGGTGGGGGGCTATGAACGGAATTTCTACACGGCTTTGGTTAAATAGGGGAGGGATAAAGGAGCATCGACCGAGGGTCAAGTAGACCGGATATTCAGCTAAACTAAAACGTAAGGAAAAGAGAACTATCCGGGCGATTGTAAATCAGGCAATGAAGGAGACAGGAGGTTCAAAAAAAAAAAATAGAACCGATGTAAGGTAACTGGAATTCATCTCCCCACCACCTCGCAACCTGGGGGTGTGACGAGAGGAGTGTTGGTAAAGTGGAGTGAAAGGGTGAGAGGGCAGCGGGGAAAAGGGAGGGAAAGAGGATGAGAGGGGGAAGGGGGGGGGTAAAAAGGAGTATGGGGGAAGTGGTGTGAATGTGGACGGGAGAGAAAAGAAGGGGGCGGGGTCGGGAGAGGGGGTGGAATGGAATTGAGGGAACATGATGATAATGTGTGGGGTATTAGAGGAGGGGAGGGAGAGAGGCGTTGTGAGAGGGTGGAGGGATGAAGATGTTGAGGGGAGGGAGTGGAGGGAGAATGGGCTAGAGTGGGAGGACGGGCAATACTAACGGTTAAGAGTTGTACAGGGGTCCTCCCTTGGTTGGCGGCGAGGGGGGAGGCGGCATGGAAAACTGACCCCAAGAAAGAAAAAACCGAGGGGGGTTGCAACATAGGCGTGGGGGACGACTTGGGAGGAGCGCGGCGAAGTCGCCTCCATGAAGATAGACCCCGAGCAGCTTAAATAGCTACGCTGTAACCAGTAAGGAGTCCGCTAGCAGTTACTTGTGGGGGGGGGGGGGGGGGGGGGGGGGGGGGGGGGGGGGGGGGGGGGGGGGGGGGGGGGGGGGGGGGGGGGGGGGGGGGGGGGGGGGGGGGGGGGGGGGGGGGGGGGGGGGGGGGGGGGGGGGGGGGGGGGGGGGGGGGGGGGGGGGGGGGGGGGGGGGGGATGGGGGGGGGGGGGGGGGGGGGGAGGGGAACAACAGAGAAATGTCGTAACTTAACTCACCACTTAAAACTATATCACTCAGACTCCCTCGGAAGGCTTTTGAACTGAGGAAAACAACTGGCTGGATGCGTGGCAATGAGAAAAAGAGGGACAGTTGGTGCGCGCAGAAAAAAAAAAAGGGCTGGGCGAGACATGTCGGGGCCTATTCGTACAAACAGATAAGGGTCTGGGGTGGATGACAGGGAAACGTACCGCAGGGAAAAGGAGGAAGGAACAGAGAAAAAGCGGAACGAACAAAAAACTGGGGGTCAAGAAAGGGGGCTAGCAAGGAAATCTAGCTCCCCCACCGACGCAGTTCGGCAAACTTCTAAACTTCCCCATCCGAGAACAAATTTTCTGTAATAGCAATGGAGGGGAGAGGGAAAGACCGGGAAGGTAGTGGGAAGGGACGGCGAGAATCCGTCACGGAATGACTCAGGAACAGTCGTGAGGAGTATTCGAGATTGCCTAGAAAAAAAAAAAAATGAAAAACCCAGTAAAAAAGCCGAGAGAGTAAAGAGCGAGGATACCGCATTGGACTGACCCGAGGACTACCTGTCTTAAATGAATGGGCTCCACCTGACCGGAACTCAAAGGGTCTACTAATGGAGAAAACGGGGTAGAGCAAGGTGGAATTGACAGCGACCCAAAAAGGGTAAAAAGGCGAACCAGTGTCACCGACTCGAAAGTGCTGAAAAAAAATAGGGGTCAGCAAAGAGTGAAAAAACCAGGATGTCGACGGGCGGAGGGAAGAATGAAAATGCCAAAAGGAAATCTCCGCTCACTCGTCATCACGGCCAGGGCATCCCAATGGGAAGTTAACGACGAGCAGATAGGAGGGTCGGGGAAACGCGCCGTTATTGGGGGAAATATCGGGACGGTCGACCAGAGTTGCAAAGAAAGTTCAAGAAAGGGGTGTCAAAAGAAGGGGAGTAACAACACCCACCCCGGGAGGCCAAATTGGCAGTAAAGGATCGTAAATCAAAGCAGGAAAGGACCAGTGAAAGCCGATCAAGTGAAACGGGCCCCGGATAGAATCTGGGGACGTAGGGGGGGACGCAGCGGAACTGGATCCATAACAGGACAAACTCAGTTTAGACCCATGTAGAAAGGGAGAAGAAAACGGGAATTGACAAAGTCACCTCGGGAACACCCCGCGAATGGAGGGAAAAGGGGGGGTAGGAGGAAATACTCAAGGCAACAAAGACCTTACCGGGGGGGGGGGGGGGGACTACACGAAAATTTGATACCGCTGAACGCCTGATCGCAGTCAAGGAAGGATGACCGGCTTGGGGGGACTAAGGAGAATTCATGAGTCAGGGAAGGGGAAGAGAAAAGATTCGAAAAAGGGGTCTGAAGTGCGGGGAGCTCGCCTACACGGGATCCTGGCGAGCGTGGGCGGTGGAAAGGGGGAACAAAAAAGGCGAAGAAAGCTTGAGAGGACAAAACGCACCCAGTATCGGCACCGGAAGGGAAAATTGGGGATTAGAACGAACGCCGCCCAAGAAAAGGGGGAAGCAGTTGCAACCGGATTTTCGGGATGAAATGGAGGGAAATAAAGAAACCGATTTGAGAGGGGGAGTCTAAAACCAGAAGGGGCTTAACTGTCTCTTCGCTAAAAACAGGCAATGGAAGAACGAAGCAATTGCAGACAGATGAATCAACCGGGGAAGACAACGGAAAGCTAAATGAGGGGAAGACACCAAGGGAGGAGGGTGGGGGGATCAGCTCGATCGCGGTGCCAGACGAAAACCGGCAGCGGGGTAGAAGTCTTCCTCAGAGGTAATACGTAGGGAAATGGCGAGAAAAGGGAAGGGGGGTCTTTCGACAGAAGTGCACACATTCCTCCGGTTCGAGCAGACCCATCAAGCGTGTTCAGGGGGTCAAGACAACAAGGCGACGGTCAAACAGGAAAAAACCAAACGAGAAGGGGAGGGAAAGAAATACTCAAAATATCAAGGCTATGAAGACGCATCCAACTGATGCCGAGCAAAAAGAAACAGTGACACGGTAGTTTAAAAAAACGAAAGGCAAGGGGGGGGGGAAACCGGCCAAAGACCGAAGAGGTTGATCGTTCACTGCAACCAGGTCCAGAACGGGAGTTGGCATAACAGCGACCCTCAGGGGGACGACATGAGTGGTCACCAAAAGGAAGAGTTGGAGCACCCCGCATGGAAAACCCAAGATGCCGGAAAAACATTATTTGATCCCAGGTAGATATGCTCAAATCAAACAAAGAGGAGAGAAGAGATATCTAATCGTGGCTGGGGACAAGAGGGTGGTGAAGGATTGAGGGACCGGGGAAGATAGGGCCAACTCTTTGGGGAACTAAAAAAAACAGTGAGGTCCGCTTTTCTGCGCAACACTAAGATTTGAAACTCTTGGTTCACGTGAGCACCAAACCGAAGAAGGGGTGGGGCGTCGTGATCCGGGAAGCAGAGGGAGGGGAACTATAAGACGGGAATGGAAGCAAGTGTCAAGGTTCCGAGGCCAGTCAAAGGGAGACTTAAGGGAGATGAATTCGTCTAATAAGGCGAGGGTTTTTCCGGGGTGTGTAAATTAATACGCTTTCTAGGGAAGACAAGTTGAAAACAGAAAAAAGGGAGGAGGGAGAGAGGTGCGCGGAAGGGGATGATGGGGCCTCGTCAACGATCAATGATTCGCCATTAAAACGGCATCAGATTCGAGGAAGCGACCGAGCTTCCGGTGGCGGTATGGCACGCGCAGCGCAAAATGGACAACCGGACGCAGGGGGGGGACCCGCGTCTCATGCAGGAACGGCGCCAGACGGCGGTGTCGGAAAATGTGGGCGGGTCATCTTGTCTGCACTCTCGTCACTGAGAGTGAGATGAGCGCGAGGAGAAAAGCAAAAGGGGGGGCTGGGGGAACGGGGAGACCATCAATTAAGGAAGGTTTCGAGAAAAATCGGCACACAAAAGTCGGAATCTTATGGGACATGGACTTCATCAATTGGAACCGGCCGGAGATACCGGGGTGCCGTCTGAGAGGGAAGAGAAGGCCGGAAGAAGAAGTGTGGCGGGAGAAAACCGCGGGCCACGATCCGAAAGGGCAAAAGTCTGGAGCTGCGAACTGAAGATCGTCTGAAAGGAAACTGAAAACGAAAAGTCAGGGAGATTGAAATCAGAGAAAAAAAGAAAAAAAAAAGAAGCAAGGTGGGACATAGGACGAGGGAGAAGGGAGCTAGCATGGCGTTCCGAAGACTTCGCAAATAATGGGTGAATCAAGAGTGGGTGGGAAGTAAGGTGTCCGGCCGCTACAAGGAAACTCCAGGTCGCGGACTGGTAGTGGCGTCGGGTGAATTTGTAATCAAAAGAACGGAGAACTATTCGCCGCTCAAAATTTGGGACAAAAGGAGGGGGTTTGCGGTGGAAAAGGCCGAGAGCGAAGACGTGGGCAAGCTGCGATCCCTTTGCCTGTTTCACCGGAAGGTTTTCAAGAAGGAGGAGGGGCACGAGCTGTAATTGGCGCGAAGTGGGTGGGTGACAACCCGATAGGGAGGATAAACCCATTGAAATTCTCAGAGAGTGTTGAGGAATCAATCAGATTGGACGATGTTAGCCAATAAAAAAAAAAAAAGAAAACCGAAGCTGGGACATACAAATAGGAAAAGACGCGGCGGAAGAACCGAAGAAGCGATGGCAATTTGTTCTTTCGCAGGGTATAAAAAAAGGGGGGACAAAGGTCGAGTGCCGAAGCCAATGTATCAAAACGCTTCTTCTGAAAAGCTGGGAAAACAGAAAGTCCGAATCAAGGCAGGAGAAAGAAAGGTACCGTTCGTCTTCCCGAAAAGGTGACCGTGGCCTTTTCAAATGAGGGGGGAGTGGACTGAAGGCTAAAACCTCGAACAAGGGTCGCCACGTCGCGGACACCTTCCGAAGCAGGGGAACTTTGAGTGCAAGAGGAGTCTACATAAAATGGTAGCAGGCGGCTAAGGCTTGGGTAACATCACCGGGGTGTTCTAAAGAAAAAAATCAGTTCGATATCTAAACTCCTTGGCCGATCAGAAAGCAGGCGAGAAACAAGGCGTCAAACAAGGGCGCTACGATCATAAGTAAAAATGAAAACCTGATCTGCGGGGGGGCGCGGGTTTCGTAGCAATACCTGCCGCGGGGAAGTTGAAGGTGGAAGGAGCGAAGTGGACATTGATTATCGACCAGGGTTCCGTTCGAAACCCTTAAAAAACTCTTGCGTTGCGTTACTTCGGCGATGGGGGGGAGGGTATCCTTAAATGATACGGGGACTCCGAGTTCTCATGACACTCGACCAAGGCCATCTCTGTTTGGGGTAGCGAATGCGGCCCAAGTCGCGACATACGTCCACCGCTTTTAAAAAACATGACGAGACGAGGAATTAAATAACGTGGAAAAAAAGACGCAACGGTGGTGGCTTAAGAAACGCATTTCAAAGAGCGCTGGGTGCAGGGGGGGGGGGAGACAGAAGATCCTGTACGTGGAAAAGTACTGCCGTTGCGCCGGATCTCCAGGAATTCGGAAAAACTAACAAGGAAAGGAGCGCGCATTACGAAGGGGACAAGACATCGGTTGTAACATGGATCTGTCCGCCGGCAACATTCATATGTCTCATGTAGTCTCTCATCGCGCCTCAGGCCTGAACGCCCGTCCCAAAACGCCTATTGACGAGAAGGAGTCCCCTAGCCTTTGCCGCGAACAGTGCTTCCATACCTTCCCGAACTTTTAGGAGGGGAGATGAACAAAAATGACAAATGTAAAAGGTGTTGGACTAAGTAATCTACCATCGACTTTGCGATTTAATCAAAAGTCGAGCATGACAAGGCCTTTAAACAGTCTAACAAGGGAGTAGGAAG
>Ga0179593_1266416_pt1 | contig 19546 bp, 39 predicted proteins | sample CZODoug2_1_08_16_FD_185931 | JGI IMG/M metagenome (GOLD analysis project Ga0179593, IMG submission 185931) | Vadose zone soil fungal communities from Angelo Coast Range Reserve, California, USA - CZODoug2_1_08_16fungal (PacBio error correction) | ecosystem: Environmental > Terrestrial > Soil >...
GGTGGGTGTGGGGCCGTAGTTGATAAGAACGGGGGAAAATGAAAAACAAGACGTGGGGGGGATAAGTAAAGAACACAAAAAAACGAAAAGGGTCAAAGCAGCCGCAGGAGGGTGTGCTAGAAGGCACGGGCACCAAAACAGTGGGCGAAACCATAATAAAGGCGAGCATAAGGGGGAGGAGCTTGGGCTGAAGACCGATAACAACGGAAGAGAACCAGAAATGAACAAACCAAAATGTGGAAAAAAGAAAGAGTGAAAGGAAACAAACAGGAGGGGGGTTCGGTCTTACTCCGAATAAAGGGGTCCACTCGGGGGAGGGGCTTTGAGTTGCCAAATAAAAAAGGGGCGAAAGAGAGGGCTGTTTTGAAGGAAAGGGGCAAAAAAAAAAAAAACTTTGAGTTCCGAAACTGGGGGAGTGGCTTAAACAGTGGACGTTGAGTCAATCTTACCAACTGAAACCGTTTGAGGGGAAGGGGTTAAAGCGGGTGAACAGCCAAATTTGCTAAAAAAGGGGGGAGTTTGGGAAAGAGGTGGGGGCTGGCAACCTGGTGAAGGAATAGGGGCGACATCTGTGCCAAAACCAGTAAGGCCCCGCAAAGGGAGACAACCCTCAACGTGAAAAAAAGACAATACTAATTGGAAAGGGTCGGGTCGCGAAAAGAAGGGAGGGGGGAAGGGAGGGAAGAAAATCGGAAATCATGTGGAAACGGCCGGAAAAAAATCAAATCGTTTGATTGGGAAATCGCAGCAAGCCAAATCATGCGTCCAAAAATCAGAGTTGGCATTAAGCTTTTCAGACGGGCGATAACTCCACCAAAACAAGCAAGGGGCCCAGGCGGATGTCAAGTCTGATCACTCCAGAGTCCAAAACAGTGGAGAATTGAGCCCACATAACGTAGGCCCGTGACAGGGATGCGAAATGCTTACACCAAAAAGGGGGGGATTCCTCTAAGTAAGTATCCCCAACGAAGCCAGTCTAAAAAAGACGGTTTCTTTAGGGCGGCCAAAAGGTTTTTCGTGAAAAAAGCTGTGGGGAAAATAACTCGAATTTCTAATCGCGGGGGACTGATGCTCAGCTTAAAAAAAAAGGAGAAATTGCTGCCACAAAAGGGAAAAATCCCCGCCGGAAATGCAGGCTTCCATCAGGGCAACAAGTAGGTCTGGGTACCGGCACCGGGAGGAGAAGTACGGATGGTTACTCAAAATGAGTTTATCGTGGAAAGGACAAGGAAACCTGACTGGGCAAAGCATCTCAGACGAAAAATGGATGGACCAGGGGGCCTGGAGACGAAAGAAAGGGTTTACAGAGCAAAAAGGAGCTTAATGGTCTTGGTTTGGTAGAAAAGGGAAACCACAACGAGGGGGGGAAAAATCTGAAGATTCCGACGTAGAGAATTCCTGGCTCACGCCAATGGCCCAGTGGAAAGGAGAAAAAACTTGAGTGCCAACACGTCACTCTACTGACCTGCCGTGGGAAAAGATAACGGGGAACGGTCCCATGGGTTTTTGGTGGGTTCCGACCTCAAGAAAAAAGCAGTTTGTGCCATTCGAACGGCACTGCGGTGGGGAAACAAGCACGCACGGAAGGGCCAAAAACTGTTTTTAAACCAACAAACGGTATGGGGGACAAGAGGGTCGAGAAAACCGAAAGAAGACCAACAAAAGAGAGAAAGGACAACCACGACAAAACAGTAGGGAAAGAAATTGCACATAGAAAACGCGGTTGGTCAAAGGTGGGCCGGGTGGCATGGGAACGGTAAAAAGTCAAGGAGAATTTGTCAAACAGCAAAGCCGAAAAAAAAATTCAAAGAAAGGGGGCACAGGACCGTTAACACGGACCCCGAAGCCAAACAGGTGATAGTCATATAAAACCCCACTCGGTTGGTCCAGGTCGGAAAGAAAAAAAAGTGGGGGCAGAAGGCAAACAAGCCGCCACAAAAGAAGCTGGGGGGAAGACGCCCAACACCAAAAAGCAGCTCCTCTCCGAAAAATAGACCCTCAATCACCAAAAAAAAAAAGGAAGAAGGAAGGAAAAGGGAAATGAAAAAGTGGAGAGAACAGATGAAGAACGCCCTTAAAAGTTGGCTAGCTCCGTTTGGGGGGGGGGCCGCCCCGGGGTGGGGCGGAGGGGGGTTCAGGACAACGAATTTAGCGAAACGGTAAAAAAAAAGGTGAGGGAGAACTGCAAAAGAAAAAAGCAAGAGACGGGTGGGAAGTTAACAACAACGAAAAAATCTTTAAAAGAAGGAATCACGGGGTCACACCAAAAGAGTAATTAAATTCTTGTAATTAAAAGTCAATGGGGGAAAAAACAAAAGAAAAAAACAAAGGGTTTGGGAAAAAAAGAACATGTAGGGGGGGGCTTCAGGGAAAAAAGTGATTTTGAACTGGTCAGTCGGCTGTGGTTGGGGAATCGATTGTGCACGGCTAGACCTGCACCAAAAAAGTGAGAACAAACTAGGCTAAAAAGGGAAAAAAAAGGGGAACAACTTTCCAACATGGCAAATACTTGGCTGGTTGGAGTGGGAAGGAAAAAACGAACTTTCCTGGGGGTCTTTCCGTGACAAAAAAGCAAATAAACTGACAAACAGTGACACGACGAACAGCTCAACAGTCATGCCGCCTTGCTAGAATGTCACACCGGACCGAAGCAAGACATTGTTTCAAGAATTCCATGAATTCTCAAACAGTCGGAGGTTCGAAACACAGGCGCCTCAGAATCCATACCATATGGTGGCCCTCACTTTTTTTTGGGGGAGGGTGGTATGTCAAGGCCTACCACATCGGCTTGGCGGTGGGTGACCAAGCGAGAAAAGGCATTAGGGAGAGGGAAGGACGCGCGCTACCCCACAGAACGAAGAAATCGCCGAAAGGGAGGAAAAAGAAGACCGTGACATTTCGAGTCCCGCTACAGGCGAAGACTTGGTGGAAAGCAGTGTCGTGGAGAACTGGATAGTCGCAAAATAAAAAAACAAAAAGGGGGGAGGCCAGGGGGTGCAATTACGGCGAGTGTCATGAGTAATGTGGGCATGGATAAAAAAAAACAAAGAAAGGCCAAGCTCTTGAAAAAACCAGAAAAAGATACTACGAAACGTTTAAAACGCCCGAAGGGGGTCCAGTTGGGGGACCAATCAAGCAGAAAAAAAGCTGTTGGAATTCCGCTAATTTGAGAATAGAAATCAAACAGAAAGAAAAAAAAATTCATTGTGACACCCTCGGAGCACGTCCACAGGAAAAGGAGGAGGGTCAAAACATGACAAGCATAAAAATGACCGAAGTGTGGGGAGAAGTAAAATAGGATCGAGAAAAGGTGGGGGGCAAAGAACCGTCTTTATCGGGGGTGTAGCGAAAAAAAGATCAACAAGACAGAGCAGGCAGCAAGCAAACCCCTCGATTATTTCTGTCAGGGGGTTACCTCTGGGAAAAAGAATGCTGGGAATAAAACGGGTATGCGACAGAGGGGGAAAAAAAAAAAAACTGCAATCAGGGGGTGCAAAATGAAAAAAAAAAGTGTAAGGGGCACCTCTCTGGCACTCTTGTTGATGCCTGCCCAAGCGTGGTTAAGCATAGCGAAACCCAGAGGATGGGGTGAGCAAACCAAAAGCTTTGGCAAGGCCTCGGGGGGTCAAAAGAAAACGAACCTCTGGGGACCACTAATCAACCTTGACAGGGATAATACGTCAAGACATTCCAAAAAAAAGCATGCGACACCGTACAAACCGAAAAGGGAAAGCGGAGTGGTTTGTACCAATGCGGAGGAGGGGAGGTGCCCGGTAAACAAGGGAGGACACGTACTTGGCACAATGGAACACAGAAAGCGGCTTAAAAAGAAAAAGGAAAGGAAAAACGAGGCACAAAAAAGGGGTGAAAATGCAGGAAACCACCAGGTTTAAAAGAGCAAATGGAAAAAGGTCGATGCCCGTGTCATGGGACCCGAAAAACCAGGAAAGGAACTTAAAAAAAACGCCTAAACGTCAAATTTTCGAAAAAAAGACCCCTTGTTGGCGACCATGAAAATGCTCAGACGCGGTTATAAAGAGGTTTTCTTGTCAGAAAATGTGTTATTGGCGAGACAGTATAAAGAAACTCCGTAGTCCCGAAAGAAAAGACTCCAATGAGGGGTGGAGTCCAAAAAACAGATCAAAAAAAAAAAAAGGGCGGCGATGTAAGCAAAGTGCATGGCTTGAAAAAGCAGCAGAACCAAGCAGGGCTCATGGGACCAATCAGCACCGATGGGAAAGGTGAGTCAGTTTGCCAAGACGAGGCAAAAACAGGGAAAAAAAACAGCGAGCGCCTGGACGGCCACAGTTTTGAAAGGTTAGCAACTAGTGAAAGCACGAGGGGGGAAATAGTGCACGAAAACGGGCCAAACCACAATTGTGGATGAAGCAACCCACCAACAAACAAAGGAAGGGAGGAAAAAGAGAGAAAAAGAAAATGTGGGGGGGGGGGTCGGTGACATAGAACTTTGACTGACAAGGGGGTTGGGGATCAAATCTCAACTGTCAACGCCTTGCAACGGACACTCCTTAACGGCGGGGGGTGGAAAAACAGAAATGGCGAAGAATCACAAAAGCAGTAAACCTGGAGGAAACTACAATGTGGAGGGAAAGTCTGTAAACGAAAGAATGAGCCAGGTTAGTGACCAAACGCTGGCCGACATCAAAGTGGTGGGCCAATCCCCCAAAAACCTGATGCTTGTCTTACTCCTCGGGAGAAGAAGGGGTTTCGAAACCACATAAACCCCGAATAACAAAGGGAAGAGAAGGTTGTCTTTGAGCAGGACAACGGCAAAACAGGGCTTTTTGTTTTAGAAACTGTGAAAGTGGTCCGGTGGGCCAACGTCAAATGTGGCGTTTCACAAAGTGAACTTCCCAGTAATCGGAAGCACCTTTAATAGGGGGGTACAGACATTTGGACAAAAAATGGACGTATGTGTTGTACGAGTTGTGGACTGTGAAGCAAAAAAGAAAAAAAAAAAAAAAATGTGGTGGGCAAAAAAAGATAAGTCGCGCACTCACAGGGAAGACCAGCCAAATAACTCCGCAAGGAAAAAAACCAAAAAAAAATAAACAGGTCGGTAAACACGCAAAGAAATTTACTAAAAAATGATTTGGAGAAATCGCTCCAAGTCAGGGGGAGTCGGACAAGACTCAGGGGTGGGGGTGACCTCAGCAGCAGGAAGCACCGGGGGAGGGACCAATAAAAAGGGAGAAATTTGTTCGGAGCATGACCACCCCGTCGAGGGCAACGCAGCCAAAAAATTCGAGTTTCCACGGACTCGAAAGCCGAAAGTGCTCCAAAAAACATTGGGTTGACCGAGAAAAGTGGGACTACAAACTCAAGCGATGCCCAGGCGGATATGCGAATCGAAAAAGGGGTGAAAAGTGACTAAAAGAAGGAAAAATACCACGCAAAAAAAAGCCCAAGGGAATCAACGGTTGGTGTATTGTCCATTTAAGGGGTCGGCCACAGGTCGGGTAAGGAAAGGAAGTTCAAGGAGAATCGTAATTGGGAGAATGAGGAGGGAGCAGCGTGTGGGCGCTGGATGGAGAAGGGCGCACAACCCGGAAGAAAGCAGTTGAAGCTTAAAAAAACGCCCCATAAAGGTAGGTTTTGGGTGTTTTATGTAGAAATCAAGACGCGAAAGGAGGGGAAATAACTAGTGTTGACCTGGTTGAATTTTTTTCTCGGATCAATGGGTAGCGAAAACTGACTTGTTCAAAGGGGAAAGAAAGAAACGTGTAAGAATGGAATCAAAATTGCAGTTTGAGACGAAAAGACAATAAAAAGCTCGAAGATTTCTTGGGTGGGGGGGAAGAGGGGGGTTGCCTTGGGAAACAAAACGGAGGGAAGAACGGATCCTTCGCTGAGAGAGAGGGGGGGGGGGAACGAATTCAAAACAGGGGCAATGGGGAGCAGGGAATTGAGCGAAGTTTCAAAACTCGGGGGGAAAAACGCGTAATAAGGGCGTGTGAGAAGCAGAAAGAAGAAGTAAACGGAAGGTTTGTTCACAACGAGAATAACCCAGGCAAGTAATAACCTGACAACTGGGGGCAAAAAAAATTCGTACGGAGGCGCCCGAATGGGGGGGGGGCGCACGTGTCGGAAGAAGGGGGAAGAGAGACCCTAAAAACAATCGGAAAAAAAAAAGCGGAAGACATCAAAAACAGTAACAAAAGTGTTCGACAAAAGGTCATTGCAGGGAAAGCTTTGGGGGGTATGGGGAAAAGGACTTTGAAAAAAAAAAAAAAAGACATTAAGGAGCAGGGACATTCAACCGAGGCGGACGAGTTTGAAACGGAGAAAAGGGGGCAAAGAGACCTTACGAAGAGAACATATTCGGGGGGAGAGGGAATACCTCACTCGTTTTGGGAACCGGCGCAGCAAGAAAGGGCCTTTGCAAAAGAACGCAGAAAAAAAAAAAAAAAAAACGAGAAGAAGGAAAGGAGAGGGGGATCCCCACGCCAATGAAAGATGAGAAATCGCTGGACACATCGTATAAGAGAAAACACCAAACGTAGGTAAAGAGGGAAAAAAAAAAGATGGTAGATAGCTAGATTACCCACGGAGGAAGGGGGGGCAAGCCAGAAAAACTCCGTTTGGAGCGTTGGAGGGAAAAGCCAAAATGGGAAAAAAAGACTAAAAAAAAAAAAAAGGAAGCTTCCTGACACTAAAAAAGACTCGGGTGGGTACCTTTCCTCTGGTCAAACCAGATGAAGGGAAAGAAGAAAGAAACAGGGAAAACAATGGTTTAAAGCATTCAAAAGTAAAGTCACACTACAAAGGGTGAAAGCCAGGGTAGGGTATCTGAAAGTAGGGAAAAATGCGTTGGGGGACGGGGGGGTGGTGGGGTTGGGAAACGATACTCTTTTTGGTGTGTCATTCGGGGGGTGCAGGGAAAAAACAGGCACAACATGCGAAACAAACTAAATTGAAGAAGGAAGGACCGAAAAAGTTGAAGGACACAGTGTCAATCGAAAGTAGCGGGGGAAGGAAAAAGGTCACGAAAAGGAAACGTTTCCGGGAAACTTGCTGGCGCTAACAAATATAGTACATGTGCCAAAGCGCAACAAAGGGGGATCAATGAAAAGACTCAAGTCTTGCCAAATGCAGGACGGAGTGCCCCCCCGGGAAAGGGGGCTCAATCAGAAAACCTCAGACAAGAACAGAATTACACTCGGGGTTTCCCCGATGGGACTCAAAAGAGAGACCTATCATCAGGGATACGAACTGGAGGGGGGAACTTGGGAGTCGAAACTGCAAATGAAGGTACCATTGAGGTTGTAAAAGCGCCATGGAGATAATTGCGAGGGGAGAATGTAATTTCCAGTATAAAAAAAAGAAATAAAACCCAAGGAAAAAGAAGAAAAGGCACCAGAATGGGCTCATCACTCATGTCCCAGAAAAAAGAAGAGGCAGGCCTGGGAAAAAAAAACCAGGGCACTTTAAACGGGGGTAGAGAAAAGAGGGTTTTGAAAAAGCAATCCCATTCTAAAGGGGATTGCAGCACGGCCCACACTTTGGAAAAGGCAACAGGCCAAAAAAAGGGAATTGAAAAGGGTTTTCAGGGGGGGGGGAAAAAAAAGACCAATTACTAAACGAACCTGTGTGGCCTGACCCCTAAAAGAAAAGGCGAGGACTCGAGGGGCACCCCTAGGGGGGGGCGCTATCACTTGTTTTTAAACAAGCGTGGGAAAGAAAAAAGGGAAAGCATGGGAAAGAAAACAGACGCACGTTTGCAACAGACGAGAGGGGCGGAAAGGGGGGGCGACGGAGAAAAAGGAACTGGGGAAACTCCCCCTTCTGAGGAAGTGAAAAAACAAAAATCACCGCAGGAAGAGTGTGCACGCGAACGTTTTATACGCAGGAAGAGACCTGTGGTCCGAATGGGACAAAAAGAGGTGCAAAAAAAAACACATCGTGGGAAGGGCGAGTAAAAAGGCAACCGGGAGGTAATGGGGAAAACTTCAACCAGAACTACCCTGGGAGAGGAAAGATTCTCCCACCAACGAAAAGTGGGGAAAGGAAGAAAGAAACAGCAATACACAATGACACTGGTCGTATGGGGGTGTGGGTCATGAATTCGTTGGAGGGAATGACCAAAAATGATGAGACTAAAAATGAGTTCAAAGAGTTCTGCACAAATGCGGCTTAAAAAGGAAGAGAAAAGAAAAGGTAATACCTCCACCAGGGAATGAGGAAAACAGTCGGGGAAAGAAAAAAACACTGTCTTCCATTCCCGTAGTAAGAACATAAGCAAAAGAACGTAAAATTAACTCACGTAAAATGTGGTTAAAGGAAAAAGTTGGAAAAGACCATAACTAAAGGACTAAAAAGAGTTCTGGTGACTGGTGCATGAAAACAATGTGACAAAAAAATTTGGGAATCGATAGAAACGCAAAGAAGGGGGGGTGTGCCAGTAAAGAATCAAACATTAGAGGAAAAAGGGGGGGCCATGAAAGAAGAGATGGTTCCCCGCTGGGGGCAAAAAAAAGGGGATTCAGGAAAGGATCTAACAGAGGATAGAATGGTTTGCCTACAAAGGTTGGCAAAGTACGAAAAAAAGGGCCGCGATGGAAACAGAAAACGAGAGAGACGGAAACGGGGAACATTTGGGGAAAAGCGGGGAAAAAAGAAAAAAAAGAGCATCAGTTCAAGGGACAACCTGACGCAAAACCAACCAAGTGGAGGGGGGCTCTCTAAAAAAAGAACGCAATGATGAGGAAAATGAATGAAAACAAAAGAGACAAGAAAAAAAGGGTTGGGGGCAGGGAGGGCCATCGAACTGACTAGGGGTTATAAAACCCAAAAGGGGGACTGAGTACCCGAACCAGAAGGTCTGAGGGGGGGGAAGAGAGGAAAGAGGAATGTGCACCCGTTGCCTAAAGAAAGCAGAGGGGGGGAAAAAAAAAAGTAAGCAAAAAAAAAAATATTGAGAAGATGCATGTAAGGGAACGACAAAGCGTAATGAACAAACAGGATAAGAAAACACTGGTTGAAAAAGCATGAGGGGATTAAGACAAAAAAGGAGGGCTGCCAAAGGAAATCTGGATCCTAACATTGGGGGGGAAAACCATAGGAAAATGCACAAGAAAAACTCAAAATAGCGTTTACATGGGGGAGCAGGAGGTCACTTGACTTTGTTCTCAAACTTAAATTGGGACTCATGGAATTCGTTGAGATAAGGGAACGGCAGAGAAACGTAAGACCGTGTGGGGGGGGGGTACAGATGGGGTCAGGGTGAAAAGGGGGCAACGGGGGGGACCGCGGGGGGGAAAACGTGAAAAAAAATGTGGAGAAAAGACTTTGCAACATACTTGTTTAGAGAAAAAAACCGGGGCCAAAACCCGCAGTACGAAGGAAATAAAGAAAAAAAAAGACTAGTCCATGTGGGAGGGGTGTTCGCTAATCACTTCAGGTGGGGAAAGATGGGAAAGAAGTAGGCATCCGTTCTGTAGGCAGGAAAAGAGGAAAAGAGGGGTTACACAGATAAGGAAGAAAGGGGTAAAGCTTTGGGGGGGGGGGTGCAGACAATAAGAAAAAAAAAAACGGTGGGGGGAAAGGGAAAAAAATCTTGTTTTCTGCAGGTACACTAGTCGGGAGAAAGGCTGGCAAAAAGGGCTGAAAGTTCAAAGGCTCCCATCAAATTTTTTAGCCCATACAAGGGGGGGTACGAAAAAAGGGGAAAGAAAAAAACAAGAAAAAAATCCTATTGCCACTTTGGGAGGGGGGAGGAGGGAGGAAAAGAAGCTTGTGAAGGGGGGGGGAGAAGACCTGTGAAAATAAAGAAAAGAAAAAAAAGAAAAATTATACGCAGAAAAAATGAGACGGGGAAAAACTGTTGGGATGGGGAAGTGCTCACCCGTTTTGGATCCCGTCCCCGATGGTGTAAACCGGAAACGAGATGCGCGGGGAAAAACGGAGGGGGAGCAACTAAGGGGGGGGGACGGCCAATTAAGAGTCGGAGGCATCAAAAAAAAAAGCAATTAAAAAGAAACCGCCCGGGGGGGAAAAAGGGGACCGGACGCCCACCCAACGCGTCAACATCCGATGAAGGGAGGTTAACCTCACGAGACCGGGAATTTTGGGGTGGACCATCAGCCGGTCACACTTGGGGTTGATGTTGTCCGGTGATCCAGGGAAAAGACCTCCTTGCAAAAAAGAAAAAGCCTATCGGTGCAAGCGTTCTATGCGTAGGGGGCCGGGTACCGAGTGACAAACCGTTTGACAGAAAAAGTTTTACAAGGTTCATAAAACCGTCAAAGGAAGAAAGGGGGGCGAAAGCGGATTGAGGGTGTGTGTTATTGGTGCGAAGGTAAAGAAAAAAAAAAAGAAAGGAAAAAGAGGAGGAAGCTCATGAGAAGCAATTGAAACTGTTTCATTCACAAATGTGCCTTGGGAAACTGGGGAAAAGAGAAGTCAGAGTCCAAAGGAGGCAGGGCAAGAGTGGAGAGGGAAGGTTAAGCAGAAAAAGACCGGAACTCAAGGGGGGGTTTGGAGACCCTAGAAAAACCGCGTTTAAAAAATCGGGGGAAAACGTGGGCAACTTTGGAACATTCATGCGAAAAAAGTGTGAATCCAGATGTTTGTAGAAAAATGGGAAAGGGGGGGGGACTAACCTCAAAAACAAAAGGAAAACAAAAAAAAAGAGGAAGAACAAAAAAAGAAAATTTCATTAAAAAAAGGGAAAACCCCAAATTAATGGAGTTGAAAAAAAAGGTGAGGGGGGTTGGGAAAGGACTGGTGTACATGGAAAAAAAGGGGGGGAAAAAGGGGGGGGGGGGGCATTAAAAAAGGCCTGCCAGACATGTGACCCAAAATGAAACAGGAAAAAACCGTGAAAAGAAAAAAAAAAACCAAGATGGAGGGAGACGGAAGAAGGACCTCAAAGTTCATTGTCAAGTTGCCAGGAAAAAAAAGAGTTGAAAAAGGCAAAAAAAAAACTTTCGGCACAAAAAAAAAAGCTCCGGCAACCAAGACCAAACGGCCAGAGCAAGAGAGAAAGAGACAGACATCTCACTCAAAAAGAAAAGGTTATGGGAAAAAGTAGTAAAATATAGAATGTCAGAAATAGAGAGGAAAGCCCGGAGGGGGGGAGGGGGGAGGGAAAAAGGGCAGCCCCAGAAAAGTTGGGCAGCATTGCCAAAAAAAAAAAAAAAACCAAAAACCCAAAAAAGTTGTCATGGCGACCAAACGAAGGGAGGAAAGCAGGGGGGAAAGAACGAAATCAGTTTAGTACGGGAAGGCACACGAGGGAAAGGGAAAAAAAGACGTGAAAAAGCCCAGGGGAAAAGCATGTACTAAATATGATTCGGACAAACAAAAAAAAAAAAAAGGGTTGAAGCCAAAGTAAATTTGTGGAGCGAAATTCAGGGCAAAGAAGGAGGTGGAGGGGGATGTACTCCTTTGGGGGGTGTCGAAAAAAAGAAAAGATTGGGGAGGGGAGAGAAAAGGAAAAAGGAACAGGCGAAACCACGAGTGAGAAAAAGGTCCACAGTACGAAAAGGTCATGGAAGGTTAACAAAATAATGAGGGGAGGAAAAGTGAAAGGGAAGGAGAAGTCCACTAGAAAAAGGGAGAAAAAAAAGTCCACGTTGGGAAGAGAAAAAAAGCAAGAAAAAGTCAGGGGCAAAAAACTGTCAAAAAAAGGGGTCAAAAGGGGGCACCCTTGCAAAGAAAAGGAAAACAAGAGGAGAAAAAGAAAGAAGAAAGGGCACTCAAAGGGGGGTGGGAAGAATCAAAAACGAAAAAAAGAAAAAAAAAAAATAGCCATCAAAGAAATCGGTTTTCAAATGAGGAGAAAGTACAGGGTTTGCCATTGGTGTAGGGGCAAGTCAAGTGCCACACCAGGAATGGAAAGGAAGGGTTCAATGGAGCCACTCACAAAGAACAGCCAAATAAAAAAGAAAGATTGAACAAACAGGAATCGCGAGTCCAAGGTCCCCCAGCTAAAGAGGCATCTTGAAGAACAGGAAAGGGTGAAGGGACGGGTAAGGGAAACAGGGGGGGGTTGGAAGCCAGAAAAAAATCCAAGGACAAAACTTTTTGAAAACTGAAAGCATCAAAGCAAAAAAAGAGTTTAAGAAAAGAGGTAAGGGGGAAAAACTTGGCAAGGAAAAAAAGAAAAAAGTCAGAAAGAAGGGGGAATAAAGGCACGGCAAACATCTTTTAAAAGGGGGACCAGCTGAAAAACGGAATCAATTGAAAAAAGAAAGAAGAACGGGGGACAGAAAAAAGGGAAAAGGGACGGAAAAAAGGTTTTTTCAGCGAAGGAAAAAGGGGGGGATGAAAAACAACTTCGGGAAAAGAGTGAAAAAAATGCAGGAAATGGTCCAAATGGGCGGTGAGACAAAGTTGACCGGAAAATTCTTGTGAGAAAAGAGTCACAGGAGGAAGGTGGGGATCAAAAGAGGAGGGAGAAAGTTAAGCAAAAAAGAGTCATCCAGAAATTTTTGACTAATCAAAAAAAAAAAAAAGGAAGGTATAAAAGTCCTAATCACAAGGGAACCAACGATGGTGGATTCACAGAAAAAAACCAATAACAACCCGTAAAATCGGACTTTTTTGTTTCGAAGCGAGGGGGGGGAGGGGGGAAGGGGGGCCAAAAGGAATGGGGCTCGAAGGGACAATAAAGGAGCCAGACATCATTCAAACAACAACCAAATCAGAATCAAGTGAGAAAAGGCTTGACCACCGGCCAGGGTAAAAAAAACACGGCGGGGGACAACGGTTACAGGAGGTAAGATAACGCAAACGGTAAGGGGGGCGACTCCCAAAAGAAATCAAACAAGGGTGGTGTCGGGAAAATAAAGTTGGGGGAAAATGCAAACCATAAATAGAAGCATAGTCTGAGGTGTGTGAAAAGAAAGGACAACAGGGGGAGGACAAATTGTATTATACAGAAGAGGAGAAAACCGAAAACTCCGGTGGGGTGGAATTTCACAAATGAAAAAAAGGAAAAGGGTGGAATACAAACCATTTGTGGTGGACCAAAAACTGGAGTACTTGGAAGCAGAAAAGGTGAGATTACGGAAAGAACAAGGATAAGCAAACTGCTCGAAGGGGAACAAAGAAGATGGTTCTTCCGAAGGTTGAACCAAACCCTATGAGAGGCAAAAAAACAATGAGAGGAGGAACAAGACAAGGGTGGGAAAAAAAAGTTTATGAAAACAAGGTGAATCGGTGAAGAGAACAGAAAAGACCAATCAAAGGGGGGGGGGGGAGGGGGGGATCGCAACGGCAAAAAGAACAGCAGAGGAAAAAGAAATAAATAAAAATCAAAACACATGGTGCTAGGGGGGGGAAAGACTGAGAAAACAGAAGGGGGGAAAAGGAGCAACTTTCCGTATGGCAAAAAAAAAACAAAAAAGTACAGAGGTTTTTTTGCGAAAAAGAAAGCGGCGGGAAAAACTGTGCGTAAAGAATAACCAAAGATGCTTGAAAGAAAGGAGGATCAAAAAGAGAGTGAACATGAAGAAGAGCAAGAAAAACAGAAAAGAGGGAAGCCATATGACCATCCTGGTTTGAAAAACGAAAGGAGAGGAAGAAAGCAAGGCAAATTGCTGGGCTGGTATTAAGCAAGCGACGGTAAAATTTACACAAAGGGGCTGGCAATGCCCATAAAAAAGAGAAATGGGATGAAAGGAACGGCAAAAATTTCTTTGTGGGGGTCTAAAAACGGGGGAAAAAAAAGTGCGAGACAAAGGAAGGTGAGGGGGTAAACTCGAGACAGGACAAGAGAACGTTAAGCGGGTTTTAAACTGTTTGACTCCTGAAAAAAGAAAAAAAAGGCGGGGGGAAGATGGGTGGGACAGGGGGTTCAAGCACCTAACTGTGGTGGCATAAGCGTGGGGGCCCAAGCACGGGAAAAACGCGCCGAAACTTCCAGGAAGAACAGCCCTCAAAAATACCGAAAAAAAATAAGGGAAAAGCAGGGGACGTGTGGGCTCTAAGAACGTGAATGGTTTGGGGAGAAGAGCGAGAACCATTCAGTCGGGGACTAAAAATCAATTGTGGGGAAATGGGGTTACTCTCAAAAAAAATGGGGGGGAGAAAGAAGAAAACATTGGACATAAGTAAAGCTTTCAGGATAATCAGGAAGGAAAACGCAATTTCCAATTCACTGGAAAAAGGAAAAAAGTATACCAACTCCGGGAGTAAAAGAAGGGGGGAGAGAAAATTTACGAATTCAATCGAGGCAACTGTCCTTAAGGAAGGAAAAAAAAAAAAAGTCAAAGGGTAGAAGAAAGGACTCCAAAAGGAGACCAACAAGCCCAAAGAAAAACCCCAATCAGAGGGAAGGGGGATGAGTGAGCAGACACAAAAAAGGGTAGGGGGAAGGAAAATGACTGGACTGAAAGAGAATCGAAGGTAATCGGAAGAAAAACATGACACGTAGAGAGACATGGGGACTGAGAAAAAAAAAACACGGGGACGTAAATTCCGAGAAGACGAGTTAGTTGACTGGGGGGAAAAAATCTATATAAGGCGTGGGTAACGCAGGTGGATGGGGGGGGGGTTTTTCACAGCGGTGCGAATGAAAAAAGCAAGAAAAAGGGGGTGTGAAAAAGGAAGGGAGAAAAGGAAGAAGGAGACAAGGAAAAATGTCGACGGGACGCGGAATTAGACGAGCGCGGGAGAAACCTCTTTGGATGTGGGAGGGGGGGAGAAGGAGAAACACCACAAGGGGAAAGATGAATCATGGCCCGCGAAGATCAGGAGGGTAAAGAAGAAAGGGCATGAACAAGTGCCCTGGGGAAAAATGGGAGCGGGAGCTGGGGGGTGGTGTCCGACGAGGGACATTTACGCCTTAAAACTTACCAGGGGAAGCAGAAAGAGACAGGGAAAAAGGTTCAACATGGGGGGTGGGAACAGACCCGAAAAAAAAACAAATCTGTGTAAAAAAAGGGAGAAAAGGGGGGAAAGGTTCACAAGACGTAAAGAATGTCACAGTAGGTGGGAGCAAATGTTCCTGAACCTCTAAAAACAAAAAAATAAACGGGGAAACGAAAAAGAGGAGACGCAAAAAAAAGAAGTGGAAGAATGTAATTACCCAAGGGAGGTGAAGGGTCAAACTGGGAGGGGGGTGAAGGTACTTTTGCCGAAGAAAAAGGGGGGCAAAGGACAAAAGAAAGGGGACGTCATTTTCACAATGCAAAGGGAAAAATAGGACAGGAAAGCCCAAAAAAAAAAAGGAGGGGGAAAAAAAAAATCGGCCCAGATCACCTAACGAGGGTTTCCAGGGGGACGAACAAAAACTTTCGTGTTGAGAACTCCTGGCAAAAAAAAGAAAAAAAAACGAAAATGGTCGCCCACAAGAGCGGAGGGAGAAATCGTAAAACTAAAGCTGAAGATATTTCAAGACACAACAAAAAAAGAGAAAAGGGAGAAAGAAGGAACGATAGAGATGATTCCCAACCAAATTATGGCGTTATATAACAAAAACAAAACGTGAAGGGAAGGGGGGGGAGGACAGGGGAATGACCAGCATTTTCTGGAAAGAAACAACAGGAGGAGGGAGATGGCCGAGCACAGAAATCGGTTTGGAAGGTAACAGGGAAAACTCTTGGTCACTCACTTAAAACCGCAGCTTTAAGAAAGAAAGGAAACGAAAGGGGGAGAAAGCGGGGACACACAAAGAGCACTTTAAAAGGGGGGGGGGGGGGGAGAGAAAAGGATGACAAAAAGACTGTCGTTATGGTGTAAGGGAGAGGGGGGGGTAGAAGAGGGTGCGGGATATCCCCTCCAGAAAAAGAAAGGGACGCAAAGGCCAGAAAAGGAAGGAGAAAGTGTGCAAAAATTCCAAGTGGACCATATGACAATGGGAGGAAGGAGGAAAAAAGGGAAAAAAAAAAAAAAACTTACGTTAAATTGGACCAGTCATTAGATACCCTGAAAAAATTAAAAGAAAAAAATGACAAACTGATTAAAGGGCGCAGTCCGGTGCCAATGCCGCAAATGCCCCAAGGAAAAAAAGAAAATTGCTGATCCATCAAGAAAGACAACGAGGTTGGGGTTTTCCGACATGAAACACTAGATAAAAAAAAAGGAGGCGACAGATCTGGTATAGGGGGGCAGTCGTCGAAAACAGGCAAAGGGAGGTTGCCATTGTTCGGGGAACAACACGGGGGAGAATATTCAATGGGAAAAAGGAAGGGGTTAGGGGAAGGAAACACGGAATAAAATCACCAGGCCAAGGAATGGCACCCAAAAATTCAGGGAGACTACAGAAAATCATCAAAAAAAAACAGTTAACCAAGGGGCAAAGGCGGAAAGAACACAAACAAAAAAACAGGCCAACGAAAGTGTAGTGAATTGGTTGAGGCAGAAGCAATTCTAAAAAGGTGAACGAGGAACAACAGAAGAAAAGGGAAACCCCACAACAGAATTAGGAAATTTCAGCCTCAATTAAAAGAAACCTAAAGTGGACGAAACCTAAGCAGCGGGGCAAGTGGCCCTTCGGCGGCAGATCATCAGGTTTAGGAAAGAAAATGAGAACAAATAAGGGGATTGAAAGTAAAACGAACGTTTCCCTGGGGCGGGTCCAAGTTTTGAATCACTAATGATGGACCTTGTTACCTGACAATGCTTCAATAGGTGGGGCCAGAAAAATTAACAAATGAGTGGGCGAACGAACGGTGTTGCTCACCTAAAGTTTTTTCACACTGTTGGCAAACAAAGAAATCATGGCAGCCAAAAAGCTAAATTGTATAAAAATTGCCACGAGGAAGCCCTAAAGCTATGGGTAGTTGACGAATCACAGACGGTAACCTGAGAAACTGGGACGACAATGTACCACGAAAGTGAGTCCACGCAGAAAAACCTCCAACCTTTAGTGGTGGGAAAGGAGGGGAAGGGAGGCAGGTAATGATCGGCGAAAAAGAGGTTCACGATGCGAATCAAGAAAAAGGACAGGCAAAAATAGACACAGAGAAGGACCATAAATTCCAGGAAAGGATGAAACCGCGTGTTAAACCACAGGCCCTTCCAACGGGTTTGCCGATTCCGTTCAGATGCAACAATGAAACAGTTAAATACTCAAAAAAAAACGAACAGGGGTCGGAAAAGAAAAAGGGTGGTGCAAACGGTCACTGCTACGAAAATAAAAGCGGGAGGTTCTGAATGAACAGGGAAAAAGGGGTGAAACTTATGAGGACATGAGTAAGGAAACACCACTGACCACGGTGTGATTGAAGGGGTTCACAGGTCCTCCATGATTCCCCTGAAAAACCAGGGGTGTCAGGAAAAGGAGAGGAGATTAGAATTGGGGACGAGTCTTGCAAAAAAAACACAGCAAATATCCAAGCTGAGAAGGTTTCAAGCCGAATGGAGTCTTAACTCAAATGCAAAAAGCAGAGGGAGGTCGGAAAAAAAAAAGAAGTCTGCGGAGGGACAAACGGCCCAGGGGGAAAGAGGGAAATAAAACAACAAAAGTTTGAGGGACAAAAAAAACCAAAGGGGAGGAGGAGAGAGAAAAAAAAAAAAGAGAGGAGGAAATAGATAATCCAAAACAAAATGTCAGGAGGTGGCAACCACATAGAAGAGGGGGAAAAAGCGGGGAGAAAGTCCAGAAAACTTTCCCGGCTGTGGAAACCAGCCCCTTACGGGGTGTGTGGTAGAAAGAAGCGAAAAAGGCGAAAAATGCCGGGGACAAGAAAATACATAAAAAGAATGTAACGGCTCAGAGCAGCACAGTGGGAGAGTTGGCTGATAAAAAAAAGACGCAAAAATCACAGACCATTGTACCACAACTTGTTGGAAGACGCATTGAAGGAAAAAGAAGAAAAAGTCACCAAGGGAAGGTCTGACTAACAGGAAAAGAAAATGGTAAAAACAAGGGGAAACTTCCAGGCCAAGAACGAGAAGATCGTTGAGTGACAAAGGAAAGTTCGGGGTTTCGAACCTGGGGAAGGGGGCAAAAAAAGCAGGACTGGTTGAAATGGCCAAAGCGGAAACGGCAAAAAAGCGAAAGGAAAAAAAACACCCGTGTTGTGGAAAAACTACTGTGTCCCAAAAATTCAATGGACACGGGAAGTGGGGGAGCCTTACTGCCGAGGGGGCGAAAAAGGGATGCCAGCGCTCCGACACCAGGAAGACTAAAGAACGAAAGAAGTCAAGAAAGAAAAGAAGCCAGGGGGGGGGGTCGACGAGGACACGCAGTGAAGGTGAGATAGTCAGTAAAGCTGGAGGGCGGACAAAAAGAAGTCCGTTGGGGGAGTGAACGCAACAGAAAGAGTTGGTGGAGGGGAAATCAGAGGGGAAATAAAAACTTTGTCAAAGTAAAATAGTTCAACCGCAACGGAAAGAGTGCACCAAGAATGGGTACTCGCGGCCAACCTTAGCAACCAGCAAGTTGGAGGAGAGAAAATTTGACTGTCAAACCTCAGGGGGGAAACGGGGGACCGGATTCATTCAGTAAGGAAATTTAAGATCAAATAAAAATTGACGAAAAAAGAAATGAGAGGACCGCCGAGCAGCATCCGAGAAGACATTTTGTAATTGGGGGGTTGAGGCCAAAAAGGTAGGGAAAAAGGATGCCTGTTCACTGAACTCTAAAGCGAAATGCGGAAGAGGGGCCGCAAGAAATGGTATACAACTCAAAAAAAAAAGACAGGAATAAGAACTTAAAACCCGGACCAGAGAAGTTCTTGGGAAAGGTAATAAAATTGGGGGGACGAAGAAGGGGCCGGGTGGGGGTTTTTTAGCTGGTATCCAGGACATAACCAGTAACTCCGGGTTAAACCAAGAAAGGAAAGTAAACGAACGTGAAGAAGGGAAAGGGGCGGTGAAGTTGAAAAAACGAAAACGCAAAAAATCAGACAGAGTTTCTGGTGGGGAGGGAGTGAAGAAGGAGGAAACACCACAATTTGAGACGAGTGAGCCGGCGGAAGAATTCCTGGAAGGGGGAACGGGGGCATTCGGCCAGCACCAAAAAAGTGCCGGAAAGAGGGGGAGAGGTGTACAAAACCTCATGAAGGCGCCTTCCTGGCTCCGTGTGAGCGAAAAAAAGCCAGAAAAGGGTTCAATTGTTTGGTTTGGGGTCAAGACACAGAAACACCACGAATTTGCCTGACTGGACTGGGGGGCAACTGGTCAAATTCGAGAGAATGTGAGACAATATGGGGGGGTAACACTTGGGGGAGGACACCGGGAACTTGACCCGAAAAAAAGAAGAAAAAACACGTAAGAATAAAAAACAGCAAAAAAAAAAAAGAGTAGCAAATTGGAAGACCACAAATTACAAAAATTTGACAGGTTCACAACTTTAAAGGGTTACTTAACAGTTGGTTGTAAAAAAGGGGGGACGAAACAGCTTGGGCTTGAACTGGCAAAAGGGAAGAGGGGGGAAACAAGAGAAAAGAGAAGTGACAAACAAGGGGGAAAGGATTGCGGGATCGGGGAAAAGAAAAAAGAGCCCTCACTCTGGTTCCCGGAGACAGGCAAAAAAAAGCGAACGCCGCAAAAAACCAAACACGGAAGCAGCCTGCTAGGAACACTACCCCCCTGGGGAAAGAACAAGCGCTACAAAGACAAAAAGAACATA
>Ga0179593_1322098_pt1 | contig 19543 bp, 13 predicted proteins | sample CZODoug2_1_08_16_FD_185931 | JGI IMG/M metagenome (GOLD analysis project Ga0179593, IMG submission 185931) | Vadose zone soil fungal communities from Angelo Coast Range Reserve, California, USA - CZODoug2_1_08_16fungal (PacBio error correction) | ecosystem: Environmental > Terrestrial > Soil >...
GGGAGAGACCGTCTCGTAGCAAAGGAATGGAACAAGGGAAAGGGAACCTTGCCCTAATAGAGCGAAGGAATTGGCGGAACAGAACATGGAGAAAGAGTCAAGTAGAGAACGAAAAGGTTTAGGAGAGAAAAAAAAGTAAACCAATAGGGAGACGCTCACCTCTGAGTTCAGAAGGGGAGAGTTCAAAGCCCGTCGAGACGTGGAAAGATTCATGAAAAAAGAACGAGCCGGATTCATATCTACGACCAAGGGCACAATATAAGGGAAGAGGGGCAAGCTCATAAAAACTTCAAACAGGGGCATAAAAAATTAGGACGAGAAATTTGGCCGGGCGAGGGGGGAAAAAGAGAAGGGGCGACGATCTTCAGGAGTGGATAAGGGAGGGTGTCGACACAAAAAATGTTGAAAACTGGGGGACCTGGACCAAGTAATCTGAAGGTTCAAACGGCGACGCATCAAAGATGGAAAAGAAGTCAGAGGAAACTATCAGGAGGTACCAGAGGGGGCAAAACTAAAAGGGGGTCGTAAGTCCGAGTAAAAAATGGCAAGGAAAGAGGATTGTAGGGCGTTCCAGGCGAAAACAGGTGAGACATCGACCGAGTTGTGCACAAAATGGCGTCAAAACCGCGACGGTAGTCGGCGGCGCCTCCCTCGCTGGACGACAGGGGGAGACACTACCGTGACGCGGTCTGACCCTTCGGGTTGGCTAACGACACCAATAGCGTCTAACTTGAGAGCCCCCTCCTCAGCTTCAGGGGGTAAGCCGTGAGCGCGGCGACCGAATAAGGGCTCGAGGGGGGTGTTCCAGGGAGCAAGCTGAAGAAAACCGGTACTGAACGCGGAGCATTGTGTTCCTGGGAAAAGATTGGTTGCCAATCACGTCCAACTGCTTCAGTGAAGAAAGGGGAAAAGAACAAGTCAGAAAGAACAGGGCTGTGCTATCACGGCATTTCGCATCAAGTGGGTTCAAAGGAGTTCTCAGAGAGGTTTGTGTCTCGGCAACCGCTCTAGACCTCGAAGGGGCGAATACCCTGGGGGCTGAAAAGTTCTCTTGGTCGCTGGTGGACGCTCCTCAGAGGTTGCGGGGAGGGGAAGTAACTGAACCTCTTAGATTCAGTTGGGAAAAACGAAACTCTTTGAAAACCGCTCGCGCAACAGAGAAGGTGAATCTTGGAAAGTCCTCTTTTTCATGGGGCGCAGGAACCTCACGAAATTTTTTGAACAAGAGATTGTGAAAGGAAATGGCGAAACTCGGTTAGTCTCTTTTCATGGGGATGAGCACCGGAGATTTTTAGAGAACCGGAAAAATCGGCCAGGGACAAGTGGGAAACCGTTTCTAGCTCCTGCCATTCGTTGGGGGGGGAGTATCTCTGAGGCATGCATCTCGGGGGAAAAAAAGGGACACCAAGGCGGCCGACGGGGATGAAAAAGGTGAAGTTGGTCACGGGAACTGAAGAGATCAGGAACCGTCAATTAAAAAAGAAAGGGTGAGGAGGAAACGGGGAAGTATTGCCGGTTTTGTCTGCGCTTAAAACTCAGGGGGGGGGATTGGAGACCATGCAACGCTCAAGGTACTGTGCTTGCTGGCGGAGAAGTCCTGGGTGGTCAGGAATGAGAAACGGAGTACTGCCGCAAAGATCACAAAACTTTGAAGGACGTTGCCCGTCCGGATGAATGCGTTCTCCAAAAGAACTGGGAGTAAAAGCCCAATATGCAAGTTCCACCTCAAGCGATTGCTTTGGCAAACGCGAGCCATAAGGTCGGAAGGGTAGGGGGGGGGAAATACTGCTCAATAACGCATAGGAAGGGGAAGGGAGTAAACCGCGAAGCCACGAACTCAGCCGAACTGGTCCCCATGGGGCGAAACGATCTCTCGACCCAAAAAGCAGTAAGATGACTCAGAAAAACGCCTACAAAAAGGGGGGGATCCGGAGGAAGGCCAAGGAGCTAGAGGAGAATAAAGTTACAAAGGCGTGTGCATGGGGAAATTGAGAGACTGACACATTAAAAAAAATTCTGAGAGACGAAGCTAGACTAAAAAGCCGATAGAAGAAGGAAAACCGGGTAAAAATGATAAAACGAACTTCCCGGATCCCAGGAAAAAGCATGGTTGCACTAAGTGACAATAAAAAGTCTCGGAGAAGACTGGGAAATAATGGGGAAAAAAACTAGAAAATATTTAGTAACGATCATCCTAGATCACATACGCTACCATCAGTTCTGCGATTGCGAGAGAACAGGAACCAAGAGGAAATGAACCAAAGACAATACTAAAAAAACACTGGCTCGTCAGTAAGTTCAAAAAAAAGTCAACAAGGACGGGGAATGTACCGGGGCAAGTCAGACGATGAAGCCGACGTAGAAGGAGGCCGAGTTTCTACTGGGTTCAATTGGTTCGGAAGGGGGGTCAAAAGTGGAAAATGGGAAATCAATGGAATTAAGATGTCAAAACAAAAAAGGGGTGTTGGGGTTGGGTTGGTAATCTAGGCGGAGACGGTCGGCATACAAGCAAGACTTTTCAACCGACACCCAACGCAAAAGGGGATCTTCCTTCAGGGTGAGAAACAGAAAAAGAATCCAGCACCTCGCGTTAGCGGGAGAGGTGTGATTCCACCAAGCGAGATCACAAACACAAAGGTTTGAAGGAAAAGAGAGTTGCGGTCCCTAGAAGAGACTGTCACGACGATTTCGGGGGCGAAACATGTTCCTGGGGGCCGATCTCTAGAGGGGGAACTGGTGTGCAGGGTGAAAGTTCTTTCTGGGGATGAAAAAACGCTAAAACTTCTACTATGAACTTATTTCAGGGTTGCCGACTCAGTGCGATTGCCAACCTCATTCACAGGACGGGAAAATGACGCCGGTACCCCCGTAGAAACTAAAGAGATCGGCTGCTAAAAAAGAGATGAAGCCCTTTGTTGACAGGACCAGAAAAAGGGGGGAGGTGAATTAAGACGAAAGGGGGGGTCGGGGGGGGAATGTGAGGTGGTCGTGGCGATCTTTCTTAAGGAAGAGGGTTGAGGCAGACACGAAAGAGCATTGAAAAAGGGGTCTAGGGTGAGAGGGAGGCGGGGTCGGGCGAAATCTTAGATTGGAAAAAAAACGCATAAAAAATGATTGGCAGCAAGGAGGTTGTGCAAAAGAGAGGTTCCATGAGACCGTCAGGGGAAAGGGGGGGACCCCGTGAAGTCTGTAGTATCGAGGGGGGGAAATGCCTCTCTCCAATATAAGTGGGTTAGAGAAATCCCCATGAACTACGGACTGCTTAGCATCGAAAAGAAAAACGGCCACAAATCTCCGTAGAGGGTTTCTAGGTAGGCCTCGGGTCATCCGTCTCTGCGATTTTGGAAAAGTCAAATCAGGGAGAGGTCCTGGTAGAAGTAGGAAGAAAATCATCCGGTCCCAGATAGCTCTGCAGGTTCCTAAGGGGGCGTTGTGGAAGAAAGATACCAGGGAGGTAAAAGCGAATCCCGGCAAGGCAACCTTGAAATCCCAAAATTTAGAGGGGGATCGAGGGAGAATCCGAGCACTAAAAGAAGGCCCCCGAACGACAAGAGCCGAAAAATGGGGAATCAATCAAAAGGAGGGGGAAGGAGCACGAAGTAAATATTGCGGCGTGAAGGGCAAAAGAAGACTGAACTGCAAAATCGGAATAAGGCGGTCCTCCGACCACTTACACCTTGTTCATCAAAGGACCTAAAGAAGGGGCATTGATAGAGCAAACACGGGAGAAGAAGATAAACATAGAAGGGGAAGAAAGACGATCACTTTTTCAAAACGGGCCGATGAGTCGTTGGATCACCCTTTCTCCTCCATGCCAGAAGCCCTCAAAAAAGGCAAGGTAAACGAAGGATAGGAGGAAGCGCACCAGGAAAAACGAGGAAAATCACAACCCTAAACGTATCTCGCCTTGAGCCGAGCAGGTCAATAGTTCGGGGCTCAAACCACGAAGATGGGCCAGCCAATCGAGAACGCAACGCGGGAAAAAGAAGCGAGTTCAGCCAGGGGTCCAAAGAAACTGGGGGGAGAGAGGGGGGACGGAGAGCAAAAAAAAACAGCGCACTCCACAGGGGGACGACACCGATAGAACAAACTACGGGAAAAGCAACCTGTAAGCTTAAAAAATGGTGAGGTTTGTGAAAAAAAACGGACGAGAAAGGGCAACCTTTATGGGCCACCAAACGGCAAAAACACAAGGCATCAATCTAGCGAACTCTGAGTGAGGAGGGCGATGTAGCAAAGGCACAATGACGGAGATGCAAAAAGGGGGAGACCGAGAAAAAACGGGGACTGGCGTAATCTGCTTAACCCCCCCCCACACCCCACCCCCCCCCCACATGAGCAGATCGAACGAAAAAGAGGGCGTGGGAGGAGAAATCGAAGGTTCTCGGCAGTGGAGAGGCCCGGGAAACCTATTTCTTTCGCCCGACGTGACGATACCCCTCCGGGGTCAAAATAGATGGAATAAACCTTGCGACTGGAACGCAAGGTCAATCGACGGAAGCCGGTTACTAGTCCTTCCCTCCAACTTATCGGGTCTCAAATTAAACTTTTAACGGATCTCGGGGGAGAAACGTCGTGACGCGGAGACTGAACTTCTGAAAAGTCGGAAAGGGGGGACCAGGTCAAAACTCTGTTTCAAAGATAGATCTTTTCAAAAAAATCAAGGACTACTGTAGCGAACCGGAGCTAGACAACGGGCCCGGCCAAATGGGGGAAAGGAAAAAAAGGACGAACGAAAAAACAACTGGAGCAGTTTCTAAGCTTGCCAACATCAAACGCTTGGCATTTTCCGGATATGAAGCAGCTCGAGAGGGATGACTTGAAACTTCACAGCGAGGCCGGGGGGGGGACAAAGGGGGGGGGGCTACCTACGCGGGCTTCAGCCCCTCTGGGCAAAAAGGGCTGGTCTGTCAATGAACTAGGGTTTGACGGAAGGGGAAAAGGTAGAACGGGGTCAGGGGGTCCCCAAGGACAGATCAGACGAAGGAGGGGGAAAGTGAAAGGCCAGGGAAGCTGCACTTGTGAACTTCTCCTATCTGGGAAACGCCTGGAAAATCGTATCGAACAAACAAAGGAAAGGGGAAAGAGAGATCGGCGGGGAAGCGAGCAACAAGATTGCGAAGCAAAAAGTGAAGAGGAACGGAAGGGGGGACAATGCCCGACGTCGAGCGTAAGTCAAAAAATGGGGAGTAACCACCATGCGAACTTCCTCTACTTGTAGGGAGGACAGAAAGCCGGGGAACCCCCGATGGTTCACTCAGAACAGCCGAGGGTCAGAGGGAATCAAAATCACTAGAGAAGGGTAGGCTGCAAAGTCAGAAATATAGAGGGATAAAGAATAAGACCCGGCATCCGTGGCGGAGAAGGGAAGCGAGTAAAACTTCTCTACTTTGGGGACTCTAAGGATCAGAACGGCCTCTAAGGCGATGAATATTACTCAGTAGGGGGATGTAGGGCAAATGCGTTAGAACAACAACGTAATCGTCGTTGAAAACGAGGTGACGGTAAACCTTCAGCAGTAGCAAAACGGCCATCAAGAAGGTCTGATTACACGAGCGAGGTCCCAGGTTGTCGAGCGCTCAAATTGGCAGTCCGGAAAGGGTAACCTGCCAGGAAGGAGGTGGAAAACTGGGGTCGTAACGACCCTGTAGGGAGGGCATCGACCTCGTGTGCACCACCCCTGGAGCAGGCATCGCCCGGAGAGGAGGCCTCCCTCAGTCTGTTCACCGGACCCAATAGCGTGAACGCACGTCGGGTTTCACGTCCTTAAACTGCCCTCCTTGATCTGAGGGAGGAGCACCCCGCTGAGTTTAGGAAATGGGGAAGGGAGCGAGGGTCAACAGAAGAGCAGGGGGGTGTTCCCAGGTGATGATCTCCTCCTGTGGAGTCTAAACGAAAAGAGGGGGTAAAGGGACGTAGATGTTTGCCCAGAAGGGGCAATGAGGGTGAAGCATGGGGAAAAAAAGCAGAAGGAAGACGAAGTGGTGAGAGCAAAGGGGGTCTTTCTCTCAGCTGTTTGTCACGCGGGAAGGGAGGTGGGTAGGGGGAAAACGCTCAAATCCAGGCGAGAACCATGGCTGACTTCGAGTTGACTGCTGTCCGGTGGGTCGTTCGTGCTGATTTTCATCTAGACTGACGAACGCAAGAGTTACGGCCTGGCAAAGTAGAGAGCCGGGGGGATGATCTGAGTCTGTCATGGGGCAGAACCCTCACTGATGTCTTACCTTCCAAACAGGAGGGGGTAGGGGGGAGGGGGGAAGGGGGCTGCGTAAAAAGAGGAGTGGGTTCTACCCATCAGCCTGTCACACAGAAAGGTTGACACAGGGAGCAAGCTTAAGAACCTCGAAGGCGGGGAATAAGTACCAGAGTCTTTATGGAGAGCTGCGAAGGGAGAACTCATCTTATCTGAGTGATTAACAAGGTTGGGGGTGTGCTTCGTCACGGCACTAGATCGTAAAAGAGGAAAGGGGGTTTTTAAAAACCGCCGATTGGCAAGAGGTAAGACAAAGACCGGATAGGGACCCAGTCGTTCTCACTTCCTGGGTCTGTCGGCTTCATGGTGGGGGGGGGGAGATTCTGGAGGATTACGAAAAGGAGGAACGGGGAGAGAAGGGACATGTAGGTCCTGATTATTCAAACTTTTAGAAATTAAGGTTTATATATAGCAATATGACTTGACAAGAATAGGTTACGGCACACAGAACAGGCGGTAAAGGGAGATTGTAGTCCAGCCTGACTTCCAACGTCCTAGGAGCGGCGGGAGAGCCACAGTGAGAGCTCAATGCAAAGATTGAACCTTTTCCTCCAAAAGGCGACCTGATACTATAATGGGAAGGGAGGAAAGGAGAAGGCTGAGTTGGGGTTCATGGGGTGTGACTAGGAAAAGGGCCGTCGAGAGGAAAAATTGAATAACAATAATACGGCCTCATCTACAACATGGTGAAGTGTAAACTGCTTCATGAAGAAGTCGTTGTGGGCACCTCCACAGACATAATTTTCATCATGATTACTAGCATCTATGAACAACCTGTTAGGAACTATAAGCTGGACCTATAAAATCTTAGGACTGCGGCGGGAGGGTAGAAAGGGTCGAAAGACGCCGGAACATAAGAACACCGGACAGGCGTTGGACTGAATTTCACCCAATAACTCAGCACAAAGGTCTTGTATCTCAAGACCAAGCTTCGTCGATTCGCGTTGGAACTGGGAATGTAAAGGAGGAAGAGTGGACTCGGGACATATAGGGAAGGCAAGAACGGGGCAGGATCAAAACGGACACGATCGTCATCCAGGCAACTCAAGGGAGACACTTCAGAGGAAGAGAGTATGCAAAAGACGGAAAAAAAGAGCAATCCATTGACGCTCAGGAATCAGAGGTTCAATCCACAGGAAACCTCCTTATGTTATTAAATAGAAGATGGGAGGGGGAGATAGGGGAAGCTAGGATCACGACGAGGGAGAGGGGGTTCTCTCCTTTACAGGGGACGAGAATAATTGTATCACTGGGGCCGAGTTCGGTTCATTTATGAAAAAAGAAAGAGGAAGACGGGAATGAAAATGTAGTGAACTGGACTACTATTGGAGGTCACCGGCGGTCCTTCATTGGAATTCTACAGCCGAAACGAATCAGGGTAGGAAGTCCGGGCGGCTCCGAGCCCGGGTGCAGGAATAAAATGCGGTCCAGGGTGGGAAAGGAGTAGAGGGCGTATGGGCTTGGGTCAGGGCCCTGGCGATCGTTTGATTATGCCAAAAGCAGCAGGAAGAAAAGAGGCGCGTATCGAGGAGACTGACGAAGAGGGGTAGATGCAACACGTCAAGAATTATCGTATCATCTTGGACAAAGGGGCAACATCTTTTGAAAGAACAGGCGTTGAGAGGGGGAAACCGGTGAGTCGAGGATCGGTGGTCTCCTGGCTTAGTAGAACGTCCTGTTAATCACTAGGAAAAAAGAAGGGGGAATGAGGACATAAGCCAGAGGAGCGGCCTCGACCAATCGGGGGGTCAGCGGGGCGACGACCTCGGTCTATAAAGCCTTTCGTCGAGGACGCGGTGGACGTCAGCTCTGGATATGAGTGGAATGAATTAGGCAAGACAGAAACGGTCAACATAGAGCTGAGTGGGGGCCGGCAGGAGTGCAAGGAGTCTGACCTAAATTTTACCCAAATCCTCCTGGGCCGAAAGGGAAAGAGCGGGACGGGGAGGTAAGGAATACTAGCATAGAACCACAGACTGACGAAAGTACGAACAAGCAGTTGGTAGGCTCACTAATGTGTTCAACAATGCTTTGAAAGAGGGAAAAGAATGCAGGTAGGAAAATTAAAAACAGTGGAAACTCGCCGTCTCGGGTGAGGAAGCGAACACCTTAGACGCACAAGCCCGCGACGGCATTTTCGATATCATGCAACGGCGAGAAGGCCAGAAAGAAATAATTTTATATCTAAAAAGGGGAAGGGAAAAGGAAGATGAAAAGAGGGGTCAAATGATCACGCGAAACGCTGAGCGAAAGACACGACGGGGAAAATTCATGTAACGACGTGATCGTGAGAAAAACTAAGTACCGAAGTCAGCCCAAACTGGCGAAGATCAAAGGGAAGAAGGGGACGGGGTTGGAGTTCAATATTTCGTTCGCAATCTCGAAGTACGAGCAAGGAGAAATAACGCGGAACGCAAAACAGCGAAAGTGGTAAAGCTTCGAAAAGGAGAGCTGTGGGACGAAAAAAAAACGAGCAGAACAAAAACCGGAAACACATGATAGAAAAAGACGGGGAAGAGAAAGCCCGCGTCTGGGACCCCTTTTAAAAACTACCCAGGAGGAAACGGGAAATTACCTTGATTACCAAGCCGACAAAGAGGGGCAGACACGGGGGGAAAGAAACAGAAGAGGTGAGAATCTATAAATCAATGGAACACAAAACATGCGTGGGGGAAAACGCTCAAGCTTTCATAAGCAAAGCTGTGGGGCGAGAGCATGAGCGAGAGAGGGGTGAGGGGAAGTATACGAACTTGGCAGAAACTGTCTGGTCGCCTGGAAAAAGATATTCTCATCCAAGACAAGACATAAACGACTTGGGGGAAAAAAAAAGGACTCCGAAGGGGTGGACAAAAGGAGGTCTATAACCGGGGGTCGGAACGTACCGACGTACGGCAAGGTTACTCACGAAAGACCGTACTGCACTGGAAGAAATACGTGGCCAAGAAAGAGGGGGAGATCTCGTTTCCATACGAAGGAGGGAAATTAAGATGTCGTCAATGAAAGTTCAGAGCGTTTCATGTCCATCATTGGGTCAAAGAACTATAAAGAATTGTGTTGAGGGAACGCCTCGAATAAGGAGATAGGAGAACAGGAGATATAAAACCATGCGAAAGGGCCACAACTCGACGACAAGGCTATAGGGTTCTCGAGGCTTTCCAATACGGAAAGGGATTGGCCTGGGGGAAGTAGAGAAGGGAAGAGGCTAGAAAGGGTTCGGTTACTTGGAATCGGCCCAGCAGGGAAGGCGCTGGGAATACGTCTTGACGCGGGACTTCGCACCCGGGTTTCAAACTTCTTGAGGTAAGTTCACAACAGGGTAGAAGAGGCGGAAGGGGAGGTTTAAGAAATGGAAGTCAGAACGTCCGGAAAAGGTCCACTGTACGGGACTAATTGGGGGGGGCGGGACTCCAGATCTGGAGATCGCCTTACATCTTCTCTACAAAAGAGGAAACAGGTAAAGAGAGGTCACATGAGAGAAGGGAGGAGACGCAAAAAAAGGGGGCAATAGTAAAAGGCCAGGTGACCTTGGGCAAAGACGTCAAAAAATCTGCGGTCCTTGAAACCGACCAGCACTATTCAAAAACACTAAAACAGGTTGGGAAATATAGAGACAAGTCCGTTTGAAAAAAAAAGAGGTGCTGAAAAGAGCAAAAGGGGGGTCTGAACCTGTAAGGTAAAACCCTGCCTATACTTTTGAGTCAGTCACATAGCTCTAGCAAAGGGCTTACATGAAAGAAAACCTAGTCCAGAAGAAGGGGCAAAAGGGCCCAGAAGACAAACTCAAAGAAATGTTCGAGATCGGGGCCTAAAGGTGGAAAATTTTCAGGAACTGTTCGTCCTATCGGAAAAAGGAGGACAAAGTCTAGGAAAAAAAAAATCGTCGAGTGAAGAAAAGAGGTGACCGGGAAAGAAACAGGAACCTTCCTAATATCCGGTCCACGCCATCTCCTGGGCAAGTCTAAAATAAGACACGAGCTAGTTACCATTGAAAAGTGGGCAGGAACGGATGAGGAGGAACTGGAAGAATAGTACGGAGGGTCAGTCGACGGGAAAACCTCGGTGGCACGCCTGATGCGTCCGAGAAGACGTCGTCATGGGGGGTTGCTAATAACTCTTCTGTGGAGAAAGAGGACGACAGGTCGCGAGGGAAAAGGCTTTTTCTAACTAAACTACCTCTTATACGGGAAGGGAAGTCAGTGAAACCCCCGACAATTCGATAAAAACGAGAGTGTCTAAAAAGAAGGCGAACAGGGGGTGGTCCAGGGGAATTAGGAGCAATCCCTAAACTCGGTGGGCTCCCCGATTAAAAGGGACTTGTTATGGCCTGGTAAGAGAGAACAATCAGGCATACTCTTCGTGAAGAAGGGGAAAAAGAAAAATGGGAAGAGAAGGGACTGGGAGGAATCACGGATTGGCGGAACAGGGTGTTTTCCAAAAAAAAAAGTGGACATAGTTCTTATGACTAGGGGGGTTTGGATCGCCACCAGCTCTCCGCTCGACGGGAGAAACCCGGGAGGAAACGGGTCTCGGAAACTCTGTTTCGAGAAACCTCGGAGATGGATGAAGTGCCGAGACCTAAGGATAGATTAGGGGTGCCGAAGGTAATTAACGCCTCGGTAAGAAGACCGAGGGGGGCCATGATCGGCGTGGGGTGTCATTGGAAAGGGGAGTAGACCTCACATCAAACAAAAGGTATGGTAAAAACGCACAGGTGAAGGAATCGTGGGTGGGGAGGGCTGAAGGGTCGGGCGGCGGGGAAACGGAGATTTTGTTGGAAGTACAAGCGATCATCCTTGAGACGGGTGCCACCTTCAAAAGAACGGCTTTTGATGGCGCTCATCAGAAAGCTAGTCAAAAAAAAGGCAACCCAAAGACTGGTGAACACGGTAGTCCTCAAAATCGAGATCGGGGCAAAAAGCGGAGGGTGAGATAAACGGGAGATTGCCTGTCTTGACGAACTGAAACTCCTTAGGCAAAAAAATTAAAGTGATAAAAACACTGCAGGTTGTCGTGGATGGAGGACAAGTCAGGGGGGGGGGAGATATGAAAGTCGGAGGATAACCAAACGTCACGATCACGAGGAGCAAGGTCGGGAAAGGAAGGGAAGAATGCCAGGGGGGGCTCACGTGTTCCTGGTGGTCCCACGTCCTTCCATCACGCTTCTTACTCCACCGATATAAGAGGTGGGACGGGATGCATTGGCGTCCTAACGGAGCAGAAGCCAACGGAGCTAAAGGCGAGAAGCACCGAGTCGACTCAATCAAAAACCGGTAGGAACAGGGGAAAGAAACCGCGAAAACCAAATCCGGAGAAGGCCTGTCTCTATATGGATAAGGTGTCCAAGAGATTGGTGAACAATTTGGGTGATCGATTAACATGCTAACAGAAGAATAAGAGTTACAAATCAGGATAATCAAGAGACTGAAAAAGTCAAAAGGCGAACTGCCGGCTCGGGAAGAGCGTGTTGCCCGCCCCTATTTGTGGGACCAATATTCTCTAAATTTCTTGAACGTGGAAACAACCAACAACGATTTCGAGAAGAAGCGAATCGATGTCACAGCCGACCATCGTCAGGCGAAGGTGCGGAAGACCAGATCCCCGCCAGACCGACCCCTAAAGAAGAAAACGAATAACGTCTTAAGAACAACGACGTGTCAGGGGTACTAGAAAGGCGGGGAAAGAGGCGACCGCCTATACTCGTAAAGTCTATTTTAACTCCGGCACGTTCTGAGTTCAATGTGGAAGAGGGAAACAACTTCTGCAAGAAAAATTTTAATACTCGGAAAACGGGGCGCGTTAGAAGCACAACAGGAAATCAGCACCAACTGAGGAAAAGTCGAGATCGGGAAAGCACGAGACTACTACCAAAGCATCCCATCTGTGCTCTATATTTAATCTAACCGAACAATCTCAGAAACACCAACAACAAAGGGGAGGGGAAGGGGGGAGGAAAAAGGGGAGGGTGGGGGGGAGGGTTGACCAATATTCCTCGGAAAAGATCTTGTTTGCTTCACGTGCCGGGTCACTATAGAGGGATAAGTTTGTGAATATGTGACCGTCTGGCGGAGACGAACGAGGGTCGGTTCCGGAGAAGGGAAACTTAGTTAGTTACGACGAGGAGGGTTTAAAACCGTCAAGGTTCCCTTGAACCTACAAGTTAAAAAATAAAGAAAGACGAATATATCAAGATCTCTCTAAACAACCCGGTGGCCGAGTCTGACTCAGCGGGGGAATTACGACGAAAAAAAGGGGGGTTTCGGATTTAAGGTTGTTCATACGGTTGGCGGATCATCTCTAATCAATACCCTTGAGCTGTCGGCGGGAGAAGGCATCTGGGGGAAGGAGGTTAAGTTCACAAGGGGGGCACGAACTGGAAAGAAGAAAAACTGAGGGAGGGGCAACAGAATGGGGTCATGAGCGGCAAAGTTGCGCAGTTAAAAAATTTAATCCGCTTAAGAGATTGTTCATCATTCGGGGAAAGGCCTTCTAGAAAAAAGCATCATAGCTCAATCCCCATTAAACCCGGGGGAAAGGCTGCTAAGCTAAGAGGAAAGCTCAGATAAGGTGGCTGGGCGACCACGGTTCAGCAAAAAACACTCGGGGTCCAACCGAAGCGAGACCGAGGCGTCAGGGAAGGATATGCCGAAGATCATGTCACAATCTCTCTGCAAAAGGGGGGCCGTCAGGGAGGGGCAGGAAAAGGCGATACAAAAAGGACTTTTGGAAGCCCAGCATACAACGGAAAGGGACGAAAACGACTCAGGAAACTAGTGCTCTTGAAAGGTTAAGAATCCCGAGCAGATAGATAAAAAAACTGAAGCAGAACGACACAGAGAAGTGAGCAAGAATTGGGGGCGCAAGCCCGTTGGGATCGGGTCACTAAGGCAATCTAGAAGGGTTGAAACCGTTGAAAGCGGCAGAACAGCATCGATGGCCCGACCAAAAAACCAAAAAAAAAAAAAAGGTTGTTAACCTGGTTCATCATGAAAAGCCGAGCTAACGGGGCTTTTCAGGAAGTAAACGAAAGAACCCCCCCCCCAAAACAAAGACCAACAGAGAATGGGGGGAGCGAGAGTTGGCAAGACGTGGAACCTATTATAGGGGAATGGAACAAAGCCGGTCGACTCTGACAAACCTCACCGAAGGGTCACCGTGCAGGTAAACGAAACGGGGATAGTGAGGGGGGAGAGCAAGGCACGACGCCGGGCCAACGAAAAAGGCAAAAAGATGAACTGAGTCTTTGCAAAAGTGCGTTCGGCAAAAAGGAAATCAGAAGATTCCGAAATCTAATACAGAAAGAAGGGAAAAGAAAAAAAAAACCAAGGACTCGAGACCAGGGGTTGGGTCCGCCAGCCGAGAAAGCGGGGAAGAGAAAAAACGATCAGAGAACTTCAGAAAGGCTGTGAAAGCCAGGAATGATGCAACAAAAGTTTATCACCAGCCTGTCTTAAATTGAACTTGTTCAAAAGTTAACCCTCTTCACGAAGAATTTGAAAAAAAAAGGAAAGCAGAACTGCCCTCACCAAGGCAAGCAATGGCGGCAGAAAACGAAGGGTGCGGGGGGGGGGGGGACAACTCACCAGTTAACAAAACCCTTCAAGACAGTAAAAAGTCGAACCTTCTCTTGAGAAAGACGAGGCGGGGGCGCTCTCTTCAGGACGATTAGGGTCGTTTCCGGGACCTCCGTTTGCCGCAGCGACGGGATGGAAAAGGGAACAGAAGAGGGGGGGAGGGCAGTCAGAGATACGAGACGTACCAGAAATGAGGGGTCTATTTCTACACCGTCGCCTGAACGAAAGGGGCAAGAAGTCCAGGGTTACTCGCCTTCCGGAAGGAACGGGCGACGGTCGGGCAAATCTGGTAGTCTCTAGTGTCCTTGAATGTCTTTCCCTCGTCGGCCGAAACCTCGAGGAGGGGCCCGGCACCTGGGTTTGACCAAAGAAAGGAGACGATCTTGGGGTGGGGCCGACGTCCGGATCCTCCAGTGACGATAACCGGGGGTCGAGACGACACATTCGCCTGCAAACAGTGAGGACATACTTATCGAACTCGAGCATGTGAGACTTTCCATCTGCGGGTATCTGGGGCATGGAAAGGGGATATGGGAGCCGGAGCTGTCATTTGGCGGGGAAGTGAAGCGTCAAGAGAAGGGGCCGGGATGGGAAAGATGAAACGCTTGACAAGAAGTCTGATCGTCGCACCTCGTGATACCGGAAAGGGGGACTTTAAAAAGTTTTCTAAGTTGAAGGTAGTCAAAGGTCGGTTCCGCCAGACCGGAAGTAGAGTCGGCAAGTTCCACAGGGGCCTTTGAAACTGCACTTGTGGAGGAAAGAGGGTAGCAGAAAGTAAGCGATCCACTCAAAACAACACGGATAGTAAAAGATATATGAGCTCTTTCTACTCAGATCAAGTCTCCGAAACAAAGTCCAGCTTAAATTCCAGTGGACCTTGCCCGAGGTCGAGAGGAAGAATTGGCGTAAAAGGCCAGAGAACTAAGTCAATCTCAACACGGTTGGAAGATACGCCATCAAGTTTTTGGTTTTTTGGGGGTTAAAAAAACCCCGGGGGGGCGAGCTGAAACCTCTTCCGGTCAAGCCGGAGAGGGAAGACCCCGAGAGAAAAAGGGGAGGAAAGCAAAAAGCTCGAGCCAGCTTCAACATATAAAGACGCATCTCAGGGGAAGCGTCGAAAAGCTCGAGAAACCCTAGAGGAACGGGGTGCGATCCGTTCTTTCTCACTAGGTGGCCGGAAGGGGGGGAGAGCACGGATCAGAATCGGTCAAGGAGGAGCCACTTTAAAAGAAAAAAAAATCGTAAAAAGGGCTGAACGACGTGTTACCAGGACTCTGAAGAAAACCGCAAGCCTCGCGGGGCAAAGGGGCGAGAAATGGAACAGCGAGTTACAGAGGTGAGAACGCTAAGAAGGAAAAGGGCTAAACAAAAGGACTTCAAGATGTTAACTGCGTAAACACCATTTCGCAGAGGAAGCTGGTGGGGGGGGGTAACCCCGGAAGGCGGTCAAGGACGCGTAGGAGGATTCAAATCCAAGAGCATGTTTTCCCCGGTCGAAAAGACCGCGCGCGTGCGGCCCCTGCGGGGTCTCCAAGGAAAGAAAAGAGTCGTCGACTTGTATCCCCCGCACAGCTTCGAAATGAAAGTATCGAGTGGAGCAGAAGGCTCTGCATGTTTGGGTGTGGCCTGGATTATCGCCTCCTAAACTCGCGGGAGGGAGAAACCTCGATGCCGGTGAGGACGGTGCCCATCAAAATGTCACTTCTTCGGGGTGAGCAGGGGAAAGAACAAGGGGGGGGGCAAGACAAGGGGGCGGGGGGGGGGGCAAAGTGTTCTGGCGTATTCCGTGGGGGGGAAAGAGGGGGAGGTGCTCGCTCTGGGGTTTGGCTGCGGCCCCGTCTCTCTCAAGAGCTGGCGATAAAAAAACGGCTGAAGATGAGGGTAGAGGGGTTCCATTCCTCGCGTTAGGGAGGAGCGGGAGAGACTCAGGGTCGAGAGTCGGTTGACCTAACGACCCTGAAAAGAATCCAATCAAGTCGGAGAAGATGGAGTGTCGTCAGGAGGGCATGCCGCTTACCCACACAGGGTCAAAAAACCGAGGGGGTTACAAGGAGTGGACTACAGGTAGGGGAGGGCTGCTTGGGGAAAACGTGGCGTCGCCTAGTGGTTCTACCATAGAAAGTACTTAAAAAGGTGTACAAGTTTCTAGGGCTCGCCCATTCGGATTGGGGTCGGCGCTGCGCAAAGCCGGGCAAGCTCTCGAGAATGCCCCTTCTAAGGGGGAAACAATATTAACACGGTTGGTGTTTCGGGGGGGTGTAGGGAAGATAGATAGCGGCCCCGCGGTTCAAGTTTTTTAATAAAGACGAGATTGAAGGAGGGTGACTAAAAAAGCCTAAAGAACCTGTTCTTTATGAAACAAAGTGAAGACTGCCTGGGTCTTTGGTTGCTTTCGACAAGTCTGTGGGTTCGAGGGAGAATTCCTGCCGACCGGAATAACGATTAGGGGTCAAAAAAAGGTCTGCTCGGCACGATCTGCTCTCATTCCTTTGGAGAAGACCAGAGGGGGGCCCCCGCCTCTCGGACGGACAATCCTCTCCGAAACTTGAAAGGATGAAGGGCGGCCTAAAGTCCTCCAGAAAACTCGGAGACGGACGGCGGATACACCGCGCGCGCGCATGCCTGAGAAAAGAGGGTGCCGCTCCGCGACCTGGGCGGAAGGACTCGAGAGGAGGGACCACGGCTTGTCATTTGGGGAGCTAGTAACATTGAAGGCGAAACCAGGCGAAGCGGGGAGAAAAAACCGATCCTCATAACTTCAAAAAAAGGGGCAACTGCACCAAGAAAGCCGCTCATTGGAGATCGTTGGACCCCCCCTAGGGGGGGGTCAACAAAGAGCCCTTCAAGGGACTGTTAGAATCCACAGATTTGAAACACGAGACGGAAGAGGACCAAACCGGCCTTACCGCGTCAAGTGCAGGAGCGGTTCTTAAGAAAACAGAGCCAAGCAAATAAGCTACCTGCCGAGACTAACCCATGAGGCGTCGTGGAATTTCAAACCAGGGGGAATGAAGGGTCACAGGGGGGCTGGTATCAGAGACAAGAATTCGTCAGGTTCAGACGTGCACTTCTAAGGGGAAAGGAAGAAGATTGAAAAGAAAACATGTGGCAATAACGAGGTGTCATTCTCGGAAAACCTACGCGTTCGTAAGAACCCAGAAGGGGAATCTGCAACCACTTGGGGAAAAAAAAATAGATCTTCCTGAAAACGACGAACCCATCCGAATCGGGAGGGATCGAGGGGGGAATAGGCACCCATACATCTCGATCAAACAACAAACCGTATATGTGAGAGAAGATTTGGCGGGCAGCAGGGGGATAAGATAGGGCAAACGAGGTGCGGTATTGGGTCGGAGTGCGAACTGGCAAGGAGCAGTTTATAAACGGGTGTTGCCCGAAGGGGGAAAGAAACTGCGGCTTTATGAAGGAACGCGTGGTTCCGAAATGACAAGTAGAGTCGGCCGACGATGTGGCAAGATTCCACCGAGGTCCTCAACCGGGGACGGACGCCCATGGAAAAATTAAAAAACACACACCGAAGATCGTCACGGAAGATAACACCCTTTGTGCCGAGTACCTAAAGTCGGGGGAAAGAAGAGAAGGGGGGAGGGGCCGTTGGGGTAGGTCATAAAGGGCGGATCTGTTGAAAGGGTCTCCTCAAGAAAACGCTGTCTTCAGGGGGAATCGAGGTCGATCGGAAAGGAAAAAATCGGGTGAAAGGTGGAAACGTAAGAAAATTTCAGAGCAGATGAAAAACTGAGGGGAGCAACACGCTCATTGCAGAGCCGCTGGCATTTAAAAAAAAAAGGTTCGGATGGAAGCGGCGGGTCGCCTGCTGCGAAGCTCGAACGCAATGTTGAAAAAAAACATGCTCATCCCTAAACAAACGGTTGACCTCGTCGACCTCGAAGAGCGGTACCTCCGGGATAGGTGGCGAGGGAGGGAGACGAGGTTCCTCCGGAACTGGCGAAATTTGGTAAATGGACAATCCGAGAATCTGAGGAACGTAGGGGGCAGACAATAAGCAAGCCAATAAAAAAAACAGTCCATTAGTGTTCAAGAAAGGTGCTAAAAAAAAAGATATCCCAAGCATCATCCCCGGACCAGGCCCTTGAAAAACCGAAAGGGGAGACAGGGGATCGGTGGCGGAGAAGAAAGAGAAGGAGGGGAAAAAAGACGGAAGGGAAACACGAAGACCCTGAGTGGAGAACGAATTGGGCACATCATGGGCGTTTCAGGAAATTCACTAAATTCACGGGAGTCTTGGATTCAAAAACTGGAAAAACCAGGCGCCGATCTCGAGGAAAGGGGAACCTACCCCTGCAAGTGTTCACAGAAACAAGTCCGGAGAACATGCAAATTTGCAGACCAGAACGCGAAGCAGCAAAGAATAAATGTGGGAAACGGGGAAGTCCGAGGATCGTGTAAAAATCTCCGGTCGAAGAATTAAAAGGAAAACAGAACACTACGGAAACGTGCAAGGGTAAAGACGGGTAAGAGGGGGGGGGTAAAGAAAAAGCGAAATGAACACGACTCCAATCACCCCTAGTCTCTCTCGGTACCGGCTGGAAATGGCTTTAGGGCACTGGAATCTCGAATAGCAATTCAAGCTCAGCCCGAACGGCGGGAGAGAAAGAGTAGAGAAGTTCAGAAAGTTTTTTAGTACACGCAGCAGAGGGGAGAGCGGTGGACTAGACAAAAAACAGAGAAACATCACTTAAAGGATGGGGTTTAAAACCCGGATGATCTGCCAGAACAATAGGGATCGCCAGCCAATGGAGGGCAGGGACATTGGGTCTGTCCCCCTGCGCACTAAAGGGGGGGGGACGTGTGTACCATCGTCCAGACACCATGCAATCACGATGGAAACTCACAGAAGGGGCGGGCGAGTCATCAGGGAAACACCGGCCACCGGCTGTTAGACCTCGCGCACGGAGGGGAGAAAAAGAGTCAGGGGCATCTATCATCCTACGGATATTGCCTTTTCTAAAACAAGACTTGGCCGAGGCTAGTCGGTCGCCGGGGAAAAAAAAACAGCATTATTGAGGGGCTCAGCGACGAAGGAAATGAGAGAGAAAGGGGGGTGGGACAAACGACTATCGTGTGTCCCCAACAAACACCAAAGTGGAGCCTGGAAGACGTCAAGAGAACTCAGCAAGGTTGAAAAAAAATCGGACCTTCAGGAAGGTTCAACTGAGAGAACTTCGCAAATCGGGGACGAGAATTTGTAACTTAGCTACTTAAGGTCCCGGGCGTCCGGCATGAAAAGGAAGAGAAAAAGGGGTAAAGTTCACCTAGTTGAAAGCACACAAGACATCTTTTGGTAGGAACGAAGGGCTCCTCCTTGACAGAATAAGAGCGAAAAGTCGATTCTACCATCTCAGAAACAAGTGACATCAGTCAGGACAACGAATCATGGGAGCGGTAGTTCGGCCGCTGAAAAAGATCGGGCCTGCGTATATTTGATCCGCGCGAGATTGAGTGACTTGAAGCTTCAAAGTCGAGCAGGAGGGGAATCGCCGGCTTGAACAATGGAGAGTGCTTCGTCACGGGGGGTAGGGAAATCTGTCCTTCTCTTTAACCAACCGGTTTAAGAAGGGGGAAGGGAAGGTTCGCCGTCGGTTCCGCCAAGGACCGTCAAGCGGGGGGGAGGGAGGGAAAGGTAAAACTTTGGTATTAAATGGTTGAAACTCAACAGATAAGGGGACTGACTGACGAG
>Ga0179593_1278948_pt1 | contig 19542 bp, 21 predicted proteins | sample CZODoug2_1_08_16_FD_185931 | JGI IMG/M metagenome (GOLD analysis project Ga0179593, IMG submission 185931) | Vadose zone soil fungal communities from Angelo Coast Range Reserve, California, USA - CZODoug2_1_08_16fungal (PacBio error correction) | ecosystem: Environmental > Terrestrial > Soil >...
CGACGGAAGCCTCATGCACGTCCAGGGCGTGGCGAAGGGAGAAGATAAAAGAATCAAAAAACAACAGAGAGGGTACAACCCGGGAAACGGGGAGGACCGACACGCGAAACGAAAGGCGGAAGTAAAGAAGAAAAACCCAAAAAAAACTGAAAAGCACGCAAAAAAAAGAAAAAAAAATCCTCTACAAGAATAAAACCAAGAAGAGGGGCTACAAAAGAGCGGTTTGTAGGAAAGAAAAGACAGCTCTGCGCAGTAAGGCGCTGGGAAGAAAGCGAGAGAGAACGAAGATTGAGTTATGGAGGCTGTCACCGTTGGTGACGCGGAATAAAATATTTGATCCTCAAGAGTCCATTCTCGGAAGAAGGCCGAGCGGATCCAGCTCCGTGAAGATGAAGCCACCCGGCGAAAAAAAACGATGTCAAGGACGACAAAGGAAAAACCAATCCTCTCCCAAACACTGAATGAAGGCAGGGTTCAGAGGAAAGGAGATAAATCGTCTATCATCAGCAGGAGGGAGAAGGAGAGGCACATAACGCATCTAGGAACGGAAAGTGTGGGGATAAAATATACGGATCGGAAAAAAATGCCGACATAAGTTCTGGATGATACTCTATACACCGATTTGAAAAAGAAAAAGACGACCTAAATCGAACGACGGGAGGGACTTTTGATCAATTTGTAAACTCAGATTATGACGGAGTAGAGGAAGAAACTGTACAAAGAACTGAGATCTTCGAGTATCTCAGGAAGTGCAGACGATCACAAAATAATAAAAAAGGCGGAAACAAAAAAAAAAGAAAAGAAAAAAAACAAACAAAGGTCAAGTCATGAAAAGCACCTAGGGGGAAAGAAAACTATTCGGCGAATATCAAGAGAAGGTGGGCGCGGAAAAAGACGGGGAGGACGAAAACCCTAATTCAAAGAGAAGGAGGGAAGAAGGGGAAAATAGACCGGACTATTGTGGCGACGCAAGAGAGCAATATTTTATTGATGCAAATAAGCGTGCGCTGGATCAAAGGGACTTAAAGAACTCATTACAAAACAAATATAGAAAGGGAGGGGGCGGAAAAAGGAGAAACAACTAAGAGTTGGAAAAGGGGAGGATAGAGAAAATGGCCGAGGTGGCGGCCGAATTATTACGCAAAGGGTCAGACAGAAACAATTATGGTAAAGAGAAGCATTTTCCCTCTAAGGAGCGGAGGCGAAAACGTTCAAATAGATCGAGGATGGTGTTGGACTTTAGTAAGAAACAGATGTCCCCAACCTCTGCTCCGAGGATAAGAAAAAGGCGCACTGAGGCAACATAGAAACAAGGCAGGGTGAGAGACCAGCCCTTCAACGATGACAAAGGTGGAAAATTTATCTAACAGGGTATGTAAAAAAAAAACCCTCGTAGAGGATGGGAGGGGGAAAGGGGCAAACCGCTGGCAGGAAAACATGTAAAGAAAGACCTATACGTAAACTGTTGGGTCTTTGGGGGGAAAGAGGTGCGGGTGATCCCCAACCAGACGAGACTGAAGGGGAGGGGGGTACGCCAAAGGTGCAAAAGACGACGAAAAAAAGGGAAAAGGGAAAGAAAAAATTAAGATGAGAGAAAGTGCCTCGTGTGAGCCGTGGGGAGACCAGAATCGCTGGCAAAACCCAATTAACGATCAAAAAAAGTGCGGCACGTGCTCATAGAACCTGCATGAGGACCGAGTGGGACTGAACAGAAAGAAAAGGACAGCCCTCAAAAAGGGAACGTTACGTTCCTACACACAAAGGGGAAAAAGACCACTGTCGAACAGCTGCGGGCTACGGAACAATCGGTGAAGCATCTTCGCAGAACCCTCACACGCCAAGCCTCGATGTTGTCTGAGGGTGGGAGGAATGAATCAATCTGTATCTGAGGTGCAGAGCGCTTCTACTACAAAAAGTCAAGGTTGAAGGGCAAAAACCAAATCGATCAAAGAAAAACCGTGACCCGAAAGCCGATTTCTTAGAAAAAGAAGAACAGAAAACCAAACGATGATGCAAGGAGACACCACAAAGCGTCAATCGGACACGTCGAGCTCCATCTGAGCAAGGGGAGGGAGATTATTCTGGGGGGATCAAAATCCCGGCAAAAAAAAACCGATGCAAACCCAAGAATTGCAACTTTTGGCAAACCAGACCGTTCCCGAGACCAAGGGACTGAGAAGTGGGCCTCAGCATGGTCACGGGAGAGTGGGCGCATGCTGGCAAGAAAAGAAGAAGTTGGGTAAATAAGAGTGACTAAAATTTTTCCAGCACGTCTGGGTAAAGGAGGATTTGGGACGTCAGGCACAATAAGATGACGGGAGGAAAATGGGGGGGAAACCGCCCGTCTTTTTGAAAGCACCGGGCCAAACGCATGCAAAACAGGAGGCATTTGTACGGGAGAAAACAAGCCCAGTCAAGCACACGAAGCCAAAAGAAGTCCACGTTGGAAGCAGCTTAGGTTGGCCCAGAGCGAAAATTTCAACACAAAAAAAGGGAGCCGAGCAGCCATCCTGACAAAGCGGTGCCAACCAAAAAAGAAAAGCGGCAGCCGCGCCGCATTGGGCCAGTGACCGATTTCTCAGTGAGCTAAAGGGCTGGGGAGGTAGAATCTGCTGGGGGAGGGGAGGGGAGGCCTGGGCAAGAAGGCTGAAGACCGTGAGCGGCGGCAAAGGGCATCACGCGTTGGTGCCGCCGACTTTAGTAGGAAAACAAAAAAGGGGGCATCAATCTCCAAGCCAAACACTTCCGCATAATGATGGAGAAAAGGGAGGAAAGATCGACGATGCAGGGGACCGGCGGACGAAAAAGTCCAGCGGGGCCCTGCAAAAAGTAAAAAATCTCGAGAGGAGGACGGATCGGTCAAGGAAAGAGCTGACTGATACAGTAAGTAGAATACGTTACACCAATGGCAATCAAAAATAAGAACCGAGACCGAAACGACTCACAGCAAGCCTTGACGTCGCCAAAAGTTTTGCACACTATGAAACGAACTTCGGCGCCGTCGAACAAAATGAGAGGAAAAAGGCAACTCCCAGAGGCGCTTCAGGAATGAAAAAAAACGTATAGTAAACGGTGGGATGGGCTGGTGATGTCGACAACAGACAGGAAGGAAGGAGCAGCTGATGGGTGGAACGTGAAAAGAAGAAGGAACGAATGAAGGAAAAGCGAGAGATCTTACATATACTAAAAGGGGCATCTCGGTTTAAACACGCCGAATTCTACGGGCCAGAGCCGCCAGTGAAAGAACGGCGCATAGAAAAATAGATATCTAGAAGCGGCAAGGCGGATCAACCGGCACCATAAATAGGCGGACCGCGGAGGGAAAAAAAAAGGAGGGTGAATATGCTTGAAAACCAGATGATCCCTGAGGCGATCCATGGGAAAGGAAAAAGGAAGGGGAGCCGCAAAAAGTCAGTCCTTGGGATGAGGAAAGAATAGCACACGACCTCCTAAACCAAACGTAGCGGGCCGTGAACAACCCAGAGCCCTAGGGGAACGTTAGAAACTCCAGAGGTCTAAAGCGGCACATTCGACAAGAGGGATCACTCGCAGGGGGCGCAAGCAAAGAACATTTATCTTCTGAATCAGGCTGATGTGTCTCATTGCGGGAGAAGGGACAGAGAGAATCAAATACCGGGGTCAATGAAAACAAACAGCCGAGGACCGCAAGAAAGGAGGAGGAGGGGAAATTGTCAAAGGGGGAAGAATACACCAGATAAAGGCCCATGGAAATTAAGGGAAGGGGGGGGAGGGGGAAGACGGCTAACAGGTCTGGTTTAGCAAGGGGCCCATTCCGGCTGGATTCCTCTGGAAAGCCAATAAATAGAGGGAAGGAGACCAGAAAAAAATTTCCGGCGTGCAGACTTTCGAAAAAGTCCGAAAGGGGATCAAGCGAAATGACAAAAACGGGACGAGGAAAAGAACGAGCTCAGAAAGACGAAACTGAAGAGCAAGGCTGCGTGGAGGAAGAGGAGAAACAAAATCTCATCATAAAATGAAGGACGAGGGGAGGAGGAGGAATTCCGAGAAAACTCCTCGCGGAGGAGAAGTGCAGGAAATCAAGGTAGAATACTCAACTCTGTTAAATAACAAGTAGGGGGGAAAGGGTTTATTAACCAGAAGACCGACCGAAGTCTAATGAAAGGAAAAGAGTCAACTGCGGCGAGGGAAGTAAACGGGCGGTTCAAGGAACCGAGTGCAAGTCGGAGGCAGGGAAAAACGTCTCTATCCTTTCGAAGAGGGAGGCACGTGAGTTCAGACCATCATAAGGAACGGAGTCGGAAATCAGTGTGGAGAAAAACAGCACAAAACCCCTAACAGGGGGTAAGAAAAGCTACCTGGAGATTTTGCCTGTGTCACCTGGACTAGACAATAGCGGGTCGAAAAGGCAGAACCAGAGGGGAGAGGGACTAGGGTTTCAAAAAACGACATGGACCGTTCTTTTCTGGAGCGTCGGAGGGAAGTTAACGAAGTCCTGATCTTTGTGAGGCATGGGGGAAAAAGGAGAGCGAAAAAGTCAAGAGCAGCAATGAAAGCGTCTACTATACGCGGAATACGCTCGAGCCGAGTCATTCAGATGGTGCTCCTTAAAGGAAAGAGTAGATGAGGGAAGGAACCGAGAAGGAGCCGAAGGGTCGGCAGGGGAGCTGATCAAAAAAAACCAAAAAGGTCGAAAAAGCGGCGGAAAGAAAACATCAAAGCCTTCATCTCCTCCACGGCGGACGAATGAGGACGCTCGGCCGACCGGCAGCAGAAAAAAAAACCGCGAAAGCAGGAAGAAGATCAAAAAGAAAGAAAGGGGCGCCTGCGCCTTCAAATAGAATGAACCCGCAGGGGCAGTGGAAACTGTAAAGTGGCTCTTCGCCGTGTGGTCAGGAAGAGCACAAGGGCGCCCAGCGGGGAAGAAAGGACGAACTGGTTCTAACTCTGGCAATGTTGGGCAAGGTCTTTTAACTAAGTAGAGAACAATAAAAGGCCTGGAACATGCGGCAGGGAGACAAGAACGGCGGGAATGGCCCAGCCTCCGGAAAAATTGTAACAGGGCCGAACAAAAGAGATCGGGGGCACGAAGGGGCGAAATGAGGCGGGAGGCAAACGATTTGACGACTTCCGCTGAGTGAACCGTCAAGTGACAGGGGGGATGGGGCATGGCAAAGGGGAAAAATGAAACTGACGGAAACCCCGTGGAAGGAAAAGCGAACGGGAAAATGCACCGCTTCTAAAAAACAGGACAACTCTCGGCGCACCAAAATCGGACTTTCGCCAAGGGGAGGATCCCCAATAAAAAATGATGAGACAACGCGCTGGAGAGACGGGAGATGGGCAATAAATGTGATAGGAAAGGAGAAAGACTCTGTTTGTATCAGATAAGACTCAGGAGGGAGTTTACACGGGGGAGGGGGAGAGAGGGGTGATTCCGGCAACGGGAAAAGGATCGAGGTCAGAAAAAAAAGAGTCGGGAAAAGCGCTACAAATCAGGTGTCACACCAAAAAGGGAAACTAAACCTTGGCAGGGAGGGAGTAGGCAACGCTTCGACGGAAAAGGGGGACGGAAAAAGGACAGCTTCTACGTGTAAATGTCTGGGGCGTACCACAAAAGCCCCCAAAAAGGTAAGGCAGGGCAAGGGAGGTGCGGGGTCAGTCAACGAAAGGCAGAAAAAAATAGGGGGGAAGTGGAAAACAGATAACCACCAAGGTTTTTGCGGCGGGGCGAATGTGTGTACGCCGCTGGCGCACAAGAGACACGACAGGGAAGTCAGGAAGGAGTGTCTTCCGAACACAAGAGGCGGGAAAAAAGAAACGGGGATCCCAGAGGAACACCGGAACAGAGCGCGTTGTGGGGAAAGAGCAAAAAAAAAAAAAGACGAACATCCAAAATACTTGAAATGGCCAGGGGTCAATGCAGCCACGGCCTTCCCATGGCACGACAAAGAGCGGACGAGGGGTTGAAGAAGTCAAGAAGGAAGAAAAGATCAACGAAAGGTGGCGGAACCCGGTTTATCTGGGGGTTGCACCCTAGGGAGCTAGGAGATAGATTTGCGCAGGAAGGAAACAGGACAGTCAAGTACCCCAAGCAACGAAGACTCGAGAAACTCTTTGGTTTTTAACAAATGAGCCTCGAGGGGGCATGACTTATCGCACGTCCAAAAGGAAAGAAATTCGACGTAAGAAGAGAATAGCGGGAATAGAAGACCCAGAAATTTCGGGTCAAACTAGTTACCCAGAGCAGCGTATCGAAGAGGAGGGAAAATCTTCTCGTGTGGGGGGGTAGGGGGCGCGCACAATGGGAAAAACTGCACCGCGCAAAAGGAAAATAGCAAAATCACTGAAAAAAAAGGCTAAAAAACAGGAGTCTAACCCCTCTTGAATGGAGAACACACTAGTCAGACTGAGCCGGGATGAGGGGGGGTGAGACAAATCAAAAATTGAGGGGGCAAAGGCACAAAAAAATAAAAAATGGGACGTTCTGATAAAAGAACTATAGAGGGCAAGGAGAAAAAAGAGCCGGTTTTGCAGGCGGGAGACGCGCTTGACTAAAACGCTACCAATGCAGGCGCTCGGCGAACTAAGAGAAGACAGCGGAGAGAAATCCGTCGACGTGAGGAAAACCGTGATGCAAAAGCCTCACAGGGCAGAAGGGAGGGAGATGGACGAAAAGAAAAAATAGAGGGCAAAAGAGATAAACTGTATGCAAACGAAAAAGAAGTATCCGCAAGCGAGAATGCGGATGGGAAGAGAATAGGCTCACTTTCGGAGCTCGAAAAGAGAATGTGAGATGAAAAAAAGGACTACGAAAGGTGCGGGGGAAGCGTAAACCCTGACATCGTTGGGCTCTCTGGGGTGGCTTCAGCGGGAAGGGGGGGGGAAAAGCAAGGGCTGCCTCTTGCCGATCATTGGAGGGAGAGTTTAGCAGGCACAACAAACCAAAGGGATCTAAAAAAAGAACTGGACCGCCCGACACGGAACGAAACTCTGCTCTCGGCCCGCGCTGAGAATAATGCGGCAAGCGAAAAACAGTAGGAAGAAACGGAAGTCTGGGCGGCTCCAAAAACTCTTGGGGGGTGTGAGAGGAAGGTGAGGACGGGCTGGTGGGGGGGGGGGCGTTTGCGTAAGGGTGAGCCTCATCTCGGATTGGCAGCGGGAAAAAAGGGCGGAAGGAATTTTTCGCGCCGGAGTCGCAACGGGACCCAAGGAAGCTGACTCAAAAAAAACTCGTTCGCGCAGCGGAAGGAACGGTGAGCCTTGACATAAGCAGCAACAAAGACAGCACTACAGGAGAGGACTAAACAAAGAGTATTAGAGAAGTCGCACGAGTCCCGGAACCCAGGCGCAGGGAAGGCAGAGATGAAAGACGATAAGCCGAGGAGCGCGAAGAAAGAACAAGAGAAAAAAAAGCAATTGCCCCTTGGACTTTGACGCTAGAAAAAAACAGGGGGAAAGGGGGAAAGTCATACAGCCCCGCCTCCGAGAAGCGGCTTAAAAAGAACGCCAAAGCAAGCAGGGGGCGAAAAAAAGAATCTGTTGGAGCCCAAGAAGAGAGACTAATACCTTCCTGCGCATAGGAACAAACAACTCTCGAGAGACGCATAAGTTTCGTGTGAATGGAGGCGAGACCGGGATGGTTTGCAGTGGGGGACGAGAAGATAACTTCAAAGGAAAAAGAAGGGGGAAAGATCAATTAACAGCGCCGTAGGCCTCAGACAAGCGAACCAAACTAAGTAAGAAAGAAACCGACCCCGCCTGCTGACAACGACACTCAAGGGATAAAGGGCGAGATCAAAGGAGATAATCGTCAGGGAACAGAAGCCATGCGCGGCAAAAAGATCAAGAGGAGCGAACTTGGATAACGGGAGCCGTTAAAAAGGAAGGAAAGAAGTTGAGAGGGCAAACGAAACGAACTGCCAAAGAGACCGCAATCGCACAACATTTTTTCACAAGGGTACGCATCGGGAAAAGAAAGGTAATACTTCATCGCCAAGGGTCAAAGACGAGCAGGGAGGCGGAGAAAGCCGCATGGAAAGAGGGGCTCCCCAACGAGAAACTGAGAAAGAAGGGAAAAGGTTCTTTGAAGCATTTGAATCCCAAAATTACACTATCCTGGAAAGAAAAAAGAACGTCAGCGCAAGTGTTGGACGCTGCACTCAAGCGGGATTAAGCGAAACCCGATACAGACCTGTAAAACGAAAAAAAGTAAAGTCGACAGCATGCGTCGAAAGAAAAAGTGGGGGCAAATTATGGCACAAGGAATTGAAACGGAACTAACATCTCACACGGAGAAAAGAAGTTTCAGCAGGAGAGGGGGAGACGCTAACGCATAGTTGGATAGGTGGGGAAAAGAAGGGGAAATCTGACCGGAAAAAGGCCGCAGGAGGGATCAAAGAATAGTCCGACGGCGAAAAAGGAATACAATCAATTGTTCAACCAAGAACCTAGAGAGAAAAAAAAGGTGGTCCGATATCGTCGTATGGAATGAATCGAACAGAAGAGTCGCCGAGGCCCCATCTCGAGGGGAAGTCCAACGGAGGGGGAAAAACCAAGAAAAAAGTGGGGGGAAGCCAAAAAACAACCCCCGGAATCTGTGGGGATAGTGATCGGACAATATCTTGTTAAACACAGAGGTAAGGGGGGAATTGGAGGAGAAATCAAGAACTCTGGGAGCGCAAAGGGAACATTCAAATGAAGTACTGGATTTAGGGGGGGGCTTTTGCATGGGTTTAGGGGGGGGGGAGTCCACCCACGCGACTGAATCTGTGAGCCACATTGTAGGCAACAGACTTCATAGAAAGCAACTGGGGGGGGGGAAGGCGGAAAAGTGCCAACTGACGAACTGGAAAAAAAGTTGTTAGCTGTCGAACAGAGGGATAAGAAACCAAACATCGCCGATAGCAAGAGGCTGCACATTGTGTGCAAGAGGGAGTTCCACGGAGAAAGAATGGGGCGGAAAAAACGAAAAAAGGCCTATAAGCACTTCCTTGGAGATGGGAACACAAAAGAAACCAGAAAAACAACTAGGCAACATCTTCACTAAGGAAATGGGGAAGTAGAAAGGACCGTGACGCATACCCCAGAAAAGAATATTGGGAGGGGGGGGGGGGTGAGCATGATGATCTCGGAACTCTTTTTACTAGAGCACCTCACACATATGCGTAAAGCAATCATAAACCAGAAAAAATTCCACACAATTTACCTCACGCGCTTGCCGCTAAAGCCCTCTAAAACGAATCCTCCAAAAGCCGTATCAACAACGCCGCTGCAATCGAGGAAAAAAAAAAACTCCAGCTCCCGGGAAAAGAGATTATTCGATCGGAAGGAGAGCGAACGCGGATAACCGCCGCCTAGGTACTTGAATCGAAAGCGGCGAAAAAGGGACTTCCTTCACAAAGGAAAAAAAGGGGTACGGAGAAAAAAGAATCGCCCTGAAATCACGGGATGCGCTGCTTGAAAAGAGAACCTTGGGGTGACATCGAGTGACTACTAAGGGTCAAGACCACAAGGCTTGAAAGAATCGAAGTGGAGGGGAACCCCAATGACGAACGCAAGGGGCCATGTAAAATCCATGGCTGTCGATAAAAGGGGGCAAGCAGCAAAAGGTTAATGGATACCAGAAAACCCTAAGGGGCACACGAAGAAAATCACAATCGGTTCGTAAGCGGAGATGAGAACATGATGAGAAGACAGTAGGCGTCTTTATATGGACCAACACAAAGGAGACCAGAAAGAAAAGAAAAAGCTTGCCGAAGGCAGACCGCCTTTGCAGCTCCCGGGGCCATAAGCGACGCAGGGGAAAAGCATGCGTGAGCAGGGTCGAAGAACGGAATGTATCGAAGAATCATTCCGCACGCCCGAGGAAAAACGAAGAAAAACCTGGGCAACATCGGAGGGTGGGGAAGCAGAAGGGCAGCAAGCAGAAAGAGGGGCCCAGTCGACACTCTGCCATTTAAAAATTCTGTAAGGGCGCGAATCGACTCATGCCTTTGAATACAGGGCAGAAGAAGAAAATCGAGCCGGACTCGCTATTAAAGGCTCGTCGACGGCTATGCCTTTCTTGACATGGAAAAACGAAAAGGAAAGTTGGGGTACCCAAAGGGAGAAAAAAAACCAAGAACAAAGAACAATCGACGACGAGAACAACAAAGCCTTGACTACCAAGGTGCGAGAAACAAGGGAACAGACGGCAGTCGGCTCCGTCAGAAACGACGAGGGTAGGGACCGGGACATCGGCGAGGGGAGTGCTGTCTTAGAGCTTGCTTGATTTCCCAAAGGATGAGGAACTGCGGGAGAATTGATGAAGAGGGACGCAGGAACAGAGACGCCCATTCCAAAGGGCGTATCTCCATGGGCTCATTGGAAAGGCACAAGCGCCGTCTCGCAGAACGAAAAAGGAACGCGAGGCATAGATTAGAGCCGGTCTGAAGTATCAAAGCACCACCAACCGGGCGTATAAGGCGAGGGAAAGACCGTGTTGAAGTATTCAGTACACCAAAAAGAGAGAGCCGGAAATCGCAAGAACAAGAGTTAAAAAAGCGGGAATTCCTGAAGGAGTCCAAGAACAGCAGGGGGAGGGAAGGCCAAGGACGGAGCGAAACAAAAAAGACGGCCGATCAGATCAGTGCCACCTGCAAAAGCGACAGAGGGGAAAGAGGGTATATCAGATCCAGATTTCGGGCTCAATTTGAGCAGAGAGCCTCAAAACCGGAAATCTATGCCGGGCGGAAAGCGGCATGGATCTAAAGGCGGCAAACAGAGGGAAAAAAGAAAAAAGGCAAAAAGAACCGCCGCGCCAACCTCTTCGAAAAAGGGGTCAGAAAAGCGGGGGGTCACACATTGGCATCTAGCAGCGCACAAAAAAAAAAGGAGAGAGGTGTACAAAGGGGAAAATATAAACGCGAAAGCTGGAGCTGAGGAGTTGTTAGCAAGGGACAAAGGTAAGGTCGTGGATTTCTCATACATGTTAGGGACCATCGAGGGATCAAGCAGCTGGTAGGGAATGGAAAAGCGTGCGGAGGCATGAGGACTTGATGCAAGTACACAAACTGGACGCCACAAAGAGCGCCAGGGGGGGGAAAGAAAGACAATTGCGTAGCCGTATGGGCGTGCAAAGCAGAAGCGGGCCGTCAAGAATAAGGGAGAAATGGACTAACAGGGGGAATTCAAGGAGTCCTAAGGGGGCTAACTGTGAAGATACTGCAACATCGTTTGGGGAGCGGATAGCGAATTGCTTTGTGCCGTGATCACCGAATGCCGACCGGCTCGAATATCGAGGCGAGCCGGGACGAGGCACAGTGAAAATTGTCGAGAGGGACGGTCATTGAATAAAGGTCACAAGAGCTGCAAGCTCTCGATCAGGTGCAAATAGGACGCAAGGAGTCCAAAAAAGAAAAGGGAAACCCGGATCAAGTTTAACGAACTCCCCCGAAACAACTCTATGGGGGGCGCATTTCAGCAGGAAGAAGGGTGGACTGTGTCCCTGTGCCGCCTCGAGGGAGGAAGGGGGAAAGGACAGACGGGAAACAGGGGGGGGGGAACGCAAACGACTGGGCGACGAAAATGAATTAAAGCGTCTAGGTAGAAGCCGATCTGGTGATTGCCAGGTGTAAAACGTCAGACGAAACTGGACAAAAAGGCAAAACGGCGGACGGAAAAGAAACTCAAGATCAATACCGAGAACCACGCGCCGGTACAAGATCGTCGATTCTTTCGAACGCGAGAGTCCAAGAAGGCTAAGGGGCGCTGAGAGGAAAAAGGGAATTAAGAAGAAGCAGAGGGAACAACGATGAAAAAAAATTCCTAAAGCTCACCAACGGGAAAGAGACTGGAAAGAGGAGATACAAAGCGAAAACAGACTTCTACAGAAAAACCCTCATCCTCTCATTCACCACAGATAGGGGGCAAACCTTATTCGCAGCGGAACGGGCCAAAAGCTAACTCCACGAGCCAGGGGAAGTACACAAATTCTGCTCGTCCGGGGTGGGGAACGAACAAAAGAAATTAGGGGGCGGCCGGATGGGCCTCAAGTAACGAGAATCAGAAAAATGGCCGATGTGGGAGGGAGGAGGGGGAAATAATTTTAGAAAAGCAAGAAACTTCAGGGAAAAGACCCATTTTTATCTACAGACGCGGCGGAAAGGCCAGCAACCTCACTGCAAGAGTATTCGGGGAAGAAAAGCAGATAGGGGCAGGCGTGAGGGGGTAGAGGACGTCACTCGATTGCCTTCAAATCTTCCATCCAAGACTGAACAAATTTACCATGATTCAGGGAGACAATTCTCCGTACCCTTTACAGGACGGAAAGACGACGCCCGTCGAATTCAAAAAACTGCAAGCAGAGGCGCAAAAATAACCTCTGCCAAGACGACGATCCCCGAATCGATCGAACAGAGACGCAGGGAGGCTCCGGTAAATGAAAGAGGCGGAGGTGAGGCAAGAGGAGGGAAGCATCGTGGATGGCCGGGTCAATACTAAATCGGCGTGCGGTCCCGGTGGGGAATGACTATTGTGTGAAAGAGAACAGCAAAAGAACCGGGGATGGAGCCGTGGAAAAAAATCTAAGAAGAAAATACTCACACCAAAGTCTAACAAAAAAGCCTGGGTGTGTTGCGCGCAGACTGGGTGAGACTGAACCGATGGGAGAGAAAACTTGCCGTGTGCAGGGTGTGGGGCGTACCGTGCCAAAATGCGCAAAGCCGGAGGCCCGGGCATCCATTCCCCTCTGAATCAGAGCAGTGGACAAAATGCGAAAAAATGTGAAGAGAGTTTGACGGCGGCGATGTGGTGGCCAGAACCAAAGAGAAACGGGAAAAAGTCGAAGGGCACATCCGCAGGGTGAGAGACTGAAACAGAGGTGGATACAAGAAAGCAGCCGTGGTTTGGGGGATCACCAGAAACAAGGACAAGCACAAACAAATACGGTAAACTGTGTTCCCGCGCTGAACCTGATCAATCGCGAGCATTGGACCAAAATTCAATAAAGAGAACTCGAGGAAGCGATGGTCGAACCACTAACATTTAGGGCCTGGGAAGAAGGGGGGGCGCAAATGTAACTGAGAGGACTCGGAATTCAGAACCATACCGAAAAAACCGTGGTTTCAACACCGAGGATATGCACATTGACTGCTAAACAGAAAAAGGACTGGGAGCCTTGACTGAACTAAGTCGCAAGAAGGGCGGCCGACACAGAGAGGCGCAGAGAGGCACAACAGGGTAACCCACTATAAGAAGACATAAATCGTCTCGGGTTTTCTTTCAGCGCAGTCAAAAATCAAGGAGCAGCCTGAGTGGCCATCCAAACGAGGCGAAGCAAGAGCTGGGACAGGCGATTTCAAACAGTCACGGAATTCGGGGTTGGTTCATCCCTGGGCGTGCCGCGTCAACGGACTCTGACGTCATGAGGGCCGCAGATTAAATATATTATGCATACAGCGTAAAAAAAGAATACGGTTGGGGGGGAATGAAACGCGGAATGGGGAAAAGGCAACCGTCCTCAGACGACGCGCCGAAGGTGGGGAGCAGTGTCGATGAGATACCCGAGGAAGGATAGAAATTGGAGGGCAAAAAGCCTCAAAGGGCGAGGCAAAAGGGAGGGATGGTAGAAAGCCGGGCTCCGTAGAAGGGTCTAACTTCGGTGGAGGGGCACCGGCTGTATCACAAGCCGATCAAGAAGTATTTATATACGGGGGACGCGCTGGCTGACGGCTAGAAAGATAGGAATTGGGGGGCAGTAGACACTCATGAACAGGGGGAGGGGGGAAGAGGGGCGGGACGCGTTGGGTTCAACGCTGTGAGAGGATCGAAAAAGCTTGAGCCAGACCCTGCGGCCGATTGCCCTACAGCTTTAGGAATGTAAGAAGGAAAACAAATACAAAAAAAAAATCCGAAGAAAGAAAGAAATGCGGAGCGAGCAAGAGCCCTACTGCCGAGAGAAGAGCAGGGAAGAAATTTTCGTCTCACCAGGCTGGGGTGTTAGCGTCCTGGAGCAAGTGCGGGGGGGGGGACGGCTTGCGAAGAAGAAGCAGAGGAGGAGAGGACGGAGGAGTAAGGGGGGGGGCCTGCGGCGTAACCGAGCCAAGAATCTTCTAAACGGAGGTCCCCAAAGGGGGCTAACGCAGCCGTGGAAGGGGGGGCCGCAAGAAATCCAGAAACAATAAAGGAGGCCGATCTAAAACACACCGTAGAGAAGATAAAGGATTCAAACTCTGCCTGCTGTCCTTCGGGGGAGCCTTGACGGAAAACCAAGAGGCGCCTCTCCAGACACGTAGAAAGCGCCGGGAGCAACCCATTTCGCAACGACGAAAAAAACGGGAAAAAGGAAAGATCACCCCCACGAGATGCGTCTGCCCAAACACAAAAAAAAAACTCCTGGAAGAAAGGGGGGGAAAAAAACGATAAAACCAGATAATAAGGGGGAACGAAGGCGTTGCAACTGTCGCGACAGAAAAATGCCTCACGCGACCGAAGGAGGTTTTTATGAGGAGGAGACCTTATGGGTTCGCAATTGGGAAGATTGTATGGGAAGGGATAAATGGGAAAAAGGAAACGGGTCGCAAGAGGAGGCTGATGAAAGAAGGGAATCGGCCGAACCCGGCGAACGACTACCCGCAGAACGGAAAACGAAGATTCCAACGAAACGGCAGAGTGAAAGGGGGCGAAAAAAGGAGAAAGGAAAACGTCGCAGGACATAGCTTCATCCAATAGACGCGCTGCGGGTGTAGGAGCAGTGCACAAGGCCGGGAAGGTCGATCTTTAAAAAGGTACGAGCGGGGAAATCTGGTAAGCGAAAAAGGGTCGGCCGGGGGGAGGGGATGCGCATAAGGAAAAAAGTAATCGCATCGCACGGGGACAAGAGGTAGCAGGCGACAAGCCATCGCCGGAATGGCGCTCCACCGAAGCAGAAAGAATACCAAAAAGTGTCTTTTGTCCATCCAGAGAAGGGAGAAAACTATACTAAAAAGATAAGCGCGGGAAAGCGCATACTCAACGTAGACAAAAACACCGAATTACCAGAAACTTTCTGACTAAGGTATCAGTCACGAAGGGGAAACGAGCGGAGCACGAGGATGGCAAACTCAGGTAAGGTAAAGCAAAGTAAACGATGAAGAAAAAAGACAATGGCTTCAATCTACCACGAAAAGTAGGGGGGGGCTAAGGGAGACATCACTGGGGCGGGGGCCAGTCGGCTCATCAATTATCAAACAGTGCTCATCGTGTCGGGATGTAGAGAGCCCAAGGGACCCACCCCCCCCCCAAAAACCCCAATGAATAGGAAGAAAAAACGGTGACGAAGCGTGGAGGAATCAAAAAAAGTCAGGGACGCGAAGGCGCCCAGAGAGATAGCTGAAGAAAATTCGGCAAAAACAAACCGGGTTTTCATACCAACACGCAAGTACGATGGTGATAGGGGATCTCACGTAGATTTGTAAAACCATACGGGTAGAGGAATGGATGAAAAAGGGGGGGAGGACATGGTGACGGAACAGTACCGTCCTGGGGTCTGTGAAAATTGGCATCTGCGGTGATCCCCAACAAGGGTAGACGTAAACGGGGGTGAAGGGCAAACGGAGGATCAACACCCACATCGAAAAAGAAACCTTGTGTCGTAAAAACCAGTCCTCGCACTAAAAGAATAAATGAGTCCTTGGGGCTCAGAAAGAGGCGCAACCACCACAGAGAATAAAAAAATAGCACTGGGGGCGCGCGCTTGTCAAAAAACAAAGGAAGGAGGCCGAGGGAAAGGAAAGACGGCCGCAGCACATTGACGGGGGAATGGGGAAGCCAAAAGGGGACCAGCAAACGGTCGACAGGGCAAGCTGCTCCGAACGCGGAGTAGGCAACGAAGACCCCCGGAAAAGGGAGAATGTGTGTTTAGCATTAAAGAAAAAGCTTAAACGATCAAGGCTTCTGGCAACGGACGCACCAATCCCGGTCGGGGCGGCAAAAAAACATTAAAAAGAAAACGGACCGGGGGGGTCGTGACACCATCTCAACAAAAAGAGAAACGCAAAAACCAACACACGCTTGCAGGAGACAGAAAGAGAAAAAGCGAGCAAAAGGGTCAACGATTATCAGGGGATGCGGGGTCCGAAATCAAAAGCATAAAAGAGCGGAGTCCGCCGCGATGAGGCAAGGGGGTGGAAAAAAAGGACACAAGATGGGAAACTTAAAATCCAAGAAAAAGGGATGGGGTTTGTCCAAAGCCGCTGATCCGGGTCAGGAAAAAAGGTAGTGGGCACCAGCGAAGACAAGGGGGTCATCTGAAACTAGAGAGGTTTTGAAAACTCACGCAGTCGGGTAAAAAACTAAAATAGTGGCAGGTAGCCAGATAAAGGGCATGGGAGAAAATTTACTCCGCGTGGATAAACTGGGGGAACGGGCATCGAAGGTAGGAAAGAAAAACGTTCAAAAACAAACGAAGAAAAACATCTGACAATGAAGCAGCTGGAAGGACAACTTCATAACGGATTGGTGGGCGTAGGCCCAACTTGACAGATACACCTCCTGCCACAAAACTGGGTGACCGATTTCCGCGGCGGCATACTTCGATCTAAGGTCCCTCATGCCTCTCCTCTTTAGGCGGATAGTCAGGCACGTCTATGCGCGGCGGTAAGGAAACGATTGTCAGAAGTCACACTTTTGAGCTTAGCAAAGGGTAAAAGTGCGGTTGTTTCCGATCCGAGGAAAACGGGACGCACTCCCGACCTCCGTAACAGAATTCTAAACAAGAGAAGATTCCTGTAACGAGACGGAGGGGAAATAGAGGCCTTCTCGTTCAAGAGTATGGAGGATAAAAGCGAAAGCTGAAAATCGAAGTGAAAAAGTCGAAGAACGTGACACACCTTCGACACAATACTAGTAGATCAAGGGAAGAACAATAGAAACTGACTATGCCCAACATTGCATAACCACTAGAAAAGAGGCGGGAAGGGGGAGCAAAACCGTCGGAAAAGCGAGGCAGACAGAAACGGCAAAGGACATGCTCGGCAAGGGCGCAAGTTTAAGAGAAGGGGGCTGGAAGGGATTTCGACAACATGATGGTCAAGGGAAATGGAAAATGAGTCGGGCCGTGAAAAAGATTAAGGAAAAGCATCGTAGCGGGGAAGGGAAGCCGTGCAGCTAGGTGTGATTCACCGAAAAAAACAGGAGCCTTAAGAAAAGGACGAAGCACAGACGCGAGCTCGGGGTACCGGTCTTCATTCGGGTCAAACGAAACAAAACCAATGACATTCGGCAGGTCGCCGAACGAAACCACACGAATATTTTAGTGCCAGGGAGAAAATCGCAGCACACTAGGAGTTACCGCGGGAATGAAGAAGAAAACAAAGGACGGTGATGATGAGTCAAGAGAGTTCATCCTCACGGGAAAACATCAACGCATTGGGACGCAGTGCCCAACAGGGGGAAATCGAGATTCGTGAATCCGCGGCCTAGTATAAAATCGAAAAGAAAGAGTTGATCAAACGCATGAAGCGCAACGGAAGAGTCTGGTCCGCGACAGCAAGGATCGAGGAGGGGCGCCGGGACAGGGAGAAAAAAAAGAGCACCTTGGAAAAGAAAAATCCGAAAACCAAAGGAGGGCGTCGCTCATGAAGAAGAGGGGTAAAACAAGCAATCAACAAAAAGAAGGAAAGAGACCCAGGTGAAAAGAATTTAAAATTCTACAGTAAGTTGGAGTAGAGAGGACATGGCCCAAGGGAACCTTCCGGTAACCGTGAGTGGAGCGACCGAAGTCAAGGCACGCTTGGATCAAGGCCCGGAACTGAAGAGAGATGGGATCAATAAACAGAAAAAAAAGCGGACCTCCACAGATCTAGAAGGGGAGTCGTAGTCACCTCAAGAGAAAGCAGGAGGGAACGTCTCACTAAGGGGGTGAACGGAAAAAAACAAGGAAGGTACTATACGGCGGAATTATATCAAAAACCGATCTGGTTCGAGCGGGAAGAATCTGGGTTCAAGAAACACGAAAACAGCTGTGTTTCGCAGGGATACGCAAAGAATGGATTGGGGGTGACGTGGAACCGGGATACGGCTAGGAAGGGGGGGCGATCTCGACAGGGGCGGCGATGTCCGGACGGCGGGCGGAAAGAGAACCAGGAGGGAACGTACTGGAAAAGAAGAACGCATTGCGGAACGGAATCGGGAGCAAAGACAATCAAAGAACGGGCCGCCAATGAGTGTTAATACATCCAAAAAGAAAATACGGCGCATCCGAAAAAAACGGGTGTAAGGAACTACCTAAGGGAAAGAGTCCGGTGATCGAAGACCAGGCAGACGGACGCGGGGTTTCTCGCCAAAGCGGCGACGGGTCATGCGGGAAATTGCGAGCTATTTACGAATTAACGGATAGTGGGGATAAAGGGGGTAAAGCTTACGAAGAAACAACAAAGGGAAGGAGCGACGATCCAAAGAAAAATAAAGAGACGAAGGGGGGATAGGCCTCGATGAAGGGGCAGTCGCCGGGAAACGGGGCAAGAAAAGATCGGGGTCACTCGGAATCCGTTAGGTGGAAAGAGGGGCGTCGAAACCTAGGGAAAAAAAATCGTCAACAAACAGATTCGCCCGGTGCACAAGACGCGACTGACTTAAATGCAAGACCGGTCTGAAAGAAAGGCTAAAAGACTCTCCCGCCCAACGGCCACAGTGCGAGGACTCAAGGGAAGAGGCAACGGATTACCGCGGGGAAAGGGGAAGGTACGGCCCGGGTGGTTTCGAGAACAGTCAGCTTCCTACTTTAAAATTAAAACTGGATCGAATAGAAAAGTGGGGAGGAGTGTCGAAAATCGTATCACGTGAACGAAGGGGTGCGTAGGAACGAGACTCGAGAAGTCCTCCTCCGACATCGGGGGGGTTGGGATGCAAAAGGACGCAAAAAGAATAAAAGTGAAAACTGAGTGGAAGTGGAAAAGACTCGGAAATTGACCACGGTCGCTCACGGCTGTTAAAAAAATAAATTCCTGGGGGGGCAGGGCGAGTAAAATAAAAAGCTCGGACCCGTGTCCTTTGGGGGGGACTTGCAGAATCGAAATCTGAGCCGATCAAACTGCATCAGCGGGCGGTCTCAAGGGAGGGCGCTGAAATCCGGGGGGTAGTTCAGACGATCAAAGATTAAACAAAAAGGCGAGAGGGGGGTGGTTAAACGGGTCGAGTTGCAATCGTTCGCTGGGATCGATGGAATAGCATGGTTTTTGGAGAATAATCATTCTACTAAGCATCAAAAAAAGGGTAAAACGGTTAAGGAAGGGGGGTGGGATGCCCTACACCAGACCGGATCTTTTAGACCGGGTTTCACGGCGACTAGCGAAGCAGCATACAAATGCTCAAACAAAGGAAAACCAAAACCGGGCATGTCGAGGGTCTGGAAAAACACGACGGGAGGAAAAACGATGGGCTCCAATCATGGGGAACGACCGGTACTGACTTTTTTTCTGTAGCAAACGGAACGCGGTAAACCATGTAGCTTCGAAGAAACGGTGTAAGACAGCGGCAATACGGTGGACAAGCAGAATCCAACATTTGCCGTTATAATCGTCAAGGGGGGGGACTCTTGGGCGA
>Ga0179593_1290900_pt1 | contig 19542 bp, 22 predicted proteins | sample CZODoug2_1_08_16_FD_185931 | JGI IMG/M metagenome (GOLD analysis project Ga0179593, IMG submission 185931) | Vadose zone soil fungal communities from Angelo Coast Range Reserve, California, USA - CZODoug2_1_08_16fungal (PacBio error correction) | ecosystem: Environmental > Terrestrial > Soil >...
CTTCCACCAAGAGGTTAGCTGCGGCGGGAACGAATGGGTGTCATAAATCAAAAAAGGAAATGCGAGAGGGAAGGTAGGGGGGGCACCGCAAGAAAAAGAAACGGGGATGAACCAGAGCGCTCGGTAAATGGGCTAACTCCGCAAAATTGCAAGAGTGAAAGAACCAGGCGCAAAAGAAACCGAGTCCGGGCTGCTCTGACTGGGGGAAAGGAGAATGGCGACATGCGCGAAAACAAGTAGTACAAAAGATTCTTCCCTGACTGTAACTGAACCAAGCAGATAGGGAGTGAAGGAGAAAAAACGTCCAACGAAAGTATCGCAAAAAGACCAAGGCACAAGTGGGAAGGGAACAGGGGAAAATGGTTGATTTATAGGGGGGGGGCCCAAGGTGTCGTCAAAACAAAGCAATGGGGGGGGGGGTCGGCAGAAAGAATATCGAATTTTTACACAAAACAAATACCAAAAGGGGGACGCAAGCCCATCTGGCACCGTGGTGTGGGGGTAATCTAACCGTTGGTTGTGCCGAAAAAAGACGACTAATCGCTTTAAGAAGGAGGGTGAGGAACAACAGCACGACCCAAGAGCTGCGGCAAAACCCAGCGGGGAAGAGAAAACAAGGCGGTTAGTGGGAAGAGTCGCAACGACACCGTTTACAGACCCCAAAGAAATTATAAAAGTGCTTGGGGCAATGAAATCCAGTATTCCGGCAGAGGAAAGCGTCAGAAAAAGGCAAAAAGCAAAGGCACAAATACGCAAAAAAAGAAAGACGACGAAGTCCTTAGGTGTAGCGCGGAACATGAGCAATGCGAAACGCGACTATAAAAACTTGTCCGGCCAAGAAGAAGACCAAATCAGCCAAAGGGGAGGGGGATAATCCACAGCGAGGAGGGAACAAAAAACGGGCATAAAAGCTGAGTATGAACAGTTTGGGAAAAATGACGGGTAAAAGAGGGTAAGAAAAAACGAAAGAACAAGCAAGCAGAACGCGGGAAGGGGGGGCAAAAAATCGCCGGGAGGGAGAGAGTGGAAAAAAAAAAAAAGGAAACTGGTGAATATAAAAACGATCGGGGGGGTCGAGACCGGGAGATGAGAGCAAGAGAAAAAAGAGCGACAAACGCGTAGAGAATTTGGATTCAAAAAAAACCCCAAAGCGCCAATCTGAAACTCCCGGACTGAAAAAAACTAAAGGAAGCGAGGATCTGAGACCAAGACAAGCTGTATACAAAAATTGAAAGCGTGCGTGGACGTGAATGGCGGGAAGGGGCAGGGGAAAGACAGATCAAGAAGTTGGATAAAATCGGTTAGTTTGTGGGCTAGGCCGATAATGAGGGGGCGTATGAATCAAACCGAACGGGGGTTCGAACGAGGATCGGCGCGACATCGGGCTGGGGAATTTAGGGGGCAAGAAGGATGATCACGCTCCCTGGGTTGGAAAAAAAAGAAACATGGTCTATATCGTAACGATCGGGCGGACCAAGGGGCGACTTTCTCTTAAAACAACGTCTGGAACGGCAAAAGGGGGAAGCAGGGGGGTATACGAGAAAGGAAAGAGAAATGTGGGGCGAGTTGTAACACAAAGAAAGCAAAAAGAAAAAAAAACGAAAAAAAAAGAACAGTTGGGTCACCGCCTATCACCAACGAAAGGGCGTGAAAAGGAAGAGGATAAGTAGTGGAAGCAAAAAAAAAAAACAGTCTGAGAGGGGGGGAGAAAGGGAAACTATTAAAAAAAAAAGAAAAAAAAGGAGTGGTCGAAAAACCGAAAAGGGAGGAGAACCGCAAGCTTAGAGAAAACCGGAAAGCAAAGAAGTAAGTGAAAATAAAAAATGAATCCGACGACAATTTGAAACAGCCAAGCAACGGAACTGCGCACCGGGGGAAAGAGAGGCACCGACGGTTGACAAAAGAAAAAATGAGAAAATAGAAAAAAAAGACCAGGAGGGTTCAAGCTACGGGGGAAAGGAAAAAGCAATGGAACGGCACTCCTATATCAAATGTAAAACAGATGGAGGAGAGGCGGACGTCTGATGGACACAAAAAACCTGTGAATAAAAAAGGAGCCAATCGGACGTGGCCGAAAAACACGCCGCAGATCGAGAAAACAACAACAACGGAAGAGGAAAGAGGAGGTACGCAGCGGAAGACTCAAAAAAGAAGGGGACTACTGGGGGGTTTGTCAATCCCAGGGGAGCGTAGAAATCAACGCTAAATTGAGAAGAGAAAGACAAGAGGGGGGGAAGGGGACTTCGGGGGGGGTGTACGTTCCAAAGGGACATTTCCGGTACAAAGATGAAGTAAATAAGTCGCGGACAAAGATCAAGAGGGGCTCCTAGGGTTCGTCGGACCGGTGCCGCGATCCAAAAGGTGCGGGGCGCGGGGGACAGGGGGAGGCAGATGAAAAATTGGAGGAGGAACGAACATTATGGAGAAAAGACGCACTACAGCGACGAAAAGGGCTGCAACGAAGGAGTTCGGTAAAAACACGGAAAAACTCGATATCAGAACGCACCACAACATCTCAGAAAAGTCGAGGAAATGAAGGATTAAACCAAGGACCTGAAAAACAGGGTGATAGGAAAAAATCTTCGCGGGAGGGAAAGTCGGCCTGGGGGGGGTGTGACAACAGGAACCAGGAAGGGAGGGCCCTGCTCATGGATAAACCGGACTTTTCCTTGGCCACTAAGAGAGTGGAAGCGCACGTGAATCAGAGAGGTGACGCCCAATTAGCGAATCAGACAAAATGGGGGGGGCTGTTTAAAAAAAGCGGAGACTCAAGAAAAAAAATCTCTGGTCCAAACAGCGCTCTCGAGTCCGTGTCGACACCCAAACCTGGGAGGCCGAGAGGGAGATAAGCGAAAAACAGGCAGCAAAAAGAAAAGGGCACGGAGGGAACCCAAAAAGGAAAAGGATGGGGTCGTAAGGGGGGGGAAAAAAACCTCAACCAGGGAAACAGCCACGCAAGCCAAGATGAACAAGTGCGATAAAGCCGGCGGAATCGAGGGGAAAGGGGGACGGTAAAGAGCATGGGCCGCACGGGAAAGAAACTGGCAAGATTAAAGAACGGGGGGAAATGATCCAAATAAAAAACGAAGACACAACTTAGATGGAGCGAAAAGCCGCGAAAGGACGAGACCAGATAGATTTCAGGCGGAAGGGAACTGGGAGGGGACTCGGAACGAACATCCATGAGAGGTTTCACCTTCCCTTGAGTCCTCAAGAGGGGACACTGGAAAGAGGAGTACAATCTTTACAATGAAAAAAATGAGGGATAAAGAGGGGACAGGGGGCACAGTGGGGAAAAGGGAGCGAATCAAGTCCTTCTAAACTGTAAATTTTGGTAAGCAGGGGGCCGGAAAGAAGGCGTACAGCGGAAGGGGTTCAAAGAAAGGACGGATGTAACGAAAGGAATTAACAAAGGGCGGAGGAGGGGTGAGCAGGCTAAGGGGGGCTCACTTGAGGTCTGGAAAGACAGCCCCGTGGATAAACACCTGAGTTGCACATCTCTTCTGACTAAAGGGGATCTGAAAAAGAGTGGGGACCTACAGGGGATAGGATCCGGGGAAAGGACGGTGGAAAAAAAAAAGCTGAAAAAAAAAGAGGGACTAAGTGAGGGGAGCGGCGTCGGGAACCGTGTAAAAAGCATGCAGCCAAAAGAGAGGAAAGTCATGCGTGTCAAACTCCCAATGAATGGGGGGGAAAAGAAGGCAATGCGAGCGGGAAAAAAAGGAAAGTAAGGACGCCAAAAAAGGGGGGAAAAAAGAGGTTGATGGAAAAGGTGTTGGGTGGAAATACTGAAAAGATTACGCACTAGAAAAAATCGTTGAACTGAAAAACGCGGGAGGAAAATTAACCAAGAAAAAAAATCAAACGCCAAGGAAAATGGGACATGGTAGGGGAGATAAGGACTTCACTCGTTGCCTGACTCATGGATGCCCTAAGTCATTACGGAACTCACTCTCGAAGCCTTGCATTATTTCCCAGAAGGAAACGACAAAGAAGGTGTGGTGAAAAATGGTAAATGATCAAAAAAAATGAAAAAAGAGTGGAAAGGAGTTTAAACACGGACCGGGGAGGGGAAGACAGGGAACGAGAAATAGCGAGATTTATTGTGCCAACAAAGAATTTGGAAAAACCAAGTGGGTGGTGGAAGAGGGATTCTGGGGACAGAGGGGGACCTGAACGGAGAGGACAGGGGAAATTTTGGGGCAGAAGTAAGGAAAAAAGGGTCGGGGGGCACGCAAGCTTACATCCCATTTTTTATAATAAGAAAAAAACACCTGAGAGGATGAAAGATAGACCATACCAGAACAAGGGTAATATGAGGGAGAAAAACGAAGGAGGGGAAGAGCGAGAGAACAGTGAACCCGCAGCGAGAAGGGAACGAAGGAAAGAAATGGTCCGCTGAAAAACGAAACCCTGTTTGGGTCCATCTCGAGCGGTCGCCAATAAGGGGAAAATAAGCGCTTTCCCAAACGGAGGAGAAAGCCATCAAAAAAGGGGAAAAAGAGGAAATCCTAGTGAAGAAATTGTGAAGATGGGTAGAAAGTGATACCCAAATTCGAGCTCCGACACTAAGAGGAAGTGATCAGAAAAGTAAACTTTGGAAATAAATACCCAATGCTTCAAGGGGGGAGATCAAGGAGTCAGCCCTTCACCAAGCAGAAAAAAACATGAATAGAAACGAAATGGGCCCAAGTTGCAGGGGAGACCTGGGCTTAAGTGATTTAGTAAGGGGTTGCGTCAACAGGGGTTCGCATTGAACCCTTCCCATCTGGAGTAGGCGGAAGACAAATGAAAGAGAAAGGAGGGAAAAAGAAAAAAAGAAGGCAAACCTGTTGGTGGGGGGTTGAAACTGACTCTCCAGTTTGGTGTGCAAGGAGAAAATGTGCAGAAAATCGTCATTCAATGAGAGGTGAGAAGAAAACACCACCATCGTCAAAAAAGGCGGGAAAAGCTTTTGACCGACGGAAGAAAAGAAAACGAAGCCACCGAGTGACATCGGTTTCTCAGACAACCGTTCCTCCTACGGAAAAGGAGGCTTGTATAATATTGGGGGCAGGAAGAAGATTCCAGGCAGAGGGGAAAGGAGAAATCAGCGAAGGAAGGTGTCGGCGAAAAAGGAACTAAGATTACGCACCCAGATCATGGACTCCCGCAAAGCATTATGGATAAGCGCGCAACGAAGAAGAATCCTGCGACTCCATCGAACAGCCAGGAGCAAGGGAGGTCCAAAACGAAAACAACGGACCAGAGGAAGATAGGGGGAAGAAAAGCGAGCAGGCCAAAAAAAGGGAAACAAGGGGAAAACTAGATTGATATCCAGAGTTTAATTGAAAAACATTAAGAGCGAAAACAAACTAAAAACTTAGACAGGATTGGCATCCAAGCCGAGAAGTGAAGGCAATCTCAGGGGAGTAGAGTGTAAGGAAAAGGATTGAATAACAATAGAGAGGGAAGGGAGGGAGTCCGGAGAGAGTGTACATCGTAACGTCTTAGCAGAGACCGCGTAAGAGATTGGGATCAACTCAAAGGGGAGAGCCTGAACTAAAAAAGCTGGCGAAGAGCTCAAAGGGATGGTTGACGTAAAAAAGTCACAGAAAGCCAGTCAGAGAGAGAACGGGCAAGATTTAAAAAAAAAAAAGGTTAAGTTGGGGGAGGGGCTGGGTGGCGGGGAAGGGCGAAAGGGTAAGGGACGGAAGAGGAGAAAAGGAGGGGTGATAAGGGAGAAAGGAAAGTTATAGGCAAAGGCGGACGAGAAGTAGTTAACATATCGTAGAACCAACTCCCCAGGGGGTGGTCTAATAATCGCGCTCGATAAGGGTTTGGGCATGGAGGGGAAGCGGCTGAGTACGAGCGGGGGGGCAAACAAGACATTGGGTGCGAGAGAGTTGAGGGGGGAGCTCGAGGGAACTTAAAGGGGGGACCGACTTTGCTATCACTCTCCCCTCAAAAGGAGTCAAAACTGAGGGAAATAAGACTGTGCCAAAGAGGCGGGGGGGCGAGGGGGAAAAAAAAACGAAGAGGGGGGGAACCAAGCTCCTCAAAAGAATCGAAGAAAGGTGATGTACACCCTAATAAGACTGATTAAAAAGGATAGTAATCCCAGTCCAACAAAAAGGACTAGGATAGGGGGGGTGTGCGCGAGCGAGGACTGAAGGTACCTCGCTAGGAAGACGATTTTTCGATGGCCTAACGAAGATCGGAAATATCTTTCAATTAGAAAGCAATAGGAGTAAGTGAAGAGATGAGTGGAAGACTACATGGTCAGAAAATAGAGGGACCCAACTAAAAGAAAACTAAACCTATAACGTTGCATACTTCAACCGGGGGTAACTACTCGAAAAAAAGAGTAAAGAGAAACGGGGGAAGAGGAAGTAAAAGGACAGTGAAAAGAAAAGAAATCAGGACGGTGGAAGGAACACTAAATCGATAACCTTGAAAAGAGAACCGGGTAAAACGATGGGGAAAGTCGCGACCTTCAATTTAGCTGGGACGGAAACCGCCACAAAAACAAAAAAAATCGAACGTACAAACAAGGGAGAGCACGTTTTTGAGAACAAAAAGTAAGAAGAAGAAGCTCACCACAACAAAGAGAGGAGGGAAAAAAAAGGAACGAGAGAGAGGCAACGAGACAAAGAGAACCTTTACCGTAGTTTTGTAGCTGCAAAAAGGGGTGTGCGGTCTATATGAAAAAAAGAAATGACGAATCGAGGAACATCAGAAACCAAGGTGGCCACATTCAAGAAAACGGATAGCGAGTGGAATTGGACAGGAAAAGGTAATGTGCAAAAAAGAACGTAAATATGCCTCCAAGGATCGAATGCTCTCTAGGGGTCAGAGAGGAAGGGGGCCGCGTAAAGGGGAAGGGGACCGAAGGGGTGGAGCAAGATGAGGCCAAGGGTGGTCTCGGGGCATTAGAAAAAAAAAAAATCAAACGGCCTACGAAAATGCTTCGTCCCGGAAAGTGCGGGAGGAATCGAGGTGAGGGAAAAAAAAGAACAAGAGACGAAGAAGGGGACCTCCTCGCGATGCGCACAAAAAGCCAGAACCGGCGTAATTTTTGCTGTAAAGTCAGGGAAACTATTACTGAAAAAGGAGAGGGGTGGGGAAATAGGCAAGGCCTCAAAACGGCGGTAATCGCGATTGAAAAAAAACTGACGAAATGGAGGGACAGGGGTGACAACGCGCCCAACACGAAAAATTGCAAGACTGAAAACGAATTTATACTCAGACCGAGGTCTGTTTAGGTCGCAGGCAGGCCGATCTATTGAAAGAGCGGAGGCGGGTTACTATAAGGGAAAAGGCGGGGTAAACCAGAGACGAATCACAAGGATTGTTATCAGAGAAGTCAACAAAAAGCTCTCGCAAGAGGCCATTCGACACCTAAAAAAAAAACAAAAGGGATGGCCGCATGGCAGCTAAAAAGATAAGCGAAGGAAAAAGAAATTAAGGGCCGAAACAAGGCGCCTACAAAGGACAATAGTAGAAAACCAATGGGGAGGGGATCTGGCAAGTTAATGCAAAAAAACCAAATGCGGCCACACGCCAGCCACGGAGCGGTTCACTGCGGAAAAAGACTGGGAGGGGCGAAGAGAGAAAAAAAAAAAGAGTTTCTAAAAGAAGAAAAGGGAGTTGAAAGGGCAGGAAAACGTGGGCTCGGGGCCAGAAGAGACGGGGTTAGGGGAAAAATACCAAGGCCTCTTACATTAGAGAATGCTCGGGAACAAAAGAGGGCCCATCAAAACGCAAGGACTAGGAAAGAAAAAGATCGATTAAGAAGAAAGGAATTGGTGTAGAAAAGAAGAGAGAACCGGAGTTGGTTGAAAATGTCCAAGGGAGTCTGGCTGCAATCAGGTAAAAGGTCTCGTTGAAGTTAACAAGAAATTGACTAAAAAATTGACTCTACAAACTCTTTGAGACAAATACCTATAAAATTTGGGGAACATGGGGGGGGCAACAGGGGGGCCGCCGAAGGGGGAAGGAATTTTAAAGGATTCTTCGTGCAAAAGGATGGGGGGGAGATGGTGCAAGAAAGAAAGGGCTCATCAGGGAAGGGGTTCGCATGATAATGGCCGCCGCTATTCACCTGCTGGGAAAGCAGCTCCTATCAGGGGACGTACGTGGTTCTTGGAGCAAAAAGTTTTTAGTTGAAACGAAAAAAAAAGGAGGAAGACGTCCTCGAAGGGGAAGACTTTATCTTACCAAAGGGTACTACAAAAAGGGAAAAAGGGGATCCTAGGGGCGGCGAACGTGGAAGGACGCAAAAAAGAGGTAAAACTAAAAGTGAATGGTTGATAGGGGGTGGGACGGAAAGGTATAACAAAGCAACGCCGTAAATGGGAAGGAGGCTGGGAGTGGAAGTAAAGAGGAAAAAATAAGAAGGAAATCAGATGAAAATGAAAGGAAATAAACGGCACACAAAAAAGGGAGAGTAAGGAAAACACAGACTGGTTGTCACTGGGGGGACTCGTGGTTGGGTTGGAATCTTGACATTTGAGACGGACCGACGCAAAGAAGGGGAAAAAGCGACCAACGGGAGCGCCCCAATACGCTGACAACGACCAGCCAATGCCGAATAGGCAACGGGGAGAGGGATGCGGGGGGCAAAACATCCCTCGTTGACCTTTAACCTGCCACACGTAGTAGAAAGAAAACTGCTCGAAACCGTGGTTCAGGGGGAACCAAAAAGAGGAAAAAAGAGGACGCCTCAAGGTTTTTTAAAAGCGCCTGGTAAGAAGGGATAAGCGCACGGGGCAGCCGAGCAGAAAATTTCAGGAGGAACAAAAAAAAATGCATCGAAACACGGGAAAATAGCGAGTACCGTATTGTGACCCGAACAGGGCGCGAGATGGAAGAAAAAGGTTTAAGGGGGGGGGAAGCGGAATTCCGGGGAAAAGGGAAACTCGGGGGGGAAAGGAAAAGGAATGCGGGTTCAAATGTTTTCATCGAGAACATACATAAAGTGGGACAAAAAGCACTTACATAATTGGCATGGTCTGGCGAGCGAGCAACACAACAACAGGGGAGGGAGGAAGAGAAAGATAGCGGACGAACCATGAAAGGGGAAGGATATGCTAAAAAAGAAAAAGTATTTCATCTACTTAAAACGGGGAAAAAGGAGGCGATGTACAAGGTAATCCTGAAGGAAGCGAAAACGAAAAACTTTGGTGGAGGATTCTCGGCTGTCTGGCACAATCGGAAATACTATTGGGGGGACGGGCAACGGCGGATGAAAAGAAAAAAGACAGGAAAAGGATTTAAAAGGAATAAGGGAGGGCCTGCAAGGCTTGGTGCGAGCTGGATCTACGCGCGCCGAAAAAAACCGATGCTCGATCGGAAGCAGGATTTGGGGAACCTGGAACACAGGCTTCGGGGAGGAGGGAGGATAAAGGGAATTCGGCAGAACGGAAACGACAGGCAACGGGGACGAAGGTATCAAAAAAAACCAAGTCGATAGCCTTCTCGAGTGGTAAGTTTGGGAGCGCCGGGGGAGTGGGGGTACCACAAGGCACATAAAGGGTGAGACAGAAAAAAAGGAAAAGAAAAAATCCCCCAAAGGAGGAGTACAAAGTTACAAACAGGGTGGTGGGGAATTAAGAAACCATTTGGTTGGGTGAACGATCGAGGGGAAGCGGAGAATCGATTGCCAGGGAGATTTGGGGAGCAGGGGGACACAAAACGCTCGAAAAAGGATCGAGCAAAAAGTGGCCTATCGAACAACCCAAAGCTCACTTCAAATTGGTGAGAAGGGAAGCAGACGGGACAGAACCGGAAAAGAAAACCCCTCGTATCCAAGGAGAAAAAGGCTTGAGAAAGAGTGAAATGAAAAGTCAAGTCAGAGGACTGGGCTGCCAAATCATGGCGAACCAAAACTAAAGGCAATAACTCACTGAGCAACCCAAGCCACAAGGAGAAGAGAAGCATTAGGGGGAAGAAGGGGAAAGAAGTAACTCATGCGAAACCCACGACGCCTGTCACCGCACGGGAGTTTTAAACAGGCAAAAAAGAAAAAAAAGCATTGGAAAAAAAAAAAAGAGGGAATTCTCTCCAAGCGCGGTCGAAAACGTTGACCATGGCCATCCTAGGATTGGAATATGAAGTGGGGGGTATCTTCAAGGGACGAAAGCTTGAGCACCTTAAACCGAGGCAGGTGAACCAGGATGGAGAGCATACGCCGGAGGGGGCAAAAAAAAAAAAAAAAAATCTTCAAGGAGGGCGAGATTCAGAAACAAGGACGGAAGCCGAATCGATAGTTCAAGGGTGTAAGAACTGAGCTGGGACGAAGAAAATAATGGGAGAGAGAAAGACGCAGGGGATAAGAATTGGGATTCACCGAAAACCAAAGAGAGAAGAAAAAGAGAATCAGTCTGGAGGAGAAAAGAAATGAGGAAGGGAAAGCGCAAAAGGCATCTTCTGCGATTCGCCACACCAGGAGGATCCTCAAAAGTGGGGATCGTTTCTTTAGTTGGGAAAAAAGGGCGGAAGGGAGGGAAAGCCCCTACCAGATCCAAGGATAGGGGGGGGGAGAAAAGTAGTGGGAAGGGAAGATACTTGGCTTCTGCGGCAGTGCAGAATTTATCTAACACAGCGGCTGAAGAAAAAAGGGTGTCGAAAAAAAAAGAGGAGCGATAGCGCGGGGGGGGAAAAAAAAAGGCTGTGCAGTGCGGGTTGGAAAACAGGACACCCATGGTGAGTCGGAGCGAGAAGGGGGTTACACTAGTATGATTTCAGGGTTTACTCTTTGAAAGTCACAAGGGCGGGGAAAAGCAAATCCGGAGCGGAGAAAAAAACAGGACATAGGCGGGGTCGGGGGTCACAAAAAATGGCAAGCCATGCGGGAACACAAGCTCCTCGCGGAGCAAATAAAAGTGCCCAAAGAAGGCGAAGCACGTTTCATTCCTAGGAGGACACATAACAACCACTAAGCGGTGAGAGAAAAAAGTTGGGGAGAAGAGACGCGAGGAGACAGGAACGAGAGAGGAGGAAAGTGGGGGGAAGCTGCCCGAACGCGAAGCCGGCCCCGCCTTTAAGAAATCAAAGAGAGTAGTCGCGTGAAAAGAAATAAGTCCGACGACAAAGTTGCACAGAAGCGGCAACCGCAACCAAGCCGCGCACCCTGAGAAGGGAAATCGAAAAAAAAGTCAAAAAGAAAACCTCGCTGAGCAAGGGAGAGAGCCACCGTGAAGGACTTATGGAAGGGGGCCGACTAGCCGGGGAACTGGGAAACAGTCAAACACTCGGGGACCTTTCCGGAACGGAAAAGATGGGGTGATACGCTTGGAAAGGAGGAAAGGGAATCCCACGCAACAGGCAAGCGGAACAACGTAAGCCAAGTGTTGTATCGGCACGTTTGGAAAGGACGCCAATACGAAGGATCGACAACAAACCTTAGAGTAGTAAAATAAGAGGAGGGGAGAAGTAATGAGAAACACGGGAAGAATAAACTGGCAGAACTGGGGTTTCTCAAGAAAAGGGAGGGCAAGAAAAGGCAGACTACATTCAGTAAGCAAAAGAACACTAGAAAATGTTAAACGGACTGTACTGGAGAGAGAGACTTGACAGTAAAGGGAAAACTTGCAAAAGCTGGGCACAGAACATAAAAGGACCTTATATCACCACAAAAAAAAAACAGGCGCACGAGGGGAGAAGCGGTGGGGAAGAATTGGGAAAAATTCAGACGGCCGTGGGGGGGGGGAGGGAACTCTGATGCAATTTTAGGCGACGATTCAAAATTCAAAAAATAGAAAAATGCTTAAATCCGGAAGCTTCGGAGAAGGTCTTGGGGGGGGGAAGGAGGAACAAAATAGTCGCCGAAAGAAACGGAAGGAATCGCGGAGCGCAAACAAAGATCAAGAAATAGGGCGGGTTGGGGATGCACTGGGACTTCTCCGAGGTACTGGCTACAGGCGAATTGGTGAGAGGCGCTCAAAGAGTTCAATAATATTATGAGGGCCAAAATTCGTGCCAATGTGGGTGACAACAGAGGGAAAAACACGAAGCAGGGGACAACGGCTCTCGGGATAGGACTACGAATGGGCCACAGAAGAGAGGAAAGAGAAAGAGCCTAGAAGGGGATCGCCGCTTTACGGGAGACCTGGTGTGGTTCCAACCAGGCAATCAGACGCTTGGGATCTAGAAATTCCACACAATCTGAAAAGATGACCTCTTGAGGAAAAAAAACGGAAGGGAAGCGCGGGGCTGAAGAGAAGAGTCATACAGAAATCAATTAAGAGGCCGTCAAAATCAGACTAAAAACAAGTAGGTATAACCACGCACGCTGGATAAACATAAAATCAAAATTTGACAGAAAGTAAGGAAACCACAAAGAAAAAAGATCAATCTGTGCAAAGGCGGATAAAGCCTAGTGGGCAGAATAGCGAAGAGCGACTTGCTCTGTAACGGAATAAGTGAGTCCGCCAACTGATAGGCATTCAGTATCTGATACAAGTGAACCCAATTCTCTTGAAAAGCGGCAGGCTCGGGAAGGGAAGGACAACCGGGAGGAAGAAAAGGAGCGCCGACAAGAAAAAAGGAAAAGAGAGGTTTCAGGGAGTAAGGGGGGTAAGAAAGAGAGTACAGCCATGAGAAGGGGGGGTCCCTACACATATTCTGGACCAAAGGACGGTACACTACTAGTTGAAGGATGACAAGCATGGAACGCTCAGAATAAAAAACTTAGGAGAGCAAGGAATAGGCGTTGAAGGAAAATGTAAACGAGGGAGATAGAAAACGGTCCCTATCTTAAAGGGAAAAGGATTTTTTGTGGGCGGGGGTCCGAAAAAAGGGAGGCGTCTCCGGGGGGGGCGCAAAGGAGAACGGGTGACCGGCCGCGATGAACCCTAAGCTGCAGCGGTCGCCTGACGGGGGGAAAGACTTGAGTTAGTTAGGAACCAGTGCGCACCGGATGGCTGCAGACGAAGTCGAGGACAGAGGAGACAAAAATGGGCAGTAAAAAACTTGATAAGGGAGACGAGGGGATGCGGGAAGGAAGAAAAAGGGAACACAAAAGTAGTTGAGCGGCGGGGAGGGGGGCCGGGGGCGATATCAAAAAGCATGCCGCCTGAGTGGAGCAGTGTCTGTGAAGGGACATTCGCAGACAGAAACCTATGAAATGCGATTCACTCCGTGAAAGTGATAGCGTCACAAAAACTGAGAGTAGGCCCCACCAAAGGGGGGAAGATGTGGAGGGTGTAACTCAGGTGGGGGTATTTCCGATCGGCATGGGTATGACGACAACTAAGATTGGAAGGACCTACGAAGGCTCTAAACAAATTACTCATACACTCAAGCCCGATCGGCAAAGTGTGCCGAGGTGCGAGGGAGAAATACGTTAGGGAAGGGGAGACCCGGGGAGTTACCAAAAAGTCAATGGCATATTTCTCGGAAAGACTGGTCCGTGTTCCAGTATAACTAATCGCACATCCTAGTGTTTGGAGGCGGCAAGTTAAAAAGGCAACTCGAAAGCCCAAAGGACCGGATTTACAACGGGGGGGAAAACACGTAACCCGGGGGGAGAAGGGAGGACTCGGGAGCAAAATCGCGGGTAAGGTTAGGTGACCAAAAGGAGAGAATGTGGATCCCACCCAATTGTGGACTTTGTGGTCATAGAAGGAATTGTAGAAAGAGGTGACCTCGGAGAGGGAAGGTTCAAGGGGCAGAGGAAAGGGAGGATGAACGAAAAGGGAGGGGGAAAAGGAGACTTAATCACAGTGGTCATGGGGAAATGGGAAGATGGACACTTATCAACAAAAACAAAGTCGAGTATAAGAAGGGGAGCCCAAAGCCAGCTTCTTTCAAAAAAAAATGGATTCATCTACGGCGCTGAAAAAGTGAAAAAAGAATCTCAAGAACGAGGTAAGCAAAAGAATAAGGGCGGAAAAAAAGAAAACGTGGTTGGACAAATGCTCGGAGAGGTGCATGAAAAACAAAATAAAGGTACTCCTCATGGGGGAAGAGGTAAAGAGAGAAAAGAAAAAAAGTGGGGGAGTTGTAACAACTAATTAACTAACCGATTCCGTAAGGAAAGGGAAATAAAGGGAAATGTCTAATACGAGCACCGAACCACTCGAGGAGTCGATTCATCGCATGGGGGGGAAAATAAAAACCAAGAGGAGAAGAATTGTGATCTGTCCTCAATGACACTTCAGGACAAGAAAGGGACGGAAACACCATGGATAAAAAGTGCGAAAACCGGGGGAAGGAGGTTCAGTAGGAAAGTGGGGCGCGCACCGGTGTAGAGGTCCACTAACAGCCTGAGTAGGTCGTCATCAGGGTCATCGAACTACCAGACCCAAAACTGAGTTCCAAAAGACGGATGGAGACACCGTTGGGGGAACTAACTCTCACTGTTTGGGGTGGGGGACGAGGAAATGGGAATCGTGCAGAAACGAATTTCTGGAGGTTCAAAAGACAGAAAAAGCAAACACGCAGCGCTAAAACAATTCAGCTGCGACACGTGGACGTATAGACCCGGACCAACTAAACCGAAGGGGCTCAAAAAAGGAAGGGTAGTGGGGACATGAGTTGGAGCATACGGGAACACCGTTACAAAAATGTATCCAGTGAAAGTCTTGTAAGGGGAAAGATTCCATCGTCCAGGCAAATCTAAAGGAAGCCATCAACTCAATGGGCTGACGCAAAGTACGAAGGAGGGCACCCATAGATAAGGACCGAGGAAGAGGGGGGAATCGGCAGGACCTCCGAAGAAATGAAACAAACAGCGAAACGCCTGTACGACCCTTCTGTGAAACACGCCGCCAACAGGAGTTTGAAAAAAGAAGATATTTACCTTCCTATCCCCGAAAAGGCAAACGGTAAACGACAAGGAAAGGAGGGGGGATAGCCAGAAGGGGGAGAAAAAGGCATGTCAGGGGAGGGCAAGCTGGGTTGACAAAATTACACCGAGTGACAGTGTCCGATTGGACATCCAAGCAGACGAAGGTAACAATCGAGTCATAAAATGAGAGAACCATTAAAGTGAGAATAACAACTCGTTCATGGTACGGGAGCGTCCGAAAGGGGGGAAAAAAAAAGAAAAACGACAAAGGAGTTGTCCCGTAGAGAGACGCGTAGAAGAATGGGAAAATTCAAAGCCCCAGGGAAGTCTTAACGAGAAAAGGCGGCGGTAATCAACAAAGGAAGTGAACTGTACCTCGCAAGAAGCTCCGTCTAAGATGCGCCACAAAAAGGAGGGGTCCTAAGGAACGATTGATCGGGGGAGCGTGATGGTTGCATAATCAGGGAATTTGCGGGAAAAAAGGAAAAAAAAAACACGTCAGGGGGGGGGGGTTGGGGGGGGGGGGGAATCGTGGGGTGAAGGGGTTTTATTCGACAGTGTTGCAATCGGCCAGAGAAATGATCGGTATAAAAAGAAGGGAAGCCCCTAACCTCCCCAGTGGGGGGGGTTCGACACGAGGACATCGGACAAAGGCTGGTGGTAATTGGACGATAGCAAAAAGCAGGCGGTTCGGTCGCTGTTACAACATCCCCATTGGGCGAGAAAGACGTAGAAGACTAAAAGGCCAAGAGATAGCGAAGCGGAAATCTCCCCTCCGGCCAAAGGCAAAATTCTTATCGTAAGACGAAGCACGGGGAAAAGAGGAGTTGGGGCAGAGGTTGTCACCAACTGTCACGCCATGTGCGGAACAAGCCTAACTCGCGATCGAAACGGGGGGGATGTTTAACGGGGACTATCACAGGGAAAGGGTCGGTGGAAACAAGGAAGCGGAAGAGGGAAAGAATCACAAAACGCCGACGGGGGAACGAGCTGTTTGTGACATCGAGGAAGGACGGAATTTCCGGCGCGCGTCTACTAGTGGAAGACCCCGAGGATCGGAAAGCAGCTGAAAGGCAGAAGCAGCAAAGTAGGGAAGAAAAATAGTCTTGCCGAGACATGCAAGAGAGCGTGGGAAGAACATCCAAACGGAAGGTGGACCAACAGAACTTTCCGCGCGGACAAAGGGGGGAACTGGGAACCCCGCGCTGAGCCGAGATTCCTGGAAAAGGAAGGTATGTGACAGGGGCAAGCGGGAAGGGGGCAAGGAAATCGTACTGGGGAAACTTCCTAGAAGTCCCGTCCCGAAACCTGGTTTGACTGTTTCTCCGACAGAGTCCGGAATGGTTAGCTGGAAGGGAGAAGACCAAAAAAAACGGAGCTGGGAAAAAAACACAAGTACGGGCCACGGTTTATGGCACGTGGGGTTCTGGAACTGCCAAAGAACCTCGGGATCGGAAAACAACAAAAAAGGGAGCTGGGAAAAAAGATGATCCTCGATGGCTAGTGGGAGCGGGCTCCAAATAAGAGAAACTGGGACTACTGTGTTTCCGCGCCCCCCTGGAACAGAATAAACGCAGAGAGTGACGGGAAGGTAGCCATAGAAAATTTTCTGTCGGGGAACGGGAGTCGGAGTGAAGTTCAAAGAGGGAAGAGGGACACTTTGACCGAGAGTGGCAAGGGCCCATAGTCTCTAACAAGGATAGACAGGCTAAAACGAGGGTTCGAAAAAGTCGTCGGGGTGCCTCATTGCACGTTCTCGGGGAGAAGGGCGGTGAGTTGGAGAAAGCGATGAATGTTTTCTTCGGCAAGACAGTAGGCGCACGAAAAAATTCTCTGTCGGAACAGACCGGAAAACGGCGATAAGATTGGAGCGGGGACCACTCGTCGCCGATCCAGGAATTCCGTCAAGAGAAGCGAAAAAAATCTCAAAGAAAAAAGAGGGTTGTGGGGGATTAAAGGACTGATGGATATTACGGAAACAGAAAGGACGCATGGGGTGAGAGGCTTGAAAATCGAAGGTCCTTTCAGGAGTCTCTAATTATATGGGAAAAGGCGTAAAAGGGTGGTGGTTACAAAAACGACCAACACGAAAAAGCTGGCAAAGAGAGGTATAAGACGGACGGGAATGTGCAGAAGTATGTTAAGGCGCAAGTCGCAAAATCTATTGGAACTCGCAGAGAGTTACTCGACCAAAGGGTGGTCCAAAGGAGTCCGATCAAAGTTGGGAGAGAAAAGGCAAAACACAGAGGCTAGTCTCGCAGAAGGAAAGGAGAAACCCCCGTAAAGAAGGAGTACTAAGAGGAGGAAAAGAGAAGTACTGCAGGGTCACAAGTCGACTAACCGTCAACGTTATCCCACCACGAATTGGAGGAGTGAGCTCAGGGAAAGTCAAAATTCTGAAAAAAAAAGGAACTCCGTAAATAGGGGGGTTCACTAGAAGCAAGGGAAGTGGCGAGCGACGAAGACTTCGAGAGGAAAGTGAAAAAGGAAGGATAAAAAGATTTGATTAGAGTTCAGAGCTGATCCCAGGGGGAGGTGGAATCCAATTCGCGACGCGCGAGCTACGAACGACAACCTTTTCTTCCTCGAAAGCTCGAACAGTACGCGACAGTACCGATAGATTTAGGCAAAAAGGGAAGGTGAGAAATATACGAAAGCCAGAGAGGGTTGGCCCCGTGCCGGCGTCGCTGCGGAATCTAACTGGACGGGGAAAGGGATACAATATGACGCTCTAAAGTACTAAATAAAAAACTTCTGGAGAGCAATCATAGAGTGGACATTGCCCGTTGGGAAAAAGGGCGGGGATAAATATGTGCAACGATCCTTCGAGGGTGCAAATGAGGGGTGGGGCGTGTAAAAAAAGAAGCTGTCGAAGACGTTTAGATGGGGAACATGGTAGGGGATGTTCAGAAGCTATGCAAACCGAATTCTTCGCGAAAGGATGGGTGTGACGGGGAAAAGGGAAAGTCTTTTGGCTGCGAAATTTGGGAGTGCGCCCTGCTGGCTGCAGAATCACGCTGCCTGGAATACTGGGCGGAACCCACTATTGGAAGAAAAGTTGATACTCATGAGGGCTGCGTACCGGGGACCGCGGAGATGCCCCTAAAGTGGAGGGGGTAGGGGAACGGAGTTAGGTCCGGCGATAGGAAGAAGCAGGTCGACGAACAAGGGGACGATGCTTTTCTTGTGAAGGTCATCGCAACAATCAGAAGGCGATCGAAAAAAACGGCGAGCGAAAAAAAAAACACTGCGCTTGATCAAACCAAAGGGAAGCAGAAGGATTTGGAAAACTCATTGGGGGAGGAGAAGCTAACAAAAGTGATGACGACCTCAAAAGAGGGGCCGGTCACGACGACATAAAAGGAAACTGGTAATAAAATCACCTCAGCGCAGGCCTATCGGCAACGGTTCAAAGGGGGTCTATAAGAGTCCCTCGTGGCCTTCCGGGGAAAGGGACAAGGGAAAGAGCACAGAAATTCTAGGAAGGACCTTGGGGGGTTCAGTTATGTGCAAAGAAGGCGTACGAATCGACTAAGAAAAGTGGTCGGAAAAAAGGAAATAAAAGTCTCTCAGCTACAACGATTGGCATTCGTTTTGAACCAAACGTAAAATTTGGAATGGAAAGCATGACACGGGAAGGAAAAATAGCGGAGGAAAAAGGTATGGGTCCCAGAAAGGGGGGCGCGAGAATTTGTCAAACCAGTGGTTTCGTTTTTCAGAGGAGGCAGTGCTGACCACGGGAAGGAGAAATGCATGGCCGTTTTCTCGACTGAGGAAAAAGACAATGATTTGAATAAAAAGAAGTTCCGCCATTGGCGGAGGGGGCAGATGGGAGAGAACAAAACAAGGGAAGGAAGAAGAAAAAAAAAAGATAGAGGGCCACCTACAGGACAGGGATGTACTTCTTGCGTGCAACGAAAAGGGGAGTGCATCTCAGAGAAAAAAAAAGTTTCCCAAAGAATCGAAGTCACCGAGGTAAAAAGATTACCGCGGCAAACGAAAAAAAGTGGGGGGGATTTCCCAGTCGAGACGCGGGAAGGAAAAAAGAACGGAAGAATCGAGTGCTCGTTACCCGCGCATGAAAAGGACATCCAAGGGTACTTGTGAAAAGGCACCTCCGAGTGGGCCTCTCGGGGCTTGGGGAAAGATCTTTGGAAGGAGAGTTAATACCGGAGAGCGCAAAAAAACAGGAAGTACGAGTTCAGACCCTCTGGTGGAACATAACAGAAAAAAGGAAGGTGAGGGGAAAGTGGACGTCTTTGCACAAAAACGTCAGCACGAGTCAAGCATTATCGAAAACCTACCAAGGACAAGGCAGATAGCCATGGTCGGCGGGAGGTGAGTTAGTAAGGGGGGGGAGAGGATTGGGCGGAGGTCACCCCACCCACTTGATAGGATCAAAAGCATGAAAGATCGAAACTACACACGGGGGAAAAAAATCCAAGATTATTACATAAAAGGTTTTTTCACGTCATCTCCAGGGGGGGGGGGTTGTGGCCGAGAAGGAGAACGAATAGCATGTCATGAGGGGGAGTTTTGCACCAAGGAAAGGACAACACATCGCTCAAAAAAAAAACATGCTGCAGCTTTGACTATCGCTTGACCCTACAACTCCGACACCCTCACGGTTAGTGGAGGGGGGAAAGAAACGGGACGAAGCCACACAGGATCCATTAAAAGTGCTTTGGAATAGGGGCAGATCCAGTGGGAAAGTCATTACGGACTGAAGAAAGGGCTAACTCAAAGTGCTCAAATGAACAGTAACAACC
>Ga0179593_1448538_pt1 | contig 19541 bp, 19 predicted proteins | sample CZODoug2_1_08_16_FD_185931 | JGI IMG/M metagenome (GOLD analysis project Ga0179593, IMG submission 185931) | Vadose zone soil fungal communities from Angelo Coast Range Reserve, California, USA - CZODoug2_1_08_16fungal (PacBio error correction) | ecosystem: Environmental > Terrestrial > Soil >...
CAAGAAAAACTAAGGCTGAGGAAGCCCTCAAAGGGGGGAAAGGGATCGTCGTGTTTGGTTGGATGTCCTTTCGGGGGACGGGGGGGGGGGAGGCTCCGAACGACGTACGACTTAATGGCTACTTGAAAATCTCAGGGAATACCAGGAAAATCTAAAGTGAGACGAAAAGGAGCCTAACAGCTGAGGCACATGCTTTAGACGGAGCCTGTCGAGATTCAAAGAACTCAAACGGAAAAAGGTAGGTTCCCCCTCTTCTCAAGGCGGACCAGAGCCCTCCATGCCACCTCGTATTAGAGACCAGTGTCAACTTGTAGATGGGACGTCCAACGTGTAAAAACAAAAAAAAAAAAAAAAAAAAAAAAAACCAAAAAAAAAAAACAAAAACAAAAAAAACCTCAGAGTTTGGTACCATCTGGGAGAGAAATTTAGACGTACACCAGAAAAACCGACATACCCCAGATGTCCTGACGACGTAAAGGGCGTTTGGGGCACTCCGTGTACTGCGCTGTGAGTCAATGGAATCGTCTAGATGTCGGGCGAGACCTAAGTGTAGCAGCAAATGAAACAGCGCGGCGGAATCGTCAATAAGGGGCACAGAAAGTCGTGCAATCCCATAAGCGGGTCTACAATGCATGCTACCACATAGGTAGAAAAAAGGGACCTTTGCATTCCCTCGAGTGGGGAAGGGAAATGAAATGGGAAAAGGGGGGAACCTAAAAGAGTGTGTCGGCCATTATAGGGAGGAACGCGACAGTCGGTAGTCCGCTCTTCTATGTACTCCTTATGTGGGGGAAGGAAATAATGAAAAACACAGGCAACTAGGCGGATCGAGGAACTGCCAGGCAAGTAGCACAACTAGAGCGTCTGGCTCTTTCGTAAAAAGTCAAATCGAAAGTTGTGGTTATACCCAACTAAGAGCTGCCGGTTTATCACACGTGGGGAGTGACAGAGTACTCCGCTGAGGGGGAGGGATTACCGACCGCTGCCCTAAGGAAGTAACCTCCCGCCTAACTTCTCTGACACTCGTCGAATCCAAAGCCGTGACCAAGAAGCATCTCATATGTCCTAAGGGTAAGAAAAAAAGAAGGAAGGACTGTACGTCCCTGCGCGCTGCAAGTTCCTACGGAAGGATATTGATGAGGGGCGTCCGCCGCAGAACAAAATAAGACAAGGGTGCAGAAAACGTTCACGACTTGAGACTACACTTATCCCGTTGGAAACCCGGGCTGGGGGCTTTCACCCCTTTTCGAGAAAAACTGGGCCGGACAAAACTCAAGGGAAAGCCTCAGGATAGTTGGAAAAAAATGACGTCAACCTATCAGGCTTCTCAAACACGCAGGGGACACGGCAAGAAAAAACTGGTAATCCATTCAGGTGTGCGAAACCGCTGACCGATCATGTCATCATACTCTGCATAATCGAACTGACAAAGGGGACCTGGCTAAAATCTCAACTTTCGTGAGCTGAGCACGAGAAAATAAATGGAAGGGGGATCAAATCCGAGATCGTAGATGAGACAGGGTCGCGCAAAAATCGGGTGCACTGCAAACCACTTTCAGCAAGCTTCAAAATACTCAGGGGCCTTACGCTCACTGCACCCCCTCTCAACTTCGCAGTCTGCCCGGACGAACCAGGTTACAATGACGGATTCTCATCGAGGGCTGATGAAAAAACACATCCGCGCGGCTTTCTGACAACCTGACAAAGTGGAAAGGGGGGGCTTCATTAAATGATCGACTCTTGAGGGACAGCGCAAGGGCGGACCTAGTCTAGAATAATGCAATGTGGATAGGGAATATAACTCGGTAGACCACGGTGTGGGTACTCTTATAAAGCAGCTATACACAATTAAACAAGGGGGGGGGGTGCACAAGCCCCTCGGGAAACAATGTTTACAAAAAGACTGGGACTCCCTTCAGTAGGAAAATAGGGGAAGGTAGACTCGAGTGTCTGAGTCTACTAATGTGCCACTAGCAGAAAATCACTTAACACGGCAGCTACAGAGAAATCTCCTCTTCCACGGCATACGAATAAAGCGGGGACGCTGAACTGTGAGGTCCTAACAAAAAACACAAGGAGAAGTTGCCGGCACTTGTAGTGGGGACTTGCTAACAGTTAGGGTTAAGTCGAAAATCAGAGTGGTAGCGTAACGTACCGGTTAAATATATCAGGATGGTCACAACATGACCACATCCCATACCAAAGAAAAAGGATCCGTCCAAAGTACCTGGTTATCGACAGGAGGGGGGGGGTGGGGAAGAGCGGGAGTTGACTCGGGAAAAGAGCATCGACACGGTGAAAAAAAAAGGGAGATGGGACGTTTACGCGTTCCTGGAGGGTCTGAACCTCAATAAAAACAAAAACAATTGTGGACCCAAAACACTGTACTTCTGTGTAAGAAAATTTAGGGGTGGCGTGCATGCAGGGGGGGGTGGGGTGGGGGGGGGGGGGGAGGGGGGGGGGGGGTCTCTTCAAACGGTCATCGCGGATCTATGCGCTGACAAAAAGGGGTAGAGAACTCCATAAAAATCACACCCGAATCTGCCAGCTAGGAGGATAACCGAAAAAAGAGGGAAGGCCACCAATCAAAACGAAGAAACAAAGGGGGAGGATCCAAAAGCCACGGGGACAGTTCCCAAAGCAAGTGCATGAGTTAAACACAAAAGGGTGTAGGAGCGTGTGGTCGGGAGCGGATGACTACTCCGCATCGGATTCAAGATTATGAGAAAGAAGTCGCAAGGGAAAGGGCCTAAGACCACAGTCCACAATAACACCATTGAAGGACAACAAAAAATAGAGGGCAATGCTGGGAGACTATTCAGGAAGACCGGTCTTAAGACCAGGGACACACTCCTCTCTCACTGCAACGCGTTTCAGACTGGGAAGAAAACGAATCGTGACGGCAAGGGAATAGGATACTATCATCTATGGGGGTCCGCATCGAGAGGAGGTCGCTGGTAGGAAATGGACTACAACAACGGGAGCGGAAAAATTCTGAGGGGGACAAAGGTTAAGCAGAGGTCGTTGTGCCGCTGTATCGACAGGTGAGGTGAGGGCTTTTATCGCGCTTGCGAGCTCTGAAACTAAGAGTCCAATACATTTCTTGAGGAAGATCGATTGCCAGACCCTCACAGCCCCCGCCGACCTGAGAAACTTAGGCGAGCGGAGGGGAAAGGAGGCCCCCGTCGCATGAGATGCGTGAGGAATAATCACAGGGGCTGAAAAGGATTCCCTGAGGGAAACGAACTCCAAACCTGCCATTTAACGGGAAGTGGGGGTGGGAAGGTGGCATACATAAACAAAAAGGTTCAGATAGGGGGAGAGGGTTTTTAACGATATCCACAAACATATCTCTTTGGGCCGAGATCGTGGGAAGGAGAGGGACATCGGCGTGAGGGAAGAACGTTTCGTTTCGATGGTTGATAAAGGAACCCTGTAACAATAAATTGAAAGTCGGGGGGTCAGAATCGCCAACGATGGGGGTCAGCGAGTCTTTGACAAGAGGAACTTCGAACACACATTGAAGGAATGAGGGGGCCGAAAATGACTCGTATTAGAAAAGATGAAGCGGTTGATGGTCGTGGTTAACAAACTCACGGCTCCCGAAAGGGGGGAAAAAAAATGAGTTGGGGCGGCTCTCTCGGGTGTGAAGAGGTCGTATAGGCAGGGGATAGAAAATCGGTCGGAGAAAATACGGGGACTACACGTCAACCCACTAATACGTGTCGTAAGTCGTTAATCGGAAAAAAAAAATAATGGGAAAAAAAGGAACTCTACGGGGGTCAGAAGTCAGAAAGGCGAAAATGTCCACGAGGGGCTGCCGACCTGTAGTAAAATTATCACAAGATCCCTTGCCCAACGCGAGGCGAAAGAAGTATAAGAGGGGGGGGACAATCGCGGTCAGAAGGCCCAGGCTCGAATGTCAATGTCTCCTCACCGGCTAAGCGAACGCAAATAATGAGAGAAAGGGCCTATCAAGCTTCAACGTGCAATCAGACGTGCTGACATAGCTCGCTAGGGTGATGTTACGTCCAACGGTTCGCAAAGTTGGAAAAGACTTGGGAGATATCAAGGGGATACTCAAAAACAACCAACGGAGAGGGGGGAGTAAACCTAAAAAGAAGAAAGTGAAGATCGCCTTAAAACTCGGAAGTACTAGAAAAAACCCTCTGGCCACGCGAGGCTACCGGGGAAGGTGGAGGAAATCCTACATTCAAGCACTTAGAGACACAGATGTAGGACGGCAGGGCCCCGGGGGTCGCAGGCTGTAAATTCTACGATCTGAAACAGGGAAGAAGAATAATGGCGCATGCAGGAACAGCTCTGTAGGGACTGGCCATAGCTGATAAGAAAGGTAAGACAGTAATACGGGGTATCGCCCACGGCAGTGCTTCCGCGTCTGACGGACTCTTTCTGTTGTGAATTATTTGACGACTGTAGGAGTCTCTACAGGCGCTGACACTTGATGTTATCTTCTGGATGGGGCGAACTCGGGGGGGGGAGCTCGCATAAACGGAATGAGTGAGGGCTAAAGGGAACTGTCTCCTGGGGAAATGGGACACAAACAGGGGACAGGCGGACATACTAGGTCAAACTGAAGGTCCTCGTAAATCACAAAAAAATACCCGGTGTGCGAAAAAAGAACCAGACAAATAGGACGCCTGGTACAAAAAAAGCCTTCATTGGAGCATTGCACGGTGAACGGAGAAGCACGGTCCGAAGTGCAGATCACAGCCAAAATCAGGAACAAAAATACCGGGTAAAGAGCACTCGTCATGGGGGACGTGTATCAACATGACGCACCATACCCCCCGATTACTCATACTCTAGTCAGAGAAAGAACACGAGGTGCTTGGGATAGTAAATAGCTAAAAAAAAAAACCACAGATCCAGAAAAAATAGAGAGAACTGGGGGCCTCTGTAGGTGAGAGACAAAGCCAATCGAAAAACATGAAGCCACTCCCTCGCGACAGAGAGGGACACAGGGGTACAACTATGACAAGGGATCTAAAGGTCGTAACGCTCAACAGCTCTGTATCAAGATCTCTGGCAAAGTCATAGGCTTTCAAGAAAGGCATGAGAAGAAGGTGAAAGTGATGAGAGGGAGGGCTTATTATGAGGTGAACGGTTCTGAACTACTGGAAATGTAATGTAAGGACAGGATTCCAAGGGGCATGAATCTCATATTCTTCCGAACTTCGTCAAAGGTAAAAGCAGGGGGGAGGAAAACTGAAATAGGAAATGAACCCGAGTGAAAATTCGGTGTAACGCAGGGAAAAAAAGATCGGGGGGAGGAGGAATCGAAAGTTTCCGAAAAAGGGTGAACCGCTCTTGCGTTCATTTTCAAGGGTATGGGAAATAGTCGGACGCACCTCTGTATAGAAACGGACGACTCTTCAATATACATTGAGAAATTCGACCAGTTAGGGAAAGTAACGTAGTCAAGGGGTCCCGGGAGTTAAGCAAAAACTGAACTGTGAAGGGGAAGACGTTTCACAGGAACTACGAAGGGAGAAAGGTTGACAGACGCGTCGGTCTGTATCACGAATCGAGGAAAAAACCCAGGAAAATTGCGGGCGTGAGCAGACGGACCAGGCTATGTGAGGAGTCCTAGGAGGGGGGTAGGGGGATATGCGGTCGAGGGGTGGACATGAAAGTACCTTATGCGGTATTTCGGGAGAAAAAACTCGGCGACGATAGATGGGGGCATTTCAATTCACATACGCAGAATGAAAAGCGTGCCAGATACTGCGGCGGAGAAAGACTCCCACATGTAAGAAGGAAAACCATCAAAGGCGGTGTTGTGTAGGGTCAGGAATCTGGTTACGGGGTCGACGGCTTAGATGGGTGGGCAGCGGCGGAAATTCGGGGGGGGGGGGAGGGGGGGCAAAGGGGTGGTGGGCGGCGGGGCTTGGGGCTCGAATTAAAATTAAGGGCGGGGATTTATCACATTCAGGTCTATGTCTCTGGCAGGGAACGGGGGGTACGGAGGAAAAATTAGTAAATTAGGGATTGGTTGATCGGCTAAAGGGGACAATAGTCAGTCGGGTCGAAGCCTAAAGACGAGGTATTAAAAGAAAAAAACGGCCTTCTCCCCGAGGGGAATTCGGTCTTAGCCGTGTCTTGGGGATTTTTTCAACCGGTAGGTGAGAGGAGAGGCGACGACCTTGGACGACGAGGAAACTTAACCCAGCAAATAAGGGGGGAGAGGTCAGATGGGATACTTTCAGTTTATCGGGCCGGGGCGCGATGGAGTGTTAAACCTTGGTCGGTTCATCCTGACCGTTATCGTCTGACTCCTAGGTCGAGCAGAGAGGAAAAAAAGAAAGTTCTAGCTGGTTGGGGAAGTTCTAGCCCTAAGAAAGATAACGTGGGTTGGGAGGATTGATATTTAGAGGTTGTCGGGGGAAAAGTTAGACCGGGGGGTTCCCTACGCTTCCAAATACCACTGCATATGAGAAACGGGGGCAACAGTTTTCAAGGGTGAGCTCAAAGGTCTATTGGGGGGGACGGAGGGGTTCATCTGTACATGGGTTCTGCCCACGAGATTCCCGAGGCACTACAGGTGGGGGTCTCGGGAAGGGGGGGTCATGCGGCTCGGATGGAGGAACCTTGGGAACGGGTGGGGAACCGAGAATTCCGTCTGAATCAGCTGCCTAATTCGGGGGCCCGTTACCAGCCACTAGGAACGCCAACACCCGGCAAGGAAGTGATCGGATCGCAAACGGACATTCTTCTGGGGAGGGAGCTCATTGTCTCCAAAACAGGGGAATATGGAGTCTTAGCCCAGCTGCCCGAATAACCACAAAAAAAAAAGGCGGTAATTCTCCAAGACATGGAATCTGGCGCCCCACGGCAGGTTCTTCTCAGGAGGGAAACTGGTAGAATACCGAAGGACAATGGTTTTGGTCTGCCCGTCTCGCTTGGTAGCCTCCTTATGGGGTGAACCGAGAAATGAGGAGAACGGGCTGCTGGACCAGGAAATCACACTACACAAAAAACTATACGGGGTCACTTGAAAAGCGATAAATGATATAGAGTTAATGGGGGGTGATATGAAAGGAAGTGGCTCGGGTGTGAGGTGGTTTCTCAGTGAAGAAAACAGTTGTACAGTTGCGTATAACTGGCACAAATTTGTGGACAGTAAAGGGTCAGGTGCAGGATCAACTATGGTTGTCAATCCGAAATGGAATTCAGGGTATCGACCACAGACCCAACGTAAAGAAGTAGGATACAAAACATGATCAGACGACGCTCTAAACGTAGATTCTGTAACAGGTATTCACAGGGAAGGAAAATTTCACCTCTTGTCCGTTAAGTCACTCAAGAGAAACGGCCGATTTCGGCTTGGTGGTAGACGACGGAGGGGTCAATGATCGGCCAGGGTTTTGTCTCAAGGCTCTACGTTCGGGGTAACTCAGGGTACGGGGATGCCCATAGTTGAGAAAGCGTATAGAGCGTTGCGGTTTGGGGTCTAAAGGGGCGAACGATAGGGAGGTGTTGAAGATTATTCCTGACTTCTTTTTCCGTGAGTCTGGTTTCTTAATGAAATTGGACTCTTTCTGGGTATCAAAAACTGAGCAAAGCTTGGGGGCGTGGGATTGGCCGTTAGGAAAAAAGCAGGATGAGGCAAGGCTGTCTCTAACCTTGGAAACGGGAGGGTGGGGGGTTGAAAAAAAAAACTTAAAACAGGACCGCAAAGTGTGTTGCCAGACGTATTTGGCAGGGGTCTGGGGGGGCTGGGAAAGGTGAACTTGTACTACATCAGGGGAAAATTACACAGTGAAAAGACGCGGGGTGAACTGAGAAGAACTAACGAGAACGAAGGCAGGTCTCACTGTGGGGTTGATGCGTAAGTCGGTCGGGCATCTCGGAGAGGTTTTTAAAACGACATGGGAGGGGAAGGGTCGTGGCGAATCGTGGGGAAGGTAATCGCTAGGGAAGCTCTGTCATGATCAGGGGTGATGGAGGGACGGACCAAAATGGGAGTCGGACCGTTGCGGGCTGAAGCTCACGGAGGATTGCGGGGGGAAATCAATGAGTGGGAGGGAGGAGGGAAAGGGTCAACAAGCCGCGGGGTTCGTGGTCAGGGGGGCAAAAAGGCCCTGGAAAGGTGTGTTGTGTGTGCAAAGCTTTGTTCGGCAGAGATCCATGATAAAGGAACAACGCTGCTTGGGCGAAGTAAATCGAGCGGAATCGGGGAAGGAGGAAATTTGGGGGAAACACAGAACGAAAGCCGTTAGCCACGGTAGTTGTAGCGGCTGTGGGGGGTGCTGCGGGGCTGAGGTCTCATGTGATTCGTTCGTCTGTGTAGGGTCAGCGGTGCATGTATGCTGAGGGGTACCGCATCATAGGGCGCGCAAAGGGTAATGGCAAACGTAAATGGGGCTGGGGGAGGGAGGGAAATTAAGATAATAGTGAAGACCGGATTCCTGAGGAGACATCATAGAAGCAGTCCCCTCAATCTCACGAACCGATAGTCAGCGAAGACTCCGGCAGGGGGACGAGGTACCTTTGGCAAGGGGCACTGCGGAACCTTGCACTACTCAGGTTGTTCAACTGGCTATCATAATGCGTGGGGGAGAAACGTCATACGAAAGCAGCCTCAAGTGGGGGAAGTGGCGTCGGAAAAAGATAGGCTTACCCACAGCCTTATTGGTAGTCTTGGGACAATGATCTCGGCCAAAGAAATCGATGAAATCGATATAGGGCCCAACGTACTATCACCGCAACTCCCAGAAGGGACTGGGGAAAAAATCCACTCCCGTGGGCTGTCCCGCCATATGAAAAGGGGATCACTATAGCGAAACGAAGGGGTATGGGGGGGACCAGCATTGGTATTGCTATTACGCCGGGAACATAATTAAGTTGAATAAGCGTTGAATCAATCTTGGGGGGGTGAGGATTCATATATGGGACGCATAGCTTTTCAAAGGAAAGGCGGGAGAGTCGAAATGGAAGAGGTTGTCGGGGGGACAAAAAAACAAACAAACAGGACCTGATATGTGGGAAAAAGGAGGTCGGCTTGACAACAGCGTATGTGCACGATCCTTTTTGGTGAGGCCACCAAGGAAGCGAGATTGTCATCAGGGAATCTCCACTCCAATGAAAAAAAGGATAATTTATTCTCCAACGTGCTTTACCAGCTGGGTCTAAAAAAATGCGTTCTCAAGTCAACAAGGAAGAGGGGGGAAACTCCATAAAAACTTCCGTCAAGAAGGGCTGCGCATGGAATGGGAAAGACTGTGAGGCCGGCTTGTCTTAGGTCAATGGCAAATTACTGCACAAAAAGACGCCACTGGCAATCATCCCCTCTGACCACTCTTTATCATCAAGAGAGACGGGGAGCTGCCTAAGAGCTGCAGAGCCTAAATCTCCAACTGGAATTGAGTGCGGTTTCCGTGCCCGGGGGCCTGGGGATGACGAGCGGAAGGAGGGCTGTATCTACTCCTGGTGGTTGGTTCACAACCGAAAGGGATCAACAAAAACTGGCCAGTTCACAAGTCACGCAAAGACAAACGGAGGAAACTTATGAAGCCCGATCCCAAGAAAGGAACCGTCCCAAGTCCGGAAAAAACTCTTGCAAGACCAGCAGGTGCAGAAAAAAAATGGACAACAATGAACTCACAGTCCTCAAGCTCACTTCACGCAATGCCTGGAGCGGACAAACTGTAGAAGGGGCTGCTTGAATCAATGAACCGCAACAGATCCTAAAAATCTTCGAACACCATCCTGGAGTTCACAAACGGTCCTGGGGATAGGTAGGGATTAGCGGACAATCTTGATGGAACCACAAAAAAAAAAAAAAACCCTTAAAACTCCACGCGATAACGGCTATGGAAATCGAGTCCTGGGCGCAAAGAGAGGGGGGTGCGTAAGACAAAATAAGGCCCTGATAACTCTGGAGTTGTATTCTGTTTCGGGGGGCCAGGGCGGAACTTACTGGGCACGGGCAGCGGCGGAGGGAGGGCGGCGGAATAGAAAAAGAAGGGACCGGCACGGACAAACGAATCGGGCAAGGTCCACATCGGTCCTTGGCAATATTAAAGTGGACATACTGAAAAAGTTTCAAATCATGGGGGCTCCTGAGGGGGGACTCGAGATCCAGTGGTCGTGGAAACACTAGAGGTGTTCCCGTCATTTCCCGGCGTGAAACACGCTGCGCCTAACCACTGAGCGGTTTAAACCCCTCCACAAGTACTTCACGAGAACTTACATACTCTGACCTCTAGCAAATAACTCTAAAATAACTTTACAGACGACCTCAGTCATCACAGAGGAACTCTAAAAGAAAAAAATAAAAAACTACAAAAATAACTCACAATGACGGGTCTTGTTCAAAAAAGGATACATCGGAGGGGGCGCGGAAAAAAACATCCTAGTAAGAACACACATGGACAACAGAGTACACTATTGCAACTAAACATGACCATGGACGGGGTTCAAAAATAATAATTCACCTAGAACAGAAACGAGGTCCAGGCCCTTAGAGCCGAGTCATGGACACCGCGTAGTGGTCGAGGGCGGACGAATGGTCAGGGGCCACGTGGAATGTCTGCGGTCTCAGGCCGAGTACGCAGAACGACTTCTAAGGTATCTAGGTCTGGCCCGGGGATACTATGCTCGGGCGGATTGGGTCAATTGGACTGCTGCCTTATGTAGGGGTCGGGCTCCCGATCTGAAAATGGAATATCGGGGTAGACATTGTCGGGAGAGTGCTAGTCTGACTTGGAGGATGCAACTGATTGGATGGGGGTGGTAGAGTCGGGGTTGGTATCAAGTTGCGGTCAAAACAGAAAAAGAGATCGGAGTCTGTTTAACAAGTTCGACTGGGGAGGGGCGGATGGGGTATGTGAGATGGAGTAGAGTCGCAGACCCTATCGTTGGGCCAAATCCCTTGGCGCAGTTTTGCAGCCCTGGGTTGAGAAAGAGGGGGGAGGGGTGGCGTAGGACCCCCTGAGGATGGCAGTCTGAGAGAGCGGGGTAGGGGTGGAGAGGGGGGATTTCTTGGGTGGGCTTCGAGTAATAGGTGGATACCTGCGGATTATGAAAACATAGGGTGGAGTGGGGGGGGGGAGGCATACCTGGAGCATAAGAGCGTGTAATAGGTCCCGGGTGTGGAATTGGGGGGGAGGAAGGGGTTAGTGAGGGAGGGGGCAGAGGAGAGGTGGTGATAAAAGATTACCATGATTTTAGGGGGTGCTAAAAGGATATTCTTGAACGCAATAAATGCGACCGTGCCTTCCCTCCCAGGTGCGGATGGTCAAATCTAGCTCCCTATGTGGTAAGGGCAAGGATAGGACGTCGGCGCCTAGATACGAGGCAAACATTAGAGGGGCAGGGGCTTTCACCGACGAAAACAAGATAAGAGAAGGGCAAGAAAGCGTAAAAGGGATATCAGGAAACGACGGCTATCACGGTGAACGGCCGCGACGTATGAAAAGGGCAAAAAGCTACGAAACTATGGCGGCATGGGGTTGACTCCAAATAAAACCAACCATAAAAATCATGCAAGGAGCTACTAGTAGACAAAGGGGAACGAGGAACACGCCTAGATGAACTCATGGCGCAAGGTAACAACAAGAATTCAGCTCCCAAAAGTCCTCGCAGGGGAATCGTTCATGGGGAGGCGTCTTAGTGAAAATTGGAAGCGTACCGTATACTCAGGGCTTGATAAAGGATCTTGCTTCGGGGATATAGATATTCGGTTTGAAGCGAAACTTGAGCACCCGAAGGAGGGGGTCCTCTAAGGGGTTAGGAGGGGGGAGGGGGACCGTCTGAGCACCGTGAACTTGAAACCCCTTCATCGGGACCCCCTGGGGCTGCGAACGGACCCTTTGCCAGACAGCACTGTCCAGGGACGATCGCAGGAAGGAGTCAACTTGAAACTCAGGGCGGACGAGGAAGATATGTATGGCAGTAGGGGGGGGGCTGGGCAGGCCGTGGGCAAACGTAGGGTCAAAATCTATAAGACAATGTCCGTGTTGCGGGGCTGAAAGGGCCTACGAGTGACGGGGCAGCAAAGCCCCCTTTAGGGGGAAAGGGAGGGGAGAGGGAAAACGTCTTCGGGGGAGTACACCGGATTCTGCGTACCTCTGAAAGAGGGGTGGTGGGGGGCAGAGAGTCCAAAGCGTGAGTGATACAATAAGGGTAGAAGCGGGTGGAGTCGAGGAAACAAAAAAGCAGCGCACCAGTCGTGCCTGAGGGCTGTTCTCGGATATCGGGATTTAAATAAAAGAAGACAGAGGGAGGGGGGGTCACGGGGAGGTGGGGGGGGGTGCGGGGGGTGGTGAGTCCAGTAGAACACAAAAAGGGCGACGGCTCCGACGGCTGTAAACTCCTTCACTGTGGACCTAAAGCAAAGGCGGAAGGTAGGGCAGGGGGGAGGGTCGATGCAGAAGCACTGCCGGGGACGGTTGTGGCGACGCGAAAGCACGGGCGAGCTGAATCTGCACGACGTCAGGGGGAGGAAATTATTGTCCGGCCCTGAGATGGAACGAAGATCGGGGCAAGGGTTGGGGCATTTCCTGAGCGAGAAGTGCAAAGAAAAGGAATTTTGAAGGAAGTTCGGGCAGCAGAACTCAAACGAAAGCCTAAGAAACGATTGGAAGTTTAAACGGCGTGTGGCGATCTGGGGGATGATAGGGTTTTTTCCAAAGCTCCTAAAAGAGGGGGCATGACCAGCCAGAGGAGGGACTTGGGACCGTACACAGGACTTGGCCCTTCAGTTGGAGCTAGTGTAGGAATGGGGGGCTCCTCCGAAATCACCTCTGGATGGGGCTACTTCTCTTGAGAACAGGGGCTCCCATTTTGCAATGCCCACATGGGGTTGATCGGAGCAAGGATGTCTTACACGTCCCGAAAGGTATCCAAAAGACACGGCGGGCTTGTCAGAATGAAGGGGTGGTCACCTCGGGGATGATCATAGAAAATCGGGAAACACTGGGTGTTGAAATATTAGCGCTCGGGGGGTACTGGGGGAAAGATTCTCACAAAAACAACGGGAAAGAAGTCGACAAAGAGGGGAGTGGGCATCGGGAACTTTGTTCAAAAAAAGAGCTTCAGAACGACCCGTCAGCGAAATGAAGTCAGGAGTCCTCTCATGATTTAAGGAGGGGCGTTGACGGAGCCGAGATAGGACATATTGGGAGAAATCTTTGCAAGGATTGCGACCAGATAAGACGAAATGGAAAACTGGCTTGGTAGCGTGCAATTGTAAAGGACTGTACGAAACAAGGGGAAAAAAGAGAAGGGGAGGGCTCCTGGGAAAGGCGCGGCAAACCCCCACAACAACAAAACGCCAACGGGACGCTTGGAAACCCCAAAACCACCTCACCAACCACACCCGGCGAGCAACAAAGAGAAAAAAAAACTGGCCACACAAAAAAAAACAACAAAAAACCACCAAAGAAAAAACTCAACCCCTCAAACCCAAAACAACACAAAACACGCACCCCAAAAAAAAAACAGAAACAGAACCAAAACACGCACAACGACAAACAAACAAAAGGAAGGGAGTTCGGATTCGGTTTCAGGAAACAAAGACGGGAAAGTTCTTTGGGGAGCGGAAGCTTGCAGTGATGACGTTCGAAGCAGACATCAAGGGGGAAAAGTTTTGACGTGGGGTTCTTCGAAGTTCTGAACGCGCTCCCAGAAAAATGTCCATGCTACAAGGGAAAACAGGGGGAAGTTGACGTTCCGAGGGGCGCGAAGACGACAGGTATGCTTACTCGGGGTCGCGGAACCTGAAAAAGAAGAAAAAAGCAGACGAGTGGGGGGGGGAGGGGGGGGGGGGGGGGGGGGGGGGGGGGGGGGGGTGGGGGGGGGGGTTGGAACTGTCGTGGGGGAAGGAGGAGGGGGGGGGGAGGGGGGGGGTGGGGGGGAGGCGAGGCGTCGTTCCTTCTTTCGCATTGGCTTAGGGGAACTGGAGTCTCATGCGAAACTGGAAGCAATCGACAGGATTATACGTCCGTATCGATGTGTCATCCCCGGGGGCGAAACAAAATGGGATCTAATATCGCATCAAGGAAAACGTAACCTACATCTCAGCGACGAAGCGGGGAAAAAGGGAAAGGGAGATGCGTGTTCGAAACAATCGTACAGGAAATAGATGTCTTCAAGTAGATAAGCGGAGAAGCGCACTCAGGGGAACTCCTGCAGAGGCGGAAATTACACGGGACGTCTCAGTTTTGGAAGATGGGGGGGAACTCATTGATCTTCTACTGCTGACGGGCAGGGAATTAAAGTCCCTTATCGGATGAAACTATCCCGCAAGGGCGTGATACAGCCGCAAAAAAAAACATCTCATGGTTTGCTGAAACCCTAACAGGGGAGGCGTAGAGAGGGAGGTCGGCTCGTGTAATCTCAACGGCCGGGACAGACGCTGCGCCCGGTATGGGGCGGCAGCGAGATCCGTATAAGACTCTAAAACGGGGAGAATCTGGGGGGAAAGTGAGCCGGGTTGTCTTCCCAGGGTCTGCTCAAAATCATTGGAGGGGAACTAATCGCATCTAAGAGGAAGAGTGGGAAGAAAGTTACCAAATCGGAGAGATTGCAGACACTCCTGGGGTTTATCTTCCAGCTTCAAGGGGGTTTACAGAGAGGTCTGTCGAACATTAAAGCATCCTCGTCGAGGAGCGCTAAGGCTAGGAAAGTGGAGGGATGCACAAACAAAAACCAAAAAAAAAAACACCCCCACCACCGAAAAAAAACAAAAAAAAAAACAAAAAAAAAAAACAAACACAGCCACACCAAAAAAGAGGGTCCGTTACCGCAAAGGAAAGGAACGACCATAGGGGGGGGCCGAGAGGGGGGCGAGGAAAGAGGAGCGCAGTACCTAATATAAAGTGTGACACGGGGTGAAAATGCTGGAATCAAATAACTCACCTGTGGAATAGAGCGGTGAGTGGGGGGGTGGGCGAAAGTAGCCATGAAGAGGACGCAGCGAGAGAGGAAACACACGCTCTACGAAGAGCACAAGGATCAGGGGGATACGGCCATAGCAGTGAAGGTCGCGTTAGCTACTGTCTGGGGGGTGTGGGTGGGGGGGGGGGGGGGGGGGGGGGGGGGGGGGGGGGGGGGGGGGGGGGGTAGGGGGTGTGCGGGTGGTGTCGGGGGGGGGGCGAGGTGGGGGGGGGGGGGGTGGGGGGGGGGGGGGGGGGGCGGGGAGGTGAGGGGGGTGGGGGTTAGAAAGGGAATCATCTTTCTGTGACTAATCCGAATATCTTGTGGGTCCTAGTTGGAAAACGGGAAAGGAAACGTTTGGAAAGGGACTTTTGGGGCTACAATGTGGAAAAAAACTGCTACCAAACGTGTACGACAAGCCCTGTGCGCCTCAAAAAAAGCATTCTATCCTTACTAGAAAGCTTCCTGCCACAGACTATTGGGAAATGGAGTAAACAACTTCTTTGTGGACCGGGGCTAGGGGAGCCGGGAGGGTTACGAGGCGGAGACATGGGGGAGGGGAGGGGTTTAGGGGGGGGTAATTATCAGGGGGGGGGGTTGTTTGGTTGTCGGGTGGGTGGGTGTCTTTGGGGAGGGGGTGTGGTGGGGTGGGGGTTTTTGTGTTGGTTTTTCTTAGGGGAGTTGTTTCTCTGGGGGTTTACCTTAACTGTCGTAATTTAAAAAAAGAAAAGTCGACCTGCTGTGGAGCAATTGGTTCACCCGTTTCTCCACTGGACGTTGACCGTTTCACAGGAGAGTTGCTGAATCGTGACGAGATGAAGGGGTGAAAGTCGCAAAACGCATGACTTATGCCCGAGAGAATGAATACGATGGGAAAAGCGACCGGGGGAGCACTATACCTCTACTCTCGCTGTGTGCAACACTATAAAATGTCGGGGGAGAGAAAAACTTTTTCTAGTTATACGAGGGGGCGCTGCGCTCTCCAAACACCGCAAAATAGAAGGCATTCACAGTGAAAAGCGTCATCATCAAGCGTAGACAAAGCAGCAGTACGGTACTAAAGGAAGGGGGGACTGAGGGCCCTTTTGTTTTCAAAAAAAAAGCCCAGTCAAGGAGGGCGGGCAACTAATTCGAAAATAGGGGGTAAACAATGCACATCGAGGACTGGGGAGCTGTGAAGTAATTGGGGGCCCCAATGCAAGCACTCTTCTACATGGAACAAAAAAAAAAATTTCTCGGGGTACAAAATGCAAGGGAAGATTCAGTCTTCCGTCCAGTCCAGGGGGGGTCTAAAACTACCATGGAGAAAGGTCTCCATGTCTCCCAGGGGCACGAAAGAGCATCGGTCGTAGATGATCCTCGGGGGGGGAGGAAATCATCTCCATTAAAAAAGAGTCTAGAACGATACCAAGCTGTCTGATCTTATACAAATTAAGGCGGATGCGTCGGAGGAAAAGGGGAATAACTACGGGAGCAGGGTGGGGAAGACTCGGAGCTAAAGGGTGGGGGGTCTCACGGCTAAGAAGTCCGGTAAAGGGGAGCGTCGGATCAACTTAAAGGCAGGGTCGAGAAAAACGAAACCTGAAAGCTCTGAGGGGCGGGGGGACTTACATCTTACCGCGTCGAGATGAGAAGATTAAAGCGAAGTGCGTTGGTTCCGCACGAGTTCACTGACGAGGTGAATAAGCGGTCGCCTTATCTACAGCTGATGACACTAGAAGAGCTTGAACTCCTCTGAATCGGAGCGGAGGTCCCTCCAGGTTCATACGGGGTACGTTCCCCAGTGATGGGCTGGAAACAAGTGTGCGCAGGCTTCACGGGAGAGTGGAAAGAACTCCTTACATCTTAACTAACCTTCACGCGTGGCCGGCTCGGGCTAGGCAACGGCCGGGGTATGTTAACCGGTCGTGAGTACTACATCGGCCAACCAAAATCACTAGCAATGGGATGGGGCTAAAGTAAGATCTCAAACGACTGTCAATTTTTCTCCGAAGGTTCAGTGCGTTTTCTAAATTGATTCTAGGTGTGGGGGGCTGTGAGTTCTGGGACCCTGATCAGTGGTGACCCTCTCTATGGCTCTAAAACCGCCGGGGGTCGGAGGTACCTGCGGCACTATCCATATAGACATGCGGCTATCAAACTGGAAACGGGGAAGAAGGTTCATACTTACGGGGGTTGCTTCGGAAGATGGAAGAGTGTTCATACCCGCTATAAGTCAAAGACTCCAAAGACATCTGCACAGAGTTCGAAGAAGCGGTCAACAACATAAACGTCGAGTACCTCAGAAACAGGGAAGATCAGGCAGAAAAGTGAGGGAAGAGGGGGGTAGCTGAGGACACGGGATGCTTGGGGGAAAGGGTACACAAAAAGGGGAAAAGTAAAAGGGGGGGGGGGGGGGGCGAAAAAAAAGCGACAGGCAGGAACGAGTGCAGGATCAATAAGGTAGGAGACTAGAAATCATGCGAGGTAGAGGAGATTGCCGAACAGGAGGTCGCTGAGTCTGGGGGGAATCAGGGCGGGGGATCGTAAACAACTTCAGCGGGGGCACAAAGCAACCGCCCAAGGAGCTATGTCCGGTAGGATGAGCGGGAGAAACAACGGGGGGAGAACGGGAAGAAAGGAAGAAAACGCATCGGCAAAAAACTGGGAAGAAGCTAATATGGAGGGGCTGGAGGTGGCAGGGCTTCGTAGATGCCCTGGGAAGTGAAAGAAGAATTGAAGAGCTTTGAGGGGGGGAAATTGCCTGGAGGGATGTATGAGTCCCATTAGTTGCGCTGCCAAAAAAGGTAGCAACCTAAGGGAGGAGAATTGGCGACGGAGAGAAACACTCCTTCCCCTTGAATGGGGGGCTGGGGGAGGAAAGTGTACGGAGAGAACAGCAGGCTTTCACGGCAACGCATCGAGGGTAAACAACACCCAGAAGAAGGGGAACGGGGGAGTCCGTGTCGGGAACAGCAGGCTGAGGGGTAGGGGTGGGTGCACACTATTCAAGACGGATAATGAGAATATTCATCGTAAACGGAAAGTCTCTATGTGAGAAGCCCAGGGGGAGGGGGTAACCGGGGAATAAAAAGGGTAGGGTCTAATGGGCTGCGCCACGGAAGCGCAGAGGGACGTATCCAGGTTCACAAAAAAAAAAAAAAAACACAAAAAAAAGCAGTTAGTCTTCGAGCAAAAAAGCGGGAAGTAGTCTCTATCAAACGCACTGGGGTACAAATAAAACGACAAAAGTAGTAAACACCGGAAAGACTTACTCGTTGCAACGCCAAAAAAAAGGTGATGTAAGTGAATGAAAGGAGACAAGGGCGACGATGTCTTGCGGGGTCAATGATGTTGTATGCAATCTTCGTGATCTGATCGAGCTATCACCAGGAAGAGGCCGTATGGTGTGCATTTACCAACATCAGCAGGCCATCCTGTGTACGTCGAGCTCTGGCAGCCGTGACAGAAGTCGGAGAGAAAGGAGGAGGGGTAATGTGAAAGCAAGACTATAAAGCTACTAGGTGCCTGGGGGTTCAGGAAAATGCTGGGTCAGAAAAGTTTTGAGCAAGGGCGGGTGTGATGGAAACGAATGAGGGATAACTGCTTGTGAGAAGTCGGAAACTCTTCACTTTGGACACTCCTTGACCACGTGGCTACTCGTTGGAAAACCCTCTGGGAAGGAAGCAACAATTAAAAAGGAGGGCATATAGATTAAGTTGCGGACGGCAACCGTGTGATGGGAGGGTGACTAGGGAGGGAGAGCATGTTGAGAAGAGGGGGCAAAGACAGTGCACTTGATATTCCTGTCGCGCTTCGCATAACGATAACATGGGTGTGGGCAATCACTTAGTGAGACACCTTGACGGAAGAAAAACGGGGACCTTCCAAAAAGACTATAATTAGGAAAACGCTTAATGAAAACACTAAAAGTAAAAAATTTCCGGGGTGTCCGACATCTTGGGGGATGGGAAGGACAGTGCACCACACACCGGAAAAGGAAAGTCACCGGGTGACTGTTGGCGTAAAAGAAAAAAACGTCCAAAAGGACACACGAAGTGACCAGGCGTTATGTGGCGGGAAAGAGCCTAAACAACGGTGACGGGGGCTGGGGAAGCGGGCACCCGGCATAGGAGAAACAAAGACGTCCGTAGTACCCGAAGGAGAAGGACTAAACAGTTCGGAGGGGGGGCGGGAAAAGGAACGGTGGCAACAATTTTAGTCAAGAAAGGTTCGCAGGTATTCGCATCAAAGACAACGTCTAACGGAACCTCCAGGGCCAACTCCCGCCCACACACAAAAAAAAAAACAAACCACAACAACTGGAAGTAAAACTGAACAACCGAACTGCGACTTCTGCGTCCGCATACCGGTCAAGGGGGCGCCTCGGAAAAAAGACAAACGCTCAGACCATCGACAGGAAAAAAAATCTACAGAACGGAAAAGAGGAGGGGAATTCCTATGCGAGGCTGAACTATAGTCCCGACATGTCATAAAGGAACGGCAAGGAAGGGAAAAAGACAAGAACGGTCTCGCAACAAAAAAAAAGGCAAACACCACTAGGACGGATCCCCAAATACGTGTCACACGTGGCAGGACGAGCAAACTGGGGACAGCCAAGAAAATGCCACTACGGACCGTCGGACGGTCCACCGGTG
>Ga0179593_1455858_pt1 | contig 19541 bp, 17 predicted proteins | sample CZODoug2_1_08_16_FD_185931 | JGI IMG/M metagenome (GOLD analysis project Ga0179593, IMG submission 185931) | Vadose zone soil fungal communities from Angelo Coast Range Reserve, California, USA - CZODoug2_1_08_16fungal (PacBio error correction) | ecosystem: Environmental > Terrestrial > Soil >...
TTTCACTGTGAAAACACACATCAGCAAAACAGTTATTGCCTGCATATGGGAAAAACCAAGTAAGGCCCATCGCGGGAGAGGAACCTCAGACAGATCGAGTTAACATCGCCTTCTCCTGGCCGGGACACCCGACGCATGTGGATCATTGATTGACGCAAGCACGTCTAATTCGATGGGGGCCGAGGACAGATCGAGGAAGGATCCTAATACTCAGCAAAAGGCTAAGGCGCAGCAGGAGGGGTCTGGCTTCCCAAAGACGGGAACCTAACCTATGGTCGATCCCGAAGGGAATGGGTGTGACAAAAAGCGTACCGAGGCTCCTTGAAAAAGGCATTCTCGGAAAAGGGATCACCGGGCCGTCGGAGTCCTATCCTATAAGCCCCAGAAGGTACAAAGAAACAATAAGGAAGTCACGGGGACTCAACTTCATGTCTCAATCATAAGAGAAGTCCGGGCCACCACTTCTCAGCATCATCGGTAGGGGGTCTTTCAGGCTTAAATTTTGTTCGGATTTTGAAGAAAACTGAAAAATACACTCGATACTTTTGGGGCGAACGAGGGAAGAAAAGATGGGCGAGGAATAATCAGAGGGCATGGAACGTAGGGTCGTCGGTGCGTTTTGGGGCGTGTCCCGAAGAGAGGAACAGGAAGGAGAGTGGGGCGGAGGGGCAGCAACAAAAGGGTAAAAAAAAGCGGGGAGACGTGAGAATTCCCCAGAATTGAAAAGAGTGTAGGTGGAGTTGAGAAGTTCGTCCAAGCTCATCATTTGGGTAGTCCTACATTCCATCTTGGTAAGGGGTAGGGGCGCTGCCGAACTAAAACTCCAGGCAGATATAGTGGGGACTAAAAAAGCGGTCCACATCCAGGAGAAAAACCGCCGAACGCCGGTTGCCCCGCTTTTGTACACCACGAAGAAAAGTTGAACGAGGGCACCCGGCGGGAAATGTGTATATCAGAAACAATATGCATAAAGTGGGGTCTAGGTTCAGCAAGGAGGGGAGGTCTTAAGGGGGAGACCCAAAGGGGGAATAACCATTGGCAAGGGTAACTAACCCCAAGCCCGGGGGAAAAGGGGTGCACCCATCCAAAGCGCGAAAATGACCAACCTGAAAGAATGGGCTGGGACATCGGAAATGAAAAAGGCCTCAAGTGCGAAAGTGGGAGTTCATCTGTCAAGCGATGCACAAGGTCAGCAAGAAAGGAGATAAAAGGGTTTTCAGTGCACGTTATCTGTCGGTCGGGAGCAAAACCGTCCCGTCGGAAAGAGAAGGAAAGGAGAGAGCAGAAGGGGCGGACCGAGAGAGAGTCCAATGATCGGAAGCAAGTTAAAGAAACTAGTAATAGTCTTGAAGGAGGGATGGACCGATCCGGAAGGAGGATTTTGGGAGGAAAAAACCTTATCCCTAAAGGGATTGACCCAAAATGGATAAGTAAAGGGGGGGCTGAAAGGAAAATCTGCTGAAAGAAAGACAATAAAAACGTGCAAGGGGAGAACAGGCACCGGCTTCAGCGAAGGAACGCCAAAAAAGCTCGTAGTCTCTCCTTCATAAAAACCCCGAATCCGGGAGGGGGGGGGGGGGGTTTTGGAAGATTAGGCATCCGTGGGGCTTAGTAGAGTTGTCTAGGCGATAATGAAGGGGAAAGTCCAAGCCACAACAAGTCGGAGCGAGGTCAAGGGTCGCGATACGGTGGGCCCAGGGGCAATCGCTTCCAACAAAAGAAGGTCCATGACGTGACCCGAGAGCGCTTGACGGGGTTGTGGGACTCACTGAAAAAAGAAGGATGGGCGACGGCCTTGGCAGGCGACTAAACACTTTGGAAAGTGTTGCACGGAACGTCGGTTGGTTTGTAAACCCGATTGAAGGGGTAGGCAAAGACCACGGACTGCGGGGGCTTGGGGGAAGTCAAAAACCTGAACCTTATTGAAGAGAAAAAGGAAGAGAAAAGGACGGATAAAATTCCCAGTCTGATAAGCCGACCATGATTGGTCAATGATTTTCCAGCGGAAGGAAATGTAAGGTAGCGCACCACTTATAGAGGAAGGATGACCGGGTGGAGATAAGTACAAAAATCAATAGAAGGAGAACAAAGGCGAGTTTCACAACAACGACACAATTGCGGAGATGTGAATGGAGAGTCAGTCTCAGAAGAATCGTAATGGCTTGCAGAGTAGGAGGGGACGAGCAGAAATGGAGCTGCAAACTAAGGCAAATCATTTTGCCGACGGAAAAACCGCGCGCACCGAGGGGGAAGCAAAAGATGACGATGACTTCGTGCGAAGTGGGTTGTAGTCAACAACCTGGTTTCATGGTTGGGGAGGCGAAACGACCTTTGCGTGTAAAAGGCACCCCAAAAACAAGGCGACGTTCCAAAGCCAGGGGGAAAGAAGAGAAGTACAGAAGCCTCTTGTATAGACCAGCCCAGAAAAGAAAAAACCATGCCAGGGAAATCAGAATGAAGTGAGTAGTCGTAAACTGGACAGGCTCAGATGGGACATTGGTGTCCTTAGGATAGACACAGCAAAAGAAAGGAAAGAGTATCGTTGTGGGTTAAGGGGGTTTGGAAGCAATTTCCAAACCGGAAGAAAGACGCCGAGGCTCGGAAACTTTCCGAAGGGAAACTTGTGTCAGATCGGGGGATAGGGGCTGAGCCGCGGAGACTAAGGCCTAACAACCAATCCGTCCCGCTATTTCGGGAGGAAGTCCTAGAAGATCTAAGGACCTAAAGCAGGTGGCCAGAGACCATAAGGCCGGAAAACGTCCGGTCAGACGCGGGAAGAAGAATAAGCAACGTGGTCGTAAGGGGCAGTAGGGGGTTGCGGAAGAAAAGTCCGAATCAAGTCCATTTTACCTCCAGCGATCGATCGTCATCTCAAAATCTGGGGGAGGCAGGAGGAGATGAAAAAGTTGAGGACCGCTTTCGCTAAAGGGGCCGGCGTCAGCGGAACAAGGGTCCACACAGCCGATGTCAGGGCGCGAAATAGTCTGTTCTGAAAATAGCTCACAACGGGGGGAAAGCCAAGAAGCCGAAAAAATGGGTCAGCTACTGCCAAGAGAGGGATAGGGGCCAGATCCATCGCCAGGAAGACCTACGAGGGTAAAAGAATTGTCAATCGCGGAACTGAGGGGGAGGCGTGATTAGGGGAAAGGGGTCGGGGGGCGGTCGGTCTAACCAGATTTCGAGGGTGTAGGCAAATTAAAAGCTTGGGCCAAGCGAACAAATGAGCGAAGGGTCTAGGGCTCCAACGTAGCAGATAAAATCGTACACCTTATGGCGCGCCAGCTCAACAGAGGCCAAAGTAACAAAGAAAATCCTATAACATGTATGTCTGGACGTGAGGCCTGAATTCGGCTTGAAAAAACAAGGTCCGCGAAAGGGAACCAGCTTGGCAAGGAGGGAGTACTACGGAAGCTTTTGTAGGGAGGTTTGGGTACGTAGGGGAAATTTTTCTAATGAAACACTCTAACGGTAGTGGAACAAACTCGGAGAGTCAGGGGTCGGAGATGTAAAGGGGTGTCACGGCGTGCGTCATTTGCCTGGGGGGAAAACTCGGGGAATTGTCAGTTGGGTCCGAAAGATAGAAAAACTAAAAAGAGTCGGGACCAAAGCCTCACACGAAAGCCCGTAAAGCGGAGGAGGCCTACCGCGAGTGAAGAATATGGTGGATGGAAAGGTGACCTCGTTATTCTAAAAAGGTGCAGCGTGGACTGGAAGAGGAGAGAAGTCGGGTCAAACGTGGTGCGCGAAGAATGTGGTTTTCGCATCCGCCGGCTAGGATAGAATGTGGGCTCTACGAAATGAGATTTAGCGCTGGGGACAACGTACGGTCAATTCGGGGAAGCGGACGTGAAAGCACCTAGAAGGGCAGCTTCACTGTGAAAATAGCAAGAAGGCAAGGAGCGGAAAAAAGAGTGGGGAGCGGGAAACCAGAAGAGAATCTACGAGGCAGGAGGGCTTGAAAGAAAAACTCAACCGGCTGCAAAGGGTGGGGGGACTACCCCCTTTGATTCTTCCAAGGAAAATACGACTGACTCTGCCGAGAATCTTGGGAGGGGGGGCACGAGGGCGCCAACGTGGGGGAAGGGGGAAACGCAGATTTAGGAGCAAGATGACGTCTACTCAGGGGCTTGGGCTGGTGGAAAAATATGAAAGAGGCAGAATGCAGGTCGAAACACCAAGTTCATGGTTGCAGTAGAAAAAACGTCTTTGAAAACGGTGGGGGGGGAACTGCGAAAAAAAAAAGAAAGAAAAATCCTTTGTGTTGGCTTGTTCTATCAAGCATGGGGACAAGGGGCAAAAAAAAACGCCGTAAAGTCATGTAACACCATCGAGGTCGCGAAGGCAAGTTGGCTGGTGGGAAAGTACGAGGGAGCCTCAAATATAGCGTCTCGCGGGAGACGCTGGCCTGGAGACGGGAAGGGGGGGAAAAGAAACGTCAAAGCAAAGGGCAGGGAACGCGCCCAACCAAGGGAAAAAGAAAAAACTGTTCCCAACTTATACAGTGCGAAAGAAGCGAGGAGCTGCAAAAAAAGGGTGAAAAGAGAGGGGTGGCTCCAGCACAGGGCGGGATGCAAGAGAAATCTGCTGGCAGCGGCGAAATCAAAGGAATCGAAACGAAAATGTGGTAGCACGTGAAGCCAGAAACGAATTGTGGAAAAGTCGGTGTTACTCAAAGAAGTTAAGATGACTACGATGTGAAAGGGGATGAAGGAATCATCAGGGAAACCGGGGGGAAAGAAAGTCAATAGAATATTAAGGGGTAGCTAAAAGGAAGCCGCGAGAATTGAAAAGCAGAGGGAAAGACGAACTACAGAATAATCCATATATCGCCATTCAAAATCGGTCAAAAAAAGAAAAAGGGGGGGAAAAAACCCGCCGCCGCCTGCCTAAAGGGAATAAGGGGGAAAGAAAAAAGGAAATGGGGAAGCGGTTCCGTTGGTAGAGCTCCGTTTTCTAAGACACCATCAGGGGGAGGACAAAGCAAAGCTGTCAACTATCTGCACTAAACCTTGGGGGTTGGTTGAAGCGAGGGGATACTGTGGAACTAGGCTCAGCCTAACGGGAAAACGATTTATGACAGGGGATTAAAAACTAAAAAAATGGAAGAATTGAAGCACTGATGACGCAATCTTTCAAACAAACAAAACCTATAAAGGATGAGGGTGGTATTCAGGCGTCATCCGCGGGGACGAGGCTCAACTTGGTCTGATTCGTCTGAGTCCGAGGCGGGGGAACCGGACTCCTACTTCTAATTCGGTCGAACTAAGGGGGGGGTCACGCAGAATCAACGTTGGAAGAGGACGGGCAAACCAGGGCCTCCATCGGCAGGGGAGTTGATGGGTGGAGGGAATCGGATCGTAACATTATCCAAGGAGATGACGGGAACGAGGGGGAGCTGCCAGACGATCAGGCCCTTCCTATGAACTAAATGCTTCGATCCCATCGCGCGAGAGAATCGAGGTGCTCAAAACGGTGATGCAAAGTCATATGGAAGACCAAAATAATATGGCTCACTTTGCAAGTGGTTTGTGCAGAATGTAAAAGCAGAAGCTTGAAGCTCCAAGTATGTCCTCATGCTGCCGGTTGGAATGGTCCGCTTTGGATGCTGGGCCTTTACTGAAGCCTCTGTCAGGGTTGGGCTTGACTGCAGAGTCTGAACTGTGTTTTACAACGGTGAAGGGAACCGCTATGACCGGGGTATCCTCATATGAGCCGCGGCTGTGAATCTGTGTTAGGGATCTCCATTGAATAAGGGTGGCAAAGGGGCAAAGGTTGTTAAAGGCAAGACACGCCCCTGAGGGGCTCAGACTGGTGTGACCGGAGAGCAGGGCGTACATATCTGCCTTGGCTTTGCCTGGAGAAATAGCGCTCGAAAAAGACGTTGGCAAGAGTGCCGATACGGGAGCTGTCGAGGACGGAATCACGAAAACGGGGTGAAGTAAAGTAACTCCCCTCGAGCGCGTCAGTAGGGACTTTGAGAGGGTGGGCCGAGGGGGGGCGCGTGCGAGAAGTAAAGTGAAAGGTAAACTCTTAGGTGCGGCAAAAAATGAAATCAGTTGGGGGAAAGTGGAAAAGGAAGGATTTACTCCCTCTGCGCCCTCGCTCGCACTGAAAAAAACGTCGCCGAGGGTGGGACGAGGGTCCAAATTTACTAAAACAACGGACATAAATGCAGGTCACATGCGATGTCAAAGGGGGGGGATTAAAGAACGGGGTGGCCCTTCATTCGAATAGGTGGATCGATCCCTGCCGTTGCGCCAACGACGGGGCATTGGTGAGTCCCGAGGACTTGAACGCAGGGGTATGGTACAGCCGCGAGGAACGCGACCTGGATTTATACCTTGCGAGAACGGTGAATTCCACGAATTTCAGAATTAGGTCATCTCTTTTGGAAACAGCCTCGTGAAGCAGAGATGGCGGCCCTATGGGGAGGTGAAAGATTGGGTGTTCCCTCAGAACGACCTGTAGAATCTGCTTGTAGATGGGTCCTCGACCGAGGTCAACTTCTCTCACTGAAAGGTCAGAGCGAGAGAGGAGGGGTAAGAAAAGATTTTGTTCACTTACTCTTACATCTTAACTCGATCATGAAAGGTGAAGCAACACGGGGGGGAATAAGGCCCGCCCCGCGTTCCGTCTTCTGGTTGTTGGCAAAGCGAGTAAAGGAGGGAAGCGGGTTGTTTACCCTGGGAACATCTCTCATCAACTGATTATGGAGAGCGATATGTGGCAAGGGGAAACACCATCAGGCCCTGGGTATAATTCAGAAAAGATTGAAAAGCGCCAACTTAAAGGAGGCGTCGGGGAAGATACTGACAGGGAATATTTTAGTCAAACTAAGCGTGAAACAAACGAAAAGGTGGATAGTGGTCGCCGAGCCTTCGCATTGGGAAAGCGTGCAGAGAAAAAGCCAGATCGGCTATGCTCCAGCAGACATCCAGCGATGATAACTCGTCAGGAGGGCGGTGATCAGAAGAAAGTTCACGTGCACGTAGGCTAGAAGGGAGTCGGGTTCCCCTCTTCAATGAGGAATAGGGAAGTATAAAAATCACGGGGTCGGAAGAGACTGGAATGTCATCACCGTCGCCCCGTTAAGCACCAAACGGGGTAACAGGCAGCCAGTGGGACGCAAAAAAAACGGCATTGTGTAAAAGAGTATGCAGCTAAAGGACAATGCCACTTCTCAGAAAAAGACAACGGGCAGTGGCGTGAGACAGATTTCTGTGCAGAGGTTTTAGTCACTTAATGAGGAAAGCTGAAGTGTAAGGTGTGGGGAGGGCGAAACTGATAGACGCTGTTGGGGGTAACTCAAATGGGCAAAGACTATTGAATAGGTCTTTCGACGAAGGGCAAAAGATATGGACCAGAAGAGTAGCGGGATAACCCCATGGCCGGTAAAGACGTTGAAGACTGGAAAGGGGTGGGTTTAACGTTGTAATGAGAGGGTATGAAGCATGGAATCGGGGGGTCAAGGGGAGTGTCTGAGGAAGGCGGGTCAAGAACCTGTGTCTACAACGGGTAATGGCGCTGGAGAGGAGGTCACAGACCATGACCTAAGGAGACAGGTGGGCAGCCCCGGCGGGTTAACAGAAAACCTTGACGGACCCAGCCCCCAAAAGGGGTAAGAATCATAAACACGATGCAAAGCCGGAGTCCACAGACGGAACGAGACAAACGTAAGGGTCACCAAGGCGCCGTTCATTCAATACCTAAAAGTCCAGGCAAGAGGTCTTGCAGGCCAAAAAAGGCGACAGCCCAAACGGAAAGTGAGAGAGCCGAATCAAAGCAAAAAAAAGGACGAAAGCTGCGAGGGTTATCACTGACCTCAAAAAGGGAAGGAGAAGAGAAAGGCGGGGTTAGTCCCTTATCTGCGGGCATCACCGCCGGTAGGAAAAAGCGCGATGAAGGAGAGCGCGAAGGGGGGATAAACTGTCCTTGCTACTGCAATCTGAATGGAGAGAAAAGAGAAAAGGACGTAGCGGGCATTCACTAAGACGTCAATCGCGTAGGTGCTGTCAAGGGCCTTCAGACACGCGGGGGGTGTCGCCACCCTAGCAAAATCGTCAAAGGGATGGACAGGAGCCGCGTAAACGGGATTCGCCGGAATCTTCGGGACGAAATCGAGAAAGCCACGTCGAGAAAATGGTGCAGAAAAACTCTTCTTCGCGAGAGAGGAAGCTATAGGCCAACATTCAGAGCTAATAAAACGAAAAGCCGGGATTGCAGGGTTTTTTCAGAGTTGCGTCACAGTGCATGAAGGGGGGGGCGCAAGGCAAGGGTATCCACGGTAAAACTGAGGATCGACGTCAGGGAGCGCGCCGAAGGGGACACAAATCGCTTCAAACAGCCAGTCAGGAGGAAAAAATCACGATTTAAGGGGAATGCCGTCAAAAACTTTTGGTTGAACCCTGTGTCATTCTACTAAAATAGGAAAGAGAACGTGCCATCGGTTGGGGGTACGAGGTCCTGTAGGAAGGGAACGGCGTCGTGGCTGTGTAATCGTAATGAAGACGAAAAGGAGCTCTAGGAGGACAGTCCGTCTTTCACGCAAGAGAGGGCTTAAGAATCAAATTGCTGATGTCAAGAAAGCATGAGGAGAAAAAAATGGAGTGAATGAATTGCTTGCCATGCTGGTTTCGATGATTCCTTCATCCAGTCAAAAATAGCAGGACAGAACTTCGGGGGGGAAGGGAAAAGTAAACCAAGAGAGAAAGTTCGGGTGGCTCGGGAAAGGGCAGAAAGCGAGGAGAAATGGGAGTTGTGAAAGAGTGGCTCAAGGGTCTGCCAGCAGATGGAGGGACTGCAAGACGAGGGTTGCTAGGCCTGCCAGCGACGACGGCGCTATCGGTAAAAAAGGGACCTGTGGTAACGAACCCGGGGGTGGAAATTGGTTTGCCGAAAAAAAAACGACTCGTTAGTACTGCTTAAACCACACATTCAAAAAGGAAGGCCGAACGTAATCAGATATTCAAAACGGTCTATGAGCCCTCGACTAAAAAACGCCCATGGGCATTCCTCTATTCGATTGGGGTTCGAGGGAGCAGGGAAAAAGGTGCGTGCCCAGGGGAAACATCTCTGATTACCCCGCAGCAAAGCCCTGGGGTCGGAATGGGGTTGATTGCTTGGGGGGGGATAGGGAACAAGCGAGCCGCTGGTCTCAGGCTTAAAAACCCCAGAGTCGCCTGGGGTGTTCGAGCGATGCTCCGAAACAGAGCTAGCACATCACCAGCCAAATCGATTTCGCGGTAATAGAAGAGACCGACATTCTGCTGGCAAAAGATTTGGCCGACGCTTTACCAACACAATACGTAGAGAGAGCAGCAAGGAATCTACGCGGACATAAGGGGGGGGGAGGAATTTGCAGGGGACAGGTTTTTGCGGTGAAGATCAGTCAGTCAAACCTACGATGCTTCTGGTAACCGACAGAGCTCTTTCAAAGGGGAGGGCGCGTGAAGAAGAGGATTCGGCGCTTGCCTAAGCCGGGGGAGGTAGGCACGCTTAAACAGAGTCAGAGGAAGGACAGGGATGTCGGTTAAGGACCGGGTCCCCAGAAAACTGAAGTAGATTCCGCTACCAGCCCATTGGGGAGGCGGCCATCAGCTAAACAAGAGAGGTAAAAAACATCGGACTCCGCGACCGAAAGAAGGACCTACTTCCTAGATGCGTAATTCAGGCGTATGAAAAGAGTTATAAGGCGCAGGTCTGTGTGACTGCGGGTCTCCCTAGGGGTGAAGTTGAGGAATTCAGGTAAATCGGACACTCGAAATAATTATGAAAATCGACGACCCAGTAAGTATCCGATGGAGTCGACAACCAGGTAAAAGTCGCCACCAGGCTAAACAGCTGAACCACGGAAACAACTAATCCATTCCAGAAGGACTGGATGCATGGTCAAGCTCTGCGGAGTTGGGCTAAACGACTGGCACCGTGGGACCAGGCGAAAAGTACGTCCTCTTTGTGGAGTAAGGAAGGGCGCTGTTGAGCCGGGTGGCGAAGTCAAATCCGTTCGATGGCCATCGGGAGACGTGGGAGGGGGATTTACTATTTACCAGTACTAGGTCCACGAGGGGAATGTTGCCGAAAGAGACGCCACGAATCGTGGGGTCTTAACGCAGCACGAAAGGAACTTATAAAACAGGACCTAACGCGACGCATATGGAGGTGGTAATAGTTTAGAAAGAGTGGGGCTCCAGGGCGATGGGAGCGATCCTCTGCTTTAAAAAGAGGCGACCCCGGGACTGCATTAAGCGCATCACACAAGGCTGTGAACGAATTGGCACCGCCGAAGAGGAGGAGAGAAGGATCGCAGCGTGACCACTGCCGGCACCGGTACGGGGGCAGGCGTCTAGAAGCATTCCAAAAGGCTCCGAAAAATGCTCCGGCCATCAACGATCGCGCCGACTGTGACTGGAAAGGGAGTAAAAATACACGCAAACACAGAGAAATTGACCCCACGTGGGAAAGGGCGAGCGAACCACTGACTGAATAACCTCAGGATTGGGCATGGGGGGGGGCGCGGCGGGCCAAGCTGGAAGAACGAAGGGAACGGGATAACGGCTAAACACAACTCTAAATCGTGAGCGTGTGAGCGGAATCTAAATCGGCACGGAAGAGACGACACCAATGTTGATTTATTTTGGAACTTAGCTATCAGTTTACGGATCACCTGTGTGGGGAAGATTCTACCTACCCACAAAAAATAAAATGGGCAGATAATAATGGGGGGCTCTTGGCCAACATAGATGCACCGGGGACAAAAACCGCGGAGGAAAATATAAGATGCGTACGCTGATGCCAATGGTCGGGGGAGAGATGGCGCGGCAAATGATTACGGGCGGCGGATGGCCAGGAATTTGCCGCGTTGTGCCTGGCACGTGAAGAAAGACAGTGCTCTCAAACCAAGAACGTGCCAAGAGGGAATGAAAACCGGCGACCGACGTAATCGTGAGCGGAACCGTGGCGGCCGGCTCTTGGGCCGCACAAGGTTCTGAGCAGGGTCTTCTGGACTAGGTCGTCAAAGAACCAATTCACGAGGGAAGGAAAATTTACGATAGGAGGACACCACACAACATCGAAAAAATTGTGAGTCTTCGGGGGGACACCTCCGAAGGGAAATGATACTCTGGAAATTGGGAGATGCGATGGAATCAATATTCAAAAAAAGGGGAAGAAAAGTTCAGCCAGAAGAGGAGAGGTTGCGCTAATCTCCGTAGGACATTGAAGAAGAGGTTAGATCCTAAAGAAAGGAAAAATAAAGCGAGTGTGGCAAAATCATTGAAATAGGTAGGCGAGACACAATAAACGCCAAATTCCTACAAGTAATCCTGGGGGAAAACAAAAGATGGCCCGGGGGTAAGGTTATCAGGCTGACAAGGCGCAAAAGAGAAATAGTATTTGGGGGGGACGGGATGAAGGGGCGAGGAAAAGGGCCATAGAGGGGGCACGTATGGACCATGTGGTTGTTGAAGCGGGTACTGGGGCACATCGCCGCATCCGTAACAAGGGATAGGAGGGCAAGGGAAGGACACTTAGCTTTCGACGTAATGAAAAGTGAAGCACTGCTGAGCAAGCGGGAAAAAAACAAAAAAAACTAAAATTCTCGGGTGGGAGTCCGATCATAGAAGGTTCAGGAGGAGGCGACTTGGATCTGCGGCGAGGAAGCCGGAGGAGGAGCCCAATGGCTAAAAAAGGCAAAAAGGTCGGTTCGGTCAGCAGAATTACTGCAAATCAGGGTTAAAAACAAGGGACGCGGGGCCATAACAGAGGGAGGGGGGCGGATCAGGGTGCGACACAAGGTGACTGAGCAAACGAGTTCAAAGACGTTCGTGGGGGTAGGCTTGCCTTCATCGAGACCCTACAGATGCAGCGCCAATGGAGTGCAGGATCGACCATCGCGCGCGCATCATCGAGATGCAAAAGTTGGGGACCGCAGATCAGGGGAACGAGAAACCCCGTAATCCTCCTCTGCTCAGGTGTGCAGGAGTGAATGGGCGTGTTAAAGAAAATGTCCAAAAGCGCAGCTTGAGGAGAATGGTTTGCTGGGATCGCGAGGCCGTTTGTAAGGGAGAGCTGTATGCGGCAACGTGACTGCTTCCTGATGGTCCGGGTGGAGTGGAAAACGGCACAGGAGGCCCTTTGGGAGAAGGTACCAGGTGACCACTTTGGAGCCTCGCTGGAGTGCATCGTTGTGTAATAACAGGGCCGCCCCGTCAGGTGTAAAAAGCCGGGAAAAATGTGGCTAAAAGGTTAGAAGGGGGATCAAAAATCCTTCGTTGGCAACGCGCGCGCAGGTCTCCACTCGAGGCAGTAGGAAGAGTCCATGATCTGGGCAAAATGCGGCCTAACGGGAAAAAAAAAGAAATCCGTCAGCGGGACTTGCGAGGGCCGCGAAGGGGGGCTCTCCTCCTACTTCCGTCCGGGTAAAAAAAAGGGGGGGGCCGGCGAAAGACAAGAGGAAGGGCCAGGTCCCCAAAGCGATTAGGAGTGGCCTAGCATCGGGGCCTCACGAGTCGCCTTGCCAACCCGAGCGGAGAATATTTGCCTGTCCTTGTGAGCCAAACGCGGAAAATAAGAGGGAGGACTCGATGCTGGGGCAGGGGGGAGGAGTGGGTTTCAAGAGGAATAGGGTGCATAAGGCACAAGACCGCACCAGATTAAGGAACGGAGTGTTGAAAGCTGGTGAATTGATCCGTGAGGACCGAACGGAGACCCTCTGACCGTGGTGACGTGAAAAAAGAAGGCCGGCTAATGAGGTAACGGTGAACCAAAGCCTCAACGCCTGGGAAGGCTAGATCACCGGAAGAGAACCATGCGGCGATAATACGGGGGGACACTCTACGGGAAGTCCCGTAGTCAGCAGAAATAGGCGGACGACTGAGCTCGCTCGAATCACTGATCCACGGCGGGGTGAATTACTCTGCAGCATATAGCATGCTGGTGTCCAGACGGGGGAAACACGAAAGGTCGGTGAATCGGAGTGATACAGGCGGATGGTGGTTGACCATTGCCATCTACTCTCAACAAGAAAATGGGGAAATTTTAGTCACACCATCATACCAAAGGAATTATCATTACTGACTGAACCAGACGGACGGACATCTGGGGAGGATAAATCGCCGCATGATGCAGTTATCTCCTGCTAAACGGACTGAAAAAAAAACGCGCATTGGAGAGTGATAAGCTGGAACCTTGCAGTTCGCTGTGTGAGCCTACTGCCAAGTCGTAGTTCTCCCTCAGGAACCGCTCTATAGAATACAGGGTAAGCTGGAGGGAAGAAGGAGTAAGTCACCTACAATAGGGAGCGCGGGGAATCCCATCTGCATTCGTGACGGATCGTAAGGGGAACGGTGCTTGCCGAAGGAGGTAATCACAGATGAATTGACAGCAGGAAAGTCAACAGCCGGGGCCGAAGGCGTTGGGCTGGCATGGCCACTAGAACGTTCATAGTCCTGGAACGCACGTCTCGCTATAAAATCGTCAGGGCTGCATCTTGAGGTGCCGCGCGGGTGAAAGCAAGGACAACCGGCGCCGGGGGAAGGGGAAATACGAAGGCGAGTAACTAATACCCCATGAAATGGCCAACGATTTGAAGAGGGTGGGCGCGAAGCACGAAGATATGGAAAAAACGAGGAAGACGGAGAGCGCACCCCCCGGGGCTCGTCAATCTGCACTAACCGACGAAACGCTGGGGGAGGTCAAGTGGGCAGTCAGAAGCGAAGATCATGAGGGTCGGGGCCTACGAAGAGAGTGCGAAGTGCGCGAGGGGGACGGCCAACGGGGGGCGAACAGGCGCGGCGACGCAGGTACACATCCATAATACCCGAGCCGTTTCCGCCCTGAGTTTCGCCACCACCCGGAAGCACAGAGCGCAAGGGGTAGAGAATAAACACGATGAAAACCGCGAGATCATCAAGAAGAGACGACGAAACTGGAGGAATTGCCCCAAAGGGAATACAGGCAGTTCAATGAAAGAAAAACCGACCTAGGAAAGAAGGGTGGCCGCTCCAGTCGAAAAAAGCATTCAAAAGAACGATGCTCAAGAACCCGCCTCAAGCAATTAGGGTACATATTCAGGTTATACTACTAACAAGAAGAATAAACGATAATGTTGTTGGCTCGAATGAATCAGGCCGGGATTGCATCACCGGTCAGGCGCAAAATCAAGTTAGAATCGCGATGGCGAGGGCGGGAGAGGACTCTCATGTTGGCAATGTTAGACGGAGAGATTCAAAGAAGAATCGCTTTAAGTGGGGACTATCCGGACAAAATAGTGTCTCCCCAGTGTAAAGGGGCTATGCAATAAAACAGCGTCGGTCAGAAGCTCTCCGATGGGAGGTGTGGAGAATAATAAGATTTAATGCGCTAACTCAACTGCAGAGTAACAAGGAGGAGGGTGGACAGAAAACCGGGAGTTTTTGATGATTGCATTTGTCTGCCGGAGAGGTCTGCACCTAAAAGATCCCAACGGGAAACCTGTGAAAAAACGTCTTGACTCGCCTAAACCTAAAGAGAGAGAATCAACCATGGATTACTCTAGTACCACCCGAAAAGAGGAAGGGGGTAGGGTTGTTTTGGGGGGGATATTGGAGCAGAAAATGCTTTAATGAATTTATGGCAAAAAAGGGGGGTAATCCCACCCTGCTGCCGTAGAGGCTCGCGTACCATTAGGTCAGGTCAGCGTTTCCAACCCGGAAATACGATTCCCAAAACAAAAGGGCCTCCGTGACACGATCGAAGAGGTGGACGGTGTAATCCCGTCCAAAACTTAGATTCGCCTTGGCTAGGCGAATAGAACCATCAGGGAAATCGTTTGTTTTTAAACCCGGGTCAAAGTGGGCAAGGCGCGGGGAGGGGGCCTGCCAGAGCTACCTGAGACTCAAAAGGCGCGCTACGGATCAGGATAACTTTCGAAGGGGCGCTAACATCCAGCTTTTGAAAGTGTCCAGAGGTAGCAAATTGATAGGTGAGTAAACGTTCACCAAAATGGGGGATCGTTCTGAGGGTTGACTAGTGTTCAAAGGGTGTGTGTGGTCCCAAAGCTGGCACCTTTCATCTTCCCCGGAAAAGAGCCGGACGAGGGTAAACCCGAATACTCCACAAAAGAAGGGTCAGGGATGTTTGTATCGGGAAGGAGCAAGCTAGAGTAAATGGTGACGTTTCGAGAGGAAGGGGTGAGGGAGCACCAGGAGCGCGCAGCAGAGTGTGAGCGGCCCTCAGGGGGGCTCGACAAAAAGACCAGCGACACCGGCGGCAGCTCAACTCCTTCAGGCAGGGGCAGCACTGGCACGTTGTTTGAGGGGAGGTCGGGGGCACTAAGAGTTAAGGTGGGAACAGGCGACCTTCTCGTCCAGTCCATGAGCCTCGAACGGAGAGAGCGAGCCTCTAATAGTAGCAGCCTGCTACCACCACTCCCAGGACATTCACAGAACGATGCGAATTGGTGGAAGCCCGGTCGTCAAGGGGCGGGACGCAGGGGAACGCGCGATGGCGGAGACCACGCGCACGGCACTCGAAGTATCTTTTGTATTTGGTCTGGAGCAGATGGAAACACAGTTGCCGAGAAGAAACCCGGGACGGTCGGTCGGGCCTGGAACTCCATCTCTACTGGCAGATCCAACGAGGGCCGAGCGCGACCGCCATAGAAAAGCAACCAATCAGGAAAAGCGAGCGTCCTACACGGTCCGAAAACTGGCGTGACGGTAGATGTCCGCTTGCGCACAAACCGGAATCCGTGACAAGTTCAAAATTCTAGACCTGAGAGAAGGAGAAAATCACGGGTTTGTTCTAAATTTGCAGAAGGTGGGGGACGGGTATTCAAGATCAGTCAAGCATTCACCTCACTGAGAGCGGATAGAAAGTCTGCAGCGACCAGCTATGGGGGTTAGTCAGCTCTTGCATTAAGGCGTGAGGACCTCGACGAGATCGTAGGTGACGTCAGTGGGGAAACGATTCCAGTCGCGAGTCTGAATCTGGTCTTACCGCTAAAGGGGAAAGCACCGGACCGGATTAAGAGACAGCGAGACGAGCCGTTAAAAGCTCCATCAAGATACAATAAAAGAAGGGACGTCCAGCTATGTCTAGAATTCCCTACTCGTGTGAGACCGAAAGGGGGACAACTACCATAGGCGAAAAGGAGGGTGGATGTTATTAATATGTTTGGAGAGGGGAACTCTACCGCATTTGAGTGTTATCTTGAGGCAAAATACTCGTTGCCAAGCGAAATGGGGCTAAAAATCCATCTGTCGCAAATAATCTCCGATTTAAATAGAAACCGATTTACTGAAAGACACCCAGCTCAAGAAAGAAACCGCAACAGAAATCCCTATCAAACACCTAAAGCAGTGGGTAAATGACGCTGGGAGGGCTTCGAGGAACCGAGGATCGGTTACACGGAGACCCACGAGGGAAGAGACTGCGAGCTTGTGGGGATGTGTCTTTGACTGAGCGGTTGAGAGGGTGCTAGGCCACTCGAACGTTTCTAGGGGCCACGGTCTTACGGAGTAAAATGTCGAGGGTACCGGGAATGTCTTTCCTTGCCAGAGTGTTGCGAAATAACCACGAAAGTGAGGAAAAACTCACAACGAAAGGAGGACGAATCAGCCGTACGAGGAAGGGCCGCAGATGAGGGTTTACAAGAAAGGGGGGAAAACGCGTATGCGAGACTGGATGTGAGTGGCAATACCCTATCAGTTGGGGCTCGCGCTGGCGAGGAAACATGCTGGCTTCGAAAAGGTCATCCTTCAATGGATGCCGACTGTGTGCGACGCAGAAGAAGTATTCGAACGCCGCGGGAAACTCGGCTGGAAGACGAGAGTCCACGGTACTGGACAGCCAGGGGGGAGAGCACGAAACGGCTCTTCCATACAGATAGAGGAACAGGATGGAAACTGGACTGAAATCAGAATACCAGCAAAACATGATGCAAAGTTTGAGACAAGAAGACCCAATTGGATGACTGTGGGTCCGAGAAACAGTACGGGCTGAATCTGCAAAGAAAGGGGGGGGAACGCGGGGAAGGATGGAACGTACATTTATTATCTCAGAGTACGAGACCCTCGGGAAGCTGTTTTAAGTTGCTCTTCATGTCTCTAAATTAGGATGGGGTAGGTCAAAATATCGTACCAAGGTAAGGATTTAGTGTTAACTGTCCAGAGCATTGTAGGTATGCGGGAAGCTGGTTTTTCAATTAGCCGGAAGAAAAAAAATCACTAAATTTTCGGTTTTAGGTCGGGCGACATTTCAAGAGGTTAAGAGTGCCCGCGCCGGGGAGGGGGCCCCGACAGGGATCCAATCGATCTGTCTTTATTAACATTGGGAGTTGTTGTAGTCGAGGGCGAAAAATAGGCTCTATGATTACTACTCGAGAGCTCTGGCCATGGATGCAAAGGTTGTTTGGGGACATGGCAACGAAAGAAAGGGTTCTTTTTAGAAACAATTGTCAAACACGGGTCCACACCAGTCTACCTCCGGGCAGGGGTCCCTCCTGGAGAGAGGAGAGTTTTCATTCCCTAAAAACCTTAGGCGGAGAAAGGATGAAAGGGCGAAGAAGGTAACCAAAAACTGTACATAAAAAATTTAAGAGCTCACTCCTTAAAGGGAATGGAGGTAAGGAAAAAATTGTGGGAGGGATTCAGTGTGGGAGATCCCCTATATGGAAAAGATTGGTACGTAATCATCCAGAACCAAGGAAATTCACATCACTACCTAGGAATTTTTCTAGAACTAAATCATCCTCCGCGGGAAAGGCAGTGAAAAGCGATTTAAGCCGACAACGGCGGAAAAAAGGACGTAGAGCGCATGCGCATCTTCAAGAGTAGAGAAAAAAAGCACCGCACCTGACTTCTCTCCAGGAAAAAAAGGGGGTCAAAAAAAAAGAAATGACGGTCGCTGGGAGAGGGGAGTCGCAGACACGGACAATCAATGTTTGGTACGGAAGAAAAACCAAAGAGGAGTCGGGCACGTATGAGCGTTGGGTGTGGAAGAGATTGATACGGTGGGGAAAAACGTGCGTCCTAAAAAAATGCATACGAAGTGGGATCGGAAAGGACCGTGCCGGGAAAAGAAATTACATTAAGAAGCTGACGCATCTGAAAAAACAAAAAAATCCGGCTTAGGTGGGGGTTCGCGGATGCAGATTTGCCAGAAAAAAGAATTGATGTTCGGCGAGGGGAAAGAAGGAGCGTGTGAGAACCAGGGCTCTCAGGGTCAAGGGGTCTGGGAGCAGATTTTCCGGAAAATAAGGGGGGGACGCGGACGCACAGCCATCAAATCGGCGGTGAGGGGGAGAAGGTTGAGACAAAAATCGCGGGTCAAGCAAAAAAAAAATTACGTAAAAAAAAATAGGCCGAATTGCGCTAAAGGGGACTCTAAGTCCCCTGTCAAAGAGCCAAGCTTAGGAAGGGGGGCATCGCGCAACAGGGGGTACGTGAAATCAAACGGGGGGCTAGAAGCGAGGAAGCATTGAACGAAAAAAAACGTAATATAAGGGAAGGCTCAAATGGGGGAGAGGGGAGGAATAGTGGGGGGGGAAAGAGGGGAAACCTCGTCTGGCGGGATGAACTGGCTTTATCGGACGCAAGGTGCATGGAATGGGTAAAACGCGTTATGCGGCGCAGCCCGCGTTCTTGGGACACCGGGGGAGGGGAACGAGTTTCTTTGGGGCAAAAGGTCCGCCATCTATCGGCCGTGATAGGTTGATCTCAGGAGTGGGCATCAGGTTAAGGAGACACGGGCGCGGGACGAAAAGTGGTTTGTGACGCCGGGGAAACCTAACCACGGCTCCCGGGGCGGGGGGACACCTCGGGGACCGGCGGTTGGCCGGGGCAGCGGGCGCCGTGCCACTAGCTTGCATGTCAGAGCCAAATCTGCAAAATGGCTGACCTCCGGACGAAAAAAGGACCCAGCGTCATTAGGGACTGGAGATAACCGCAAAAGGGGTTGGGCGACCTCCGTCTTCCTAGTCCGGTCCATCATTGTCATATTCGCGACAAATATGACGTTGGAATAGTAGAAATGAAGCGCATCGTCGGACTCGCTTCGAAAAGGGAAAACACCAACGCCGATTTGCAATCGTTTGAAGGAAAGAGACAAGCAAGAGGAAAAAGGCGAGACTGGATGAAAAGTGGGGCCACGGACTCAGTAGGTGGGGGGACACTGCGTAACAGTACGAACGGATGGTTGAGGAAACCGTGTCAATTGACAGCAGGGGACCTTTAAGTCTCGGCCCGGAGGCGGGGGAAACAACGAGTCAAGCAATTCGGAAGCATGAAAACATCCGAGGTCGGCCGGCGCAATTGGGAGGGCGGATAGATCAAACCGAAAAGCAACCGCCTACCAATGAGGAGATAGATTCTGAAGAGGGGAGCAAGGAATCACGATAGGCTCGCGCGCACGAGAATGGCCGTGAAAGGCGAGGGAAACACTGCCACATGAGTGCACGGAGCCTAGCAGGCAATGATCGATGAAGGCAGGCGGAGAATTCCCCGCGCAGGGTCCGGACAGTGGGCGGCTTGTCATCGGAATGAGACCGAGCTGAGGGGTGGACA
>Ga0179593_1576577_pt1 | contig 19540 bp, 25 predicted proteins | sample CZODoug2_1_08_16_FD_185931 | JGI IMG/M metagenome (GOLD analysis project Ga0179593, IMG submission 185931) | Vadose zone soil fungal communities from Angelo Coast Range Reserve, California, USA - CZODoug2_1_08_16fungal (PacBio error correction) | ecosystem: Environmental > Terrestrial > Soil >...
CGAGGAACCGTAAACCGTAAGAAACTTGTCCCCCAGAAGAAAAAAGTCGCAAAAAGATTTCTTATCATCTCATTCCCCTTGGAAGGGGGGGGAAATCTATCGAAGGAAAAGTAGAGATACGGACGCTATCTAAGGGGATTCTGCAGGGGAAGACAATCTTGGATAAGGCAGAATTATGAAGGAACAAGGGAAAGGAAAAGGTTTGGCACTCATTACAAAAAAGAAAAAACTTCTGACTACTCCTATTGGGAACCCGGAAAAAAGGGATAAACCTAATCGGGAAAGGGGGGAAAAGAAAAAAAAAAAAAAGTAATCCACTTGTCGAACAAATGTTTGGGGGAGGAATTATTCTGAAAAACCAAGCCTCTGGCTTCGAATAGTCGGGGAAAAAGATACGAGAGAGGGCAGCAGAAAAGAAAAACTTGCCAAAAAAACGGGTCATGTTAAGAGTTCGCCTGAAAAAAAACATCACTTTCTTGGGGGGGTGCTACCGATCGTGTGGGGTCCGGGAAAGGTTCGAATGCTTGGGGGGAAGGGGCAACAAATAAAAACCGGCTATCAGGAGCAGAGGAAAAGCTCTGAGAAAGAAGGGGGGCACGGGTGCGGTTAGTACAATTCCCGGAGGACCTTGTCCGCAGTTCGTCTGGCTCGTAAAGGGGGGCAAACCATAACGGGAATGCGGAAAGCCTCAAAGCTGCGTAAATATAATAGACACTGATCAGGGGACGTGCTTGGGGGGGGGGAAGATTTAGAGATAAGAACTCTACTGCCTCGGTCTTATGGAGGGGTTCAACAAAATGAAGGTATGCAGGCAAGTCTGCCGGGAAGGGTTCCAATACTTTTCAAGGGGGGGCAAGGAGGGAGGAAAACGCAAGAAAAAACAAAACTTAGGGACACTCGTTTGGGGGGGTGCATAAAAAGGAAGGTCCACTCAAAAAAAGAAAAGGAGATTTGGAAAAACCAGGAAGGGAGGAAACATCTTCTGGCGTCTGGTAATCGAAGGGGGGGAGCAAGAAGGAAAAAAGGTCTGCAAGAGCGGGCCTGAAAAAAAAAAAAAATCGATGCCTCTCAAAAAAAAAAACGACCAAGCCGGTGCGGCGACAGAAGGTCGAGGCGAAATCCTGAGCCTATGATAGGAGAACTCAGGCCCGGGGATGCAACACTGGTTCCGGAGAAAATTGATCTGGGAGGAGGGTTTTGGCTAGAATAAGGAATTCGAACCCTGAGGAAGCCCCTTGATCAGCGCCGGGATGACCGGGGGGGCCGGAGACGTGGGTGAAAAGTCCTCCAGCCAGGGGAGAGGGGACACTCTGCAACTAGGGGAAAGTCAGGGACCAAACAATGGATGAGGAAAGATCGGTGGGTCGGGAACTGAGCACGGAAAAAAAAAGGTCTTGGTCCCGCCGTGGGTGCTTCGGTAAAAAAGTACATGGGGTGGAATGATCCGGAACGCGCCATTTGTGCAGGGAGAAATTACGTCAAAAAAAAAGGGCCGAAATCGGAAATGGTCCAGCACGAAGTGTGGATGGTCAGGCCCAACCGCGAAAGACGCCGCGCTGGGAGGGGGGTGCGGAAAGGTACCGGGGGGGAATTGCGAAAAGATGAAAATAAAGGTGAAGAAGAAAAAGTCTCCCACAGAGAGCAGCCAGTAAGACGAATCAACCAGGAAAACCTGGCATACTCAGCGGCGAACCAAGATTTTAACCGGAAGGAAAGGGAAGACTCGGTGGACACTGGGTCAAAGGGGAAGCTTACTGCCAAGGAGGAAGAATAAGTGAGGCTGCAAAAAAGTCCATGCGAAGGGAAAAAGGGGAGCAGCCAGCCGGGAAAGAGTCATTTGGGATCCTTGGCGAGAGAAAAATCCACATAGTGAAAAGACGGAAGGGGTTTCAAAAAGGGGGGGGAAAGTCCTTCCAAGTAGAGATAATCAACAACAACAACTAAAATAAGGGGGGGGAATAGAAACTACTTGAAAAATGATTTTTAAGAATATGAGCTTTAAATCGGAAATTAAAAAAACAGGGCAACACCCAAAATGGTAATTCTGTCCCTTGACTGTCCCGAGCGAGGAATTCTCTTGGAGGTAGAAGCATTGGGGGGAAAAAGACTCCTAGCGTATCGGGAAGGAGGAGAGAGGGGCCGTAGGAAGGGAAAATTTCCCTACAACTTCATCGCAAAAAGAATCTCACTCGTAGGGGGAGGGCCCTTCCGAAAAAAGGATTCTGATCTCAAAAGCAAAAAGAACGATGGTCGCAGTATCACCAATTGAGTGTCATCGGGGGGAAAAAGAGAGGTCCCTGATCTTCGAACACTCACCACAAAGGACGGCAAGGCTTCCTAATCGGGGCAGGGCCCAGGGGAAGTGACCTTTAAACCGATGCAATGACGGGAAGGCTAAGAGGAAGTCGAAATTTAGAAACGGGGTCTAGGCTGTCATTTCTCTTGGGAAAATATTGGTAGTCAAGCCCCCTTGATCACAAAAAATGGACCAATAATACAGGGAGGTCCAGACACAACTAAAAACGGGCAAATCACGGGGGAAAGGACCAGAAAAGAGGACGACCGCCAAGCCGCACAACCGCCAGAAGCTGCGGAGAAGGAAATGTTTCTTTGGTCCCGACCAGGAGGAGACTTGGGACAGACTTGACAGTCCCCCGTGCTGCGCCTGATCGAGCAAAGGAGAAGCCAACCAATAAAAAATAGATCGGGGTTTCTGCACGGGGGCAATCTTTTTAAGGGGGGGCCGGAACTTTCATTAAAGCCCCAAAAATCCGTCCCCATCCCGCAGAGATCAACTGTAACAAAACTGAAATGTGCCTACCCAGGTGGTCCTAAGTTGGGGGATGTCAGAAAAACCGGGCAGGATCGATCGAATAAGGAAACGACAGAAAAACAGGAAGGGGCTCATCGCAAAAAACGCCCGGATGTCAAAAATCGTGCTGAAGGAGGGGAACTGGGGAAGCTGCCCCGTTCAAAAGATAACTTTCAAAACCAGACTGAGAGAAAGGGGGGTGGTTCTGCGCCCCGGCAAAAATACGTCAAAAGGGGGAAAATAAAAGAGGGCTTCCCTGCGGGGGTTTCCCCAGAATGAAAGGGAAAAAACAAGGTGACCCGGAGCGAATTACCACAACGAGGGGGGGGGGAAAAGCCTCTATAGAGCGAGAAAAAAAGAGTTTACCGCCGACGAAAAAATTGAACAGTAAAAAAGCCCCCCGACGGACGTCCTATAAAAAATTTCAAGTGCACGAGGCTGGTAAAAAAAACACAGCCTCCCGAAGATCAGGTGCGAATTCTACTCTACAAAAGACGAAGAAGAACGGAAAAGAAAAAGGAACATGTCCGGAGGTCCGAGTCAACATCTGGGTACAATTTGTTATTTTCCGGCGCGGAGGGAAGGTACTTTCTTTTGGGGGGGTCAAGGCCCCACAATTCCGTGAAAGGAGCGAAGAAAAAAGGGGACGTTATCAGGTCGGGGACCAGGACAGCTAGTCAGGTTGACAGAGGTACCAATCAAACGAAAAGCGGCCTAGTCAAAAAAAAAGGGCCATCTTCGCAAGGGGAAAAATCAAAAGGAAAAAAGGGCATGAAATCTAATTTAATGGCGCGACAGGCCATAAACAAACGCAAGTTTCCGACAATAAAGGAGATAAGTTAATTGGCGGAAAAAGCAGTGGTTTGAAAGGGCTTGTAGGGCGGAAGACTTCGGCTAAAAGGAGACAATAAGCTGAGCGAGCAAACAGAAAACAGGGAAAAAAAAGGAGATCAAGGAAGGCAAACCGGGGGAATTTTCATTACTGGGGGGAGGGGAGGGGGGAAAACGACAAAATTCCCCCCCCAACCGCCTCCACACTCTTTTGAAAAAAGGGGGTGGGGTGTAAGGGGACTCCTCAGGAAAGGTTTGTCAGAAAAGTAATATTGCAGCCCCAAAAAATAAAAATCCCGGAAGAAAGTTCCCTTTGTGGGTGAAAACCTGCTTCCAAAGCGCGATTAAAAATGTCGCACACGGGGAAACATTATCCTTCTTCGTATCGCGGCCCAAACGGACCTTCCAAATGTATCGATGAAGAAAAGGGAAAAACAGCCAAAGCGTCGAGTAAGTGCCTTAGGGGGGCCAAGGAAGGATAATCATGGCGGCGGAAAAAGGACTCGGTCTCGGAAACCGCTTCATTGAGGGGGAAGAAATACACCTACAACTCACTGGGGAAAAAAAAAAAAAATCATCAAAAACCCCAGGAGGAGGTAAATTTCCCAAGCTAAGAAACTCAGGGGCCCAAGATGTCTAAATTACATTATCTTAAACTTGACCGATATAGCCTGGAAGAGACGCTGTTCTCTAGAGAAGAGAGAGGACAACTAGATCACAACAAAGCAGGGGAAAGAAGGCACAAAAAAAAAAACAAAAAAGCCAGGTAGAACGACTGACTTCCATCTAGGGAAAATACAAAAAAAAAAAGATTATTGGAGGTGACTCTTCCAGTCAGCGACCAGAAGCGATTCTTCAGTTAAAAAAAAGAGGGGGCACAAAGCCAGCTATTATCAGGTTGGAATCCAAAAAAAAGGGGGCCACGAGGAAAAGACTCCGAGAAATGCAAAGGACATAGTCAGAGAAGGGCGTCGAAAGAGGTGTCCAGGTTCAGATGGGGGAAGGGGGGGGGCGGGAGACTTATTTCCACCGAAACCTTGGACTTAGCTGGACAAGGGAAAGGGGGGAAGAGCCTGCCGAGAGAAAGCTCCGAATGGATAAAAAGGGGACCCCAGCCTCCGTTGGGGGGGCAAAAGGGGGGGAGGCAGGAAAGCTCGTCCTTTGCAAGAAAGAGAAAGATGGCGCTAATAGAAACTCAGGGGAAAAAATCCGGGGAAATGCAGAGAGAGCAACAAGAAGGGGGGCTATAGGGAAGGAGGGGAAAATAAAAATGGGGTCGTGCGAACCACTGGAAAAAATAAAAAAGTCCCGTGTAACCCGGCATCAAAAATGGAAAAAGAGGGGGTAAAAGGCGGGGGCGTTAACTTCGAAAAAAACGTAATGCACAGGAAGAGAAGTTGGGGGGGAAAGGTTGTCCTGATCTTCCGCCAAAAACCAGGGAGAATCATAAGATATCTAGACGCAGAGTCCTCAAAAAAAGAAAACAAAAAGGAAACGAAAAAGGGGAAAAAACTCAAAGGGGATCTCATGAGTTCCTGGGGGGAGAAAAACAGAGTTCCCCAGTGGAATAAACCGACGGGGAAAGTTCTGGGGGGCAATGCGGTGCAGGGAAAACTTTCTGGGAGAGAGGAAGAAACCGGAAAAAAAAAAAAAAGTTCCGCAACGCCCACAGGGTGAGAAATTTCTTCAAAAACGAAGGGCAGTCAAAAAGAAAATTCCCGGTACAAAAGAAACTTCCAAAGAGGCTCCGCTGAGAGAAGAGAAAAAGTCCCTCAGAACCGGAATATGGTTGAGACCTACACTAGATGGAGTCAAGAAAAAACTACGGGGGGATATATACACCTGCTCAAGGGGCTTGGAACTTTTCGCGGTTCAAAACCCCCCCACACCCTAGAAAAAAAAGCCCTCCCTTGGTCACACCCAGGAGGAACTTAGGATAAAAGAGTGTGTTCCAGACCGTGGAAACAGGGGGAAAAAGTCAAGAGCAAGCAGAAAAAAAACGGGAAAAAAAAGGGGGGGAAGGCTTTCACCCAAACACTAGGTGGGGTGGAAGAGGGGGGAATGGTCAAAAAAGGAGCCTATTTAAAAAAAAATGGATAAAAAACTCGGGAGACTTGAGGGACTTGAAAAGTTGGAAAAAACGCTCACCGAAAGTAAGAGGGTAGTGGGGGGAGGAGGGGAGAGACCGGGAGGAAGCCATCCCCCTGAAATCAGAGGGAAAAAAGTCGGCGCCTTCTGAACAAGCGGGGGAAGAGATCAAGGGGAGAATATTCCAGAAGGAGGATCCAGCAGCAAGATGGGCAGAAAAAAAAAAAGAAGGTGTTGGCAGTGAGTGGGAGGTTCCGGGAATCATAATGGGAAGAAGGCTCTAAAAAGGGCAACGGGAAAAACAAAAAAAATGGTTAATCAGCGGGGGTCGGAGGGGGGGGAGACGGAAAGGGGGGGTGATCGGCGCCGAAAGGAGCAAACGTGGCACCTAAAAAAGAGGGGGGAAAGTAGAACAAAAAAAGCCTCCACCGACATGGCAGGGCGGAAGGAGAGATCGGGGAACGAAAAATTGGACTTGCAACAAAGGGGGGGACGTGCAAAGGGGAAGAGGGTTGAAAGGGGTATTCCTCGGGGGGGGGGGGGGGACCTCAAAAAAAAAAAGCGCAAAAACGGGGAGGTCGAAAGGGAAAAAAGGGGCGGCCTTTCCAAGAGGTGCCATTAAAAAAAACTGAAACAACGGGCCATCAGAAAACCTGGTCCTCGAAGAAGAAGCGCTTGGCCACAGGGGGGGTGTATCGACGAGACTGGAATAGAGAACTCCAGGAAGGCCCATAGCGCACATCGGATGAAAATTCGAAAATAAAACCACATCCCCGGTAGGAGGGGAACAAACCTTCGCACCAGGGTCATAGGAGGGTTGGGAGGCTGGAAAAAGAAACGGGAGAGGGTTCCCGGGGGGGTCAAGTCCAGGCCGCCCCAAGATAGAGACATGGGGAAAAAAAATCATTCAGGGAGGAACGATAAAAAGTGAGGGAGGAACAAAAGGTCCCCACGCGAGGGCAAAGGGGAGAGACGGGAAGCCCACAGAAGGTACATGGTTGGGGGAACGGTGACAGGTAGCAAAAAGGAGCGAAAAAAAAATGGTCCTCCACATTAAAAAAGTGCGGAAAAGGTCTTCAAAGAGTCTGTATCTCTCTCAAAAGGAGTAGTAGGGGGAAAAGGGACCAGGAAGACGACGTTGCAAACAAGAAGGACTCATATGTGAGGGAAAGGGCGCACAGGACGACGGAAAAAAAAAATTCAAAGGCAAGGCGCCTGGGCCGACAGGATGTGCAGCAAGGGCCATTAAGGTACTGCGGGAAGAAAACAGGATCTTAATCGAGAAAGGTCCCCAGTCCTCCGGGGGAGCGGAAGGCGAAAGCCTGAAAATTGCAGAAAAAAAAAAAACGGTTAGAAAAGCATAGCAAAAGTACAGGAGTTTTGACAGTAACTGCCTTGGCAAAAGGTGGTTCGGAGAGCAACAAGAGAATCCCGGGTCTTGACGAAAAATGTCAATCAAACTCCTATAAACCGTAAGGGATGAATCAAAACGCACCCCAGCAAAGTAAAAAAAGGGTCTATCAAAGCTTCAAGGGTCTTCCTAAACAAATAAAATTAAGGGAGTCCTGAGTAGTTTCAATTGAAAGAAGATTTTCAAAAAAAAAGGGGGTCATGTGCTTGCTAAAAAAGCAGGTCGGGCGGGGGCCGAGCCAGAAGATCGAAAATTTCAGAAATGGTCTCGAAGAAAGACAAATCAAACACTATACAGAATGCTCCGGAAGCCAAAAGAAAAAAAAAACCAATACTACCCCCTCCGCCTAGGTTCTGTTGCAAAAAGTAGAGGTGTTCAAAAGTGGACTCCCTTACAAAAATGGGAAGGTCAAAATCTCTTGGCACCAAGGGAAGGGGCGAAAGGGGGGGGGGCGCACGGGGGGACTGTTTATGGGTGAGGAACCAGAATGTTAGGCACCCCTCTAAAAGCTAAAATAATGTAAGGGGACAAGAAATTAAGAAGAAGGGTCTTTCTGTAATCAAGAGGGAACCAAGAGATCTCCAAAATGACGAAAGAGCTAAAAGGAAAAAGAAAAAAGTCTAAAAAAGAAGAATTTCTCCTAAAGGCACTTCGGGAGAGTGAAAGACGCAACCTTCTTTACCAAGCAAAAAAAGAAGACCAAACTAAAAAAAGGAATGCTAATTCAACGGGGGGGGGAGGGAGGTTGTTGATGGTACTGCGCAAGCAAAACGGACTGCTACCGATCGGGGGGACGAACTGAGGGGTTCTGGGGGAAAATTCAGGGAAGAGGGGAGAAAAAAGATGGAAGGCGAGTACAACGAAAGGGTTAAAGGACTGGGGGGGGAGGGGAGTTTCTCTAAGCCTCCAAATCCAATTGAAAAGGAGTGGAAAACTTAAAAAAAAAAAGAACTGCCTACCTAGGGGGAGACAAAAAAAGAAGCGGTTTTGCACAAAACAACCAAGGTCCGAAAAAAAAGCGAAAGAGAAGGTCTAGAAAATAACAAGAGTCGGTGCAAAGAGAAAGAAGATGTCCGGGCGGTAGTTGGAAAAAAAAAAAATTGGCTTTCCCCAGAGAGAGGTCGAGGGGAAAAATGTCCCATCTAATTTAGGAAGGGAAGGGGTTGATCGCGTTCATCACTAGGAATTGTGGAGGGGGTAAAGGACCGCCTTTATAGGACAGCCAATAGAATTCCCAGGGAAAAAAAACGTGCCCTTAAAAAACTAACGGGAGACCATGGCAGTCTCTTCAAGGGGGAAGAAAATCCTGAAGTCGGCAAAAAGGACCAATAACAGGGGCGGTAAGTAAAGGGAAAAAAAGAAAAAGGGACCTTCTGAAAATGAAAAAGAAAGAAGTAGGGGGGGGGAATTTACAAAGGCAGATGGGGGGGCATGGTTTCATTGAAAAGGGAAACAATAGAGCTCTGCAGCCTCAGAAGAAATCATGAGCAAACAACACTGGAGGTCCGAAGATCAAAAGAAGAGAGTAGGGATCCAGGAAGGAATTAGTGGGCAAAGAATTGGAATAAAGGGGGGGCATTTTAAAATCGGCGGTGCAAAAAAACCAAAGCAATCAATTTCCTTTGTGGGTTACACAAAGGATGTGATGTTTCCGGGGGTTGGGTTCCTATTTGGGTCAAGACGAAAAATAAAGTCCAAAAGGGCCGGGGGGGGAGTAGCAAGGGGAAAGGCAAGCCCAAATTCAGAAATCCGAAGGGATTGGAAAAACCACCTCCGGGCTGAGTCGCAAAAGACCACGTCGAAACGCACAAAAGAAAAGGGTGACCCGCAATTACGAATGATCCGAAAATCCTCGCAGGTTTAAAAAGGGAGGGGGAGGGGGGGGAATGCTGATAGGAATGCGGCGCCTTAAAAGCTAAAAAAAAAAAGTGCATTTCACAAGTACAGCTGTTAATCCTCCAAAACCAAATCGCAACTGTACCGTCACTAAAGAGAGGAAACTCCATTAAGCTAAAAGCACCTTAACAGAGGATACAGGACTCAGAAAAAAGGACATGTATCTTCAAAAGGAATCGGAACATGGGAAAAGGTCGCGACTGTGGGGGCGAAAAAGATCGTCGATGGAGAGAGAAAAGAAAAATCGGAACTGACGAGAGAAGACCCCCTGGGAAAAATGGAAATGCAGGAAAAAAATCTAGAAAAAACAACAACGGAGGAGAAGGAAGAGATGCAGAAAAATATAGAGCCGTGTTGCGAAGTTTCAGGGGGGAGAGTGAAATCTCTTGGAAAGGACAGGAAGCGAAAAACAAAAACGGGAGCTTACCTCAGAAGAGGGAAAGGATGTAAAAGAAAAAAAGAAACGAGGCCAGGGATCCGTATTCAATTGGACCAAGATCGCGTCAGGAGGGGGAAGAAGGGAGGGGAAAAAAAAGGGGGGGAGCCCCCTTGGGGGAAATGATGGGGGAAAGGACACACGGTTGAAAAGGCATCCTGCCGTGGCCACTCTTCGAAGGTTTAGAGAAAAAAAGGGGAACCTACTTGCCCAAGAGTCCGCCCTTTAATTGGGGAAAAGAAAGGGGAGGAAGATCTTCCTGATTTGAATCGATAAAAAGAAAAAAAGAATTTGCGAAGAAAAACGTGTTCCCTGTAAGATCCGGGAAGTCAGGTATCCCAATCTGAGCAAGGACTAAGATGCCGGAAAAGTATTACATCAGGAAGTTTGGGAAACGTTCTTTTAAAAAGGACAAAAGAACAGAGGGAAAGTCCTCTTGGCAAAAACCTAAAAGAAGGAACGAAGGGAGGGGAAGGGGACGTTAAACTTGAAATCCAAGGTTAGAAGGGGTGTCCTCTGGGGGAAGGGAAAGGGAACCAGCGAAAAAATCTGGGAGGCGAAGGGCCTTCTGGGAGGAGAAGCAGATTCACGAAAAGGCCATTATCCACCACCCTCTTGAAAAAAAAAAAAAAAAAAAACCAAACAAAGTCCCCTGAAGTTCTCTCTCAGCAAATTTAGGGGAACCGGCCCTACTTCGGGCACAGGATAAAAAAAATGAAAAAAGACTTTGGTGAATGAGAAGCAACCAGAAAGAAACTTTACGAGCCTGGCAAAAAATAGGAAAAGAAGTCCTGAAGAGGAAAACTGCCCGGTCTGGTTTCAAAGAGTCACCGAAGATCCCCCCTTGAGGGGACCTTCACAAAGGGAAAAGTTCCGGGGAATAAAGGATTCCCGATGAAAAAAAACCGGAACCTAGGGGAAGGAAAGAATGTTTGAGAAGGGCAAACACTAAAAGAGGGGGGGGACCAGTACTTTGCCCAGATAAACGAGGGAGGGCCCCGGAAAAGAGGGAAAGGGCGTGCGGCTATTTCGTCAGGGGGTGACACAAAAAAAAAACAAACGCACAGGGGAAGGGTCAAATAATTAAAGTGAGGAAAAGACGTTTGGAAGAAACTGTTCCATGGCGAAGGGGGCCGGAGGGCAAAAAAAACGTAAAAAAACGCCTGCTTTTCAAAAAGAGGTTGAGAGCCAAGGGGGGACCAAGGAGTGACAATGGAAAAGAGAAAAAAAAAAAAAAAGAAAAAACGCTAGGGGGAAAAGGCAGGGGGGGAGGTACCTTGTCTAAATAGGACCTTCTAGCATAAAGGATGGGGAAAAGGGAGCGGGAGAGGGACCCTAGCTCTAGCAGGTAAACACAGTCGTCCGACATCAGAAAGAAATTCCGAAGGATACCATCTTTCAGGGGGAGATAAAGTTCCAAAAAGAAGGGAATATCCCATCACACATAGTGACAAAAAAGCAAAAAGATCAGTGGTGCAGTTTGAGAGGGTCGGCGGGGGGGATAGAAGTGCAGCTACTAAACCGTACAAGAGAAGGGGAAAAAGAAGAGCTGCAGGGTGAAGGGAAATGTGTTCCTGAGAAGGTTATCGGAGAAAAAGCCAGGTGGGGGGGGGGAACCTCTTTCACAGTCAGGAGGGATGGAAAAAACCGACAGGCGTCGTTTCTATCCGGGGGGAGGGGAGGGTATCGAAATACTTGGAAAAAGAAATCCTGCTTTGTAGTGAGCGGAGGGTGAATTAGAAAGTGTGTGGGGGGGGAGAAGAAACCCTGGCCGGACTCAATAAAACCTTTTTAAGGGAGACACGCCAACTTAGAACAGGCCGGGGGGGAAAAGTCAGCACTCACTGGAGCACCCCTGGGAAGCTCCCAAAAAAGGGGAAAGTCCTAAAACATAGCAAGGGTAAGGGGGTGGGGGGGGGGGTTTCTTGGAGAACAAATAAGCCAGGGGAGGCCTCTATTTAAAAAAAAAGAAAACCAGAAAAAAAAAAAGACATCGGGATGCAATTTTTGGGACCGCCAAAAAACGGTCCTATAAAACAACTGCGCAAAAAAGTCTCAAAAAAAAAGGCTCGTGGGGGGTCGCTGGGGAAGACTCCTCGTCTGGGGCTGTGGACAAAGAGCGGAAGAACTCCTGGATCCTTCCAGAAGTAGAAGAGCAGGGAAAAAAGTGAAGGAAACTGGGTTCCTAACCTCAAAAAGTCAGTGCTCATCGGAAAAGAGAAACATCGTCCCGCAAAGGGGGGGGTTGCGGAAGGAGAATCAATTCAGAAAAGATGCCTCCCCTAAACGAGAAAACTGAGCATTCAGAGACGAAAAACTCTCACAACAACAAAAAAAAAAAGAAGTAAAGGAGGGAAGAAAAGGTACCCCTCTGATTCGAAAAGACTGTAACCGGGGGGGGGGAAGAAGGGGGGGGATGATCTGCCCATGAAATCAAAGGAAACGGAAAAAACACCAGTTTAAGGAATGGGCCCGGGAAAGGTACCCTAGGAAACAATGGACCTTCAACTCGTGAGGGGAATCACTTAAGAAAAAAAAAGGGGAAGCTCCGAGAAAGGGAGAAAAATCGAAAAAAGCTCCAGGACAAGAAGGGGTTTTCGTCTTCGAAGGGGGACTTAAAAAACCAGGGGAAGGGGGAAAAGGAAATGCCAACAACTCTCCCCGGATAAAGACAAAACCGGGTAGGGGGGTGGCCAGGGATAGGTCCCAGGGAAGGGGGGGAGACCCGGGCAACGTGGTCATGACATAGATCTCAAAGAAAGAAAAAAAAAACACTGGTACTATCAAGGGATGTGGAAAAAAAGATACAAGTCCCGAACCAACAATATTAGCGAAAAAAAGGCCAACATCGGCGTGGGCAGAACTATCGGGGGAAGGCGTCCTACCAAAAAAAAGTCAGTCCAAGTGGGGGGGGGGTGAAATGGCCGAACAGTACGGAAAAGGGTCTTCTACCGGGTGGTGGGAAAAAAACCGGGAGGGAGCCCCATGAATTAACGCAGGAAAGAAAATACAACCGGGAAACGAACCTGCAAGGAAGTTCGGAGAAAAGAAGACCCACACAAGGAAAGCCCTCCAGAGGGGGGAGGTGGTCCAGGGGGTAATGGTTCCCTAGTGATGAAGACGTTGGGTTGGGGGGGGGTCTTCTGAGAAACACAAAAAAAAACCAAGGAAAGCCTTCTTGTTCAAGGATCATGAGGGGGTTAATATTTTGAAACAAAGGGAGAAAAGGGAAACCTAGTCTAGCTAAAAAAGAAAAAAAGGGACCCTTTATGTTTCAAAGGATCTATGTTTGGAAAGGGGGGGAGTCCTGGCAGGGGGAACAAATCTAACGTCCGAGAGAAAGAGGATGTTCCTCGACGGGGGGCGTGGGAGAAAGTCCGATTTTGTAGGACAAGGGGATGGAAAAGGTTAAAGGGGTATTCTCACATTTAACACTTTTATGAAAAACATCTAAGGGAACATAACCAGAAGTCCTTTTAGTCCTTCTCAATTCCGACACAGAAGGTGAAAGAAAGAGACTTGCTTTTCAGGAAATATTAAGAGCAACCGGTTGGGGAAATCCATCGGTTGGCCCAAAGAAAGAGAGATGTCCAAGGGAGGGGGGAACCCTTCGACTAAGACACCGAGGGGGGAAAAAAAAAAATCGTAATAAAGGCGAAGAATAGAGGAACGCTATAGAGTATTGGGGAAAAAAAAAAACCTATCATAGAAACCTAGAAAAGGAAAGAGTGAAAGGGGGCAACACCTTCTACAAGACGAGGAAAACGAAAATTGGATGAAGAAAAATAAAAGCCGGGAAAAAAAAAAGATTTCTCATCACAAAGAACTGAGAGGCCCGGGGAGGAAGAAAAACATCTTTCCTGAAAAAGGGGGTCGTATCATCGAAAAAAAAAAGGATCCCGCCAATGCAGGAAAATCGAGGGGGGGGGAAAGGGGAAAAAGAATTGGTGGTCTAGGAAGCCTCCCTGGAAGTACGGCACGTAAGAAGGGCTTCCTTCGAGGCCTCAGAAATGTATGGAGCTTCAAAAATGAAAGACGAAAACGTTGCACCGACAGGAAAGAGGCCAACCATTAGAATATCTTCAGGCTTCCAAAAAAATCCAGGCATGGCAAAAATGCTGGGGAAAAAAAGGCTAAATAATGGGTGAAACTCTGGCAGGGGGGGGTTTGTCATGGGAGGGCTTACTATCGGGGGATGTCTGACGAGCATTACTCTATCAGGGGAAGTAAGGGTCAAAAGGGGTGAAACGGGCAACTCTTGGAGAAAGAAAGTGGTGGGGGGGGAAGGGAAGTTCAAGGGACGCCAAGAAAAGGGGAACGAGCTTTCGACGTTTCCGGAGAATAGGGGGGGATTGGCGAGGTTTTTGAAAGGAACCCAGAGGAAAAAAGGGGCCAGAAGGGGGGGGGGGGAAGGGGGGGCAAAAAAACGACAAGAAACTTCCCGCCAAATTGGAATTAGTCATCCCCCCCGCCGGAAGGAAAAAAAAGCTCCAAGCACGGCTCTCCACCAGACGTCCTCGAACTACGGAGGTCGACCAAAAAACTTGCTAAGGAAACCATAATGGGGTGTACGCAAGGATGAAAAAAAAATACCTCCAATCCATAAACTAAGGAAATCAGGGAGGATGCCTTCCCTTAAGGGCGTATCCAGGTGTCGAGGAGAAGAGCCCCAGAAGGCCACCAAGGGATGTCATTTCAAAAAGGGAGCACTGGGAGAAAAGAATACAATCAAAAAATGGGCAATATGCGAATCAAAAAAGGTGGGGAAAAAAAGCGAACTGGGCATCAAGCCGCCGCCAAAATAAGGGGGCATTGAAGTGATCATTCGATGCGGGAGACAGTGGAGGATGGGACTCGAAAAGCTTCAGTGCAACAAAAAAGGAACAACAATCAATGAAAAAAGATAAAGTGTTCCCGAGGGAGTTCCCGCAATGAGTCGCAAAGAAAAAAACAAAAAGGAGTATTAGGAGGGAGAGAGTGAATCCCAGCGGGAAAGAGGCTGATGAGTATCGTGTGCTGGGGGGGGGGCATCGGGTCATGAGTATTGGGGGAGGGATGCCACAACAAACGGAAGTGCCAAAAAATTCACGAGAATCATTTACTCTGGAGGGAAAGAAGAAGACTTCAAAGGGAAGTGGGAAAAAAGAGTCGCGTCCTTTGAGTGAGAAGCTGGGAAAAAGGGGCTTTTTAGGCTAAAAGGAAGGCACACGGAAAAATGCAGCAGGGAAGAGAAAAGGCGCCTCTACCGCAATAAAAGGTCCGACGGGGGGGAAAAAAAGCCCTCTTGGGAAAAAAAGGGAAAGAAAGAGAAAAAAAGTAAATCAGAGAGGGAAATTGAGCACTCCAAACCAAATGGAGACGGCTTACTCGCCCGGGGGCGCGATAGAAGAGCAGGCGGTGGAGAAGAGAGGAGGGACATGGGGTAAAAGGAAAGGGTCCGTAAGGTGAGGGGGGGCCAACCTAATGTACAAAGGGCCTGCCGGAAATGCTGCACTACGCCAGAAAGGGGAGGGGGGGTTAACACGAGGCCCCTACAGAAGGTCGGGGGGAAAATTTCAAGAAGAAAGAGCCATAAACGGGGAAAAAAATCGCATGGTTGTGGAAAATTGGGAAGGATCTTCCAAGACCGCAGGGGAGGAAAGATGTCTATAACAAGGCCTGTAGCGGGAAAAAAAGAAAACCCTCTTTAAAGAAGAAAACAAGGAAAAAAAGGAAAAGAAAAGTGTTCGACACAAAGAAGCTCATCAAGGGGAGTGGAAAAAGCTTGCCTAAAAAACGCTTTTAAAAGAAGGGTCTGGGTAGAGATCGACCGTTAGTTAGGGGGGCCAATGCAAGGGGAGACCCGGGGGAAAAAAGAATTTACGAGAGGGGAGAAGAGGAACGTTCCGAGAGAAACTTTTTGAGACAGTCCAAAGGGAAGCAAAGACAGAGGGGGGGCCCAAAGTTAATTTCTTCAAAAGAAAAATCACCGGATAAAAGGGAGAAGGACTCCTTTAGGGCGGAGAAGAACTGTACCAAAAATCTCTTAAGTGGGGGTTGCCTCCCGAGAAAAAGGTCCCCTTCTTTCCTGAAAATAAGAACGGAGAGGGGGGGCCCTTATAAAAAAGGGGGCTCTGGGTCCCCCGGCAGACCTTTGTAAAAGCAACAGGGGAGGGTCTCTGTCCAAAACTCGGACTCAGGAAAGACTGGTCAAAAAAGAAGGCGTTGCGTCGCTGAAAAAAAAGGGGAAAAAGAGCACCGCCTTCGACTCAGATGTGGATCTGGGGGGGGTGTCCTCTGTGCAAACAGGGTCAAGCTTTCATAAGAAATTAAAAAAAAAGAGGCGAAGTGCTGTAAAATGGGAGGAAGGATCGGCCTGCAAAGCAAAAACCGTATAGAAGGAGGGTCTTGGAAGTCTAGAGCTTGCGGTGCAGACGCCGGAAAACAGTCCCTCCGTACACCAATCAGGGACATCGAGAGGGCCAAGCTCGAGACGAGGGGGGCTTGAAAGCAACGGATGGAAACATAGAGAAGGGGGGGGGACAGAACCATCATTGGGAAAAAAAGGGGGAATCGGGGAAACTGGGAGGGGGGGGGGGGAGATTCTCCCGGTTAACACCAATAAAAAAAGGACGCCCCCTTTTGAGCAAAGCAAGGTAGGAAAAAAAAAAAGGGGGGGGGGAGGGGCGCCGCCGCCCTGTAAAGGGGGGGGGGAAAAACTCTAATGAGGGGGGAAAAAAAGACCCCCACAGGGGGCAGGCTGTGAGCGATCTCGGGCAGGACAAGTTCCCTGGGCCGGTTGGAAAGGCCGGAAGAAAGTCTCATTGTAGAGAAAAAGGGGGCTTCGAAAACACCTGGGAAGAACCCTCCGAATGGGGAAGCGGGGTCACAGCTGCAAGTGGGGACATTTTCCATCAAGAAAAAATTTGAAAACACTGTTTCGACCGCCCCGGCCAAGAAAAGGACCCATAGCTCCAAAAAGGACCAGTGTTTTCGGGGGGAATATGAACGAATCAAAGTGTCAAGAAGGGAAGGCCTCATTACCTAGTGTATGGGGACTGATTTCAAGAAAAGGGGGGGGGGGGGTTTATCAAAAAAAAAACAACGGAGCTGGGTCCAGCAACAGGGAGAGGGGGGATAGCTTGTTTTGCGATGGAGATGACTCTTGAAAAGGGGACCTGGGAGAAAGCAGTAACGGGGGCGTGGAAAGCAGATAGGAGGGGGGGCGTGTAGATCCAGCAGGGGGAGATACAAAGACGGGGAGAAGTTCTCATATCACAGGCAAAAAGGTAAGTTTGAGGCTTGGAAGAAGAACCACTCGAAGAAAAAGTAGGGGGACATAAAAGCCCACGCAGAGAAGGGGGGGGGCCCGGTGGAGCCTTGGGCACAGGATAAGAAAAATCACACAGAGGAACCCCGGAGGAGGCTGGTGCAACTGGAGGGGAGAAGGACCCGAGGAAAAATATCTATCAGAAAGAAAACTTATGATAAGGAAAAGAATATAAAACGTATGCGAAAAAAAAGGAAAGTGGGGGAAAAAACCTTCGAAGAAGTTTAAGGGAAGAAGGGGAGGCTTAATCGAGAAAGGGTCCGCTCCTAAAGTGAAAAAAAAGGGAAGGCTCTTTTGGGATCTCCGGGGAACCTAAGGGAGAAAAGGAAGGCGAGTGGTAACTCAGGCAGCCTCGAAAAGGTGAAAAGAGCTACCTTGATCGTGCACGCGAAGGATGTCTTCAAGGGACCCCTGAAGAAGAGTCCTCAGCAAAAATCGCCGAGAACCACGGCGCGTTGGGAAGGGGGACAAGGGCGGGGATCGGAAAAAGGGGCCCTTCAAAAAGGCACCTGGTTCGAAATCAAAAAGGAGGGAGATCAAAACCGATTACCCTAAACCATGTGAGAAAAAGAGATCAAAAAACCCACTTCAAGGAAAAGGGAATAAGGGAAAATGCTTGCCGGGAACGATGAAAATTGGCAAAAAGGGAAAGGCAAGAGGAAAGATTTACAAGAGAGAAAAGGGCTCAAATTGAAGACCAGGACCAAGGTTTTTAACCCCTAAGTCGAGATTCACCCATGGGAGCGAGGAAGAAAACCATATTACGCCAGGAAAAAGGAAGAACTCACATAAAAAAAAAACGAACCGGGGGAAAGGAGAAAAAAAGTCGCGTATCAGCGCAAAGTCAAAGAAACTCCAAGGGGTTCGGTTTGGCGTCCAAAAGTTTGAAAGGGGGACACCGCTAAAAGGGGGACGTCCGGGGAGGAGCACGATCACCCCGTCCGACGAGTCACCACCGAAGTTCGAAAGGGGGGGGGGAAAAATTTCCTGGGGAGGGGGGAAGAGGTGGGGGGTTTTTCCAGGGGCAGGGGGGGAGCTGACTAGACACTCCCTCAAAAAAAAAAGGAAGATCAACTGAAAAAAAGATGGGGCCGACCCATGACTAGTGGCGGAAAAGGATCCATCAGGGGGGGAACAAGCCCCCCTCCAAAGCTCAAAAGGAAAACACTCTAAAGGGGAGGAGGGAGCCTAAATGGTAGACGTGGTGCTGGGGGGGGGGAGGAGGGACCGGGAAAAAGGCGAAAAAGTCTTCACCAACGAAATACCAAGGAGGCAGGGGGTATACAGGTCCTGCGCCCGCAATGACCCTACTGCCCAAAGATACTCATTGGGGGAAGTACTTACGGGTTTTGCCAAGGTCCCCAATCCCAGACAAATTCACATTCAGAAAAATTAGTGAAACTGCGCGAACGATTGGAAGGGGGGGGCCGCCTTCCTAATCGGGGGAGAAGACTGCAGGTCCAGACCTCGAAAAAAGAGAGAGAAAGGCCACTCCCATTGGAACAAAGTAGTGGAAACTTAAAGAAAAACAAAAGAAACATGGACTAGGGGTCTTGAGGGTTGCAAAAATTCTCACACAAAGGCCGGGGAAGTACAAGAGAGAAATGAAAAAAAAAAAAAAAAAGGGATCGCAAGAAAAACATTTGACGGGGACGGTCATCTTTGGTGGGATAGTGGGTTGGGAAAAATTTCCTTTTTCCTCGAAAAGGGGGAAAAAGGGACGGTGCAGGGGGGAAAGCATCCCGGAGACCATGGCCGAGGAATGCGGAAGCCGTACAAGAACCGTAAGGGGGCGGTGGGGAAATAAGCTCAAAGAAACAGAGGGGTTCCCGTGGCCGGAATGTCGGGGGGTCTGCCACCTTAGAGAAAAAAAGTGGAGCATGACAAAAAAGAGGGTCCCTAATGTTAGTTACCCAAAAAGGAAGAAAACAAAAGTAAAAGGTACCTGACCAAAGGGGACTGCGCGCTGTAGTTGGGGAAAAAAAGGGCCAGGTTTGGGGATCCAATCATGGACTTAAACGCGGAGTCGCCCACGACGCGGTCGACATCAATTATCAGAAGACAGGATCACGGAAGGGAAGAAAAAAGGACATATTACATGTCAGGTGATTACTTGAGAGAGTTTTTTGAAACGTTACGAACCACTGAACCCCAGAAGAGGAAAACCTTGCAGGTGTTAAAAAATAAAGATCTATCGTGGAGAAAGGGTTTATTGGAACACCACAACGGGGGATCCTAAAAAGCTGTTCCCTGGGCACAAAGCAGTCACTCAGTCGCCTGAAAAAGGAGGGTCCAGCCCTTGGAAACCTCAAAAGATATGGAAAAAATCTTCAGAACGACAAAAAAAGGGATAGAAAGAGAAAAGGAGGAGGATGGAGATACCTTCAATTTCGTCATAAGAGGTACTCCAAGAGAGTACTCATGGGGGCAGAAAAAGGGGGGGAGGTCGGAACCTTGTGAGAAGGCGTAAGGAAATATCGCTATAAAAATTCCGTTAAAAGGGCAGACTTGAATAAAAAAAACCCTAGAAAAGGGAACCAACTCATCCGGATGAAAGAAGGAAGAAAAAAAAAAAAAGGAAGGCCCACTACTACGACCAGAAAAAAACCTCCTTGAAAAAGATTCTTCGGAGAAGGGGTAAGGAGCCGTAGGGGCCAGAGCACGCCCTGCAAAGTCATCGCAGGAAAAAACCGCAACGGATGGGAAAAAATAAAAAAGGAAAAACCACAAGCCCTTTGTAACGATGCGCAGAAATGA
>Ga0179593_1391682_pt1 | contig 19538 bp, 27 predicted proteins | sample CZODoug2_1_08_16_FD_185931 | JGI IMG/M metagenome (GOLD analysis project Ga0179593, IMG submission 185931) | Vadose zone soil fungal communities from Angelo Coast Range Reserve, California, USA - CZODoug2_1_08_16fungal (PacBio error correction) | ecosystem: Environmental > Terrestrial > Soil >...
CAAAAAAGAAAAGATGTGCAGGAGAACAGAAGACTTCAGGGTCGAAGCGAAAGGCCCCTCCTCTTAAAACTATTGGTAAGATTCTGGGGGATTCGACCAAGTGGGGGAGACGCTAATAAAATTGGGGAAAGCCGTGAATACTTGGAAATAGAGGCCCCTCCCAAACCTCGTAAAAATCTATATTCGACGACAAGTAAGGGATCGAAAGGGTTAGAGACAAAAAAAAAAGAGGTCGTGTGGAAAAAAAATCATCATAGAGAAAACTCCGAGGGAAATTTTGGGCAAGGTTATTAATCTAGGGTTCGTCCGTCGCGAGAAAAAGTCAGAACGATCGGAAGGAAAATAGGAAGATAGTGGTGGTGCGGGAAGGAAGGAAGCAGACAGTAGGAACAATGAATCGGCATCATAGGGTACGGAAGAGAACACCGGCGGAGAAAAAAACCCCCAAGGAAAGAAGAGGTCAGAACGTCGAGGAAAGGCAGATGCTCTTTGCAAAAAAAAAGTGGTAAAGGAGGGCCGGGGCACCTTCTACGGGGGTTCTCGAAAGAGGAGGGAAATTGGGGGTACGGTAAAAGCGGACAGGTGACCCTTTTGCACATAAAAAGATATTCTCGAAAAAGCGCGGAATTTTTTCAGATGAGGTGGACTTGAGAGAAGGCCCGGACTGAACTATGGGAGGGGGGGGTAAATTCGACCACAATACCCTGGTTCGGAGTCTACGAACGCGGTGGGTAAAAGTGAGACTCCTTAAACATTTAGGGGGTCCCACCTCCCATCAGAGAGAAAAAAAATCTAAATCACATAAGGAAAGGGACACATCCGCATCAGGTGTCGCACAGGGCAAGGACAAGAGAATAATGAATAAAGGGGGTTATCCAGTCGAAGAAAAAAGGGCCAAAAAAACAAGAAGGAGAAAAAGTTGGAAGGATACTATGATTATTGTGAGGGAGGGAAGAAATTCGGCCTCAAGTCATGGTGCCAGTCGTGTGGGGAAAGGACAAAAAGATGGGTCGCCGCGGTTTGTGGGTGGGGCAACGGCCTAGGAAAGAGGGGGAAGGGGAATGAGGGAAAAACGGGATAAGTTCGGAGAAAAGGGATTCGAAAAAAAAGAATACGCAGCTTTAAAACCAAAGATCAGATGAAGGAAAAAAAATGGACAATCGCACTATTCACGAACTTAGAGGAAAAAGGAAGTGTGAAAGGGGTGATTATCGTGCAAATTGTTCGTCGCTGTACTGGCGGGGGGGGGACTCAGAATGTCAGGAAAATAAAAAAAGGGATGAAGAAAAACCTTACGTTTTATGCGGGTTAAAGGGGGGAAAGAACTGGTAAAGTAGAAGGACTACTACGGGACCGATTTTTGTTCGCAAGGATTCACGGAAGAAAGAGAGGGAAAAAAAAGTATGGTAGGCCTCTGACATGGGTGCCACAAATCTCTGAAAGGGAAAAAATAACAAGAGTTATTGGAGAAAGAAAAATGAATGGTGGCACAGGCACCATCGGTATAAGTCAATCCCCTGAAGAGACAGTATGCCCGAAAACGACGGGTCCCTTCGCATAAAAAAAACGGTGAGGAAGACCGGAGGAACCGGGCGAATTGACCACAGGGAAAAGAAAAAGTTTACCTGCAAAGAAAAAAAAAAACTACTTCAGAAAAGGTTCGGGTGAAACCGCACTTGTAGAATTCCTGCGGCAAAAAAACGACAGAGAAAAAAAAAACTTTGGAACTTTTTTAATCGTAATCACAAAAAGGGCAAAAATGAGCCATACATGTCTGGGGGGGAATGTCTAGAAAAAGGAGGGAACGGAGGGTAGGGAATCTACCGCGATCTTCAGAAAAAATCTCTGGCGGCAGATTAAATCCGGACTCAGGTAAGCCCTCACCTAACAGAAAAGCCGATGGCCGCCGAGGTTGAAAAAAAGCGTAGCAAAGCATGACGATAGAACTCCCGAAATCCCGAGCAGAATCGGAACATTTATTTTCCGAATAATGCCAAATCGGCGTAATAAAAAGGTGACACCTGGTTTGACCATTCACAAAGCTTCCTAGGGAGGGAAGCAATGGTAGACGACTGGGCTCCCGATGATTCTTTGAGGGGGGCGGGGGAGGGCAAATGTCGGATCAAGTGCGAAAAATGACGAAAATGTCCCCTGGCCCGGGTTTGTGGGGGGAAATGGCAAGAAAAGCTGGGGGTCCGAGACCGCGGAGCAGACCGAGCCACCAAGGGGGGTGGAAAATTAAGGGCGCAACAAAGCAGGGAAAGACTTGGGGGGGTAGTTCGAGGGGGGGGGGTCAATAGGGTGGGTCTGAGGTTCCCACCCACTCGTCCGACCAAAATAAAAGCAGGGGGTTGGGGCATCGGTTCTCACGATCCAAGCATCTAAAAAGAAAAACGCAGAACTGTTCGAATCCAATTTTGACCTAGCAAGGGGGGGCACGGAAAGGAGGAATGCGTTCCTTCATCAACAGGGGGAAAAAATCGGCAAGTGTCTCGAGGTGGGGCGAACGGTTTAACCGGACAAAGATCGGTTCCACCCAGGAAAAAGGGTGTTCCGAAGCCCATCGAAAGGGGGGGGGGGGTTAAAATCGACGATAAAAAAAGAAAACGTCGCAAAAATCAGGAGGGTTGGGGGGACGAACACAAAAATGCTTGATCTACACGTAAAGAAAGAAGAGTGGCGATCAGGGGAAAAAGGACCTGGGAAGGAAAAGTCGGAAAGGTCACACCAAGAAATGAATCGAAAAAAAGATTAATAAAGCCTATAAATTGACGAGGGGTATCCGCGCACTAAGACAACTGAATGAACACTAAAAAGGATACCCGACATCAACATCTGGGGGGAACACCAAATCGGTGGAGAAGAGAATGTATCAAGAGTGATGGCTCAAAAGAAAATCAAGGATAGTAAGGGAAGACCGTACGGGAAAGATCTGGCCGAGAAATGGGAGGAAATCCCTCGGGGGGTGGAGGTGGGGGGTCTGATTGATGGGGACAAGAAAATTACTGAGGACAAATCCGCAGAAAATAAAGCATGGAAGCATTCCAGAGTCAATGAACTATTCAAATGCAATTAAATTGAGAAGTAAATATGGCTTAGAGGAAAACAATGTAAGAAAAAGGGTCGCTAAGGGTTCAGAATGAGCAAGAGGGCAAAAAAAGGTCACGAAAGGTAGTCAAAATTTGTTATCCTTGGATGGTAAAAAAGGTCAGAAAGGGACTTAACTCTATTACGGATCAAAGAAGGGATCGGGAAAAAAAAAGGGACGGGAAACGTCTTATGGGTCATGGAAAGGGGCGGTTTATGGGGGGAAAGTATAGAGAAGCTTACACGGGTGGGTATGAGGTCGGCGTTGGTAAAAACATGGGGACAGTGAATGAAGGGAGAAAAGCATGACTCTAAAAAAGCAAGGGGGGGCGCGAAACGGAAGGGAGGTGGTCGAAAAAAAATCATCAAAAAAGGCATAACGTGATGTCTGAAAAAAAGAACAAGGAAAGATAGGTGGAAAATTACGCAGGGGATAGCGGCAAAGGCCTGGCACGAGTTCGTGGCGGGATGGGGAAGAAAATCCCACCCCGACTAAAGAAAACTAAACCATGGGGGAAACCCGAAAAAAACAAGGGTGGCAACATAACTAACAGCTGGGGCAGATTTGAAATTAAAAGAAAAAAGGGGCGGCCAGGGAGGCCAATCCGAAGGGTTAACTACAGAGAGGTGAAAAGCTCTCAGTTGGACGAGGTGGTGGGGGGAGGCCAGGACGCAGGGTTCTGTCGAGAGTTGTTTGAAAACGAGCATGGGGAAAAGAAATGGTGAAATCGTAAAGGTCCTGGAAGGGGTGGCGGAATGGTGGGCGCAAAACGAAAAAGGAGTTGTAAAAAGTCTCTCCGGGTGTTCAGGGAAAAAAAATTAAAAAAAAAGGGAATCAATGAAAACATAAAATGGAAGACCATTATAGTTGGAAAAGGGGAAAAAGAGGGAGGTGGTGACCTATAACAGGACGAGAACTCTTGGGGAGAGGATATGAGGGGGAACCGAATCTGTAGGAACAGACCTGAGGCGGGACAAAGGGAAACAAAGGGCATCCATCTCACCGGATATATAAAGCCATCAATTAAGACAACTGAGGAAAAAGGGAGTAGAGTCCAGGGTGACTATAACGCACAAGGGGTTAAGATGAAGGTGCGGCCCCTTCTTGCCAGTATTGTGAGTCAGGGGTAAGAAAGTAAGGAGGGAAAAAATGCGGCGACAACAAATCGAAGCAAGGTCTGAGAACGGGCCCCAAATGAAGAAGAAAAGTGGTTCCAAAATCCATGTGGTTGGGAGACGGAATGAAAAAAAGCCACCCCATCCTACTCGATGGACCCTCCGAACCTTTCGACGTTCTCAAGAGGTGCAAGTCTTTAAAAAATCGATAGGTGGGCGACCATAAACGCTGAAGGGGGCCAAAAAGGGGGGGACCAAAAAAGGTTTTCAAACGAGGGGCAAAGTGGTCCAATTACGCTATTATGGTGGGGGGCTCGAGGGGTAAGGGAAAGTGGCGAAGAACACCGCTGGAACCTTAAAAACGCTAGAAAAGGTCAAGGACCTGAAATAAAGAATGGGGCCAAAGAGAGGTCAGAGGGGGAGCGGTTTATTGATTAAATTGTCGGGAAAGACCGTCGTGAATGACAGTTCTCTCTCTTTTGGGTGGGTGGAGATAATCGGACAGTGACTTGTAACAGAAAATCAGAAAGCAAAAAAAAGAAAACAGCGGATAGAAAGCGACAAATCGGAAAATGACCATAAAAGGGTCAGAAAAAAAGTCTAAACGGGGAATACGTTTTAATAACAGAAAACAAAAGACCCTAACGAATGTCTAACTAAAGGGGGGAAAGAAAAAAGAACTTATATGGAGAGGGGAGACCGCGAAAGACTATGAAGACCCAAACGGGTAAAGTCTCCCTATCAACGAACGAAAAAACAAAACAACTTAGGATAAAAAGAAGAAGAGGGGTGTAAAAATTGGGTCTTCCCAATTAAAGAACGGGTGTCCAAAAATAGACATTCTGATTTAGGAAGAGAGAGCCATAAGTGACGATAGAAAGGTCCTTCGAGCATTGCGGGGCAAAGGATTATGGATACCGATGTACCGCGGTAAGAATAAGGTCCTGACATTGTAATACGAGAAAGGATATCACAAAGCGCGCGAGTACTAAAGCGACCAAAAGAATCCAATCAGGCGCAACAGGGGCCCAACTCGGGGCATGCAAGAGGACATGAGGTTATAGGTGTCAGGCAGCTAGCAGGGGTGTAGGAAAGACTGGAAGGAAAAGAATTCACAGTTTACCATAAAACTAAAGGAGGAGGAGGGAGAAAAACCAGGGAAAGCAGTAGCTGAACTGAAAAGAACTTTGACATTGAAAACTAAAGGCACCGCAAAAAAAATTAGATTAGGAGGGAGGGGGAATGAATTACCTTCTTTGCGCGCAGCGGAGTGGGGATTACGAACGGGCGAAAAAGGGGGGATGTGCACAATCTGGGGGTTTTGGGTGTTGGGAGGAAAAAGACCCAGGTGACCCTTGGAAAGAGGGGGCGACGGGGTGTGTTACACATTGGCCCAAAGCAGCTTCCCGCGTGGAAAGGAAACAAAATGAAAAAAAGCCGGGTTCGAATTCCGGTAATGTGGGGGAAAAAAAAAATCCGAGGAGGGGACACAAAAAAAAAGCCCCAAAAAAAAAAAAAAAAAAAAGCTTGTTTCGGAGGGTGTCAGGGCTCTAGACAGTGAAAAGGGGAATGCAATGGCGGGAAAAGGACCGATCCCCTGGGCTATTCGACAAAAAAAAAAAGGAGGTGACCCTCCATCAAAAAACACAATATTTTTGGACGTCGGTCGCGAAGAAAAGTCTCCAAACGTGGTTGAGTCCTGTGAATCGAGGAAAAGGGGGAGAAGGGAAAAAAACAGCAACCTCTAGCCTCAGAAAGTGAAAACTCCCCCACCGATTAAGGGAAAGCCACCCAGGGAGTAAAAAGCACCATCCTGTGGGGCACAATTGTTCGTCCCCTGAAAATGTTCCACAGCGAAACCCCGCACCCCATTGTCCGAAAAGAAAAATTCCACCGAAAAGTAAGAAGTGGTAACGTCAACCAGCACAAGATAGGGAAGCGGACGTCCCGGAACGGAAAGGAAGGGCAAGGGGGGGAACCAAGGAAAAGGTGAAATTTATATCCACAACAGGTTCTCCGTTTGTTAAAAATTTATGCCCAAGAGCTTTATCGGAGGGAGGGGCAGCAATAAAAAAAGCAAAACCGTTCGAGGAAAGCAGGGACTCAGGGGAACACCGGACGAGACGTTGACTTGGGGAAATCAGAACTCTTGGAATTAAGGCTCAATTGTTAGGCAGAAAAAAGATTGTTGGTCGCGAAAGGAAAATTCTCTCTAGGAACCGGTCCCAGGTTTGGGAAAAAAAAAAAAAAACGACCGACCGCGGAGGCCGTAATCACAGAGGATGGAGCACTTAAACTCATTCCAACAGCCTTACATGGGGGAAAAAAGAAATAGGGGGCCAAAAAAAAAACACCACTCCCGAGGTATCGAAGATGGACTGACGGCCCCGTAAAAGGTTCACGGGTGTTGGTTCAAAGGAGAAAGCCCCTTGGTGCAGGGGTCCTCATCTAAACTTCTCGAAAATCGCCAGAGAAGGAAACAGAACAAAACATAGGGAAAAAGAAAGGACACAGTGGCAGCAATGAGGTTCAAAGCGAATGCGGCAGGAGGACTTTCCTTAATCGGCCCAATAATAAGTCCCAAACCCCCTCAACGAGGGAGGCAGTGGGGGAGGCCTGAAGGGACGAACGAGTGAGAGGAGGGGGGGGATATCAGTAAATCGGGAGTCATCAAAAAGGTCGTTTGAAATGGCAATCAAAATCAAAAAGAAAAGGGTCCGATGTTTCTTGTCGAGGGGTTGGGTAACAAATAAAAAGGGATCCCGTGGGGACATGACCCGCCGAGTGCTCAGAAGAGAAAAAAAGAGTCGTGGTGGCGGGGAAAGGGCAAACATCCTCTAGGAAGAAAAAACTAATTGTAAGGAAAAAAAAGAAAAAATCATCAGTCGGAAGGCAAACCCTCCGCCAGAAAAGACTACAGGGGGGGGAATGTATACGTTAGTAGTCTAGACAAAAAAGTTCGGGCTAAAGGGGGTTATGGGGGGGGGGAAAAAAAAAAAGGTTGGGAAGAAACGGGGAAACGGTAGACAGAAGAGAAAATGGGCGCCAGTTTTTCTTGAGGGCAAAATCTAAATCCTCTCCGTTTCAAAAGGGCTAGAAAGAGACCAACTCAACGTTTTCTCGCCCCATGGTGGAGGGAGAGGGGACTGATAGAACGCGAATCGCGGGAAACTGGATTGGGTCAGGGGGGGGAAGAAAAACACGAAAAAATCGAGGTCGAAACGCTGTTTGAACAGGGTGGGGGGGGCGACCTGTAACCTTTCGAGGGGGCAGAAAGAGGCCGCTGCAGGAGAAAAAAAAGTCGAATTAAAAGGACACAAAAACTTCGCAGGGCCAAAAATAAAGAAAAATCTGCCTCCGTTGGAAGAAAGATCGAAAATTCCGAACTAAGAAAAAAGTCATCAGGAAAGGGTTCTATAAAAGGGAGAAACTAAAGGAAGAAAATTTTGGGTTTTACAAAATAAAAAAATGAACATACGTCCCGATTTTGGCGGAGGGGGAGGGGGAAATGAAAGTGGAATCCGATTGCTGATCGGGGACGATGGGCAGATGCACAATCGGGGAAGGACGCTATTGCACCCTTTGAGGCACTCGGGTCGGGTTATCTTCGCGGGAGTAACATTGGAAAAAAACAAGTTGTAAGGCTCACGATATTCGCAAGAAAAGAGAGAAATTCTTAACCTACAGTTCTCATCCTATCTAGGGAACAGAAAACTACATTATGCGGCCGCAGGGGTGAAGGGGGGGGGGGGGGATATGATGGGGGTAAAGTGTAACGCTGGAAGTCGGGGAGACAAGGCACAGTAATTCGTCAGGGGAAGTCAAACGAAAGTGATATAGGGGGAGGGGGGTTGAGGCAGTGGCAATTAGGGTGACGCAGACGAAGTTGGTGGTGGACGGGGAAAAAGGGGACAAACCGAGTGCCGCTAAAGCCCTGCCCTAAATCGGGATGCTCCTAGAGGGGTTCCGTAAAAAAAAATATCTCAAACAAAAAAAAAGGAGAGAGGGGAAAAAAAAAAGAGATAGTATTGGGGCGGACCAAAGAGAGCATAAAGGTAAATGTCGCCCCGCCTCGGGAAAAAAGGGCGCCACCAAGTCGGCCGCCTGCGTAAACAAAAACCAGGACGAAGGTTAACCTGATGAACGTGAGAAAAAGCAAGAGTCTCAGAACGTTTGTAACGGGTCATAAAATAAAAAAAAACTGGGAAAGGAACGGGACCGGCCACCCATCGAGAACAAAGGGGGATGGGGTCATCGAGAAAAGCACATGCGGGCCGGAAACCCTCAATGACAACATTTAGGGAAACGGAAAACCATATAACTGGAGGAAAGACGGGAGGGTCACGGTAATCGGAAGTCGGTGGGCAAACTGTGGTCTCAGGCAATTGACCAAAAATGAAATCTCCCAGATTCAAAAATTCAATTCGCCGCTCCTTAAACAAAGGGGCCGAAAAATGGTGAACAATCGAAATACAAGAAAATTACCTCGATAATAAGTCTTATGGTAATTGAATTAAGAAAGGGAGATAAAAAATATCGGATGAAGAAGTTTGTGTAAACTTGACGCCAGGATTGTGTATTAAGATTTTGAGAGGGGAGCTGTTGCTCAACTTAGACTTCTGGGTAGTCTGAACGAGGGGGTCCATTCATGTCGGAGGAGGAAGTGGGGCGAAACACGATTTTTTGGGGGGGTGGCAAAATACAAGAATCGAAGGTCCGTTCCTAGAAAATAGGGGCAAGAAGAACCCGGGTTAAGAGGGGGGGTCTCGAAAACACTGAAGGCGTGGTGAAAAGCGAAAGGGGCAGACCGGTTTGGGACCTGAAGCCAAAAGCAGACCTCCAACAGTTGGGGAAAAGGAGGGGCACATCACAACTGAAATCACAAGAAGAAAAAAAGCTGAGCAAGGGGGGGTCATCGGAACAAGAGGCAACCTAGAGTTCTTATATTCAAACTTCATCAACATGAGGGAAAAATGCTCAATCCCCCAGAGGGGGCGGAATGAAAAAACGCGAAAGGCGGCCAAAAAATATCCAATAGGAACAAGGGGGAACGTGACAGAATGAATCCTGGTGGGTTTTTCCAAACTCCTCCAATCATAGGAAAGAGGCCACGGGGAGAGGGATAAGAAGGGAAGAGAGATAAGGAATGGTCATAGCAAAAGGTTTCCGTGACGAGAAATAAATAGAAAAGACACGCAAAAAAAAAGCAAACCAAATTAAAAAAAAAAAAGAGACGGAGAGGAAGAGGATTCCGGGTATGCGCCGCAAAACTGGGGGGTCGACATAGAGAGAGTAACCGCAGAAGGAACCAGGGTTAGGGGGATTATTGAAAACGACTATTGATGAGAAAGAGGGACCGGGCAGGCTGGCAGCCGCAAAGTCCGAATACCTGCAGAAGGACACTGTAACACCTACGTATGCCGGAGTTGGGGATTAAACCATGATTTCCCATATGACGCATGAAAAGACATTGGGAAAAGGGAAACCGCGAAAAACAGTGGGAGAATTTTCCAAGGGAGAGGGGGTTTTCTCGACGTCCAGGGGCCCGGAAGGTGAGACGGGGGGTCGGTGAAACCACAGGCAAATCGTGGACCACCGAGAACTAAGCCGGTGATTAAGGGAAATCAGGAAGGAAGAAAAAAAAAGAAAGATCAAGCAATGCCATAACGGGGACGTTACCGTAATACAGCGTAATGGAAAAATTAATGTCAATCTGCGAATTGGAGTGAAGGTGCGTCTGAAAATGCTGGCATCCGCCGACGGGAAAGGCAGGAAGCAAGTTTGTCACAAAACAAGGGAAACGGTACTATAGAGTATAGCGAAAAAGAAGGACGAAATTTGTTTAGAGATCAAAAAAAAAAAAACACATAAAAAAAAAAAAAAGAATCCAAAACTATGGTCTTGACCTGGGCGCTATGGAACGGTACACGAACTCAGTGCTTTACTACGCCAGACTAAGGCTAAGGGAGTATTTGTGCTGGGGATTAAAAAATACCCTTCCTCAACAGTACATCAAAGGAGGTCAAAAAGTCCCATTTTAACCCAAGGGAACCGGGATATAAATATCAACGAAAACGGGGGGAAGTGAACCGGAGGGGAAAGCAGAGGATAGAAGTCAACTAAACATAGAGTGCACGGGTCCTTGAGAAAAAACTCCGATGAGGAAAAGGGGTTGTAAGATGTTAGACATGGGCGTCGGACCGAAAGGAGTTGGAACATTTCTCAGGTAAGAAAAAAAAGGGGAAATCTGCAGTTTTATTTACTTAAAAGGGGACTGGATGGCGATCAAGAGTAAAGTCTCTTCAGGTGATGGGGGAAAGTCAACATGACAAAAAAGATACAATCACATCACAAAAAAGAAAGGGGAAAAGGGAGTTATTTGGGAGAACTTTTCGCACGAAAAGAAAATCTAACGAAAATATTGGGCTTAGGAAGGAAGGGGGGGAAAAAAGGTGGTCAGAAAAATAAAGTAGGTGGATAATGGGCCAAAGTACACGTCCATGCCTATTAACCCGAGGACGGGAAAAAGGAAAATCCACAGAGCAAAAAAGTAAGGAGAAGTCCTACCAATTTCCGAAGTCAGGAAGGAAAAGGTTTTTGAATGCGTTACGGGAAAAAGGCCACGACCGGTGTGAGTTGGGCACGGGCCAAAATGTGGGGACGTATCCAACAATGCGGCGACAAAATACGGGAACATTGGGGAGCCAAACAAAATAATTAAAATCACCAAGGGGGAAAAATCCCATTTATCACAAAAACAGACATGCAGAAAAAAAGAAAATAAAAAAAAAATCCCCAGAAAAGAGCATGGTCAAAAGCTTCTCCGGGGGGGGAGATGCAGAATAAGCAAGACCAGCATGGGAGAAAAATTTCCACGATAGTGAAACAAGCAAGTTTGGCAAGAAAATTTCTCAAGGTGGGGGGATAATATGCAAATTTGGTGATAGATTGGGAAGAGAAAGAAAAACAGGTAGGAAGGCAACGCTATCGACGACTAGTGAAGTGAGAAAAAAACGTTAACCCCGGTCCTCGCAAAACATAAAAAGAGTGGGGGGGGGTGCGACTTGATTTGATTCAATGTTCTTTGCCATCCCGGGGGGACTGAAAAGGAAGGAATCCGGGCCGTTAGATCAGGAACAAAATCTCAGTGGAAAAAAAATCCGAACAGCCCTAAAGAGAAGGAAAAAAATACTGGTTACCTACATAAAAAAAGGGAGATACAAAAACCAAGGTCCTCTGGAGGATCAGGGCAGAGGTTGATTCGAAGACTGGGGGTAAATCAATACTATAAGATTTTAAAATCCAAGATATGAATACCAGAGTAGTCCATCAGCAAAACACAACAAACTGAGGAGGCCGAATCTATCATACTGACAACAGGGTTCTTCCACCTGGGGTTACAAAAAAACGCCGAGAAAAAAGAAGGAGAAGGGTTTTCTAAATACTCCAAGAGAGTCACCTTCCCCCTTCAGAGACATGGGAGGGGGGACGCAGGTCATTTATTGGGAAAGAAGGAAGGCGCGGCGCACGGATGAGGAAGTCCCATCTAAGATGGCCCGGAAACCCCAAAAGCAGGGAGCAGGGAATGAACGTAAGGAAATGCCCGTAGGAACAGAAGACACTCAAAGCAGGAAGGCCAAAACGCGGACAGGAGGGGAAAACTTTTCAGGCAAGAAAAACAAGGCTTAGGGTACAGTTGGGGAGAGGAAATGAGCGTTTCAACGGGGGTTACCATCAAGCCAGGAGAGACTAGAACACACGATGAGGACTAACTTTTGGGCACGCCCAGGGAAAAATTCCTCTAATCGGGACGAAAAGAAATCAGTAAACAACGAAGAGCCGAAGGGGGAGGGGAAGAAAACGATGCACTGTTTTGGATTTTCGCGCCGCTAAAACACTTTATAGTTTGCCAATACAAAAATTGGTTATTTGTGGCGAGCCCCCATGTGAAAAAAAAGGGGAAAGGGGGACTACAGACATTTGTATCGTCCAAAGGGTTTCATAACTCCACCATAATTGCACCTCGGGCACGGCACCTTAACGTAACAGCGGAAAAAAAAAAAAAAGGGGGGGGGGAAAGTGAGACTAGACACGAGGCAGGCCTTGGAGGAAGGGTTATTTCTCGTCAGAAAGGGGGCGGACTCAATGGATGGGTTTAAAAACGTGGGGTCAGGGAGAATAAACCAGCTATGGGCCCCCAAAGGAGTTAAGAAAGGCATCAGAAGATGGCTCGGCAGGATCTCGAAAAAAAAGGGAAATGGTCAGACCAAAAAAGACGATGGGAAAAAGTTGGAGTCGGATTGAAAGAGGGGGGTTCAGGCCCTCTCCCGACAAGGAAACTGTAGAGAGAAAAAAAGATTCCGCCCAAAAGGAAGGAAAGGAAAGGCCTCTTTGCTTTTTGAGGGGCCCCAATGAGATTTCACAAACAATAAGCGGCAGCACGAAAAGGGGAGGGAATCCCAAATTCGAATCGGAAATATCTTTAACTCAAGCAAACACACCTAGTGAAGGAAAAATCTACTTCTCCACCGTAACGAAAGAAGGTGTCCCAATTCTGGGGGGAAAAAGAAAAAAAAATGGTATAGCCACCGGGGGTACCTCCATTGTTGGGGGGTGGAAAAAGTGGGGAAGTGTGAAAACCCCTTTCGTGGGGAGGAAGTTCATTACGAAAAAAACGGAAAAGAGGGGGGTCAAGGGAAAGCGAAGGGGCAACTCCACCTAACCATCAGTGTACGGGGAGGGCAAGAAAAAAGAAGTTAAGGGGGGGTATGAAATCGTGGAAGCAGGGGTAAGTGAGACCAAAACGATTTGGTCGGAGGGGGGAAATTACTCTCAAAACTTAAAGTTTGACAAAAGCCAGGGGGGAAAAAGGAAGGAAAACAGGTTTCGGAAGACTATCGGAAATGGACACATCCCCCAGGGGAGAGGACATGGTCCACGCCGGTAAAGGAAACCGGACGGCCAGCTTGGAGGTGAGAGTTCTATCTACTGGAATGAAAGGCATGGGGCACGGGGGAGGGAAAGGAGGGGGGGGGGCACCCGGCACACCAAAGGCCTTTGACAAGGCTACATAGAAAAACCTGTATGCTCACAACCGAAAGCCGGCGCCGTCCTCGAAAGCCAACAAATAGGAAAGTGGTTAAGACCAGGGGAGGGGAAAAAGTCGCGGCAGGGGAGGCCAAAAATGCGGTCTGGAATAGAAGACACGACTGGTGGTAAGTGTAAAGAAAAAAAAAGCGAATCCGTAGAAGGGAAACGAGAAGCTCGAGAAGAAGGGAGGGGGAAATAAATAGGGGAAAATATCAAAACCTCTTCAAAAAAAGCTGGCCGATTATACTGGGGGCGGTGGTACTAATCATTTGCGAAGAAGTGGACCGCAGCGAGGTCTAAGAGGAGAATCCTACGAGGGAGTGGGGGGCCTTCCCCGATAATTCTTAGGACTAACCCGGATGGGGGGGGGGGGGGGGGGGGGGGGGCATAGTAGAGGTGAAGGGAGACGTCCAGGAAGGACTGTTCCCCTCAGCGGAAAGCATTAACTTATCTGGAGGGGAAAGTGAAGAGGCTCTGCGAAGCAATACGGCTTGAAGGGAACAAGGGTAGAGGGGCCCAAGTAGGGTACAGAATGGGGGAGAGAATCATGTGGGGTGCTGAAGAAAGAAATGATGGCATCTCCGTTCCCAGTGAAAAAAAAGAATCAGCAACCCGGGGCCCTGTGAGGAAAGAAGGGAGGGAGAACACCATCGGGAACTGCCAGCTTAAAGATGGGGGTGTGAGGAAACCCCCGAACCTTTTCGTAGGATCACACGCGTGAAGGGAGGACCGGCAAGAAAAAATAACAAGGGACTCGCCACTCTAAAAAAGGATGGACCTGGACAGGGTTATGACAATAAAGAAGAAAGGGCCCACATAAGAAAAGAGAAAAAGAAATTGAAAAGAAGTTAACCAAAAAAAAGGCAAGACGAAAAGAATACATAGCCAGGAATAACCCTTTCTCCACTAAGGTTGAAGGACTGCCGCAAAAAGATTTTTATATTGAATCAAGGAAGGAAAGGAGAGAATAAGTTGCCTTTGTCATTAAAAGCTGGTCGCGAGGGTGGCCAACCGCACGTGGATGGGGAAAGAGGGGCGTTCGGCCGCGGGAAGGAAGGGGAGATGAAAGATTGTAGCGGCAGCATAGTATATTCTCGAACCTCGAGGAGATTTAATAAAACAGGGGGAGGGAGGGTCTATCTCTCGCGCAAATCCCTGAAATGGGACTGGGAAAGGAAAAGGTAAGTTGAGGGGAATGGAAAGGGTTCGTCTCTGGGAAATTGACGGTGCAGCAATTCTTCAAAGGTGATGCACAATAAAAAGGGAGGGAAAGCTAAGGAAAATGATTACAGTACACTGGGAGTCCAGAGGAAAAACTCCTGTTCAATATTTTCGAAAGGAAAAGGGCAAATTGCGAATTAAGGCAGAGAGAACCGGGTGCTCTCGCGTGTGTCAAAACAAAAATATCTTATAAACAGATGTGGAAAAAGAGAGAGAAAGGGCAGGGGGGGAAAACACAGATAAGCGCAGGGTCAAGAAAAACTAGCAGTGAAATGAAGAAAAAACACAAGGGACCCGAACGCCCGGTACATTGCAATGTGAAAAAAAAAAAGATCCTCCGAAGAAAGAAAGATAGCCACGGTTGCAAAACCTTAGTTGGAACATGCAGGCAACAAAAGTCACATGCGACAAAGGATTTTCCCCGAGTCATAACCGTCATGAACGGCCCAATCAAAGGGAGGGGGAGGGGGTTCGCTCAAAAAGGGAACTTGCAACTGCCTTTGGCTTTCTCGCTAATGTCTTTCTAAAGACAAGAGGTGGAGCAGAGTAAGAGGCGAAGGGAACGTGACTATAAACGACACTCCGCCGAACAAGCCATTTTCCCAAGAGGGCGAACACAGCTTTCATAGCAGGAAACTAACACATAACCCTTCTAACAGAAAATGAGGGAAATACTGGATGTTCCTGAATCCAAATAATCCGCGAAAAGGTTTTTTAAATGTTCAGAATTTAAAACGTTTATGTAGTCGGAAGCTGGCGACTTATGACTGCTGTTCTGGGAAGAGTGCACGCGGGAAAATGTTCAGGAACAAGGTGGAGGGTGGAGGGGATATGTACTTGCAGGTTGTGAGATAATCGCGGGGAATACGCGCAGGGAGATTAATGCTCTAATCAACCGGGGTTTCAAGCGTGGAAAAAAAAGTAAAAAGAGGGGGGACCTAAACCCTTGGGCACTCGGTTGGAGAAGAGGGAAAAAGGGTGAGGGGGTTCGGTAACACGTCTCCCCAGGAAAAAAAGGGTTCCTGTGTGGGACGGCCTCCAGGAAAAACTCGAAAAAAAAGATCACGTCAAGGATATCTTGAGAAAAAGGGGGGGAAAGGAAGAGGATTACCTCGGGGGGGGACAAAAACGGGAACAACCAGAATGCGGACGCGGCATTCTTCATATAAAAAAAAAAAGAAACCCACACGGGGTAAATGGTCAAAAAAAAGTTCAAGCATCTTCCCAAGGGGGGGAAAGGAAAGATCATCAGACCTTTTGCCCAAAAGAAAAAAAAACGGAAGTAAAGGACTGATCCAAAAAAAACGCGGGGGTGGAAAGGGAAGACTGACGTAAAGTATAGGCGAAGAAAAGGGGGTGAACGTAAAAACTGGCAATGGCAAAAAAAAGGATATCTTCGAGGAGACAAGAATTTAAAAAAAAATTGAACACACGCGGAGAGCCAACGAAAAAAGGATTACAAGGGCGACAAACAGAGCAAACACAAAATCGGTTACTAAAGAAAGGAAGAATAGTTTAACAAAAAAGTCCCTGAGATACGGAGCCCCGCACGTCAGTCTGGGAGGGGCCACGGTCAACTCGAGACTGAACAAAGGAAATAACAGTTGGCGGACTTATGAAAAGAGGGGAAAAAGTAGGGGGCAGGACTGTCATTTGCCAACTTCGCCCGCGAACGACACATTCGCATAATTCAAAAGGGGAGATAAGAGGGGGTCGGGGGGGGTTAAACCAGTGCTATTTGAGCAGGAAGGGGAAAAGGAAATCCTTCACGCTGTGGCGGTCGAAACGAAGGTCGGGGAGAAAGTAAGTGGCTACATTAAACTTATACTAGGGGAACACATAGAAAGGTATCTGCGAACTGAAAGCGGGGAAAGGAAAAAAGTCAAGGAAGTGTGAGTTTAAGTGAGGGGAAACTAGCGGCTTTCCCCGAAAAGTAAAAGGGGAGGAGTGTGGAAAGAAAACTTATTCATATAAGAAAATGGAGAAAAAAAAGCCAGTAACGAGAAATTTACATAAAGGGGGGGGTCAACGTCATCAAGGAAAAAGGGGGAAGGTGGGGAAACTAGGACTATCGCGGGGAAAACAGGGACCGCGGGGACAGGAAAGAGAAGAGATATTTTGCAAAAAGGGGAGGGTAGGAGTGTGGATGACATAAGGGCAAAAACTAAGAGACGGGTTCCAGCAAAAAAAAAACATGTTGCCAACCCAAGGAAGGAACACCAGGGGGGGAGGTAAAAAGAAGGTGGGTCAAGAATTACAACTGAAGGAGGGAGGGTTTAAATCATCCAGAGATGGAAAGAAAGGGAACTTTGCTGGAGAAATTCAGGTCCGAGGCAAAAAGTTGGGCTTTCTTCTACATGGGGGGGGAGGGGAAAGGGATGGGTTGGAACAGTCAAAGAACACTCAATTTTATGAAAAAAGCGGAGCAAGGCTATCATTGTACTGGCCCGGGGAGGTGAAATGTGTCCGCTGCTCACAGGGAAGGGGAAGGTCTCCGTCTAACCAGCAACAGAAAGGTCAATCGAATCACCCCGGTAACAAAAAAAAGAATCAAAAAAAAAGTTTCCTTCTGTGTAAAAGCACTAACAAAAACATGGGGGCAGAAAGAGGCAACCAACCGAAGGGCCGGCGAAACAAAGGGATAGATTGGCGGGACAGGGGGACGTACTGACAATGAATCAACCACACGGAAGAGAAGCAATAAAAGTCCTAACAATAGAGAATTCGGAGAAGAAAGTGAAGAATCGTACTCATGGGGGGGAAAAAAAAAAGGGGAAGGTTGAAGCCATCATATTTGGGAAAGGGGGGAAAATTGAACAGGTTTCCGATTTCAGAAGGCGCAATCAAAGGTCACCGGGGAAGGAAGCCAATAAAATCCCAATATGGGGAAAAAAAAAGGTGGGGTCGAGAAAGACACCTTAGTCAGCCGCCCAAAAAGAAGGTGAAGGAACTAAATCGAGGGAAAAGCTTCAAAAAAAGAAAAAATAGTGGCATACATATTTCGAACAAATTTGTCGTGAAAAAACCGGGGAAAAGCAGAAGGGGACAGGTTCGATTTACTCGAGAAAGAAGGGAAAAAAAGGGGGGTCTCCGAATGGGGGGAAAAATACCGCCGTGCGAGAAAAAATCTGGGAGGGAATCAAAACGGTTAGGCCTGAAACTTATAAAATAAAGGAAAGAAGGGACCGCAAGAAACTCGTGGGGGGGGGGGGCGCGAGTGGGGGGGAACCACACGTGCGGGCCAGAAAAAGGGGGCTTGAAAAAAGTCTTCAACGCAGGTTGGTGGGAGGAGGGACATGAGGTGGTAGTCATTTCCGAAAACCGGAGACTAAGAGGGAAAAAAATAGACATCTGGGCCAATTCAAAGATGGAGAAAAGTAAAAACGTGAGTAAGGGGCGGGTGATAAAAAGCAGGAGAGGGGAATGAGGGCTCTTCATCTAAAAAATAAGATATGGAGCAGGGGGAGTCAACTAGGTAAACAATATGAGAAGTACTAAATCAGATAAAAAAAAAACAACGGAGGAGGAAAAAAAAATAGAGATTGACTTGGGGTAGGAAGGCTTGCCCGTACGAAAAAAGAATCCAAGAGAATCAGGTCAATAGAAAAAAAAAGGCGATAACAAACGCTTCGAGAACATGGCTGGGGAGCAGGGTATGGGGAAAATAGGTCTCGGAAGGAAGGGGAGTACGTGAAATGACTTGACAAGAAAGAAAAAAATCTCCCAAACGACAAAGGAAATGAATCAGCCGAAAAAGGGGGAGAAAAACCATCAAGCCCAAACAAGACAAAACGGAGGGGAATGGCGGCAATTCGGGTAAAACATGAAACCCTTGAGGAAAGAGGGGGGGGGGAAAAGAAGCGACGAAAACAGAGTCGGGGTAAACACATCCGAGAAACAAGAGCCTCGAGTAATAAGAAAAGGGTAAGCATTCGAAGAATTGGCACTCTGACAATTGAGAGAATGGCAGCCCAGCGGAGCTGAGGAAAGGCAAACACTAACGGGCGGGTAACGACTGCTTGTGGAGGGAGAAGAGGGACTAACCAAAAGGGGGGAGGTCCAAATAGGGGGAGGATTGGCGAAAAAAACCCAACAGTTGGCCTTGGGGGGGGCCCGGGAAAAATTTGGGTAGGCAAAAAAGAAAAAGGGGCCGACTTCACAATCAACTGGGACACCGCGTGGGCGCAGAAAAATAAAAATTGCGTAGGAAAAGGGAAGGGAGAAGTCGAAAGGGGAAAAAGCCGAAGTGTGACGGAGTTGGGGGCTAGGATGAAAAAGGGGCGACTAATGGATGCCTGCATGACGGGCACAAGCCAGAAAGGGGGAGGACCACTCAGCCACCCGGAGGGGGGAAGGAAAAGACGAAAAAAATCGGAGTCAGGGTGAGAGGGGGAAAAAAAAGGAAGGTCTAAAAGTCATGGCCATTAGAAAAAAACAACAAAAGTGATGAAAAAGAGAGGGGGAAATCTGGGGGGGGGGGGTGAAGAACGCCACAAAAAGTCACTACTCTGGCACAAGAAAAAAAACGAGAAAGGGAAGGACAACCCAATTAGAACGGCGGTCAAGAGGGGAATTGGGGGGGGGACCACCAGCAGACGAAAAGAAAAACAAAAAACAATAAGAGAAAGCAAGAAAAAATTCGAAGTCCCAAAGTGAAGAAAATCGAGGAAGGGGGTTCTGAGTCAAAACACAGAACATTGGATCAAAAGAAATCACGGACCAAGGAACTGGAAAAGGGGGACATGCCCTGCCACAAATGGAAAAATTGGATAGTTTAGAAGAAAAGGGGGAAGACCACCCTTTTTTTCAGGGGAGAAAAAACCAGCTCCATTGGATGTGCGGGGAGGGGAAGCACAGAACGAAACGCCAAGAGGTTCAGCGAAGCGAAGCGAGGAAGAAACCGAGACCTTTACTTTCGAAAAAAAAAGAGGCAAAAAAAAGAAATGGATGCCCGGTCGGAAGAGGGGAAAAACATGGTAAGTCGCCCTGATTGGGGACCGCGATCAGGAGAGAGGGACGGCCGG
>Ga0179593_1699669_pt1 | contig 19538 bp, 33 predicted proteins | sample CZODoug2_1_08_16_FD_185931 | JGI IMG/M metagenome (GOLD analysis project Ga0179593, IMG submission 185931) | Vadose zone soil fungal communities from Angelo Coast Range Reserve, California, USA - CZODoug2_1_08_16fungal (PacBio error correction) | ecosystem: Environmental > Terrestrial > Soil >...
CCAATACGAGGGGGAAACGAAAAACCGCTGGGGCGCCAAAAGAAAACAGACGGGGGACGGGCGGAAACAATGAAAAAAAAAAAAAAAAAAAACGCAGCAACGACCCATTAAAGGTCGGAAAAAAGGCACGCAAACGGACCACGCCCTAAAAAAAAAAGGGTCCAGGAAAATCGAGCAAACAGCAATGCGGACGGAAAGAAAGAATTCTCAAAAGGGGGGGGGAGGGGTGAAAAAAAAAAGTGTGACGAGGAAAAGACGAGCAAGGCGGAAACCCCCCGGTTTGAGGGGCAAGGACACCCCCAAAAAAGAGAAAAGGGGGTGCCCGAACAACAAAAAGAGCGCGAAACCGAAGACAATTAAAAAAAAAAAAAAAGAGAAACACAGAAGAGGGGCGTGAGAGTGCTGCTCGGAGAAGCTCCCCTAAAAAAAATTTAATTCGGGGCACTCAAAAGAAAACCCGGGCATGAAAGGCCGAAAACAGGACTCGCGGCAATGGACAAAAGAGCTGGGCCACTTCGGGACTTATTTGAACCCAAAGCCCAAAGACGCGGCGCCCAGGTGGAAAAAAATGCAAGGGCGAGAACCCCGGAAGAGTTTCACTCTACTCTGAAACAAACGGGAGACTATTCAAAAAAAAAAAAAAAAATAACCTTCTCAGTACAGAAACAGGAAGGGTAAAGACAAAAAAAAAGGCAGCCCCTGGGGAAAAAAGGTGGGTGGGGTGTTGAGCGTTGAACAGGGAACGAATGCTCTGGCCAAAACCAGAGTGGGCTAATTGAAAAGGATTGGGGAAAAAGGTTTTGTGTTGGTTACACTGTTTGCAACAATTTCCCATCAGGGAAAAATCGGTGACTGGACCTTCCAAAAAAAAAAAACGAAACCGTTTTGAACAAAGGTCGAAACCGCAGGGGCACGGGTAGATAAAACCCCTGGGGAAATTGTTACACGGGCCACGGGATTTAAAGGTCAGGAAAAAAGGAAAGGAAAATCGAAAGGGGTCGAAAAAACAGGAAAAAAAACCCCGCCCAATGGAACGCAAGTTTGATTCCATTCAACGGGGGCGCCACGTATCAAAAAAAGACACGAGCGAAGAAAGGAGGGGCACACGCGACCCTGGCAAAAAAACAGCAAAGCACCCCACAAGGAAAAACGGAAAAAAAAACCTTCAGCTATCATCAAACGAAAAAAAAAAACGGGACCATCGGAAAAAAGAAAAAAACTGGAGCGAGGTTGGCAGGCAAACGAAAAAAGCCGTCCTTTCAACCGGAAAAGGGCACGGGGCCGCAGAAGAAAAATTGTAAAAAGAGGGGCACCAGGAAAAGGGGGTAACAAAGGGGAAACTGGACGAGAAAGCCGGCCAACTTCATCCGGTTTTGAAAAAAAAAAAAAAGGTGAAGCGTACCAAAGCGATTTGCTGTAAGAAAGAAGCACCACAAGCCAACGAGCTTCACAATAACTCACAAAGGATGGCCCCAAAGGAAAAAAAAAAAGAAGATTCCAAGAAGCGTCAAAAGGAACCGGCAAAAACCGCACTAATTGGTACTAACAAAGGAAAATCCTTCACTCTGGCCAAAACGGGAACACGGGGGAGCGTCAGATAGACATATCAAATGGCCGAAAGGTGGGGAAAACCGGTTGCCCGGAAGTGAGACCAAACATGCGAAGCAGACCCTCTCGGTCGGAGAGGGGAAAAATGGAGAACCTGAATTAATACCAAAGGGGAAATGAACAAAAAGGTAAGGCGAAAAGGCCAGGAAAGGCGCTTGTTCAACGGCTCGACACAAAAAAGGATCAGAACCCCGACGACCCCTTCACTGGAAAAGAACGAAGGCTCCAACAAAACTAAAGTAAGGAAAAAGGACAATATCACGGGAAAGTAGAAAGAGAAACAACTCAAGATCAAAGCCCTGCACAAGGCAGTTAAAAAAAAGAAAAAAAAAAGAAAGGGATGCAAAAAAATGAAGCTAGACTTCGGAGGAGGCAATAAGATTTTGGGGGGAAAAAGGGGAAAAAGCGAGGCCCAGGCAAGGGAGGGAGCGTGGGGACTTGTTTCAGGGAAAAAAAAAGGGAAAAATCAAGCCCCCGGGAGGGGTAGGCAGAAAACGGGGCACTCCAGACCGACCGGGGGAGCAACCAACGTGCACCAAAAAAACGGGGAAGTCCGTGAAACCTAAATGAAAAAACGAGAAGAAAACGGGAACAACAAAAAACAAAACCCAAAAAGAACCAGCGCCAATGAGGAAAAAAAACAAAAAAAAGCAAAGAAAGGAAGAAAAGCGGAAAGCTTTTGGGGGGGGGGAAAAAATACCCACGAAAAGTGCCATGACGGGGGCATAAACGGAATGGGAAACTCGAAACTGACGATGGAAGAAAAAAAAAAGGAAGGCGGTTTCCTCGAGAAGCCCGGGGGTAGAAAAAAAAGAGAAAAAAATACGATTTCGGGGCGCAAAGCTTCCTTAAGAGTAATAAGGCGCCCCAACAAAAATCGCGATCAAAATCCGCCTCCGAAGAGCTGGAAACAAGAAACATAATAAAACTAAGGTCGTAACATGAAACAAGGGGGGGAATTTACCAACCTCTATAAGCAGGCACATTGAATCGGGTCCAAAAAGAAAAAAGGGAAAAAAATAGGTCGAGTCGGGGGGGGAAAAATCAAAAAAAGTAAGCCGCTTCACACACGTTTTCAGGAAACAAACGTTCCCCGACACAGCACGGAGGGGGGCATCCAAGAAGGGAGCAGGTTATGGCCAGCACCCAAAAAAACCCCGAAGATTGTTTGGAACACAAAATCTCCCTTGTTGAAATAAATATTCATGCCAAAAAACACAAGATGGCGGGGTTTATGACTGTTTGATCAATCATGGGCGAAAAAAAAGGGGTGCCGGAAATTACCGGGTGGGGGAAAAAAAGGGTCAGGCACCGAACCCAGAGACTCCCGTCAATCGCGAACATAAAACTGAAACGAAAGGAACGTCGAAGAAAAAAAAAAAAAAAAGGGGGAATTTTCTTGCCCGGTAGAAAAAAACGGCGGCGGAGAAATGAAAAAAAAAAAAAAGCCGTGATCTCTCTACACAAAAAAAAAACGAGGAAAGATAAGAATACTGCAAAAGGGTGTGAAAAAACGCCGTCGAAGGGCAAAAAGAACATGGGGGGCGCCAGAAACGCAGGGCATGTCCAGTCAAGGGGGAAAAGAAGCATGGAAGCTATGAAAGATGGGAATCCCAAACTACAGTAATTTCCCGACAACATGCGCCTCAAGAGAAGAAAAAAGGATTCAACGCCATCAAGGGAGAAAACCGCATCGCCAGAACAGGAGAGGGGGGGGAAACCAACAAATCGGAAAAAAATATGACAGGGCGTGCTGCAAGGGGGACAGAAAGGTTATGCTGCAAAAAAAAAAAGGGAAGGAATGTTCAAAAGTCGATGGAAGCGGGATTCGGGGGGGAAAAAGACGCGGAAAGGAAGCGCACAAGAAAAGGATTGTGGCCGACGGCGGAGAGTGGAAGAACCGAGGGAGGAAATAAAACCGGCTAAAGTAAGTTGAAAAAAAAAAAAGAACGTAACCGAGGTCTGGGGAGAGGGGAGAAAGGGGGGCGCCGTAGGGTTGAAAAATAAAGGGAGGCCTGGCGCAAAGCAGGTGGTTTCCGGTAAAAGGGGCGATCAGGGCCCAAAGGGGAAGAGTAAACCTGCTCGAACCCAGGGAGTGAAGGGCGGGTTCACATTTTCTCCGTTGGGAAAAAGAAATCGGGTTATTCCAAATTCAGGTTAAGAAGGTATTTGGTCGCTTTTCTCACGAAGGGGGGAAAATCCGGTGGTGTTCAAACATGGCGCCTGGAAAGGGGGGAAGGGGGGTGGGCGGATGTGAGGGATGTTCGGTAAAAAAAAAGAAAAAATTTGCGTTCAACGGAAAAGGGAAAAAAAAGGTTGGTGTGGGCCCATGGTAACAGAAGGAAAAAAAATAAAAGGGTCTTGCTGAGGTCCAAAAAAAGGGAATACCAAACCTTCGCAAGAGGGGTAGAAGAAACAATAAAAGACCCATGGAAAAAGAAAGCCTCTAACTGCATTCCCGAGGAGAAAAACTTGAACAATCGAGATTGCGGAAAAGCGAAGGGGTGCATCAAGAGAACAAGCAAGGTTTCCTGGAAGGGGATGGGGTATTAAATTGGGGGGGAGGGGCAGGGCGTGCCAGGAGAGTTTGCAATAGGAAGGGGGGAACAGGGGGGGGATATTGCCGTGATATGGGTGAGAGGGTGGCCCGGCCTCGGAGCCGTTGACCGACGGTCAGGGTCCGGAAAAAATGAATCGGTAGCCCCCGTGAAAAAAAAAAACGTCAGGGGCATTGTCACAGTGGAAAAAACAAGGGGGCCTGGCCATGAAGAAATCAAAGACCAAAAAAGCGCTAGAGAAAGGAGAATGGGGATCGTGAAAGGAACGTTAGGCCCTTGGGGTGACAAATAGGGGCCCAGCACGGAGAGGGGGACTGACGCGACCGACGGGTCCAGGTTAAACTGGCTTGGGGGAAAAAAGTGAAACTGAACGGTTAAGAACAAGTCCTTGCAGGGGTGGCAAAAAAAAGAAGGCTTGAGGGAAGGACTTGGGGGTGGATCAGCGGATGTTGAAGCTGGAAAAGTCCTGGGTGGACCCGGCCGTTCGGAGAATGAAAATTACCTAACAGACAAGAAGGGGGGGCTAAAAACCGGGATCGAGGTGGAAATAAAATTCAAAAGGGGTTCCACCTTCGGCCCTCACTTTGGACTTGAAACCGCCCGCGGCCGACCGTGAAAAAAAGGAGGACAAATTTCCTGGGGCCGGAAAAGAGAAAAGAAGGGGGGGCAGCGATAAGCGGAAGTCCAGGGAGGGGGCCGATCCCCGCGCGAAGCTGGTGGAATCAGTGAAAGGTGGCCAAAAAAAGTTGTCCGGACCTCTTCGGAAACATCGGCGTGGAGCAAGAAGCCGGCAAGGAAAGTCAATAAATTTGCGCATTTCGTGACTCACCCAACCATGGGGGTGCAGAAAGGAAGTTCGGGAGCCCCCAAAAACGGGGGAAAAAACCACTTTCCCAGTGGTCCGGACAGATACCGGCAACTGCGGTAACCATAAAAGGGGGTCAGAAAGTCGATTAACGGTCTGGCCTCGAGTGGAAGGCACAAGGGGCCCTGTCCCACAGGGGGAAAAAAAAAGAAACCGCTGAACTGGAAGAAGAAAAACTCTTGACCTGACGAGGCTTCGTTAAAAAAAAGGACAAGACCACAAAAAAAAAAAAAAACACGTTTCTTTTTCCAGGTCCGAGGAACACGAATGACTGACAACGGGGTGGCCGGCCTGAGAGAGGAAAAGGAAAAGAAACGTGAACTCTCACCGGGGTAGAGGAAAGGCAGGGGGACGCGGAACGACGTCCACAAAGAAAGTAGTTGCCCAGGAAAAAAAAAAACGGAAGTGTTCAGAATCCCCGATCACCGGTCCAAGACAAGTTTTGAGAGTTCATGAGGGGACGAAACGCCTCCATAGAAAATGAAACATCTTTAAGGCGGGGGGGGGGGAATGGAGGAACGAGTCCTGCGGGGGCGAAACAAAGTGGGGAGATCGCGCTGGGCGGGGGGTCAAATAAAAGGAAAAAATGTGTGGGGCGAAGTGCCTCGCCGGGGGAAAAAAAAAAAAAAAAACAACAGAAATATATGGAAAGGGAAGAGACCGTGCCGCATCTGCCGTTGGCGCACGTACAGTTACTCCTGGGAAGAAGGTGCCGTTGCGGGGGCAAACCAGAGGCGAGACTTGATCAGGCAGAAGAAGAAAAGTGGGGGGAGGCGCGACAAAGACGGGTCGGGGAAAAGGGTCTATCGCGTCGATGGACCTAAACAGTGAAGCAATCTTCTAAAAAACGTTGAGGAGGAGATAGAGAAAGGGGGACAAAAAAAGTGTCCCATCGGCCCTAAAATAACTGGTGAAAGCCCGGAAACCCGGCTTGGGTGCCCGAAACTGTCCTGTCGCCACCAGAAGAATTGAGAATTGGGCACAAAAAACAAAACAGGAGTCCCGATCGACAACCGGCGACAAGGAAGACCAGAAAGAAAAGCGGGTGTTGGGTGGGGGGTGCTCAATCGCAAGGGGGGGAAAAAGACGGAAAAACACTGCAGCCGCAAAGAAAAAAACACGGTTGAGGGTTCAGACAAGGCCGCGATCGGAGGGGGGGGGAGGAGAAACTTGGGGGAGGAAGAGCCAAAAACTATCGTGTTCCGACCTGCAAGAGAAAAGCGTAGCCATTTGCCTGCCCACGCCGGAGGTTCCCCGTGGACATCAAAACCCGGGGAAGACGGTCGGCAGAAAAAAACCAAGGACGGAGGCTTTCAGCAAGAAAAAACACCTGAAAAAGAAAGTCATATTTGACGTAGCTCCCGCCCGAAAAAGCGGCGAAGGGGGATGCTTCGAATAAAAAAAAAAACCGAAGAGTTTTCCAACGTCAGAAAAAAAAAGGGGGGGGACCCGATACCGAGTGGAAAAAAAAACATTCGAGTCAGCCGGAAAGTGTGGCCAAAGGGGACGCCACACTTGGAAAAAACGCCGTGGGGGTTGGGTGGGGGGGGACGTGAAAGGGGGGTACGAAGCGTAAACAAACAAGGAGCAAGAAAAAGCGGAATTGAAAGGAAGGTGAGCAGGATTTGGGTGTGACCAGGGGGGAAAAAGGGGTTACGGCCCCTCGTGCCCATCGAGGGAAAGAGGACCAGCCCCGACCCTAAAGGGGGCAAGTAAAAAACTTTGCCAAGGGGGGGAAATGAAACGCGTCCGGTAAGGGGGGGGAGGGGGACAGGTAAGGAAAAAGTAAAAAGTTTGCGGGAGGGGGAAAAGACGGCATTGCGGAGTGGAAAGAATCCGAAGTTCGGAGCAACAAGGGGTGTGCCTTAAACAATAAAAAAGGGGCGACGGGAAGGGGAGGTCAGTTCGAACGCAAAGGGAACCGAGAACGTCCCACTGTCCACTCATCGAGGTCGGAGAGAGGACTGGAAAAAGAGCCTTGGTCCAGGGGAAAGAAGCTAACAGCCTCCACCGAAAGTAGAACCTTTACGTAGCTAGAAAAAGGGGTCGCCTTGGAAACCACCATAGGGGAAGAGGAGGTTACCACGAAAAGGGAGTCAGTCAAAAAAAAAACACCTGCGCAGGAAAAAGAAGGATTGAAAGGGGTGGAACCCTGGTGGGGGTACCGTGAAAGACTTCGGGAGAAAACGAGATCATAAGGGGGGTGGAGCCAAATAAGGGGACGCTGCATGAACGCGTAAAGTAGGAAAAAGCAGGGCGGCACCAATCAGAGAGGGATAACAATCCAGCACCATGGACACCCAAAAAGAAACAGAAAAAAACCGACCGGTCAAATAAAGGGGGCTCAACTTGTACTGACTCAAGAAAGTGGGTAGGGGAAAAACCGGCACCGAAAGGTCTTCATGCAGAAGTGGCCCCAAAAACGTAACGTGAAAAAGTAAGGAACATATATCGGCTGGGGGCCCCATCAGGGGGGAGGGAAGAAAAGCCCAGCCGGGAAAGTTTGGTCCGATGGAAAAAAAAAGACTAGAGGGAAGAGGGCCTGTCTGAGGAAAGGGGAAAAGCACGTTCGACGAAAGTGAAAATGCCCTGGAACGGGACCGGTCAAATGGGGGCTCAAAGATCCACATGTGCAAGTCAAAAAAAAAAGACCGAAAAGCCGTCCTCGAGGCCAACAGAAAAAACAAACTACGACCGTCGACCTAAGGAAAAAAGGTAACAGAGACCAAAGAAGACTAAAATCCTCCCCCTGCAAAAGGCAAAAGTAAAGAGGAAAAAAAGACGCAAGCGCTAATGGGGAAAAGGAAAAACAAAAAAATTCGAAAGACGCACCTCAGATTTGAAAAGCAAGTGGAAAAAAAAAAAAAAAACCAAAAAAATGCAGGATCCAGGACAAGGATGAAATGCCCTTGTCTGGGGACTAAGCTAAAAACTAAACTAAAGCCGGAGGGGGGGGGGGTTGGGGAAGAAGCCTGAAATTGGGAATAAAAAAGCCGGCGCCGGGCCCGTAAGGCCCACAAACCAGGAGGAAGCCGGTGAAACCGCAAAATAAAGAAAAAAAGGGTCAAAAAACAAAAAAGCCAAACCCAAACAAACGGGGTAAAGCAAAGAGTCCAAGAGGGACAAAAACCACCACACCACGAGATGAAAAAACGAAAAAATTATTTTTACGAGAAATAAACCGGCCAGAATTACATAAACGGAGAATTAAAAAAGCTCGAAACTGACACTGTTCCTTGGGAAGAAAGGTGTTCGATCCGGAAAGAACAGAACGGTGTCACGCCTTGATAACCGAGGAAGAACCCCACGCTTTCTGGAGGAACCATTAAAGTCCCATAGCAACCCAGGACAGAGCAAAACCCGCGCCTCCTGTTTAGGAAAGAGGGGGGAAGGGAAAAAAAAACGAACCGGCGTGTACAAAACGCCCCGGAGGGAGTCTAAAAAACACGTAATGCCGGCACCAAGTGCCGTCAGAAAGGGAAAGTAAGGTGGACTTTTTTTCGCGCGTCAGGGGGGGAGGAGGAAAACTTCCATAAAGGAAGTGGCGGATCCAGGGGTCATCGAGTAAACACCTAAAACGGAGGCCAGGGGGGAAGGAAAAACAAACGCCCAAGTTGGACCGGAACTTGTTGGACCACTCGCCAAATGTTGGGGGGGAGGGACGATTAAAAAAGGGGGGGGGCTGCCGCCGACAAAAGTAAGGGCGTTGGATATTGACTGGGGAGGAAGGCGCCCAAAGGGGTGAGGGAAATGGGAAAAGGCGTGGAAGGAAAGATGAAAAAATCATCTGGAAAAAAAACGGGGCGCGACACAATAAAGGGAGGAAAGACCTCAATCTGCAAAAGACATGGGATTTGTTCGTTGCAATTGCCCAGTGAAGAAAAGAAAGGACGGGCGAATCACCAAAAACCCAGCAGGAAGGAGATCAAAACAAAAAAAAACACAAAAAAAAGAGATACGCGCTGGGGGGGGTCCGACGACGGCGAAGGAAAAAAAGCCTGTCCTTGACCGATTAAAAAGAAAGCCCCTTGGAAAAAACCTCGGGTTTCGCAATTAAAGGGGGAGCAAAAAAATAATGAAAAGATGGAATGGAAAAAAAAGGGGTCCACGACACAAAAAAACAATTGCGGGCGCAACATTTAGGGTAAAAAAACAGAACGCCATTCGGGGGGAAAAAGGCGGTGCCGAAACCGCGCCGCCGCAGGGGAAAAAGGTGCCAAACAAGATCGGAAGAAAAAAGGGAAAAATGAAGGTGGGCGGAACGGGGGGGGGGGAGAAGAACAAAAGGGGATGTGGGCCTATCATAGGGGTGTGGTTTCTAAACGGCAGGGGGGGAAAAAAGCGGGGGTGCAGATCGACGCGAAGAGAGACGGACTCAAAGAAAAAAAAAGGGAAAAGTAAAATGGTGCCTGACGCGTAAGATGGGGGGGAAAAAAAAAACAAAGGGCAACGATCCAAAAAGGGAGGGGGGGGGGACGGCGATCTTAATCCGGCCGACTGGATCGAGCAGGGGATATGGGGGGAATCCTTGATGAAGGAGAAGACTGGGTTTGCCGGCCTCAATTGAATCAAGGCCAAAGGGTGTCATTCGAAAAAGGGACGAAAAAAAGTATCCAGTTTACGAGTGTTCCAAAACATTCAAACGAACGGTTTATGTACAGGCAAACTTTGACGAGGAGGAGAGTGAAGGGGCCTTTTCAGGCCCTGGTGGGGAGAAGGTGGGGGACCCAGGGGGAATGGGAAAAAGGTGGTGCTTTACCCCGTTGGGGGTGGGGGGCCTGCAAAACCGTTTTTTCGGCTGGACCGGTATTGGGAGCGCACTCCGTTTGGGTGGGGGAAAGGGGCAGCCAAAAGCCCGCGCGGGCTGGGGGGGCCACCTCGAAAGCAAAACTCCAACGCTGAGTTTTTTATCAAAAAAAAAAGGGCATTTCAAAAAATCCAAGGGGAAAAAGAAACAAAAGTTCAACCGCCTTTTACAGCAGGGGAAAAAAAAAGGGGGAGATTGAAAACGGACATAGACAGCAGCGGAAGGGGGAAGACTATCGCCTGTGCGGCTTCGATGTAGTAAACTGTGGGGAAATGTTTTGATGGTGGCGATGATTGCTTCAATGGGGAAAAGAGTGGAGAAAGGGATCATTGAGGAAAAGGGAAAAGGAAAAAAACGTGGGGAGCCGGCTCAGAAACTGCCAGGGCAGGTCTCGGGGTTAGAATTGGAAGGGGGGGGAAGCCCCAGACAAGAAGACCCGTTCCAGGGCATGGGGAAAATGGCGCGAACATGACCAGTAGGAGTAAGACAGGGAAAAAGCAGCTTCAAAGAAGAGAGTGGGGAAGTAAAAAAAGCACTTGCCGGCTGGCGGGCGGGGAGAAAGAAAAAAGCCAGCACGGATATGTGTTCCTCGACTCTACCCGAACGGGGGGGCACGTTGAAACGACGGGGAAAAAGTAGGGAAAGTCCCTGTTGGGGGTTGGGGGCCCGCAAGGGGGTAAACACCTTGCGGCAAGAATTCTGGGGGGGCTGCAAAAGGGGGGAAGGGGAGGGGGCTGATCGGCTTGATCAAAAAAGTGAAAAATTCCAATTTTGAAGGAAAAGGGGGGAAAAAAGAAGGCAGCTGTGGGGCCTGCAAAACTGCGGAGGTCCGCCGAAGCTTCAAAAAAAAAGTTTAAAAAAATTCGGCACTTCCAACAGTGGGAAGGGGGGGGGGGGGAAAAAAAGGCGAACGCGGCGACAAGGGGGTGCAAAGTTTTGCGTGGGGCTCAACAACGCGAGTCGTCATAGAAGAGGGGGGTTTCAGCGGATAGCGGGGAAAAGGAGGAACATTCGAAGTAGGAGAAAAAAAAGTTGCACGATGCAGGGACAGCAACCGCCTTCCTTTCCACTTCGCTGAATCCCTCAAAAAAATGAAGAAAAGGAAGTCAGTTGGAAAAAAAAAAAAAAAAAGGCAAAGAAGTCAATACCTGGTGCAGGAGGGGAGTTGGAAACCGCCCACCATGGGAGAGGAAAAAGGTTGGGGGGACCCAGCGCGCATGCTGGTTAATGCAAACGTTGCAAGTGGGCAAAGCCAGGGCAGTCTGAAAGAAAAGGGAAATAAAAAGTCACCTTCAGGGGGGGGAGAAGAAAAAAAAATAGTACGGTACTGGGGAGGAAAAAGAATATGGCACTCTCTGTGCCCTGTCCGCAACAAAGAAAAAAGGGAACAAAGCGTAAGACCGAAAAAACTGGGGGTCAATTCGAACAACTTTGAAAAATGAGGAAAGTAGAAAGAAAACACCAAGAACTCAAAAAAAAAGGCTGTTCCTTCAGGGCGGCACGCAAACGGTTACCGGCTGACAGTTAAAAAAAAACCGGGTGGCCGCCCTACTAAAGGGAAAAGATAAAAAATAGACGTGAACTTACCCGGGAGGCAGACGGCGCCGCGTTCGGAGATGAAAATGAAGCCCAGGAAGTTGCCCAAAATTGCCAGCAGGAAGGGGACTGTAAGGGACCCCCCTGGGATCGAGGCCAAAAGGGGAATAGCATGTGGATACAGGCCCGTGTCAGCAGAAGAAGGGAAGTCAAAAAACAGTCCAAAGAAAAAAAAAATTCCATGGGCGGTTGCAGTAAAAAGGAGGAGGGGGGGAGATAAAAAAAAAAGTGGAGGCAAATGTAGAGAGAGAAAACCGGGTTTTCTTGGAAGGCTCAATAAAAACCAACAGGAATGAAAAAGGAAAAGAGGGAAAGGAAGGGTAGTGACTCCGTTCCGCATCTTCATGGGATAAAAGAAGATCCAAGACAGCGTGCCGTTGCGTCAAAGCTGGAAAAAAAAAACTATCGCGCTCGCGACCAGGAAAAAGTTTTCGACGAAGAAAAGCAACGGTCGGCACCCCAGAAAGGGGGGGGAAATGAATTCCGATGGACCTGAAGAAGGGAAAAAAAGACTCGGGCAGTCAACAACCAACAACTTAAAAAAGAAGGGGGATAGGGCCGGTCATGCTAAGTGCCAGAAGGACTAAAGAGCATCTAAAACCAGAGTGGGGCGCCCGACCCGGAAGGGGGGGAGCAAAATAAACACTAACACCGGGGAAGGGGGTACGGTTAAAAATAGAACGAATCAAGGTTCTACGAGGTGAAGAGACCTAAAAAAAAAACGGCAACGTCTTTACAACTGGTCCCTGATAGTGAAGAGGGGGCGGGCAACGACCAGAGAGAGAGAAAAGAGGGTGGGCCAGGTCGGTGCTCAATTTTAAGGGGAAGGGGGACAAGCAAGTGGAAACCCGGGTTTAGGGGTCATTAGCAAAAGATCCTGGAAAAAAAGGACTCGCAAATCCTGCTGCTTGTTGGCGAAAGGGAGTCAAAATCAGAACCCTGGGCCACACCGAAGAGTGTGTATTTTGTTTGAGTAGTTACTAAATTTTGCACTAAATCCAGTGTTAGGAAAGGCTTCTAGCCACGGGGTTGAACTGAATGTCGAAAAAGGAGTTTCAGGGTCGCGACCTGAAGGGGAATTAAAAGAGACCAGGAACTCGGAAAAGGTGGTAGGGCAACTAGGGGCTTCATATTTGGAAGAGTACTGTGTGTTCAAAGCAGAAAAAAAAAAACGTCAGGCGCCAGAGAAAGACGAAACCAAATAAAAAGGGAAAAAAAAAGAAACACTGCCTGGGACCGGAAGTTAAAGGCCACCACCTTGGTTTTCGAAGTGTCAGCAAACGGGGGTGGAGAAAAAACCTGGAAGAAAAGCGGGGGGGGGGGGACGATGTCCCAGGGTTGAAAGAGAACTCCGCCAGGTCAATAAGGGTTTCGAATTGGGGAAAGTGAGTGTCCAGGCCGGGGGTGTGGACAAGTATTCTGATGTGAGGGGGAAAAAGGGTATGGGGCAAACATTTAAAAATCCTATCTGGACTCGAACCAAATACAATAAATGGGGGGAAACGTACAGACCAACACTTTGCTTGGGGGAAAAAAAAAAAAGGGGGCCAGAAGCGCACTGAGGAAAGGGAACTGTACCCACCACGGGGGGAAATTGTGGGAAACCAAGGCAATGGTGGAGGAGATGAAAAAGGGATAAGCACACATGTGTGGGGGGAAAAAGAAAAAGACCCATTGCCAAGGGGTGGAAGGGCCAGAAAATTCGCCTCTTTGCCAAAAACGGGACTCCACTGTCCTCCAAAAAAAAGGAGGGGGGGGATCGTAAACTGTAGGTAGGGGGGGGACAAACCCCCAGGAAGAACTAAAAAAAAAGATCTCTTGCAATAGACCTGAGTAGCTAACGTGGAACCGCCTCTAGGGAGGGGGGGGGAAAAAACAACCCAGGGGGGATTGTGGGGGGGAGGGGCACGAACAGTTCAAAATGTCGCAAAAGGGGAGCCCGCGAACGAAGGAAAATGAAGACCAGGTTGAACCCTCAGTTTTCAGATTTTTCCTTTAAGGAAAAGAAAAAAAAAGCCGGCGGGAACTCAATCTAAGGTCCAAAAAAAAAAATAAAAAAAAAAAAAAACTCGTGCAGAACAACAGTTAAACGACGGTCCTGCAACGACGAAAGGAGGAAAGCCCTGGGCACAAAAAGGGAAGAAGAATCACCGCCTGAAATTGGGAATACAACCAAACCAATCTGAAGTCAAAGGCGGGCCTGAAGAAAAAAAAAAAGTGTACTATAGGAGACACCTTAAACGGTAAGTCAAGACGAAACTGCACCCCGTCGTTCGGAGCGTGCGAGGAAAAGAGGGGGGGCTGAAGAATCATTGTCAACGGGAAAACAAGGGCAAGCCCCAGGGAAGCGGAAAGGACCACCCAAAGAGGAGGGGTCGGGGGATGGAAAGGGTCAGGGGGATGAACTAAGATGGAACCATGTCAGATCGACTTGGAAAAGGAAAAAGGGAACAAAACTGGGTTCCTGCGAGCAAAGACAAACCCAAGGGACGGCCCGATGGGGGCCGAAACTCTTAGTAAGCCACCAAAAGAAACCGGAACCATATCAACGCAATACAAAAGACAAAAAGGAAAAGACCGGAAAACAGCCAAAGGGTAACACATAGCAGACATAAAAATGCTCTAGTTACCCAAAAAAAATTTCGCTGGGGGAGGCCGTATCCGCATCATCGAGGGGGAAAAAAAAAAAATCAAAAAAGCAGGAGCCAGGAAAAGGGGGAAAAAGCAAAGTGAAACTGTTTGCAAGCTAAAACTGTGAACATCCCAAGGGGGAGGGGGGCTGGGACCTGAACGGGCCAAAAAAAAACTAAAGGAAGCATGACCCAAGGCAAAAAAAAAAGTGTCTAAAAAAAAGAAAAAACGAAAAAAAAACAAAAAAAAAAACTAAGCAGCAGCTCAAAAAAAAACCAACGGGGAAAGCAACCATCGCCAAACCCAGCTAACACCAAGAAGAGCACAAAAAAAATGAACCAGAGGAGAAACGAACATACTGGGGGAAAGAATAACGAAAAGTTCCATCCGGGAAAAAAAAGGAGGAAATTAACTAAAATGAACTACTGGGTCAACCAGGAAGGGTTTTCTCTCTCCTAACGACGGGGGGAACTTGATACTAGGAGCCGGCAGAAAAATTGATGGCTCCAGCCGAGAAAAGGACCCGAGGCGCATCCCTCGAATCCAAAAGCATCACAAAAGGTTACGAAGAAAACGATAAGTAAGCCGGTGAGGAAGAGAACGCCGAATTGAGACCAAACATACCGTCAGAAAAAATGATGCCGTCCGAGAATGGAGGGATTGAGGAGCATCGCGTTGCACAGATCGGGGGAAGAAAAGGAGGAAAAAGTCAAAAGCCGTTTCGAATCAAAAAACAAACAAAGACCACAATAAAAGGGGATACATTGGTGGGGAATGGGCCAGCCAACCCACCTGGGAAATAGGGAGGGATACCTTGTGGGGTCAAAAAAACACAGTGGCGCGATGACAGGGGGCGCCCGACCCACGTATGGGCAAGGGTGGAGAGGTGGAGTTGCGCCAGAAAGGAAGCAAAAACGAATGGGGGAGAAAAAGGAAAAGAAGTCGGGGAAAACAAAGACAACCAAAAAACGGGACAATCGCGAAAAAAGTAAAGGGAACGGTCCTCATCATCAAGACAACAAGGGGAAAGGGGGCTGGTGCCCAGCGCGAAAGAAAAAGCGAAATACAATAAAAAACCCAGCCACCCTTAACTCATCGAAAAAAAAAAAAGCAACTTAATAGGATGAGAAAGAACTGCCGCCTGGGGGGGGGGGGGGGGGATGAAGCCGCCATCGAGCGGGATAAAGGGGCACGATGGAGACGCGTCATTTCCTTTACAGTGTTCCAGGGGAGGACGGGGGGGGGAGACTGGAAAGAAAGGAAAAAAAAGTCCAGACCGGTAATTCCGACAAACAGAAGAGCCATTATGAAGCCAAGAATCAACAACAGAGAAACCGAAGACCAGCATCACCAGCCAATGGAGGATTTTGGGAAAAAAGTCGGTCATGGGGAGGGGGGAGTCCAAGGGAAAAACTTTGATGGTGGCTTGACCCAAGGTCGAAAAGATTTCGATGGCGGGGGAAAAGGGGTAAACGATCGAGAAAGGAAAAGGGAAAAGAATGGGGGAACGCACATCGCTGACGGAAAAGGCAGTAGATGGGGAGAATCCTTGGGAGGTGGAGCGGAGGGGTTACGGGAGCGGAGAAAAAATAATAAATGGGAATCGGCGCGTCGCAAAGGGAATTGGAAGGAGCCTGGCGCCAAGAAGAGGGGACAACAAGGCTAAGAGGGATAGCCCAAGTTTTCAAGAGGGGCAGAAAAGAGAAACCGTAAAAAAAAAAAAAGTCAAAGGTCACAGGGGATCTCAAGGTGTATGTAACCGGCCATGGGCTTTTGGGGGGGGAGTTGAAAGGAAATAAAGTATGTTCTAGGTTTCGAAGACTTGCATGTGAAAAACAGGGACGGGGTGGTGCCGGGGAGGGGGGGCAAATTGGCCGCTGGGGCTTGAAAAGGGGGGAACCGCTGCTGCACAGTGGAAAGAATAGGGCGTTACACAGGCAAGAATCGCGGTTTGGGGCCCAACGTGGGAAGAAAAAAAGGCCCGAGACGGCTGCCTGAGGGGACCGACAGGCTACAAAAAGGGAAGTTTTTTTAAAGCTAAAAAAAAAGAAAGGGGAAGGGTCCTTCAAAGAAGGCGACTGAAGAACGATCCACATCTGGGCAAAAGGAGGGAAAGCCGCAGCGGAAATTGTGGTTAACAAAAGAGGGACAAGAAAGATGTATTACCCCTGTCCTGGTTGCTTCAGCATGCAGATGAGGAAGGGCTTCTTTGTGATTTAAGGGAAGAAGGGTCTTGCAGGACGTGAGGGGGAGAAAAGCAATCGAGAAAATAGAAAGGGCAGTCGCTAGAATGGAATCGTTTATAGCCAAGGACACACGCAAAGTTTCCAGGGAAACATTGAGAGTTCGCCGAACTGAAGAAATCGGTCATCCATACAAGGGAATGGGGGGCAGGACGAAGCTAGTGAGGAAAGGGACCCACACGTAAAAGCCTGGCTGAAAATTGGAAAGGGGCCGGATCCCTCGCAAAAGGAGACAAGGGAAATGAAAAAAAAAAAGAACGTTGAGAGGTGACGACTTTTGTAAAGTACAAGTCGGTGAAGTAATGAAGGGAAAAAGAGTGGAGCTTCGGGTTTGGGTTAAAAATAAGGAGTTGAAAGTGAAATCAGGGGCATGGGGGGTGAAAAGCCCCAGTGGCCGTGAAAATGGGGGGGGGAAAAAAAAAGGAAGCGTAACGCCTTGGCCCTGGGGAAAAAAAGGATAACGGGTCGCCGTATTAGGGATTAGGACAACTGTCCGGCCTGAACTTGGGACTGAAAAGGCAGCACCGCGCGCCGGGGGAGAATTTCGTGCAAAAAAAAATCAGACCAGCAGGAAAGGACAGGGGAAAAAATATCAGCAAGGGGCTCTCACTCACTGTTGCTAGGGGAGAAAAGGAGACACAAAATTCCTTTTTGAGGGGAAGGTCACAGCCCTCTAATTAGGACAGTGACCTTGGGCAAAAGCAAACGCGCGAAATGAAGTCCAAAGAACGGGGGAGGAAAAGGGCTTCCGCCCCAAAGAGGGGGGGGCAGGTCAAAGCGCGCAATCTGGGGGGTGCAAAAAGGGGGAAACCAGTGGCCGTACGGTTGTTCCAGAGGGCTTGGCAAAAGGCAATGCGTCATCACGGCAAGGGGGAAAGAAGAGGAAAAAGGACGAAAAAATGGTCGAGTCCAGAAAAGATGGTAAAAAAAGGGGGGGGGGAAAGGGCATCTAACGGAAACAAGAAAAAACAAGGGACCTAAACAACGGATTACATGGGCTGATATAGGTGAAGAAAAGCCAGGACAGAAGCTCACAAAAAAAAAGATTTTGGAGGGGGTCCAGGGGGGCGCGGTAAAAAAAAAAACAAAACCAACAAGTACGGCTGATCGAACCTGAAGGGGAAATCAGACACCCCCATGCAAAGGGAAAAGAAACTCTTCACGAAAGGAAAAAAAGCTATAAGGGAGGGAAGGGGGAAGTCAAATATGAAAGCAACCAAAAAAGGGGAAAAAAAAAAGTGCAGCGAGTAAAAAAGGGAAAAATGCCTCCGATCCAGGTCAGAAAACTTGATAAAGGAAAAGGAGGGGGGCGCGACGCTCCAGGAGGGGGGGCATAGAACATGAGTTGCAGGGTAGAAAGAGAGAGGAAGCAGGGCGAGGCACAAGAATCACAAGGCGGGTTCAACTAAAAAAGGGGGGGACTGGTACTAAGTGGAAAAAAAGGGAAGAACGCTTAAGATGAGCACCGAGCAGAACTCCGCCAAGCAAAAAAAAAAAAGCACAGGGGAGGGGGTACAAACCGTTGGACGCCAGCGTGACTTTCTGTCAGCAAAATCGCGAAAAACGGGATCGTCGCTAAACAGAAAGAAAAAAGGATGGTCGGCCGCAAAAAAAAGGTCGAAACCCAGAGGTGGTAATCCTATGGCACTAAAAGCACTTAGCCAAGGCTCGGACACAACAACAAAGAGGAGAGGGGAAAAAAGGAAGGGACCTTCACGAAGTGTCCATCGGCGAAGGAAATAGAGGCGCCCCCCGAAAAAAAAAAGCTTGGTGTCGCCGACCGGACACCAGGGTGGGAATTTGGGAGGTGAGGATGTATGTGATGGTATAGGGGGGTGATAAGGCGGTGGAATAGAGTGGGAGAGGGTGGTTGGGGAATCGTGAGGTAAGGGGGTCCAAAAAAGAAGGGGTCATATCCACAAAGCCCATCAAAATTCGCGATTTTTTTAATAACGCAAGGAAAAAGGAAACTTAGAGATAGGGGAGGACAACAGAATTCTTCAAAGGAAATAAACAATCTACATCTGCCGCAGGGGAGGTATGGACGCTCATCTTCAGGGTTTGGGGGGAAAAAAAAAACAGGAGCACTTTAGAAAGAAAGGTGGAAGGGGGGCAGGACAAACCGCCGCCTATCGATTGAGAGGAAATTCGAAGCGGCGCCCGAAAAACAGGGGGAAAAATGAACCACCCCAACGAAGATGGGTCAGGGAAAAGGGAAAAAAAACTGCCTCGAGCGTCCAAAAGGACAAACGGACCCCCCCTGAATTCCAAACTCAAGTCGCCCAAAGAGGGAAAAGGAAGGAAGACAAAAGGACTGCTAAAAAAAAGGGATGCCCTGGGCTGGAATAGTTAGGCCCAAAAAAGAAACGAGGCGAATTCGCCCAAAAAAGGAATAAAAAAAAAAAAGGAAGAAAGTTCACCTTACCGCTGAATGGGGGGAGGGATACGAAGGGCCCGGAAAACACCAGGGGAAGGAAGAAGGAAGTGAAAAGCGCTGCCCCCCTAGAACTTTGGGGTGGGGTGTGGGGACGATCAAAAAAGAAATAAACTTCTGGGGGGAAACTGCAAAGAGGGGACACCAGAATGGGGGTTTGGTCGTGCTTGCTTGGTGGGGAAAAGGGGTTAGTGTGGGAGGAAAAGGGGGGGGCAAAAAAAGGCCATCTATCTGGACGAGGAAAACCAGGAAAACCGTAGACAGTTAGAACAGAAGGAATGGAGGACCGCAGTTGCACGGTAACGCTAAAAACGCCAGCGGCATTGGAAGGAAAAAAAAAAACAAATTGGGTAAAAGTGCGCAGGAAACCGAAGGGGAGAAAGGGAGGAGAAAGTCGAGCACACATGGGGGGATTAAAGACCATGCGCAAGGATTGGACTCATACGCGGGGAAAAGGACTCCCACTGTACTCAGAGGGGGCTATAAAGACGGAAGGAGATGGGGCAAGAAAAAAAAAAAAAAATACCCAACATCTCCAGGAAAGGTGAAAGGACAATTGGCAACGAAATCTAAACGAAAGGATGGGAAAAAGGGCAAAAAAAGGGGGAAGAGGCCGAGTGGTGTTTCTCCAAAAAAAACGAACTAAAAACACTGAAAAAAGGAGAAAAGAAGCAAAGTGGGGGAATGGAAGAAACCAACCTTTTTTCGTTACGGAAAGGAGCACGAAACGGCGAACTCCACACACCTGGGGACAGGCCCAAAAAAAGCGGGGGAAAAGGGTCCTGCAGGAACTCGT
>Ga0179593_1678878_pt1 | contig 19537 bp, 20 predicted proteins | sample CZODoug2_1_08_16_FD_185931 | JGI IMG/M metagenome (GOLD analysis project Ga0179593, IMG submission 185931) | Vadose zone soil fungal communities from Angelo Coast Range Reserve, California, USA - CZODoug2_1_08_16fungal (PacBio error correction) | ecosystem: Environmental > Terrestrial > Soil >...
CGAATATTCACGAGGGGGTGGGGTCTACTAGGAGAGTCTTCGATGGAATCACTTTGAGAGACGTAATCTTGCAAGCGGAAACCGAAGCGACGTTGTCCTGATTCAGCGGGTCGAGTTACTCTCTCCACAGCATTCAAAGAGACGGACATGCGGGGGGGTCACCTCCGTGTGAAAATCACGCCAAGTACAAGTCAGTTGGCAGAGACTGATTCCGTTTTGATTGTTCAAAACCGCTGGACGAGGATGAGTGGGGAGTTGGCCCTAATGGGGGAGATGGCACTTGGTGAAGTCCTGCAGAAAAACCCAAAAAAACGCCCTCGCGGAAAGAGGGTTGGTGGGATTCAGCTTATCAGAGGTACCCGGGGAGGAAAAAACCTTTGATTGGGGGACGGTATTTTCTCAATGTGCAAATGGCGACCCCTGCGGCGCGAGAAGAAGGGCATGGCGTTGGGAGAGCGACCGACGTTGTATAAAAAAGCCGCGCGGGGGGGTGCCAAGTCGCCGGAAAAATTTGTCGATTAAGGTTTGCAAGACAAAGGGCAGTGCTTTCTCTAGAAGGAAGCGACAGAAAGCAGGACGCGAGCTGGCAGAGGCTTGGCAAGCGCTTGGAGTCTAATTCATCAAGCCGAACGGGGACCTCCCTTGGCTGTACAGAAGGAATTGCTCGGGATCAAGGTTCAGATAAGGTGCTCGGGGGGAGAGAAACTTGGCTGTCGGATTCTGAAGAAGAAAATTGTAACAACTAAACACTACAGACCTGCTCTGAGGGACCACGGAGAGATTCGGAGGGAGCTTAGACTCGCATCAGATTCACGAACACGACAGCGACTATAAAAGGCGCGCCGACGCGGGATAGCCGCTCCGAAAAGACCTAGATCGCAGGAATAGGGAGAAAGTCGCGCACGCAAAGGGGGGCACAGGAAGATCGGGAGCGGGAAGTCCGATTGCCACGGAGTTATCGGAATGGAAGGGATGCAGCGCTGGGCGTGGTTGGGCAAAAAGGGAGACGAAACAAGAGACATTTCCTCTGCTTGCACCACCCGTAATGGCGGATCCATTGGCGCCATTGCGATGGACGCGAAAAAACATCCGGGAGTTAATTGAACGAGTACGGGGCCGTCTGCGAAGGGAGATATTATCTCCAGACGGAGGGGAAAAGACGCGGTGACGGCTGAGACAGCGGCGACGGCACAAAAGAGCCCACGCATATGCGAGAAAAAACCGAAAAACCAAGCCGATCAAAAAGCGCGGCGGCCCTTAGAACAAGGGGAGACTCATCGAGGCGTGCAACTCTCTCCACGAGGAGAGCGACGTCTCTGTTAGATGAGGTCTCAGTTTCAGGGTTGTCCATTGATTAGGGGGGGATGTCCGAGGCAAATCCTGGTGAAACAGGTTGCAAGGTGGCTTTCCTCTGCCAAAGTGTAAGGAAAAACAAACGCGGGCCAGTTTGACGAGGAGGGCAGGTTTCGCAGTTAGGCGACGCCGACCATGCGCGGGGGGGCATGGTCATTGTCTGGGGGGTCTCTCGATCTGAGGGGCAAGGCCTAGATATTGGAGCAGAGGCTTTCAGAAAGTCAGGGAGAAGACATCCGGTTCAGTAAACAAAAAGTATTTCCCTCTGAGAATGAAAAAAACCAAAGTCTGAGGAGGGACGCGGAAAAATTGTCCATATCGGGGGGGGTACGCCTCAATGGGGGGACAGGGCAAAGCAGCGGCCCATCTTTTTTGAGACAGTCACTCCATCGGCAAAAATGCATTCGACGATGGGTGTGAACGGGGGCGTGTACAAGGAGGCAAAGAAAAAAAACCACGTGAGGAAAAGAAGAAGGATTTCCTGCATTGCGGGGTCAACACACCGGGGGCCCGGAGTCGGCATCTGAGGCTTTTCTTCCCCGAAATGAAAGGAGGGGGAAAGGCTCTTCGCAGCCATGTAACACAATTTGGGCGTTTGGGAATTTGATCTTACGACTAGGGTAAGAAAGCGAAAGAAAGCGTTTAACTTAACTAATGGGCATTAGGGATCAGCTATTTTGTTGGACTACCCAGGAGGGCCCCATTTGAGCGAAATGCCGAAGGTGCGAATTCCAATATATGCAAGATAAAAAAGGATCAAAGATAGAAAAAAAAAAAAATGAGCCCTTCGAAGGCGGCGAAAACTCGTAAAACGGGGGGAGACGACAGCATTGAAATCGCCCAGAGAAATGGAGCCGAACCACTGTTGCCGAAACCAGGGCAGACCGCGTACGCAGGACGGACGTAGGAACAACTGGGTCCAAGGTAAAGCCGTTCGTTGAAAGTAAACGCTAAAATCTAAGGGAATCTCTAGGAAGGGGGGGGGAGCAGTTGGAGTCGATGCGATGAGTCTCTTGGAGGGGCGAAAGGGTTTCTAATTCCAAAGCTGCGGATTTTGAAAAGCCTGAGAGGGGTCTTTCGTGGGTTGGTTTGTGCGGGGGATTCTCGCATATGGTTGTCTATTCCTGATTGGGACGGCAGGGGGCATCCGTCAAAGGGCGCGTGGTGCTCGGGGAACCAAGACCGGGGTGCGCTCATAATGTCCATTACCATCTCCCTTAGAAGGTAACGCCTAAGGGGGTGGAAGTTGGTCTCTTCCATAGCAAAAAGGGATCGGCCATTCTCTCGCGGTATGTGAGGAGCGCGGAAATCGGATGTAGAGGGAAACGGACCAGGGCATCGAAGATGGGAACCCGCAGCCTCACGCGATGAACTTTTCATAGGGCCGCGAGAGGGGGGTGAAGTAGCCATCTCGCTACTTGCTAAAAATCGACGAATAATAGGAGGAGTCTCCACGACATAGTTAAGACGGAGGAATCGAGCGTAGCGAGCGTATGAAGCCGATACGCCGCCGTTGGAATTATCGGCGGTGCTACAGATTGAACCAGAAATGGGTGGTTACTTGAAAGAGATGGTCGGGGGCTATTTTGTTCAATGTGGTCCGAATCTACACAAGTCGAGGCGTCTTGCGAAAAAAAAGAGGAAAGTCCTACTGCGCGAACCCGGCATAAAGTCAGGGGGAGGTACAGTGTGTCTTCGGGGGGAGCTGAGGCGAAATTCTCCAACTGCGGGCAAGATCCATTCGGGATCACGCAAGGCTTGACGGGCGATCTCCGGAATGGAGTAAAAAGTCAAAAAGTACCTGAACGCAAAGCCAACTAGATCAGTACCGAAGGAAAGTCTCGGCGAGCAAAAACGGCGAGAGACTATCGGCGGCTAAACTCCATTCCCAATGGAGGGAGGAAGGGGGGGCGTCCGCAGCACCATGGGTCGAGCCGAGAAAAGCGACAAAATGAAAAGAACGTCAGGAACGCGTCCTAAGAGGAAAAATAAAATGAAGAAAAAATTAAAAAACGGTCCCGGGTCGGTTCGGAAGGTATGCCAAGAAGAGCAACCAGATGGAAGAAAATCCGTCAGCAACCACCAGGTGAAAAAACCTCTTGCACGCCTTCCAGGGTACTGTGAGCAGAACATCTGAAAGAGGTCAGAAACCATCCTTAGGGGGGGGCAATTATCGGGGCGAATTACATATCCAGAGGCCAAGGCCCTAAGCGGAGCCGTCGCGTGGGGTCGAGGACTCAGAGTTTCGGGAAACGATATGAAAAGCACATTTATTGAAGGCGCGCGAGGAAGGGAAACACTTTTATCAGAAAAAAAAAAGTAGGAAGGAAAGAATAGATAAATCTTATTCATGTTGAAGGCCTCCTGTCCTCTCTTGAAAGGAATTGGAGAGTACGAAACTTGGGGCGGACAGCCCGAGGAGGGGAGAAGCCTTTCTATTAAAACTCTCGCCAAGCTTGCCCAACTAAGACGGACGCTGACGCAGAAGCCCGGCGTAGGGCGGGAAACTCTACCCCTTTTCCTGGCGCATGCGGAATGTCTTTGAAAAGAGGACACAGGTGATGCTGACGGGATATCGGGGCTAGTCGGTGGAGGAGAAAACAAGGGTAGTGTCGCAGTGGTGTAGGGAGGGTCAAGAGGTAGGCCTCGTTTACCGGGAGGAAAAGGCGGACTTTAGGTTTGGGACGGGGAAGGAAGTGGTGTGCAAGCACTTAACGCGGGCTCAAAAAAGAAACATTGTGCAGGAACGGGAAACCGCGATAAGGAAGAGCCACGTTTTTGAGAAATCGATGTCTTTCAGTAAAGACCTCTGCTCTTGCATTAGTTCCACGAACCGAGCATTGAAATTTGGCCGTAGTTCGCTGGGAGGGGAGGAGCGGCACCGCGCGTCCGTTCTACGCGGAGATCGTGAGAGGCGCCCCGGTTTCAGAAATCTCTATCCTCACCGAGGGCTCGTGTACGCCGGGGGGGGATGCGTCAGCCGGTATCTGGGAACGCTCGGTCGGATGCGGAACCTTTTCTTATTGATGGTCGGAGGGGGAAAAGGGCGCCGAAAAACTTAACAACAAAGACATGCCAGGAACCACTGGACTAGGGAGAAGGGGTCGAGGCTACGCTTTCCTTCGGCAGACCGAAGACTTAACGAGGAAGAAAAAACTTATCTCGAAGTCGACGCGAATGCAAAAAAAGCCTAGAGGACGTGGAAACGCCAAAAAATAATCTCCCTTCATTCGTGGACAGCGGACCTGGCCGTGCAGGCCTCACTTGATAGCGGAGGAAAACTTCGTTACAGCGGAGGTTTCAGCCGGGGTCGAGCAAAGGGGTTTTTGGCGATGGAGGAGACAAAAAAAGCTTTGCCGACGGATGCTCACTCCCTCAGGGATCAGGCGTCCTCCTTGCAGGATGGAAAAACGGTCAAACACAGGCCAAGGGCGGATACCCTTAAGAGGGCGGAATGAGAGCAAACGACCCAGACTCGGCACGCGGCCGGGACTTCTTCTCCGAGGAGACGACCATCCTGAAGCGCGCGCGAATAGGCTCGAAATCCCGAGAAAAAAAGCAGCCACTAGCAAAGATCACCTCGCAGAGATAAGGAAGCCCCAGGCGCGCCATGATCAGAACCTAATCCTCATTACGCACAACGGCAGATGGGGGAGAGCGACGTCAGCGAATGGGGCGGAAACGGGGGCTCGCAAAGTCTAGTCCTTCTCGGGGACCCTTCTATTCGACTGAAGCCGTACGCGGTCGCCTGGGGAGCCGCCAAAGTGGAAAAAAAATCGTCAGTGGTCTCGCTAAAGAATCGTCGCCCGGGAAATCTTCTACCGGGCAAGCAAAAAAGCGTATGTCCAGGACGGGTGCTACAGAGAGAGGAGGGTGGAATTCGGGAGAATGGCATTCAAAGAGTTCGCGAACCTTTTAAAATCAGAAACCAAAATACGGACAGCTGAGAAAACCAATAACAATGGAAAACCGCGGAAAAGAAAAAGGGGGCCGATCGGGGACGTACTCGAGATTCCCAATCGGGAGGTTAAGACGAGCAGCAGTTTTGAGGGAAAACATTCGGGAAGCACATATGTCCGAAGTGGTAATCAGTGGGCGTCCAGGGGTTAAACGCCAGCATCTCTGCGCACCAAGGGGGGAAGGGAAGGAAAAGAAAAAGATATGATTGTCCACATTGGAAAACTTTTCCTCCCCCGGTACCAAAAAGACAGGATTGAGTTTTTTCCCGAGTTAAAAAAAAGAGTTATTATTTTGCTACGGAACAATTGGGAGATGTGGGGAGGGGGAAGCTTCAGCAACTATCGGGGAAAAAAAAGGGAAATAATTTAACCACAAAACGATAATAAAAAAAAAAAAAAGAAACATACGTTGGAAAAAGTCAAAGGATATTAAACACAGAAAAAAAAATTTTGGGGGGGGGACTACCCTGCTTATGAACCTGCCGCGACTGCGAAAGCCGCGCTAAGTCTCAAGCAGGGCAACGAAAAGAGAGTCAACCCCTTGAAGAAAAGGACAAAGATGCCGGCGAGGTCTGGGGAGCCCTCGAAGAGATAACTGGGGGTGGGGAACAATCAGCCTATGAAAAAACTGGAAGGCGCAAAAGACACGTGGCCGACTCCAACCTCGACCGTGTAAAAAAAGGGGCGGAGGTTCCAAAAGGAGATGCCATTCCGGACCGATAATTGCGCGAGACTCTAACAATCTACTGCGCTCCAAGCGGTGGGGCGCTAGGGGGGTTCTGATCAGGCGTCGCTTAAGGGGTTCATGAATTCCTAACTCGGGGAGGGGGTGAAGGGGGATCGGATGATGATGTTTTTAAACGGCGTCGGATTTATAGATAACGTGGCTCTCGGGTTATTTTCTACCGTCGGAAAATCGGGCTCCCATAAGCAAGGCGGCGGTGGTCGGGGTAGTTCAGACTACGAAAGAGGCTCTCATTGCGCCCTCCGCGATCCGGGATTCCAGGATGGGGGGGGTGGACGAGCATCGCAAACATGGGTCGCCATTCTCGGAAGGACTTGAGGACCGGGGGGGATTAATCGCCTTGTCAGGTCTTACGCGAAAAGGAGGGCACGCGACAAGCAGCTGACCATCATGGACCATCACGAGTAATGAAAAAGGGGGTCATCGGACCGTAGACGGTAAGGGGAGATCGAAGTTACACTTTTTCGGGTCTGGAAGTTGCTACAGCGGAAATCATGAGAGATAAACCAAGGGCTCTCAAGGGGGCTGCGTGAGCGGGGCAGCGCGCGGCTAAGAAAAAGTAGAGCTGCAACCCTAGTGGCGTTAACGAGCAGCTGATGCGACGGGACGACTGACCCGGGGCCGGAGAAACAAGGGTCTCCGGGGAGGGCAGCCTCATGTATGGGCTGATTTGGTTGGGGATGGGGTTTACGCGACGTCATCCGGGAATAGGAGCCAATGGAAGAAGGGAGGACATAGCCTAGAAGAGAAATGATGCTCGACAATGCGAGCAGGGGGGCTGGAAGACGGTGCAGCATCCTTCTAGAAATGGACCTGAGATCACAGCCATCTCGCGCAAAAAAGACAGCTAGTCTGGGGTGGGGAGGGACTAAATCTCATTCTATTAAGACTGTCCATGAGGATGGGGCACTGGGGCAATAAAATAGAATGAGGGTGAATAAATCGTGAAGAAAAATTTGGAGCACTCGTCTCGGCTTGAACAACATTCCCAATGAAGAAAAAGATCGAATGAATGGGTCGGGGGAACATCACCACTGTTAGACCTATACCAGGGAAAGAGGTCAACAGGGCGGTACGCTACTCACTTAAGCAACGGCCAAAGAAAAAAACAACGTTGGCTGGTGGGCAGGAAATAAACGTGCCGGCGACCCGATATGGGGCAGGGGGGCAGCTCCAGAACGGAAAAAAAACTCTTTTCAAGATCAAAGCTGACACGACCTCGAAAAGTAGGGGAACGTTAACTGGAAAAAGGCAAAAGTGAAAGAAACCGCGAAACGAAGGCGGCTACCCAAAAAAAACCAAAGGTCGTCTCTTGGGGGTCCTGGGGGGTCTCTATAAAGGAACGGGCAGCTGGGGGGGAAACCGAAGAGCGTGCGTGGGACGCCTATTGGAGGAGCATCAAAGTTACTTTGAAAAGAGACAAGGAGCTCTGCTAAAACGAACAGGCTCTTCAGGTGAGCAGGAAAAAAAACCCCACGGAAGGGGACAAAGAGAGATAAATCTCGTAACTTTGGTTGGGCGGCGCGCGCGACTTCAGGCGAGCAGGTTCGCGGTCGATATCATCAAAGAAAAGACCGCGGTGGAGCACCGCAGGGGAAGTGACCTAGGGTCTCGCTCAAAGGACCAAACCTCAGACGCCTTTGGCGCGAAGTGGGCGTGCTTCTGCGGGGGGAGGCTTTCTCTCAATGCGGATTTGTTAATTTGCAATTCTGGCTTTTTTGGTTTCGGGGACCCTCTGGGAAAATCGTACTGGGGGCGTTCTGGGTCGTTGGGGGCCCTCGGTCGATGGGTTTCTCAAAGGTAGACCTGGTGATCTGACACATCGACCTCTCCAGGCTGGGGTGCCATGGAATCACAGGGGGACGTTTGCAGAAACGGGACGTAGCCAGAATCGGGACCTTTCGGTTTTGTGAGGAGTTCGTAGTGCGGACAATGGGGCTGAGAAAACGTTCAGATTTGCGCGCTGACCATTTTACGCCGGAGGGGGTGTCAAGTCCGCGATCGCGGAACTGGAAAAGGGTTTTGGGACTCAGCCGTCGGGATGGACTTAAGGGGCCGACGTCTAGTGGTTTTTCGGTGAAAATCAGCAGGGGACGGACCTTGCTTTCAGCTATAAAAACTCTCCAGCATGAACCGGATGCCGATGTCTCGAATGAGGGGGATTGATCTTCTTGATGCGTTGGGGGTCTCATTTCGGCAAGTAAAACCTCAAACGTAGAGGGCGGGAGTCTCTGGGGTCCGAGGACTCTCGCAGTGGCTGCTTTCGAACGAAAGGGTGGGAGTAAGGAGTTTAGGGGGATGTGGTATGCGTACCTTTCAGCGCAAACCAAAAGAATCAAGGGGGCTATTCTGAGTGTACCACTGAACTATATAAGACGGCCGGTGACAGGCGATCTTACGTCACGATAATTCAACGAAACAACGAGGAATGAAGCTCTAAGACGCGCGTTTCACAGACGATCCTCATATGGGAAAGGACCTCGATCAGCCGATCCAGGAGGGGGGGAGCAGAGACGGGCGCAAGGTTCTCGAATCGCCAGGAGTTACGTTCAACTGATGAACATGTCTGATGAGAGAGGGGCGTGGGCGAGTTCGATAAGTCCGGGTGGTCGCGTGCAAGGGACTCGTAAAAACCGCTCTTCACTGGAAGACTACTGATAAGAAAGGGCGTCAGCCCTTGACTAGGTCCGAGGGGAAAAAACAGTCACCCCAGCCCGTAAGGAATACCCGGGATGCTGGCGAAAGATGTCCTTAGGTACCATACGAAGGATCACGAAATAGGCCGGTGACGGCGGAAAGCATTATACTCCAGAGGACAAGGAAAGAACAAGCAATGGGATCCGAAAGGAAGGGAAAAATCAGCAACGAATGAATGAGAACCGACACCGCGTGAGGGGGCCTAAAAAAATGCTCTCCATGAACCTCCTATCCAGTAAGCATCAGGTAATGCGTCGCAAAAGTAGGGTCGAGTGAAAAATTCTTTTGGGATTGTCCGAGAATTAAGAATGGGGGAATTCATAGAAAGTTCTGATAGTTTCCAGGTCCGCCTTGTCTGCTTAGGAAGGGGGGCCTTTGTGGCATTTTCCTACTTGTATGCCTCTCACGTATGCCATTGATGCAATGGTGGGGTCCCATGTCGGAAAGGCCCCGGGAACACTTCTCGCAAACCCAGGTCATGTGGGGGGGAGTGTCGAAGGGGGCTATGGCAGCTCGGAGGGAACAGCGGCTTAACATCTCGGTCAGGGAAGTGTAGGAAAAAAAGCTTGGACAGGAGGAGAAGATCCTCAAAATTCCAAAGGAGGTATGAAGCGGAAAAAGCGGCGGTGTTGCCAGACGGCTTACTATAATATCCCAGTGGGGTTTCAAGAGGCAGAATACGCCAAACGGTTTCGAAGGAAAAGGACTCCATCAAAGGGCATATGAATGACGCACTGTGGGGGAGGACAGGGGTTACGGAGGCCATCATCTCGAATCCCACCCGAGTGTACAAGAAAGATAGAGGAGTGTTCCAGGTAGAGACCGGGCTAAGAAAGATTACACCATCTTCTAATCTGCATTATGGAGTTTCCCGAATAACTTGAAGAGAGAGCGCCATGTCCGGGAGGGTGCATTGATCGTCCGACCGCTCTGTACAAAAGTGGAAAGCGTTGCACCTATAAAGAAAAGGGATAAAGGGGAAGATCGTCCCGTATTTTTGGGGTTACGAGGATTTCCCATGGCCGCGAAGAAGCTCTCAGACAATAGAACAGACTTGCCACCAGAATATCATCGAGACAAGACTCCGCGGGAAATTAAACGTCTGCAGGCGGAAGAGAAAAGGGCTAAAACACGGAAACCAGCAAACGGAAGGGAAGCGCGCCGACAAGGAACTGGCCACCAGGAGACCCTGACAGGCGGAAGGAGAGAACTGGTCGCGCGAGACCTTGGGAAAAAGCAGCGGCTAACATCCTCAGGACTGGAAACTGACAAAATCTGGGGTGGGCTCAAGTGTACTTATGCGATTCCTAAGAGTTCGCGACATTTGGGAATGCCCACCTTATCGTGAGAGAAAATTGATCGCTGTTTGCGTTTTTTTTTGTTCGGAAAGTTCAAAATATGGTGGGAGGGAGCGCTTTGGAGAAATGGGCGGAGACCGGAAATCCGTAGCTAGGGGGTTCGGTCCGGCACAGTTCTGGGCGGATAAGTCTAGAATGCAGCCGGACAGGTCATTACGACGTGTGGACCGAGAAGGCGAGCAAGGGAGACGCCAAAGGAAACGGGCTTCGGGAAGTTGGCAGCCGAGGAATCGAGGGGGATGAAAAACAAAAAGGCCCTCCAGCGAGTTGACGGCATCCCTTCACACGCGATGAGGGACGAGGGGGAACCGCCGCGGAAGAACAGGCATAGTGCGCCAATGCTCAGGAAAGGGCCAGCGAGATTATCAGGAGCGGATCGAGAAGGATCGTGCCTTTTAAAGAGAGGGAAACGCGGTCGCGCGAAGACATCCTGATAGAGGGGGAAGACCGATTTCCGAAAGATATTATTCTAAGGGAATAGAAGAAGAGAAGCGGGATTCGGTGCAGGAAGGCACCGAAGGGGGAGGTCTAGTGAGGGAGTGTTTCGCGAAAGGGGACCAGCCCTCCTCAATCAGGGAGCCAATGGTGGCGGGACAATATCTGCACTCAGGAGAAGAACCCTGCGATCACGGCCGGCTGCGACGGGGTTCGGACTTTGATAAATGAGCAGTCCTTCCCCGACCCGCGGACAACCAGGTCTGTGACTGCGGCAGGGCGTAGAGAAGGGTCCAAATTGGATGCGTCGTGCAACGAAATTCAAAAATACTTAGACGGGGAAAACCAACCGGAGGAAAGAAAGAGGGGGCTCTCGGGGCGGGAAAACGCCAGGAAACCAATGGAAAGAAGGGCGTCGCCAAGCTTGTCTCCGGAAACTCAGAAAAAAGCAAGGAAGGTAATATGCGGCGTAAGGGGGGGCTAGCTGAAAAGAAAAAGGTCCAGTGCGGACACGGAAACAGGCGGGAAATCCAACACTGATATCAAGATTATTGACGCAGCAAGGGAAAGCGCGCGCCAGGAAGGAGCAACCACAGAGACGAATACATAAACGTCAAGGTTGGACATGGAAAAGACACATCATCTAAGGTTAAGAAGCTTCTCACCTCGTCCGTCTTGCGGGTATTTGTCTCATTAAAGAGCTTCTCTGTCCCAGACCCCCTTCTCAGGCGAGGCTCTTCACCTGGGTGTGTAAATTCAAAAGTTAAATATTTAGGGACCGACGGCCGGACACAGATAGCTGAATCTCTCGCACCAACACCACTTTATAGAGGAATAGAGGATCTTCTTCATCGGGGGGGGTTAAAAAGCTCGCGAACAGGAAAAGAAAACTTTGCAAGGAAAAAAAAAAAAAAATCTTAACTGTTTCAGGTACACGATTTACTGCGCACGGCCCTGACTCAAACTCGCCAAGCTTTCAAAAGATGCTGGGTGTCGACGCAGAGCGTCGTGTCTGGGAAGGGGCACTGCCTCCAAGGGGGCCTGGGCAAAAGTGCGCGTTTGAATGAGAGGGGACTCTCACGCTTACGTTTGAACCCAATCGGGGCGAGAAAGGTTGGATCTTCCTGCAAAAAGCTACGGTCACAGGTATCACTTGGGGAGTTGCTCTTATCCGCGTACGTCTACCGGGGTCAGGGAGCTCGGAAGAACAAAGGGAAAGTTAAAATTAAGTGACAGGGAAAGGTTTAATTCTTCAAAAGAGGAAGGCGACTTCAAAACGGTTGTGGGTGTTTTTTGTTGGGTTTTGGTTGTGGGGGTGTTGGGGTTTTGGGTGTTTTTTTTTGCTCAGTGGGCATGTCCTTGCGTCGGGTGGGCATTCGTGGAAAAACCGGGGAGAGAAAGTGGCCCGTGGAGGGAGTCATAGCTTCCGCTCGCAAAGTCAGCGAAGAAGTCTCTCTATAAGACAGGGGGATGGCGCCCGGGGTGGCCAATGGGCGAAGGCTCGCGAAAACGCCCTGACGCGTTCGCCTTGTTCACAGGTTCTCGGTCTGGAGGACGAAAGGGGAGATCCCTTGTCGTTTTACTGGTCTGACATAACGCCAAAACATTAACAAGAAGCGGATGCCACGGAAACGGACTAGCTGTACGCCGGGGTCACAGAGGAAGGACGCCAAGAAACGAGGTCTGGGGTCCAACGAGGAGAAAAAGCTATCATTATAGGAAAGCTATCACTACGCGAACTTTTCAACGCTCGAATTTGCGGGGGGAGGACAGATCAAGAAGATCTATCATTTGGGAGAACTTCGCGCGAAACGCAAGGGCGCTCTCGCCGTCTTTTGAAGCACAGGGAGTATAGAAAATGGATTCGTGGTGGCGAAATGGTGGCCCAGGAAGTTTTTTTTGAGAGGACGAAATCTACAAAAGGACGGCTGAAAGCCACAACTCCCAGGAAGGAAATGGCGATCCATTGCGGAAGAGGCGCGAAACAGCGTCAAAACATCCGTTCGGCTGATGGCTTGAGGCCAGGACTGCATAGGGGGAGAGCATGAGGGGGCCAAATAGAGAAACGACGAAAACAGACGTTTTGTTCTCCGGGGTATACTCCGCCTATCCCTCTCCAACAGTCGGAGAGGCGAGAAACGTCCAACCTATCAGCAGAACAAACGGCAGGCCAGAGGCGGAACGGAACCCACGAGCCTCCACGCGCGGAAGCATAAGCAGGATGCAAACCTGCTCCCAAAAAATAGCGAACGGAGCTTTCTCTGAATAGCGCAATTTACGGGAAACAGAACCTTTTGAAAGGTCGGGTGTCCTCGCCTCACTGGGGACTCGGTACGGATTTTTTCCGGTGGGCCAAAGGGTAAAAATCTCGGACTCGGCACAGTTGCTCGGAAAGGTAGGCGTTCGCGACGGGTCTACGCAGCATTCTCGACAATAAAGGATGTAAGGGGTTCTGGTCTCTACTGAGACTGAGGGGGGGGGGGGGACAAGCTGGCTTCGTATGAAGAGCCGCTTGCGCAGTCGCGGCAAAGGACCTCGCGGTGGAAGAAATGGAAACAGAGGAAAATATAGACCAAGTCTTTAAGGAAAACGAAAAGACGCGTTGGGGAAGGTGGGAAGATCAATGCCAAGAGACATCATGTCTCATCAGGAGCATAACTAGGGTAGAAGTTCGGGAACTCCCTCTGAAGATCAGTCGAAGTGTTAAGGAACAAAAGTTTTACATGCGGAAGCAATAGCTCTCAAAACAAGCACTATGAGGATGAAGATTGTCCCTCCTTGGAACCACCGCAGAGGAAAAAACCGCGGAGGGGCGCATCTGCATGAGGAGTTAGATTCGACGCGGTGAGGAGCTGCGGCCCCTTTCCCCCCAAAAAAAAATTTGCGATTGGCATTTGATCATAGGCGCCGGCCCAAAGTTAACCATAACTTGGACTGGGGGGGAAGGCGGATATTCTCAGGGAAAGTGGTTTGACGAAGCCTTCCCAGGGAAGCTTAGGGAAGCTAATTCCACATAGAAAAAGCCCCCTCCTGAACATGAAAAGGAACACGTCCCTCCGAACGTGGCGGGAGAGGTTGTCTGCGTGAACCGTCTAACGAAGCGATAATCATATCCTAAGGTCCGGGCGGGAGGACAAAACCCACCAAAACTACATTTGCCGGAAAGGGAAAAGCTAAACCGCGTCGGAGAAAAAGTGTTTCAAGAATTACATCTAATCAGGGAAACAAGAGGAGCCGAGAGCGCGACAGGGGCAGCTCTTACTAGGATCGAAAGCAGGGGGGGGGCGAAGTTCAAATGAAGTGCGTTATGTGACGCTGAAAGGCTGCTTCAAAGTGGGCTTAATTCTATCACGGGCGGGGGGGGGAAGGACTTTATCGGATGCGGGGGGGGGGTTTTTGTACATTTTGAAAAAGGAAGCGGAATATTCGTGGTCGACTTGTTCGGGGGATGTTCTGTGCGGCAAAAAAACGGCGCATCCAGGGACGACACCACGGCTCTCGTCGTGAAGGCATTCTTCTGAGAGGACTCTCAAAGAAACATGACAGCGCCCTTAATTCCGTCTCCTAACGGAATCTGTGAGCTCCGAGTGATATTCCATTCAGTGGGGGGGGGGGGGAGGTTTGGCCATCTCGAAATCTATGTGGGGGGAGTAAAAGGAAGGCAAAAATTACTGGCTGCGGGGTCGGCGCGCAGGTGCTGCTGGGAGGGGGGCGGCAAGTCGCTGGACCTATGGACTAGATAGGGATGAGTGTAACGGGGGGGGGTCGAGGTGTGTCTAATGTCAAAGAGGCGGCGGGTTCTCTGAAGTTCTGAACGTGTGTGGGGGGTCGTATCTATTCTGCGTTAGGGCGCGCATATGCAGGTGAATGCAGAGAAAGCTGCGGCGGGGCGTAAGGTCCTGATATCATTGCAGGCTCTTTTGGTGGGTGGTGACGTAAGCTGATCGGGCGTGAGAGGACTGGAACCGCGTCGAATGGTGTTATCGAGGGGGGCAATCGGCTTGCGTGTGGGGTTGGGGTAGATGTTGAAGCGGACCTAATCCGACAACCTCGCGCCAAGGGATAGGGCTTCACCACGGGTCCCGATCAAGGCCTGGCTCGACCCTGAGGGCTAGCAAATAGAGGGCTAGAAGGGTGCGGGGGGGACAAGGGGCCTGGGAACGAGGGAGCGCCAACAAAGGTCCCCACCGAGCCATTGACATCACGACCCAGCTTCGTCATCTGAGTAAAGGGGAAAGGCCAATGTCCAAGGGGGCGGGTAGAAGACGATCGAAACGAAAGAGGCCTCTGAAAGACCAGGGTAGAAAAAACGGGGAAGGGTAGGGGAGCTGGCCTTGGTTGAAAAAGAAAGGCAAAAAGGCGAGTGAGTAGAAATTAATTTCTCGGAAATAGGGCCACTGGGGTCCCGATCGGCAAAAATCTAGGGGGAAGCCTTCTGCAACGGCGGAACATCCAAGAAAAAAGCAAATGGGGGCGGAGACCTTTCATGATAGTATGAAGACTCAAAGCAGAAGATAGAAACCCCTATGGCCAAATCAGCCATCCACTCGGTGAAAAAGATCAAAAACAAAAACGATCACGCCTTGCCCGGAATCCGGTGTTGTGGGATCCCCTCGAACGCCTGCGGCAAAAACAGTTTCGGTTTTTTGCTTCGCTTTTCAAAAAAGTCCGATGAAACAAGGCCCCTAACAGCCAAGAGGCGTCTACGTCCAGATTTCGTGAGGGTAACCACTAAATCATCAATTGGAAGAATTGAAAATATAAAAAAGGAGCTCAGACCGGAACACATCCGTGGAAGTCGAAAGAAAACAAACAAAGGGGAGGATTAAAAGGAAGACTATTCACGGGCCCTGCGGGATTTCTTCTGAAATACTTGATTAGGGGTCAGGAACTATGAAAGCTCCGGACGACGGGCGTTGGATGAGGAAGGGACGTTGCTAGTTACTTCTCAAAAGAACTGAAACAATACTTACTCGGGGGAGAGCAAGCCGGCTGTGGGAGTGAGGTAAAGCCCCAGGAACCTGTTTCAGTGGGGGAGAGCAGTGCTAGAGTGGGGGGATATTCACCTGCGTTCTCCGATTGCGAAATGGGGGTCCAAGGGCGGCTCTGGCATCGGTTATCTTCCTTCCGGACTTACTCACGGGTGGGATCCCGTTGGTTAGAGTAAGAGGTTGGACTCCTGTCAGCGGCCTTTTGTTCCGGTTGCTCGGGAACAAGTGGTTAGGCGAAACCCGTAATGGGACGCTCTCCGAGGTGGATTCAAAAGAAGCTATCTCGGGAGGAGCAATGCTCGCACTGCTTTCCAGAAACCGTCTAGGGGATCGTTCATTCAGGGGAAACGACGTGGGTTGGTGGCTGCTTGGCTAGGAAGGAGGAGAGGGGGGGAATGGGTCCCGCTGCCGGCGGCGCTGGATGACGGGGGGAGAAGGGCGCCGTGGGGAGCAGCTATTCCATCAGAATTCTCAGGCTTTGCGCAGGCCTGGGCTCGGTCGTGAGGCATCGGTTCGAAGCGACCTGGGGGGGGCGAAAATGGTGGACGTATAACGAGACAAAAACATTGACCAATCAAAGGCAAAAACATGAACCTAAGAGGCCACGGAACGGTTGACGTCAGGGGGTTCCGAGGCGATTGGCGCAGGCCAAAAGAGCGGTGACCTCAAACGGGGCACGCTAGACAGAGGGAAAAGACACCGACCGCGACAGGAGAGCGATTATGTGGGAGCCTAATGAGTCCAGAACGACGGGGGAGGAGTGAACTTCCGAGCGGGGCAGTGGGCGCACTTCTCGCCTGCGGTCAAAGGATTCGATGGAAAAATCGTACGCGGGAGGGGAGGGAGGGGTGCAGACTGTGGGGGCCCTAGGAAGGGGTGTTTTGCGCGGGAACAGAAAACGCACAACTCCCGCGGCGCATGGGCTGATAGGAGCTAACATCGAAAAACACAGGCGTAGTCGGAAGAAGGGGGGGTTGGCGCTGGAGCAGGGGAATTCGCAAAAGACATTTCGGAAATAAAGCGATACGGGGACCTTCGGAAGCCGGAGACACGCCCAGAGCCGCTGCAAGGGGAGGATCTAATTAGTAGAGGACGAAGTCGGAAGGAAACAACTACGCCAAGGGGTAGAAAGCCCCGCCGCCGATCTGCATGACTCCATGTCGCACTCTAATAAGGACAAATGCACCGAAACCGCGATGGCTAATCTCAGAGGCTGGTCGGAATTTCTACGCTATAGAGGTTCTAATTGACCAGGTTCGATGGGGGACTCGGCGCATTAAGGGTCAGCCGGGGCCTTTCCGCTAAGTAAAGGGAGCTACGAACAGTTTGGAGGAATTTAAGGATCGTGACTGCACGGTTCGAAAAAGTACGAGGGAAAGCCAAGACCGCGGAGCTTGTGGCAGGAGACTCTCTGTGGGGCCGGTCGAGGGGATAAAGCACGGCTTTAAAGAGCAAAGCATGGACTCCGTCGTCACAAACAGCTGAAATATCAAGAAGGAACAAAGTACTTAGTTGGGAAGGACGGACGGCTTTGGACGATCGGGTGTCGACCATTGGGTGGTCGCAGCAGAAAGCGCCTTTGGTGGCGAAATGAACATAAAATCATCATTCGACGCGGGGGGTCGGGGCGGACCAGTGGGGGACATGCGGAAGAGATCACAGAAACACGTTAGTATAAAAGAGAGAGTATGAAGTACACCTTTTCCGCCACAAGAGACCACCCGGATGCGCTTCAGGGGAGTTCCCGAATGTCGAAAAAGAGCGGACTGTCTCCCTGGGGTCAGGGGGTCGGTTGAATGAGAGGAAGACCCTAGAAATGAACCCTTTTCCAGAATTTCAAGGTAACTCAGGTGGGGCATTGAGTGAGAGAGAATGGACCGTATTTTGGGGAGGTACATGGGACACTCATGCGAAGCTGCGAATACAATGGATAAAAACTTGCACCCAAAAGATCGAGAAACTTCAAATAGGAAAAGTCACTGGTTGCGGCGAAGCGAGTCGCCCCAAGTCACGGAAGAAGGAAATAAGCAAACTTTCCGGAAGCGTCCTACCAAGGGGCAGGGAAACTCCAACAGACGAAACCGTAGAGGAAGGAATCACGAGACATCGAAGGGGGGGGCCAAAGAGATGCCGAGAAATTGGCGTCAGGAATCAAAAAAGCCTCTGGGGACGAGGCCAGTCGGGGAGTCCTTTGCATTCTTCTGAGATGCTGGCTGATGAGACCTTCGCGCATTGTAATTTCAAGAACCGGGGCGTTTCTCCCTTTAATGCGGGAGGGTGGTTTTTTTTAGCGTCGGATTCTCTCCTAGTTTTGTCGACGTGTCTCGGCTATGCGCGAGGCGCAGCCGGTAAATGAACGGTTGTCTGGACAATTTCTGGCTCTACTCATTCTCTATTCAAAGGCCTTTCCCGGTACAATGAAGCCGCCCCCAAACCAAAAAAAAGGGGTTGAAAGCAAAGGGGGGAGCGGCCAATCGAAAGGGAAATTTATAGAAAGTCAGAGCTCTGTGGCAGACGTCGGAGACGGGAGACAAGAGCAAAAAGACGGCGCCCATCTCTGGGGGAACCAACACGCAAGCCCACCTCTAAAGATAGATATGATAGTTAAGGGGGAGAATAGGAAGCGGGCCAGTGCGCCAGGAGGGCGAAGACAGGGGAGATAAGTTATCTGGCGAGGGGAAAAGAACATCATGATGGCAAAGTTGAAAAAGGATCGTGCGGGCGGCGTCGAAAGAGGAGAGTGCTCCGAGGTGTGGAAGGGATCCGTCTGGCTAGGAGATAGAAGCTTAAACCTTAAAGGATTATGAAGGGTTACGGTCCGACGTGGGAGTGAGTGGGGGATGTGCCGACAGGTCAGAGACCCAGCAAATCGAGCAACTTAAGAGCGGCACGAGCCCACACCTAAAAAGAAGCACGCAGGGACTGAGGAAGGGGACTGGGGGTAGACTGAAGGGGTTCAGTCCACCCGCCACCTATCCAATGTATACGGGAGTCGAACCGGCTCTCATAGGGTGATGCGTCGGGAGAAAGAACTACGGGAAAAGGGACCCTGAATCCTTTTCAACTGTGCAAAGAAAAATATACTTCGGGAAAGGAATAAACATCTCTGGTCGGCAAGAATAAAGGGGTCCTTCGAGAACAGTGTCTTGAAAACGCAAATCAAACCGGCTAAAAATGAATTCGTCCTGCACCACGGGGGTACTCCGCAAACAAAAGGAAAAAAGGGTGATGCACGGCGGGTAAAAGCGGCTTCTAAAAACGGATGCCAATTAAGGAGTTCAAGGAATACACCATTGACATGACTATAGTCCGCAGCAGCCCAGCGGCGAGGGAGGGAAAAACACCACGCGACACCGAACATTAAACTGAGGGGGTGGAGGAAGCCATTGAAAGACAGCATAGCGCCGGCGGCGGCCATACCGCTTCGGGGTGCAGAGGGGCTGTAGAGAAGGGACTCTTCCGAAGAGGCCGGAGGGAAGCTGTCAATAATGAATATGGGAGGAGAAACGAGCATCAAAGGGTTAGATGTCATTCTCGACAATCCACATGCGGTATCAGCGAGCAAGCAAAAAAAAAAACATGAAGATAGATCAATCGGCGGTCAGCTGGTGTGTGCCGTGCGGGAAAAAGGTAGCAACTTTTCAACTGTAAAAAAAGAAAACGTTCCTCCCGACGATCCAGGCGGTGGATTCTTGACCGTTCTCTGAAGGTCCAATCTCATTCAAAAGAAGCTTTGTCCGGCAGATTTTGGGGGTGTAGTATGCTCTCGCAAGTGACCTTCCTTTTCCTGTCGTCGGCGTGTCGCGGGGGTTTCATATTTGTAAACACGGCGCGCCTATACTGCCGGGGTTGAAAGTAATCAGTTTTCTCTAGGCAACGGGGTTAGAGGCGTCCCGATCCGACTGCCACGGTTGGCACGGGCTGTTCAGCTTAGCCTCGGACTCCGGATGTCGAGTGGGGTGCGTCTCGTCGACGGATGTCGACGCCTCATGGTCTAGA